>Ga0209006_10001836_pt1 | contig 19197 bp, 20 predicted proteins | sample JacPin_JW_Ref_O2_FD_188567 | JGI IMG/M metagenome (GOLD analysis project Ga0209006, IMG submission 188567) | Forest soil microbial communities from Algoma, Ontario, Canada - Jack Pine, Ontario site 1_JW_Ref_O2 (SPAdes) (version 2) | ecosystem: Environmental > Terrestrial > Soil > Boreal...
GCGAGACTGATCAGAACCTTTGGAATTTAAATTAGAGATGAAAGCGGGGAGGGCTTTGTGGCGGGAGGAAAAAAGCAAGGGGTGCCCACAGAAAACCTCTGGCCGAAGTTATTCTCTGGAGCACCCCGTTGCGCGCCACTTCGTCTGTTCTTACATTTAGCAAGCGGTATGCCGTCCGTAAGCCGTTGAAAATACGAGTGGAGAAGGACGCCGGGGCGGTAGGAATTGCGCGGCTGTGAGAAAGAATTACTACAAGCATTCAACGCAAGGGCTGGGCCAGACAGGTTGTTGAAAACTCATATCTTGGAACGATTCTTCGAATGCTTTACCGCCATGGGACGGCAAGCCTGAGGGGAGCCGGTCTAGGCCGACAGGTTCTCGTCCGACGCCGCGCTGTCAATCCATTGGACCGCAGGATCAAGCTCGCTGAAAACCATCACCTGCTCCCCGAATCCGGAGAGGCTGCGGTAAGACTCGAACATTCTGGCTAAACCAAAAATGGTGGGATTTTTCGCCACGATCGCCCGGCGCGATGCATGGGAAAAAAGGGGCTGGGCGGCGATGACTTGGAGTTGCGACGGAGTTGCGTCGAACCGGGTCGCGTCTGTGAGATCAAGCAATTGATTGAAGGTCGGGTCAAAATCCCGGCGCTCTTTCAATTGCCGGCAGCAAGCAAGGCCTTCTTCGCCGGTGAGGATGCCGGTACCGGTTGTCACAACCAGACGGCGTTTCGCCTCGATCACAGAATTGAACGGCATTGTGAAAACCTCTCTAGCCCAGTGTACTACGATTAGTTTTCGTAGTAACTAAGCTGTATGCCGAATTTGTCAATACTTATAAGCTTTCCCCCTGGGCTCGTCATATTTCGCGTTCGTGCGAATGGCCTGCGCCCCTCTCTTCGAGCGTTGCGGCTTTGTCTGCCTGCTCCAACAATTCCCGATACTGACGCAATAATTTATGCCTCTCGACCGTGCTCGTAGAGGCAGTCAAAGTCGCTGTGAGCGCGTGCAATTGGTCCACAATGCTGTGGAACTTTGAAGCCGAATCTGTCATGGGCGCTGGCATCAGAATTACTGAATCATGCGATAGAGTTCAATACGATGAATCCTGCAGCACCTAAGTGCTACCGGGCAATGAAGTTATGGCTGGATGTCACAATTTCTTACGCCGCAGTGAAAGTTAAGGGTGGCGCGAACCTAAATCGTGCGTACAAGTTCGGATATACTTTCGCGCCTAGGGAATCCTAGGAAAAAACGTTTTGGTGGGGTTCTGCCCTCGAAGAAATCGTACATAATCATTGTGCGGCGACACGTGGTCACGAAGGTTGCGTTGTCTGCAGACTTGGGGTAGCGGCGATTTCATTTTCAGCGGTTCAATCGACGGCTTGCGGGTCTGATGGCAGAGACGCTAAAATAAATCTTCAATCTGATTTTTCCCGCTAGTTCACCGTGCGCGCCCTTAGCTCAGCTGGATAGAGCGTCTGGCTACGAACCAGAAGGTCGGGAGTTCGAATCTCTCAGGGCGCACCATATCCCGCAAAGCGGTAACGATGGAGATCCTTCGCGAAAGGCGCTCAGGATTTCGGCTGCGGCCCCCAACCTCACTTCCGCTCGGTTTCACGCCCGCAAAACGCCTCAAGTTCGAATCTCTCAGGGCGCACCATATCCCACAAAGCGATATCGACGGAGATCCTTCGCGAAAGCGCTCAGGATTTCGGCGGCGGGCCCCTGTTTAGAAGTTCACTCGGCTGGGACCGTCTCTTCGACGGGAACTTCGACCTTGACTTCCACTTCCGCGCCAACCTTCAGTTTTACTTCCTGACCCTCTTCGTTGATTAACTTGTTTTCAATTCGAATTTCTTTATAGAGATTGTCGGCGCTTTCGATTGAGATCTGCGCCTTCTCGGGAATCATCGGATGAGGTGACGGTATGACTTTTTCCACCGTTCCTGGGAGTGTGACTGAGACGGTTGCTTGTTCATCCGCCGATTCTGATGGCACGGAGTTTGCCAGCTCACTCATATACAACTCCTAATATTGAAATAAGCGTCGAGAGCAAATCGTGTTTCGCGATGAAATGCTCGGCAAGCCAGTCTATACCGAGGTAAGGCAGGTGCGCGAGAGTTCGCGTCTCGGCCGTACGACCACTAGTTCATTTTGGTTGACTGGGTGGGCGGATCAACATAAGATTCGCGCCGATGATCGCATCGCGCTTATTCCTGCGTGCTCGTCTCTTAGCGTTACTGTTTTTACTGCCCTGCTCCGCGTTCGGGGGCGATTGCTCGCACCCAATAATTCTGATGAACGCCTTCGACGGCAACTTCCAGTTCGAAGCGAATCTTCACGCCAATGATCTCAGGGTCGAGGTTGACCGCAAACGGGCGCCAATTGTTTCTTTTACGCTTGATAGCCGTCCTCGCCGAATTGTCGTGATGGTGGACAGCAGCGGCAGTATGCAGACGTCGCCTCATAGGACTGGATTTGGCCTCGCACTTTCCGCCGCTGCGTATACGGTAGACGTTGTCCCGGGAAGCGCTTCGGCAGCTTTGGTTACCTTTGGCGACAAGATTCAACAGGAATCAAAGGAATTCGTGAGCCGCACGGCGCTGGGCCTCAAGGTTCTCGATTTGAAAACGATGCAGCCGAAAGGGACGACATTACTTTTCGATTCTATTGGGCAGGTCCTTAGCGATTTTCCAGAGCTGGGCGTCGGCGATGCCATTTATCTGGTGACCGATGGCGGAGACGACAAGAGCACTGGTTCTTTGGCGAAGCTGAAAGAGGAACTCGTCAGCCGTGGGGTGAGGGTTTTCGTCTTTCTTCTTGTGCGTAATGATGCGGAGACTGAACGAGAGGTTAGGAGCGGGTCTCAGCTAATCGAGAGCTTAGCTGACGCTACAGGTGGAAACGTTGTGCGGCTTTCATCGGCTGCATTTGCAGAGAAGGATCGCGCGCCGCTGGATGAGTTAGCGCGTGGTCTCGCTGGTCAGGTTGAAAATGTGTATCGCATTGAGCTTGGGATTCCCCCGGCGGAGAGAGCCAGTCGTACGAAAGTGTCGATTGTGAATGGGAACCGAGGAAAGAACAGAGTCCATATGGCGTACTCGCACGAGATCGCGCCCTGCCCCACCTTGGCGGCTTCAAGTACGCGATCACGCTAACGGAACCGTGCTGTGCTAGCCTACGAAACGGCCTGATCCGTAACTTTATTCTGGGTTTATCGCTCGTACCGAATGGCGCGGGCTCTCGTCTAAATCTCCATGGTAAACGTGTTGAATCTTCAGTCCGGTAGTCTGCAGGCGGGAAATCTGCGGCTGGCGCTGGCGTCAGCGGCGCTGCTGGGATTCCGGCACGGGCTGGACTACGACCACATTGCGGCGATTACCGACATCAGCAGCGTGCAGGCTCGGGCGCGGGACGCGATGCGTTACGGTTTGCTCTATGTCGCGGGACATGCGACGACGATTGCGGTGCTCGGCACGCTGGCAGTGACGTTTCGAATTTCGCTGCCGGCGGCGAGCGATCGATGGGCGGAGCGACTGGTCGGGATCACGCTGCTGGTACTGGGAATTTATGTGCTGGGGACGTTCTTTCGTTCGTCGTTATCGGGCCACACACATAACCATGCGCCACGCACCCGGATCACGCTGCTGATCAATGGATTGTTGTGGGTGTACTGGAAGCTGAGCCGGATTTTCGGGGGCACGCGAGTTGAGGCTCCGCAAGTGTTTAAAGATGGATATGGAACGAGTTCGACGTTTCTGGTGGGCGTGATTCATGGTCTGGGAGCGGAGACGCCGACGCAGATTCTCTTGTTTCTGCTGGCCGCGAATCTGGGAGGTACGGCCGTGGGCCTGCTCGGGCTGCTGATGTTTATTGTGGGATTGGTAGTTATGAACACATTGATGTGCGCGTCGGCGGCGGGGCTATTTTCCTCGGCGCTAGCCAAGCCGCAAGCCGTGCGCGCCCTGACGCTGGCAACATCCGCGTACAGCATTGTGGTTGGGATGATTTTTCTGCTGGGATCGGCGGATAAGCTGCCGTCACTGACGGGGTAAGGCTGGGGATGTTCGAACTGAAATTAAGAAGCGCCCCTGGATTCGCTCGTTGCGAATCTCAGGGACGCCCGAACAGCCCTCCCCCGAAGTCTGCTCAAGAACAGAGTACAAATAGTTGGGACTGGTGGGAATGCCACGATCGTGCCATCTGTAATTCCAAGCAGTTAGCGGGAGATTGCCTCTTAGAAAGCCGCGGTTTTATGGCACGTTAGTGGCGGAGCGATCTTGCTACCTGTCGCAAAACGGTGTTGCAAGTGTGCATCTGTTTGCACTTTAGTCAGCACCCTAATTACTATCGAAGTCAGTAAGCGTCTTAAGAATCAGCGGAAAAAAAGGGATGTCACTTTGGTAACCAAGATGCTATAGTACTGGTCCCGGACCTTTCTGTGGGCTTGTGTCCGGAACCCCGCAAAAAAACAATTGCGGTCAGCCGATCTCCCAGGAGGAAGTATATGAAGCGGATGTTATTGACAGCTCTGATTGCTCTGGCATTGCCGATGATGGCGTTTGCGGGCAGTTCGTATGATTTCACGAACAGCGGCGGCACATTGACTGGCACCAGCGCTGGGTTGACCCTCACGGGTTCTGAGCTTATTGCTTTGAACGGCCCGGGCCTCGGTCTCGTCGTAGGCAACTTGGGCACCGTAACGTTCTCGACGGGGGCATTGACCGGCGGCAACCTCCAGATGGGCGCCACGTTCGGCAGCGGCGGCAGCTTCAACATCACGGGTAACGGCACCAACGGCGTGCCGAATGGCGTGATTTTTAATGGCTCCTTCAGCGGTCCGGTGACTTGGACGCTGGTGACCCTGGCCAATGGCACCCACAATTACACCCTGACGGGAACGATTGAGGGTACCTGGTACAACGGAAGCAATGTGCAGGGCGCGACCGTGCAGTTGACGATCAACACCGGCAAGGGCTTCTTCAACGGATCGACGACGATCTCCAGCGGCGACACGAACATTTCTCTGACGGTGCCGGAGCCGGGCACGCTTGGACTGCTCGGAACAGGCCTGATCGGTCTGGCGGGCATGCTTCGCAAGAAGGTCTAGTTTCCTCGTTGTTGAAAAGGGCTCCGCTAAACGGCGGGGCCTTTTTCTTTGGTTCTTCATCCCCTATCTTGAAGGCCTGACTGCCCGCGCCCAGCAAGGGATCTCACGCGATTGCGTGCGCACCATTCTTATTCATCTGCATTACCGCCGTAATCAGCCCTGGGGGATTACCGTTGACCCAACTCGCACCCCCTTTTTACAGTGCCAACAGGGGGTAGTATGAAGGACATCCATGAGGTCCTGCGTCAAAAGCAGGCAAAATACGCGCAACTGGGCAAGCAGATCGAGATGCTGCAGCAAGCGGCCGAGAAGCTGCGAGAAGTAGCGCCCTTGCTGGCGGAAAACGACGAAGAGGACAACACGGTTCTAGCGGAAGTGGAAGATTCGGCGCAGCCGGAAGCGGCGGCGGCCAAGGCTGGAGCTGGCGGAGGAGTGTCGTCGCAGAAGCCGCGCTCGGCTCCTCGCTGGCCCTGATTCCAAACTGATATTACTTCATCGAAGAAGGCCAGATCCGACCGCTGGAAAGCCATTTCAGCGGATCGGTTCGGCTTGTCGAGTTTAACCATTTTATTTGACTGATTTATTGCCTATGACGCTGCAGTCGTTATTGGTCTCAACGGACAACTCATCTGCCGAAGTACTGGGCAGAGTGCTGCCTACGTTCGGGATCATGATGGGCCGTTCGAGCGATCCAGAGACCACGCTTACCCGTATTCAGCAGCAGAAGTTTGAGGCCCTGATCGTTGACTTTGACGATGCCGCGCTTGCCCGGGACATTTTGCAGTTGGTGGAAAAACTGGGCTCGGGCTGTTTGACGGTTGCGTTGGTGGCGGACCACTCCCAAGTGCGTGATGTGTTAAGCAGTGGGGCGCACTTCGTGCTCTACAAACCAGTTTCGGAAGATGCGGCCAAGGCCGGCTTGCGTGCGGTGGCGGCGTTGCTGAATCGTGAGCGCCGTCGCGCAGTGCGTATCCCCGTGCAGGGGCCGGTGGAAGTTTGGCAGCCTGATGGGCGCAAGGTCGATGGCATCCTTTTGGATCTCAGCGAGACCGGGATGGATGTACTCACATCGGAGCCACAGATTCCCGGTGCGCTGTTGCGTTTCCAGTTCACTTTGCCGGATGGAACGCTGAATATTGATGCTCACGGGCAGGTGGCGTGGGCGAATCCGAACGGGCAGACCGGAGTACATTTTCTGGATCTCGCTGGATCGGTGGCAGCACAACTCAAGACATGGTTGAATGCCGCAGCGCTGACGGCAGAGCCAGGGACCAATGAGTCGGTGCCGCATTGCAAGCTGACCGATTTAAGCCTCGGCGGATGCTATGTGGAAACGGCTGCTCCGTTTCCGGAGCGGGCGCTGGTGGATTTATGCCTGCGGTCGGGCGAACACGAGGTTCATACCGAGGGTATGGTTCGCGTTGCGCATCCGGCGCAGGGTATGGGCGTGGAGTTCCCTTCCCGCACGGCTGAGCAGCGGGCACAAGTGGAAAATCTGATTAATTTTCTGCGCAGCAGTCCAGATGCGATGCCCGAGTTGTCGGTGTCTCCGAGAGCCCTGGTTGCCGACTTGATGCAGTTTGAATCGCGGCAACCGGAACATGGCGAAGAGAACGGAAACGGAGCGGCCGAGAATGCTGCGGGCTTTGAAGATCCGTTGCTTGAACTATTACGCCGTGGCGCTTCGCTGCAACAGGAAGAGTTTCTGTCTGAGCTTCAGCATCAACGCTGCCCTGACGACGTTGCGTCAGTATAAGTTTTCCGCTCCAATTTTTCACGAATAGTCCTCAGCAGCTAAAGCCACCCCGAAAAGAAAAGCCTCTATCGCAGCGCTGAAAGCGCTTCCCCACCCAATCTGAAAACAAAAAGCCTCCCGGGCAGTTCGTGGGCAGAATTTATTGGAGGGGTGCGGGGCAGGCAGCTTATTGCGAGCGCAAAACGATGAGGGAGTTGGGAGGCTTTGGGTGAACTTTTTAAAGAATTGAAGAACCCGATCCCCGTCTCTGGAGGGGGTTCCTCAATTCTTCTCGGTTTGTTCCACCCCATTGCGAGTAAAGTAGTCCAACTGCATTGCGAGAGCGTTGCAGGCATATTAAAACTGGGTTAAATGCGCAGGGCTCAAGGCGGCGCATTTGAAGGTAGACTAAAACTTGTTTCGAACTGGAACCAGCTTCTAACTTCCCCGAGTTCTGTGTGCGAGGATAACGACTGGAAACAATAGCCACCGCTCAGTCGTCTCATAGTTTCCATCGACCGAGGCACCCAAGCCTGCGGTGGATGCCGCTGCTTGCGATCGGCACTGCGGCCTTGGCGGCGGAAATTCCCTTCTTCTTTTTCGGTGGCCCTTCGGGGTTTTTCGGTACACCGTCCGGACACGACGTGGAGTTCCATCTTTATTCGTGGCTGGAGGTGCTGGCGCAGTGGAAGCAAGGAATTTTTCTTCCGCGGTGGGCATCCATGGCGCACTTCACCTACGGAGAACCGAGATTTCTGTTTTATCCGCCGGCGTCGTGGATGCTGGGAGCTTTGCTGAGCGCCGTCTTTCCCTGGAAATTCGCGAGTTGCGTTTACATCTGGCTGGTGCTGACGCTGGCGGGTATATCGATGTTTCTACTGGCGCGGCGGTGGTTCGATCGCGCCGACGCGATTTTTGTGGGCGCGTTCTACGCGGTGAATCCGTATCACCTGGTGATTGTTTACTGGCGGAGCGCGTTTGCGGAGTTGCTCGCAAGCTGCCTGGTGGCACTGTTGTTGCTGTGTGTTTTGAACTGCGCCAAAGAAGGACGCCGCGCGGTGGTTCCGTTAACGCTCGTGCTGGCTGCGGCGTGGCTGACGAACGCTCCGGCGGCGCTGATGATTCATTACTCACTGGCATTGCTGATCCTGCTCTTTGCCTGGCAGACGCGGTCGACGCGCGCACTGAAGGTGGGTGCGTGCGCGGTTGTCATGGGCATGTGCCTCGCAGCGTTCTATCTATTGCCGGCGATCTACGAGCAGCGCTGGATTACGATCCATGAGGTGGTCTCGCAGGGTTCCCGGCCAATCGATAACTTTTTATTCGTTCACACAACCGACCCCGATCACGACCGATTCAACCGGATTATTTCGTGGCTCGCGGTATTTGAGATCGCCGCGACAATGGCCGCCCTGTGGGCGGCGCGGGCGTGGCGGAGAACGAAACGCACTTTATGGAATACGCTGGCCGGCTGGGCGATCCTGTGCAGCGTGGCCATGTTCTCGTTCACGGGGGTGATCTGGCGATTTGCGCCGAAGCTTGAGTACATGCAGTTTCCCTGGCGCTGGCTGCTGTGCCTGAGCATGATTTTTGTGGTCTTCGTAACGGCGGGTTTCAAGAATTGGTGGCTTCGCGGCGCGGTGGCCGTGGTGGGTATTTTGGTGATTGCAGGAGGCTGGCACCGCTTCCAGGCGCCGTGGTGGGACAACGCCGCCGATCTGCGTGAGATGCGGGATAACATCACGGATCACATTGGCTACGAGGGAACGGATGAGTACACGCCGGTGGGCGCGGATCCGTCGGCGATCAACAAGGATGCTCCGAATGTTGAGGTGATTGGAGCGGCGAAGGCCGCGGACAATGTTGGCACGATCCAAATTTCTGAGTGGAAGGCCGAGTCGAAATCGTTTTCGGCGGAGATGTCCTCGGCTGATGAGTTGAATTTGCGCCTGTTTCGCTATCCGGCATGGGTGGTGACGGTGAATGGCCGCGTAATCGAACCGAAAGCGGGCGCGGCTGGCCAGATGCTCGTACCGGTCGGCGCCGGAATGAATCGTGTGCAGGTCGCCTTTGCACGGACTTGGGATCGGGAATTGGGTGGCTGGATTTCAGTGTTGGCCCTTTGGTTTGTTTTTCTCTGGGCAGTGCTGGCAAGGAGGCGAGAACCCTCGGTAAGAGAAGCTGAGTGACTTCTGCATCCATGCGACGAATTCTGATTGCAACTTCGAATGCGGGCAAGCTTCGAGACTTCGCCGGAGCCGCAGCTGTGCATAGGATCGATATTGCCGGCATCCCGAATTTCTCTTCCCTGCCGCTGGTGGTCGAGGATCGGCTGACGTTCGAAGAAAATGCACGCAAGAAAGCGGAGGAGTATAGCGCGTATGTTCCGGGGGAGATTGTGCTGGCGGATGATTCCGGCCTTGAAGTCGATGCACTGAATGGAGCGCCGGGCGTGCATTCGGCGCGGTATGCCGCGGAGCATCCGCATCTGGCGGACGCGAATACCGACGATGAGGCGAACAATGCTCGCGTGCTGCGCGAGCTGAGAAATGTTCCGGCAGAAAAACGTACAGGACGATTTGTGTGCGTACTAGCTGCGGCGCGCGACGGGAAAGCTTTAGCCACATTTCGTGGGACGGCGGAAGGCGTGATTCTCGATGCGGCACGTGGGACGAATGGGTTTGGATACGATCCGCTGTTTTATTTTCCTCAGATTCAGAAGACCTTTGCGGAGCTGACCGCGGAGGAGAAATCGAAGTACAGCCATCGGGGAAAGGCATTTCGGAAGCTGATGGAATGGTGCGCTAAATGCTGACCTTCGCAGGCGGGCTGGCCCGTGTCTAGTTGTGATATCCTCCGGCCCGTGAAAAAACTAGGGAGTGCTGTCCTCGGTTTAAGTCTACTTCTATTTGGTGTTGGATGCAGTACCAGCAGATACGAGGTTCTTGAACGCTCGGCGAACGAAGTAGTTAACTACGGTGCTCCCGGTACGCATGAGGAAATCAGCTATGTTCTGCTGAACCGTGGCCGAAAGATCTATGCAACATGCGACGTAACCTCTGTCGATAATCTCGACAGCCAAGCTACTTGCGGATTTCGACCACTTCGCAAGTATCAATGTCAGCTGGGCCGTGACAATGATCTTTGGAACGCGCCGTTGCCAATTAGCGACCTAAAATGCCTAGATGCAGACGGGCGTCACGTTTACCTTTATGTATACAAGGAAGAAACGGCATATCCCAATCAGTTTCCTCTCGCTTCTGCGCTCATCGCGCTTCAGTTCGTCGCATTCGGATGGCGAATAAACCGCGAGATATCGGTTGGCGACGAGGGTCGCAAGGCATGGCTCCCACTGCCCGACATCATCAACCTTGTTTCCCTTGTAGCAGTGGCCCTTTTCTGTGCAATATTACCCTGCGTTGGCCTTCCAGCTGAACCTTACTGGAGACTTGCGTTGAGTGTTGGCTACACGCTTATTGCGCTTCACCCTCTAAACGAAGCAGCACACTATAGTTTACTGATTCCCCGGAAGAGCGGACGAGAGGTCGTGGACGACGATTACGTTTGGATATCTCGTCAGGAGATTTTTACTGTGACGCTTTCCGTCGCGGCCGCAGTGTGGGTTGCTGTCGAGATCCTTCGAGGCTGAGTCGGAGTTCCTTGACTTCGCTTCTGATCGCACACGATAATAAAAAGTTATCCATATAGAGTTGAACTCATAGGAGCGTTTCGTGGCGTCTGCCGGTTCTTCTGCTCCAGTGGTCAGGCATGGGGTCGCGCCGTTGCGGGCTGGGCAGGGTATGTCATTCGTCCTGCGGCGGCTGCATTCGTTGTCCGGGATCATTCCGGTCGGGGCATTTCTCTTCGAGCACATCCTCATTTCCAACTCGACCGCGATCAGCGGTCCTGAGGCGTACGCGAAGCAGGTCGCATTTCTTGGCGGTCTGCCGCTTGTATTTTTTCTCGAACTCTTCGGAATCTGGCTGCCGATCGCCTTTCACGCGCTGTACGGGTTTTACATCTGGTATCGCGGGGATGGGAACGCGATTTCGTATCCGTGGTCGGGCAACTGGATGTATACGGCGCAGCGCTGGACCGGCGGCATCGCGTTCATTTACATCATCTGGCACACATACACGATGCGATTCACTGGCGTAGATCTGCACATGTCGCCTGAATCCTCATTTGGTAAGGTCCAGATGGAAGTTTTGCAGACGCCCTACTTCTTGTTTTATGTGGTCGGGCTGGTAGCGGCGTCGTGGCACTTCGCGTATGGAATCTGGCTGTTCTGCGCGAAGTGGGGCATCGTCTCTGGAGACAAGGCGCAGAAGCGGCTGCTGGCTCTATGCCTCGCCCTCTTTTGCGTGCTGACGGCGGCGGGGCTGGCGAGCCTGGCATCGTTTCGGTCGCGGGCGCAGCAACCAGTTGATCAGGGAACGGCGGCAATTCATACCATGCAAGTTGCGCATGCTCAATGAAGATTCACGATCGCGAAAGCTGGTAAGAAAGGCGTTTCAAGAAAGACATGGCAGCAGCTCCGAAAATCATTGTAGTGGGCGGTGGATTGGCCGGCTTGTCGGCGGTGATCAAGGTCGCCGAAATGGGCGGCAGCGTTGATCTGTTTTCGATTGTGCCGGTGAAGCGCTCGCACTCGGTATGCGCGCAGGGCGGCATCAACGCGGCGAAAAATCTGAAGGGCGAAGGCGATTCGACGTATAAGCATTTCGACGACACGGTCTTCGGTGGAGATTTTCTCGGCAACCAGCCTCCGATCAAAGACATGTGCGACGCGGCACCGGGAATCATCGATCTGCTCGACCGCATGGGCGTGCCCTTCAATCGCACGCCCGAGGGACTACTCGATTTCCGCCGCTTTGGCGGAACGTTGTATAACCGCACGGCATTTGCCGGTGCGACGACGGGACAGCAGTTGCTTTACGCGCTCGATGAACAAGTACGGCGCTACGAATCCGAAGGCAAGGTCACGAAGCACGAGCACTGGGAGTTTCTCTCGGCGGTGCTCGATGGCAACCGCGTTTGCCGCGGCATCTGTGCGATGGATTTGCGCACGATGGAAGTCCGGACCTTCCCTGCCGACGCAATCATCATCGCGACCGGCGGCAACGGAGCCATCTTTGGCAAGTCGACGAATTCGGTGGTGTGCACCGGATCGGCGCAGTCAGCGCTCTACCAGCAGGGCGCGTACTACGCCAATGGCGAATTCATTCAGGTGCACCCGACGTGCATTCCGGGCGAAGACAAGCTGCGGTTGATGTCGGAATCCGCCCGCGGCGAGGGCGGGCGCGTGTGGGTACCCAAGACTCCGGGCGACAAGCGCGATCCGAAAACCATCCCTCAGAATGACCGCTGGTACTTCCTCGAGGAGTGGTATCCCAAGTACGGCAATCTGGTGCCGCGCGACATCGCGACACGGGCAATCTTTAAAGTTGTGTTCGAGCACAACCTGGGCATCGACGGCAAGCCGATGGTCTACCTCGACTTGACGCACATCGACCGCAAGATTCTCGACAAGAAGCTGGAAGGCATTCTCGAAATTTATGAGAAGTTTGTAGGCGACGATCCGCGCGACACGCCGATGAAGATTTTTCCCGGCATGCACTACACCATGGGTGGGTTGTGGGTCGATTACAAGCAGGCCACGAATATTCCCGGCGTTTATGCGGCGGGGGAATGCGAGTATCAGTACCATGGTGCGAACCGTCTGGGCGCAAATTCGCTGGTGTCGTGCATCTTTGGCGGTGGCGTAGCGGGACCTGCTGCCGTGAACTACGCTCGCGGATTGCAGGCTTCGACGGACGGCCAAGCGCACTTCGACACTGAAAAGAAGAAGCAGGAAGAAAATAATGCCCTGCTGATGAAAAACGAGGGCAATGAGAATCCGGTGAGGTTGTGGCGCGAACTGGGCGAGTTGATGACGAAGGATTGCACCGTCATTCGCTACAACAAGAACCTGGTGCAGACCGACGCTAAACTCGTCGAAATGCTGGATCGTTATCGCAGAATCAACCTGAGCGATAAAACGTTGTGGGCGAATACAACGGTCGTTTTTGCGCGGCAACTCTACAACATGCTGCAACTGTCGCGTGTGATCGCGCAGGGCGCGCGCATGCGGGATGAGTCGCGTGGAGCGCACTACAAGCCGGACTTCCCCGAGCGCGACGACAAAAACTGGATGAAGACGACGAAGGCGTATTTCGCTGCGGATACGGATGAACCGAAGTTCGAGTTCGAGCCAGTGGATGCGTCGCTGATTACGCCGCGGCCGAGGAAATATTGAGGCGGGTGAAGTGGCAGTCGATTCTGGATTACATGACTTGCTTTACGGTGCGATTCAGAAGAAGCGTTTGATTCGATTCCGCTATCAGAACAAGGAACGAATCGTCGAACCGCATGATTACGGCATCCAGAAAGGTATTGTCCGCGTATTTTGCTGGCAAGTTGGTGGACACAGCAGTAGCCGCCTTCCCGGATGGCGCATGTTCGATGTAGAAGGCATTGAGAATTGCGAAGTGCTTGACCGGCAGTTCGCTGGGAATCGGGAAGTTTCAGGTTCGCACCATAAGTGGGATGAAATTTTTATTCGTGTTGCGCCACCAGATATGAAAGAAGCGATCTGAAAAGGTAACGAATGGCTAATAAAAACGTCATCCTCAAGATCAAGCGTCAGGCAACCCCAACGGCTGCGCCGCGCTGGGAAGAGTTTGAACTCGCGTGGCATCCGGGCATGAACGTAATCTCTTCGCTCATGGAGATTGCCGCCAATCCCGTTACGCGTGACGGCAAAGCCACCACGCCGATCACTTATGATTCGAACTGCCTCGAAGAAATCTGCGGATCGTGCGCCATGCTGATCAATGGGCGCGCGCGGATGGCATGCTCGGCGCTGATTGACAATTTGGAACAGCCGGTTCGGCTCGAACCATTCTCGAAATTTCCCGTTGTTCGCGATCTCGCGGTCGATCGCAGCGTTTTGTTTGAGAATCTGAAAGCCGTCAAAGCCTGGGTTCCGATCGACGGCACCTACGATCTGGGTTCCGGCCCGCGCATGACACAGGAGGAGCAGGAAGCGGCGTATCCGCTTTCGAACTGCATCTCGTGCTGCTGCTGCATGGAGGCATGTCCGCAGTTCAATGAGGACACTGGCTTCGTGGGTGCGGCGACGATTGCGCAGGTGAGATTATTTAACACTCATCCAACGGGCAAGGCGCTGCAACGCGAGCGGCTGGCTGCGCTGATGGGCGACGGCGGCATTCAGGAATGTGGCTACGCTCAGAATTGCGTTGAGGTCTGCCCCAAGGAAATTCCTCTCACGAAGTCGATTTCCGAGGTCAGCGGGCAGGTGATGAAACAGGCGCTCGGTGACCTTTTGCGGCGGTAGCCAGCGCGAAATTTTGTCACAAGGCGCTCAAGGGCGCTGCGATACTCATCTTTTACCTTACAACTGCACGGCAATTCATAGTCATCAAACAAGATAGCCTGGCATCAAATTGTGGCCGAATTGGCCCATCACATGCCACTCAAAAGACAAGACCGCGAAGCCAGGAAACGATAGTAACCGGCAGATTGTAAAGACGCGGCGAAGATTTTGAGTACGCAGGTAATCGTCCCCGGACCGATATGGCACGGACGACTTGACAGCATAACTTACAATTGCGGCACTCGCGGCGAGCGGTGTTGGCTGGCAGGAGTGCGAGACATAACAGTTATCCCCAACACGGAACCTACTTCGTGAGACGCAACATTCAATCTAAATTCGCAATTTTATCTTTGTCGCTCCTGGTCTTGGTGTCTGGATTTACTTCGACTCCGGCGTTGGCCGTGAGTCATGCGGTCCGTCATCCGGCTCATAAACGCCTTCGCTGGCTGCGCTGGAATCCCATGTTCCGGCCGTCGCACGAATCTCTGCTGCTGCAAAATGCGGAAATTGACCGCCTTGAACTGCCGCGCATTCAGGACGACACCGAACTCGAGGCTCTGAAAGCGGATGGTTCGCTGCTGGCCATTGTTCCGAATGAGAGCTTGAAGATTGAACCGTCGCTCGATCCCTCGCGACGCTACTGCCGGCCGTGGACTCTGGATTTCGTCAACGATTTGAGCCAGGCGTATTACAACCGCTTCCATGCGCAGATTCAGTTGAACTCGGCGGTACGCACGGTGAAGGTGCAGCGCAAGCTGCGCCGGCATAACCGCAATGCCGCTCCGGCGGAGGGCGATACGGCTTCCTCGCATCTGGCCGGCGTGACCATCGACCTGCAGCGCCGTGGCCTGAGCAAAGAGCAGATCACGTGGATGGAGCACTACCTCTTCTACATGAAGGCGCTGGGCCTGGTGGAACCGGAAGAAGAACGGCGCCACTGGTGCTTCCACATCATGGTCAGCGGCCACTACGACGAGTGGCGCGACACGCAGGACATCGTTCCCGTGGATCATCGCGAAGACCATCCGGAAAACGAAGTTCCCGACAATCAGGTCGCGTTGGGCAGCGGGGCGAATTAGTTCTCGTCAGATTTCCAATCCTCCCATCGTTACTTCGTGTATTGCGCTTCGCCGTTGCCGAATGACCAGTTCTCCCACGCAGTCTCTAGCAGGTTGATCATGACGTCCTGCGGTCGCACGCCGGGATTCTTTCCCAGCAACTCGACGATCCGTTTATAAAGCTTGCTCTTTTGCGGCGGCTTGCGGCCGGCCGAGAGCGCGATCTGCACGAAGACGACATCGTCGGTGCGCTCGATGCCCAGGTACGACGGATCGTAAATCAGGTCGTTCGCTGAATGTTCGGTGATGACCTGAAAGCGATCCTGCGCCGGAATCTCGAGCGCCTCGATCATTGCCTGATGAACTCCATCGCCGAGAGCGCGGCGATACTGCTCTGATTTTCCCTGCCGCAGAGAAATGCGTACCAATGGCATAACGTCCTCCGAAACTGCGTCTTTTATTTCTGCTCTAATAATAAACATGATCGTTCTGATGGCGGGCCTTCCCGGCACAGGCAAGACCGCGCTTGCTCGTGAACTGGCTGTGCGAACCGGCGGGCGCGTTCTGAATAAAGACGAATTCCGCCACGCTATCTTTTCACCGGCTGAGATTGAATACTCGCCGCGCCAGGATGACTTCTGTCTGCAGCTCATGCTTGAAACCGCCGGATATCTGTTATTGCGCGATCCGGCGCGAATTATCTTTCTCGACGGGCGCACGTTTTCTCGCCGATATCAGATCGAAAATGCTCTGGCCGCAGCCACTTCCCTGCACCAGCCGTGGAGAATTTTGGAATGCGGCTGCTCGGATGAGACCGCAAGACGAAGGCTGGAGGCCGATGCCGCCAGTGGCGTACACGCGGCCAGGAATCGAGATTATCAGCTTTATCTCGCGGTGAAGGAGCGGTTTGAAACTATCTCGCTGCCAAAGACTGTGATCGATACGGATCAGCCGCTGGCGTTGTGTGTGGCGCGGGGATTGAAGGCGCTAGGGTAATCTCATTAGAGCGGCCTCGTAGCTTGGTCGTTTGTCCCTTCGCGGTTGATCCTTATACAATCGAAAACTTGCCAAGACACAGGTGATGACTATGAAGAATCGCTTCTTCCTCTGCTGTTCCGCGCTTTGTTGCTTTGCCGCTATCCAGTCCCCCGCTCAGACGAGTTCTAATATTACCGTCAGCGCGAAAGCGCGCGCGATTCAGGAGTCGGCCATTGTGATTGACACGCATGCCGACACGCCGCAACGCTTTCTGGATGAAGGCTTCGACATCGGCTCGACCGATTCGAACGATGTTGGGCACATCAGCCTCGACAAGGCCAAGCGTGGGAATCTCGGAGCGGAATTCTTCTCGATCTGGGTCGATCCCGAGACCAATCAGGGCCACTTCGCCAAGCACACTTTCGATCTCATCGATTCTGTGTATGAGCAGGCCGCGCACCATCCCGACCGGATGATGATGGCGTTTTCCGTCGCTGACATTGCGCGCGCGCATAAAGAACACAAACTGGCGGCGTGCATGGGCATTGAAGGCGGACACTCAATCGAGAATGACATTCACCTGCTGCGCGACTACTACCGGCTGGGCGTACGCTACATGACGCTTTCGTGGTCGAACACAAACGAGTGGGCCGATTCGTCGGGCGATATCGACGATCCGAAGGTGCGGCATCACAACGGACTTACCGATTTTGGCAAAGAGGTTGTGCTGGAGATGAACCGGTTGGGCATGATGGTCGACATCTCCCACGTCGCCGACAAGACATTTTGGGATGCGATCACGACGACGAAGGCTCCGGTCATTGCGTCGCACTCTTCAGCCCGCGAGTTGGATGACGCTCCGCGGAACATGACCGACGACATGCTGCGGGCAGTGGCCAAGAATGGCGGAGTGGTGGACGTAAATTTCTTCAGCGGATTCGACGACCAGAATTTCTGGAATGCCGCCAAGGCGCAGTCAAAAGATAAAGCGGCCGCCGAGCAGAAATACATCGATGAGATGAAAGCGCAAGGCAAGGAAGTCAACTACATCGAGGTGGATCGCATCGACCGTGAGTGGACGACAAAAATTCCGCGGCCGCCGTTTAAGGTACTGATCGATCATATCGACCATATCGCGAAGGTCGCGGGGGTGGACCACGTGGGCCTGGGATCGGACTTCGACGGCGTCAGCGGCGCGACTCCGCAAGGCATGGATTCGGCCGCAGACCTGCCGAAGATTACGCAAGGATTACTTGATCGCGGGTACAGCGAGAGTGACATCAAGAAGATTCTTGGCGGAAATCTGCTGCGGGTCTTCGGCGAAGTGGAGCGGGTGAGCCGCGAACTGCAAGCAGCGGGCGCGAAATAAAACGTCTCAATCTTCATGCTGGCTGCTGTCGTACAATGCAACGTTGCCCGTATTTATAAGTCTGAGGAACATTCATGCGAGCATTGATGCGAAAGACATTAGTGATCGGTCTGTTGATTTCAGCGTCATTCGTATTTGGACAGGCCACTTCCGGGTCGCAGGCTGCGCCGGCGAAGCCAAGCACGGCGGCGAAAGTGCCCGTGCATACGGCGGTCGCCGCGAAACCGACTGCGATCATCGACACAACCGTGGGGAAGATGACCTGCACGCTGTTCCCCGATAAAGCGCCGATCGGCGTGGCCAACTTCATCGGCCTCGCGACGGGAACGAAAGAGTGGAAGAATCCTGTTGGCACGACGAAGCATGGCGTGCCGCTGTACGACAACACAATCTTTCATCGCGTCATTCCGGAGTTCATGATTCAGGGCGGAGATCCTGCTGGAACGGGTTCCGGGCCTGATCCGGTGCCGCAGTTCAAGAATGAAGTTTCGCCTGACCTGCTCTTCGATGTTCCGGGACGGCTGGCCTACGCAAATGCCGGACCAAACACGAACAGCTCGCAGTTCTTTATCACCGAGGTCGCCACGCCGCACCTGAATGGCGGCTACACCATCTTCGGACAATGTGACGAAGCGACTGTCACACTTGTGAAGCAGATCACGCATATGGCCACCGACCCGAGAAATGATCGGCCATTTCGAGCGGTAAAAATTCTTCACATTACGATTGTGAAAGGTGCGGGCACCGCGCATCCTGCAGGCACGGCGGCGAAAAAACCTGCGACGGCTGCACCGGCGAAGCCTGCGGCCAGTTCGAATCAATAAACTATCCGTAACCGATAATTCATAACCGATTTCAGAAAGGACCCTATGACTCGCCAACCCGGACTTTACGCTACGTTTGAAACCAGCGAAGGAAATATTGTTTGCCGCCTGTTTGAAAAAGACGCGCCCAAGACTGTCGCCAACTTTGTGGAGCTTGCCGAGGGCAAACGCGAATGGAAGCATCCTTCGACGGGCAAGAAATCGACTGACCGGCTGTATGACGGAACCATTTTTCATCGCGTGATTCCCGACTTCATGGTGCAGGGCGGCGATCCGCAGGGCACGGGCATGGGCGGTCCGGGATATCAATTTGAGGATGAGACCAAGGGCTCGCCGCACAAATTCGACAAGCCGGGCAAGCTGGCTATGGCGAACGCCGGGCCGAACACGAATGGATCGCAGTTCTTCATCACGACCGTGCCCACGACATGGTTGACCGGCAAACACACGATTTTTGGCGAAGTCGTCGAGGGCCAGGACATTGCGGAAAAGATCACCCGCGTCCCTCAGAATCGCCAGAACAAACCGAATAAAGACGTCGTGCTGAAGAAAGTAACGATCGAGAAGGTATAGACTTAGCGGCTCGACTTTCTTCATCTCCAGCGGGCCGATTGAGTTTGCTGGCGTGCATCCTTCCAGTTTGCACAGCCAGAATTCTCAGTAAAGGTTATTTGTCACAATGC
>Ga0209006_10001837_pt1 | contig 19192 bp, 28 predicted proteins | sample JacPin_JW_Ref_O2_FD_188567 | JGI IMG/M metagenome (GOLD analysis project Ga0209006, IMG submission 188567) | Forest soil microbial communities from Algoma, Ontario, Canada - Jack Pine, Ontario site 1_JW_Ref_O2 (SPAdes) (version 2) | ecosystem: Environmental > Terrestrial > Soil > Boreal...
AAAGCGCAGCCAAATATCAGTACCACCAATAAATGTCGCAGAAACCTCATCGCTCCCCTCCTCCCAAAACTCTACCACGCCTAACCTCTTGTATGGCCAGCAGCACCCGCCATATCAGCGCTTGAGTAATCAACACCGCTGCCAGGAAAAATTCTCGCGCGGACTCGCAAATCCGCCTCCACTGTGCAGGTTAAAGAAGCTAATCTCGCAACCACGAAAGTCGTAAAATAACCAAGGCCGGGTGGTTCGCGGCCTGCGATCTGAAATGGAGAACGCCATGTCCAACAGCATATCGACCGTCGCCATGACCTCGACTTAAACTCCCTACGCCGCGCGCTTCCCTATCACGGTGAAATGGAAAAGCCGCCGGTCGGCAAAACCGATGCGCCGGTAAAGCCCGATCGCACTGTTGCTCAACCGCACATGCAAAAACGGAACCTCGCCGCGCCCGCGAATCTGCCCAATCAATTCCACCATCAGCGCCGTCGCATAACCGTGCCCGCTGTGATTCGGATGCGTGCACACCGCGCTAATCTCGGTGAACCCGGGCACACGCATGCGCTCCCCAGCCATCGCCGCAAGTTGCTCTCCCCTTCTGACGCCGATGTAGGTCCCCAGTTCATGCGTGCGCGTGCCAAATGGCCCCGGCTTCATCATCGTCGCCAGCGCCAACATCTCCGGCGAGTCCGCCGCCGTCATTGGAACGAAATCAATCTTCCGCGCCGGCAATTCGCAGTCCGAGTAAATCATCTGCAGCAAAGAATCCTGCTCGATGATCTTGAATCCCGCAGCCTCGACGTCATCCTGATTCGCAGGCGCTTCCAGAAAAAGTCCCGCGCGGGTTCCAACGCGCACAAGTTTCCCGAGCGACGCATAAGCCTCCGGCGTAGGCTGCTCAAACCCCGCGAGCGGACCAACCTCCGGCACAAATTTCCGCGCCAGCTCAGAAACTTCCGCAAAGTGCGACTGGCTAGTCGTCAGCGCCGTCCAAATCGGATTGTCCAGAGGATGCAGTCCCATCCGAGAAATCTACAGTCGCAACGCCGCGCACGCCATCCGTTTCTCTCGCCCAAATTCCCCACACCTCTACCAATTTGGACCCGCCCAACCTGGGCGCGCCAAATTTGGACGCAAAGTCACGCGGTGCTACACGGTTGGTTTGCTCAGCGCTCAATTTCCCAGGTGGCGCATATGAGCGCGTGTTCAGGTTTAAATGTAGCGCAGGGGTCTTTAGCCCGGCATCCTGCTGTTGCAACGCCCTGCACTTACTCGCGGCGATGTTCTGTCAACTGTTACGGATGGCACTTGATTTCAACGCGAAGGCTGGGCGGCTCGTCCGGCTGAGCCTCTGCACTCTTGGGCTTGTCCACCACTTCAATCGCGTGCATCGGCTCCGGCTTCATCCAGCGGACGCTCCAACGCCCCGCATGAACGGGCTCTTCTTGGCTGGGGTGGTCCGCAACGCTCCCGTCACCGCGATGATAACGAATGTGCGGAGTCGCGCCGCCGGTATCCCAATCCAAAAAGAAACTCGGCCAACGATGGTGATGCATCGGTATCGTCACGCCGGGAGCCGGAACGCTGACTTCGAGAACGCGAACGAACTCGTTTTCAAAAACAACCTTGTGGGTGTCCGGCGCGACTTGCACCGCATCGTAGCCGTCCGGAAAATCCGACTTGTCCTGCCCGTAGAGATAAAAACATCCGGCAAACATCGCCAGAAAGCCTACAGTCAAGCAAACGATAAATTTACGCCTTCGAAGCTGGTGGGTGCTTTGTGGGTGGCTCATAGCGCCAAATATAACCACACTTTGCCGCCCAGGAAGAACGCCAATTTAGTGTTCGGGCTTTTTCCGCCACTCGGCATCGACAACCGGCGGCAGCGAATTCATGTGCGTGATGAACGTCACCGCGGTCCAGATCTTTTCGTCCGACGGATCGTGCCCCGAAGCGTCCGGCGCAAATTGCCCACCCCACGCGAACATCCCGGTGTAGCGCACGCCTCCGCGAACAATCCAGAAAAGTTGGTAGTCCGGCTTGCTCGTTGGATGCAACACGAACTGCGGCGCGGGCGGGTACAGCGTCGCGTCCTTCTCGTTATCCGCGGCGCTATTGGGAGTTCCATGGCAACCGGCGCAATCGCCTTTGAACATTTTCATCCCCGCCATCAAGTTCTCTTCGGTCGGCGCAATGGGGTTGGGAATTTGCGGCGCCTGATGCGCAGCCGAAGCGTCCAGCGCCATGTGCGCGAACGCGCTCTCCAAACGCCCCGGCGCCGTATTCGCGTTAATCGCAAACAACCCCGCTTTCGCGATAATCACAAGCGCGATCGGCAGCGCCACCACTCCAATCAAAAATCCCAGCACAAATTTGCTCATACCACCTCCCGCAACTTCTGTTCGCCGTACAACTCCCGCGCAAGATCGCCGCTTGATTCCCCACGCGCGCGCATGAGCGCACGCCTAAGGTTTAAATGTAGCGCCGGGCCTTCAGCCCGGCATCTTCCTGTTGTGACCCCGAGACACGTTGCGCGTTCAGCTCCCTTGTCGCGCACTCACTTCCAAGATTCAGATCTTTCATCACGCGCGCCAACTTGCCGTCCAGTTTCCTAGTTGATGATGTCGATGTTAACCGTCACTTCGTCGCCCACAAAAGTGGCCAGCGCCTGATGCTCCCAGGTGATGCCGTAATCACGGCGGTTGAGTTTCATCGACGCATGAAAGCCAATGAGCTTCTTCCCGTTATTCGGCAACTGGAATTCGCCGGCCGGCGTAATCGGCAGATCGATTTCCTTGGCCACTCCTTTCATCGTCAACGTGCCGTGCGCGATGATCTTTCCATCTTTTTTCTCGATGCTGTGGCTCACAAACGTGATGGTGGGAAATTTGTCCGCATCGAAGAACCCATCGCTGCGAAGGTCTTTGTCGCGGTCGGGGATTCCAGTATCGATGCTGGCCACGCGTATGGTGGCATTCACCGAAGATTTCGTGATGTCGCCTTCGTCATAGACCACCGCCACATCAAAATCGGTGAACTTCCCCGTCACCTTGGACATCCCGCCCATAATCGGCACTTCAAATCCAATGGTCGAGTGGTTGCGGTCCACCTTGAACGGCGGTGGCCCCGCCGGCTTGTCCTGCCCGTGCAGAGTTGCACCCGCCAACAGCGCAAACACACATACCCCAGCCACCTTGACCGACAATTTGGTTGGCATGGAACGCCCCTTTTAACGCTGATGGATTTCGCTGCGAAATTAGACGCAAGAACTCCGCGAACGTATCGCGCTTCGTCGATGATTTTGGAGTTCGTGAGGGTCCAGTCAATTCTCTTGGAGTGCGTCAGGCTTAACGCTACCCACGGGGCGCCGGTTGCGAATGTGAGCCGGGCCGTCGCAATCCGAAGCGTGCAGGGCACGGACGAGGATCAAAACGCAAGATGCGAATCGCGAAAACGCCGGCTAGTCCAGGACGGGGCCGCTGGGAAACTGCGTGACCGTTTCGGTCTTTACCGGCGCGATAGGTTTCACGGTAAGCTTTTTTTTCTTAACGGGCTTGAGCATCAGCTTCTTTACTGCCATGAGGGGTCTCCTCGGTTCGCATATCGCAACGCTCGCGAGTCGCAATCCTTATGTAGGCCGACCATTTTAACCGCACTGCCGACCGCGATACAACATTCTTCGCTATCGATCTCCGAAAGATTTTGTAGCGGCGGCCTTCAGGCCGACGTCCTTGCTCCGCTCAATGCTAAATGTCTTAACGAGCGAAAGGGCGAAGATGTATACGGTGGCGATGTCAAGACAGAACGCGATGACATATAAGGACCGAATGACGATCTAAATCACCCCGCGTTGGGAGTGCGCGTCGTTGCGCCCTCTCCTCCTGCGCCGCGAAAGCCCGGTCAGAATGGGCCCTTCAGATAGACCGACACAGTATCGTTATCGTGAACAACATTGGGCCTTTGGCTGGTTCGAATATCGAGAATGCTCCAGCGCTTGGACCAACGCTCGATCACATCGCCGATTCGCAGCTTGCGAACTGCGTCGTGAGGGTCGCGCACTTCTTCTCCGAACTCTGAGTTGTAGTAGTACATGACGTTTTTCATACTCACCTCTTTTTACTCGACGTTTTGTTCAACGAGCGCGGCGGACGTGGACGTGCGGCTAGCGTGATTTGGCAATCAGCCAGCGAAAATGTGCGTCGGGCGTTTCATCCGCGTTGGGCGGAACGATTCGCTTGAAAAGCTCATCCTGGATTCTGCGGTATTGTTCGTAAGCAACCACTTCGGCGGTGCGCTGCCTCAGGAGCTCGTGATACGAAGTCCAACCGGGAAGGTCCTTGTGTTCAGCCAATAACACGCTGAGTTTTTCGGATTCACGCGAATACTCGCAGAAAGCTGCATCCATCCTTGTAAGCAGGATTTTGAGCCCGGGATCTTCTGTGGAAGGTTGCGCGCGAAGTGGAACCGCCGGTGATTCACTCGCGATTGCAGCGACCTCGGCGTTTTCAAGTACCGGCACGTTTGCGTTTTGCTCAACGTGTCCGTCCGTGGCCGATTCAGCGCCGATGCCGGGGTTCTTTATGAGAGGACCTTTATCGCTCATTCATTGTTCATGGGCATTTCTCCGCGAAAGAAAGTCAGAGTTCGCAAAGGACCACCGAAGGCAACGCCTGGGAGGAAGGATGCTAGTGTGACGCTTCGAGTGTACTCGCATTATGCGTGTGGATGTAACAAAGCTTCGGCCTACCAATCGGGGCGGTCTTTGTGAAAGCGCATGCGGATGGGACGCAATTCCTCCGGTTGCCAGCCGTGCTCCGGGCATTCCAATCTAAGCGGGAAATTCTTGGCGCCCGGCACAGGTTTCAGCTCGAGCGGAGCGCCGCATTTCACGCAAGCCTGCAAGCTATTCACTTTTTTCGGCAACTTTTCCGGCAACTTATGATCCTGATGGCGCGGGTTTTCGCGTGAAACATCGGCGTGCGCTATATTCTGCCCTATTTCTCTGTTTGAATCTGCAACCGACGCGCGCGGAGTTTAACCACCGACGGTCCTTTGGCGCCCAAAGTCTGGCACACCACGTTTGGCGAACGGTTTGGCGCGCAGTGTTTAGCGTTCGGCCTTTGGCACAACGCAGCGCACGAGGTGATATTCGTGCTGGACGCGCTTCGCCACAAAACGGTAGGCTCCGAGTTTACTGAGTTGGGTGAATATAAATCTTGACGCGGCTTGGCGGCTCGCCAGCCGGTCAGTGCAAAGGAAAATCCGGGAAGGCTTGTGGTGGACGACGAATCAAAATGTCCGGTCAGCGGCAAACGCAAGTACGCAACTGAAGGCGAAGCTCTCTCCACAGCCGCGCACCAAATCGCGACGACACATGCGCCGAAGGACCTTCGCGCCTACTTGTGCTCGTGGTGTGACTCTTGGCATCTCACAAAAAATACCGGGAAAACTGGAAAAGGTCGCAAATAATTCCGTTTATTTACGATCGTATCCGCGCTATCCACGGATGATCGCTTCACACCGTGGCCCGGACGCGCTGCAGACTTTGTTTCGGACTTTGCTTGGGGCTCTTCAGACTTCAGTTCGCTGAGCACGTTTTCCCAGGGCAAGTCCGTTGTTCAGATCCATGGCGGCGTGCAGCACCTGTCCCGGAATCAGGCTGCCGGAAAAAATAAATACGAGCCCAAGGATTGCTCCGATTACACCCGTGCCGAATATCGCACGCCGGCCTTGATAGGAATGCGCGAACCCGAAAATGATTGACGAAATCAGCAGGCCGAGCCACACCGAACGCAGCGTCGCCGCGAAAAGGCCGAGTAGCCACCCGCGATAGAGCACTTCTTCGCAAATCCCCGCGGTGAGCGACACAACGATCCACACGGCGCGTTCGGTCGGAGTTTTAGGAAGCAGCCGCCTGACTCTGTCCAAGGCGTTGTTCAATTGTTTCGGACTCGGCTTCTTTTTCAGCTGCTTCTGCGCCCCGATCAGCAGGACGACGATGGCCACAAGTATCCCGCAAACCAAAAGCGTGCGGTAAGCATTGCCCGGGCGCTGTCCCAGATCGTTGAGCGTGAGGTAATTCATTCGAGTAATCCACACGCAGGCTCCGGCCAGGGACCATAGCGCGAGGATGTTCCAGGCATAGATTTGCAGTGTGGATTTCAGCCGCGCATACAAAACGTAATCGATTACCGGAAGCACCACGGAAAGCACAAACGTGAACACCCAGGCGCTCGTGCCGTGCACCGCGTCAAGCCAAATACCGGGATGCCCTACGCTGAACATGGCGCAGAGTTTACTGGGGGCGACTCAATACCGTCAACGCTCGGTAACAAAGCTGTAACAAAGGCCACGGCATTTCCCTCTCTCCCTCTCGGTACACTTTTTCCATCTGGAAAATGCGGCAAGTTTTGGGTAAATTTCTTTGGCAACACGTCGTCCGTTTCAACGAGCGCGCAGGAGGAAAATCATGCCACCACGTCCACCGCTGCCTCCGTTTTCGAAAGAGACTGCCATCCAAAAAATCCGCCTCGCGGAAGATAGCTGGAACTCGCGCGAACCGGAAAAAGTAGCGCTGGCTTACACAGTCGACTCGCACTGGAGAAATCGCGCTGAATTCATAAATGGAAGAGAACAGATCGTCGCCTTCCTCACACGTAAATGGGCCAAGGAACTCGACTATCGTTTGATCAAAGAGCTATGGGCCTTCACGGAGAATCGCATTGCCGTGCGTTTTGCCTACGAATGGCACGAGGACTCCGGCAATTGGTTCCGGTCTTACGGCAATGAAAACTGGGAGTTCAACCCGGATGGCGTGATGCAGTGGAGGTTCGCGTCCATCAACGATCTCCAAATCAAAGAAGCCGACCGAAAATACCGCTGGCCGCTTGGCCCACGCCCTGCCGGTCATCCCGGACTAAGCGAACTTAATCTGTAAAAATATCGCGAGGACAATAAATATGCTCACAAAATCGCTCGCTGAAATCTCGCGCCGCCGATTTCTTGCAGCTGGAGGAGTTTCGCTGGCTGCCGCGTGGCTTTCTCCGCGCGGACTTCTCGCCCAGCCCGGCGACGGCCTCGTCGAATCTGCTCTGAAGGAAGCCGCCACCACGAGAGTTAAAGTTCAACGGCTGCACCGCAACGTCAGCGCTCTACTGGGCGCGGGCGGAAACATCGCGGTCCTCACCGGCCCCGATGCAAAGTTTCTGGTGGATGCGGAAATCGTCACCGCGCAACCGCACGTTATCAAAGCCCTAAGCGAACTCGACAAAGATCCAATCAAGCAGCTGATCAACACTCACTGGCATTTTGATCACACCGGCGGTAATGAGTGGATGCACGAATCCGGCGCCAGCATTCTGGCGCACGACAATACTCGCAAGCATCTTTCCACCGACACGCGCGTGGAGGGCAATTGGCAGCACACTTTCCCACCCGCGCCTGCAGGAGCGATTCCCTCCACCGTATTTAAAGACGAACACAAGCTCTACGCCAACGATACGACCATGATGATGAAACACTATCCGCCCGCGCACACCGATTCCGACATTTCCGTGCATTTCGTCGAAGCCGACATTTTTCATACCGGCGACACTTTCTGGAATCGCATTTACCCATTCATCGACTACGCCACCGGAGGCAGCATTGACGGAACCATTCGCGCCGCGGAGGCGAACATCGCGAAAGTGACCAGCAAGACCATCGTGATTCCCGGACACGGAGCTTTGGGCGGCAAAGGTGATCTCGTTCTATTTCGCGACGTGCTGGTTGAAATGCGCGACAAAATATCCGCGCTCAAGAAACAGGGCAAGTCGCTGGCGGAAGTGGTCGCCGCTAAACCGGGCGCTCGCACGGACGACGAATGGGGCAAGTCCTTTCAGGGCCCTGCCGACTTTGTGGCTTTGGTGTACCAGGGCGTCTGAAAAATCTGCATCGCCGCACATGCGTCGGGTAATCTCTACTTACCGAACAAAGCACCGGGCCGAATGAAGCACCGGGCCGAATAAATCACGGGGCGAATCAGCGAGCGAGTCACCGCGTAATCACCCAATAAATCGCGGGACAAGTTTCGGCGACACGGAGGTATCAGATGAAAATACTCATCGGGATAATTTTAGCTTTTCTAATTGGCGCAAGTTGCCGCTGGTTCGACATTCCGGTGCCGAGCCCGCCGAAACTTCTGGGCGCGTTACTGGTGGTGGCCATGTCTCTGGGTTATATGACCGTTGACGGTTTCATCGCAAGCAAACACTTAGCCAAAGGCCCGGCCGCCAATGAAGAAATATCCGGCGGGCCCACGGGAGAAATACCTTCGCAGCACGCTGAGATGTTGAAACCCGAGTAACACGCCCCGTTGTTTTGCCGGTATCAAAGGGACGCTGCTACCTTCATTAAACCCGCGCATAGCCACTCCACATAGCCCACGCCGAGGTTCGCGACTTTCTCCTGGAATCGTGCCGCCATGTTATAAGTGACGCGATGTCTAGCGCTGCAACCGCTCCCGCGAAAGACGATCTCCTTACGCTGATCTCCATCTCCGCGCTTGCTTGCATACTCCAAGACATCCTGCACGAAGGGTTGGGCCACGGCGTCACCGCCTGGCTCAGCGGCGCGCACAAAATCACCATCAGCACCGTGGCCATGCAGAGCGACATCAGCACGAAATGGATTTCGGCGAACGGCACACTCGTCAACCTGCTTGCCGCCGCAATCCTGTGGTTGATTCTGCTCAAGCCGCAGCGGTACTCCTCGGCGCTACGCTACTTTTTGGTCCTCGCGCTGGCTGGAAACCTTTTCACCGGGACGGGCTACTTTTTGTTTTCGGGCATCGCGAATTTTGGCGACTGGGCGGCGGTAATCTCAGGCTTGCAACCGTATTGGATGTGGCGCGTGGGTCTAGTCGTGCTTGGCGCGATTTCGTACTTCGCGTCGATGCTCATTGTGCGCGCGCAATTGCTGCCGTTTCGCGAACCCGATCCTGTTTCGCGAAGAATCCGCGCTCTGTGCTGGACTCCTTACTTCACCGACGGCGTGCTCGCCGGCGTCAGCGGCATGCTAAATCCTATGGGCTTGTTCTACGTGATCGCGTCCGCGCTGCCTTCCACGTTGGGCGCAAACGCCGCGCTGCTGAGTTTGCCGAGCATGATGCGAATCCGCCGCAGCGCACAAGAATCCGACGCAACCGCCAACGTTGCACAGGTCGTCCAAATCCGGCGAAGCATACCGTGTATCGCCACAGGGGCCATCGCCAGCCTGCTTTTTATTTTCGTCCTGGGCCGCGGCCTAACCTGGTCCCGCTGAAACCCCCTATTCATCTCCAGCTTATAAACTGATTACGCAATTTATTCTTCTGCTTGCGTGCGAGCGTAGCAATTTGTACTATCCGCGCAGGTGACCCGATGCGCGCTGCAAAGCTAGTGCTTTCGTGTATTTGTTTCTTCTTTTCCCTCATTGCTAATGCAAACGCACAGTCCGGACAAGTAATGGTCTGGCCTGCGTCGGGTACGCCAGTTCTGCGATTTACCTTCGAGAAATTTAAGGAGGTCAGCAACTCCGCCAGCCGCCACAATTTCACCACCGAAGTCACCACTGAAAATCTTTGGGGCAAGAAAATCCCAAACGCTTCATTCACGCTATACGCTTACGACAAATCAAAAGCCCGCGTCGGGGACGCATGGGTCACGGTGAACGACATGGACCCGGGTGCAGTGATTAAATTTCAAACATTCATCAGTGCCTCCGGCAGTATAGTTTCGTTGAACCTTGTTCCTAAAGCGCTTCCGCACGAGTTGCAATCGCTTCTTCCTTCCGACCCGCAACCTCCGGCTCCTCCTAAGCCAATTTCGATGACGGTCAACTCCGTGCCGCAGGGCGCGGACGTCCAGCTCGACGGCGTTCCTGTCGGAACCACGCCAAAGATCATTCAAGTCACGCCCGGCAAGCATGCGCTGACCTTCAGCATGGAGGGCTTCAACACCGGAACTTTTCCGTTGGAAACGACTCCCGAAAACGTTTCCGGCGGCAGCGTAAGTTACGAATTGGGAACATCGGTACATGACACCGTCGAATTGCGCGACGGCTCGGTTTTGATTGGCGACGTGGAATCGATGTCACCCGCTGAGGTGATCGTGCGAATCGCCGGCGCCAACCAGCGCATTGCTCGCAACAAAGTGAAACGCATCCTCCTGGTTAAGCGCGAAGAACCACAATAACTGTGACCCTCCCTGCCCGAACACTTCGTAATACTTGCCTGCCGCAATCGGCTTTGCGTTGTTATCCGCGTTGGCAACGCTAGTGGCTCTGCATTTCGTTTCTTCGCCCTCACCTTAGAAGTCCAACATCCCCGAAGGGATTCCGCGCTGCGCGGCCCTTCTTTGGAAGTGTGCGAAACAGGACAGTAATCAGAAATGCGGACCGCTAGTATCCTCACCAGAGGTTCTCACCGATGCTTGCCGCATTCGATGTTTTCAGAAACGATAGATCCAACGGTGTTACCTGGCTTACCGCTGTGCATACCCTCGAAGAGGGCGAGGCGCACGTTCGCAAACTTTCGATAAATTCACCCGCCGAGTACTTTATTTTCAATCAGCGAACCAGCATCCGGCACATTGTTGATGCAAGGCCACGCGCTGTGCGTTTACCGGCCCGCGCGACGCCGCCATTGATGCGATAGCTGGGTAGCAAGGAGTCTAATCTAAGGCGCGCATTTCTTCGCTGTTGGTGGCGTACTACGTGAAGAACTCCCTCCGGCTAGGTGAACCCATGTATTTCGTCTGGCCGGCATGTTTGTTAGACATAAGCTAGGTAGATCAGCCACAATGCGCGCCTCGACGACCATGCCGCCTGCCTTCGCCTCGTTATCGCGGCTCGTTATTGTCATTGCACACTTAGCCATGACGATCTTCGCCATGGCAATCTTATTCGGTCTGGCGATGGCCCAACCGGCCGCAGCTCAGGGACTTACTTTCATGGCGGGGCAATCGTCACCGCATTCCGCGCATCCATCGTCCTTCGCGTGGCTGAGCAGCGCGGTCTCTATTTCACCGTTAGTCTCGCCGATAAATCACGCGGGCATTTTTGCCGGCGACTCCGCGTTTCGCTTCACGGAAACTTTCCCATCGCGAAATCTCGCCACGCTCGTTCCCTACCAGGAAACCAGGACTTCTTTCGTCACCGAAGTTCGCGTGCCGGTTGCCCAGTTTCGTTTGCCATTCGCCCAACTCGGCGCGTCCAACGTGCGCTTCGGCTTCTTCATGCAAACTCTGTACAACGGCAACGTTGCGCTAGGCCCCTTGGTCGCTACGCAAGCTCTCCATTCGTTCAGCCAGCCGCGTTCAGCCAGCCTTTACGGCGTCGGCATAAGCGTCCCCCTGGGCAGACAATCGCACGCCGACGCTTCGCAATCGCTCCCCTGGGCCGCCATCCGCAATTTCATCCACGACAGATAGCTTTTCGTTGCAGAACCGTTGGTCTACGGTATCTACATTTCACGAACCGTCAGGGCACGGCTCTATTCCGAGCTTCGAAGGGCAGCCCCGCCACACCTTCGTCGTCTATCTTTGACATTCTTGTAGTTATGGGTATAACATACAAAAGAAATGACTGTATCGCGCAAGACGATACCTGACGCTCCGTGGCTTTTGCTGACCTTTAGCCTGCCTAAGAAGCGCGCCAGCCAGCGGGTTGAGATCTGGCGGAAGCTGCAGCGCTACGGTTCCGTGCCACTTGGCAACTCCGGGTACTTGCTTCCGAACAATTTTATTACGCAGGAGCGTTTTGAGTGGCTTGCAACCGCGATACGCAAATACGCGGGCCAGGCCTCTGTCGTTAAAATTCAATCAATCGACAATCTCTCCACTCCTCAGCTGGTCGGACGTTTCGCCGAAGCGCGCTCCCGCGAATACCAGGAATTGATTGGCGACCTGCAAAAACTATCGGCTATCCCGCCTCAGAAACGGCCCCCCGGCCGCATAAGCCGCCTCCGCGCCCGCTTCCGCGAAATTTCGGAGGTCGATTTCTTTAGCAGCCCACTTCAAAAGCGCGTGGACCAGCTTCTCGCGCGTCTCGACTCCGCGCCATCGCCAGCAAATGATGCCGCCAAGGTCAATCCACGGGATTACCTAGGCAGAGTCTGGGTCACGCGGCCGCGACCCGGGATCGACCGCTCTGCTTCCGCCTGGCTGATTCGGCGCTTCATCGACAAAAAAGCGCGCTTTGCTTTTGCACAGGAGGAGCATGTTCCCCGCGAAGCGGTTCCTTTCGACATGTTTCATGCGGGCGGCTTCGGTCACCGAGGTGAAGACTGCACTTTCGAGACTTTGCGAAAGGCCTTTCGCGTTCGTGACGCCAAAGTCGCAATCATCGGGCAAGCCATACACGACGCGGATCTGCTGGATGAAAAGTTCGGGCGTAAAGAAGGTTTCGGTGTCGATGCCGTGCTGGACGGTTGGGCCAAAGAGCGCGTCTCGGACCACAAACTCCTCGAACGCGGGATTCAGCTCATCGACGCGCTGTATCAGTCGCTTTCTGCAAAATAATTTCGTTGATCTCACATTTCTTAGGAGGATTGCGATGTACTCGTTTCAACGTTTTTTGATTCTACTCACTGTCATTATGCTTCCCGCTGTTGCATCAGCTCAGGGCCTGGACACCGCGAAAATCGATCAGGCTCTGGGCCGTTCTGGCCAGAAGATTGGCGACGTTTACAAAGTCGGATTCCCCAGAACGGATCTGCGCGTCACCGTTCACGGTCTGACGATCAAGCCGGGACTGGCTCTTGGTTCGTGGGCTGCATTCACTGGAACGGACACCGATGCCATGGTGATGGGCGATTTGGTCCTGCTCGAGGACGAAATCAATCCGGTGATGGAGAAATTGCGATCGAGCGGCTTTGAAATTTCCGCAGTGCATAACCACCTGATCGACGAGACGCCTCACGTGATGTACATGCATTACATGGGCCACGGAACCGCATCGCAGCTCGCCACTTCCCTGCGCGCCGCGCTCGCCGTTTCCAAGACGCCACTCGAAACACCTGGGACTAACGCTGAAAATACGGTTCTGCCGGTCTGGGTAAACACGGTTGAAGATACGCTTGCTCGCAAAGGAACTTACAAAGGCGGCGTGCTTTCCTACGGGGTGCCGCGCGCCGATTCGATCACCATGGCCGGAACTACTATAGCTCCCGCCGCCGGAGTCGCCGAAGCCATCAATTTCCAGGCTGCGGATTCCGGCAGCGTGGCCACCACAGGAGATTTCGTTCTAACCGCCGACGAAGTGAACCCGGTGATTTCGGAACTTCAAGCGCACCATATTTTGGTGACGGCGTTGCATAGTCACATGCTCACGGAACAGCCTCGCCTTTTCTTCATGCACTTTTGGGGACAAGGCGCGCCGCAAGACGTCGCCGCGGGCATCAAGGCGGCGCTCGACAAAGTCCACACGAAATAATGGTTGGTCGCGATTTGCATTCGTCAGCGCGAAGAAAGCGAATCCCGTCGCCAGGTCCACTGGCACGGCGTTAAGCATTCCTGTTTCGTTTCGGGGCCAAAAGAGTATGGGATCAGCCGCAATAGTTGCTGATAAGAAAGTGACCCAGCCGACGCTGCGTCAATTCCTTTCGTATTTTCTCCATCTGGGCACGTTTGGATTCGGCGGACCCATCGCCCTGGCCGCGCACATGCAGAAAGATTTGGTGGACGAGCGCGAGTGGGTCTCCAGCGAGGATTACCTCGAAGGCCTGGCTTTTTCTCAGCTTTCGCCCGGCCCGCTCGCCGCGCAGCTCGCCATGTATCTCGGATGGGTGCGCGCCGGAACTCTGGGCGCAACGCTCACCGGACTCGCCTTCGTTCTTCCGTCATTTCTCATGGTCCTGATTCTGGCCGCGCTGTACGTCCACTACGGACAAATCGCCTGGATTCAGGGAGCGTTCTACGGTATTGGAGCCGCCGTAATCGCGATCATCGCTCGCAGCGCTTACAAACTGATCCGCTCCACACTAAAAAAAGATTGGCTGCTTTGGGCGCTTTTCGCCGCCCTGGCCATAACCACCGCTTGGAGAGAAGCCGAGATCGTTTGGCTGTTCATACTTTGCGGAGTTATTTCCATGTTCATCAAGGCGCCTCCGGCGTGGAAGTTTTCTCAACCGGGAGCGCCCACCATCATCGGCCTGAAACAATTGCTGACGGGCAGCCTGGGCCCGGCGTCCGCAGCTACTGTCAGCACTCTGTTTTTATTTTTTCTCAAGGCCGGCGCATTTGTTTTCGGCAGCGGCCTGGCAATCGTGCCGTTTCTCTACGGAGGCGCGGTAGGAAAATACCATTGGCTGACGGAGAGGCAATTTCTCGATGCAGTAGCAGTCGCTATGATCACGCCCGGCCCTGTCGTGATTACCGCCGGCTTCATCGGCTACGTTGTGGCAGGAGCGATAGGTGCGACGCTCGCGGTACTCGCGGTTTTTGCTCCGCCTTACTTCATCGTGATCATGGGCGCGCCCTACTACCGCCGCTTCGCTAAAAACCTTCAAGTGAAAGCTTTCGTTCAGGGAGTCACCGCGGCAGCCGTTGGCGCGATCGCAGGCGCCGCGTTCATTCTAGGCAGGCGCTCGCTCGTTGATTTGCCCACAGTCGCCATCGCGCTGGCCACTTTCGCGCTGTTGAGCTTCCGCAAGATCCCGGAACCTCTTGTAATTCTCGCCGCCGGCGCCATCGGCCTCCTTCTTTTCAAAGGATAAGCTCAAAAAAGCGGCTATCCCGCCCTATCGAAACTCCGGCGAGAAGCTGCTACGTGCTATCGCCATGGCCAACGGCTTCACATAGCATATGCAGGAACTGGCGTTCTTCTCACGGTTCTATGGCGTCAGTTCTTGGGCAACAGTTCCGCTGGGATCGGATTCCCGGGGCGCTCTTCGTCCCACACCACCGAAAGAATCCACCACCTCTTTCCGTCAAAATAAAGCTGGAAAATATTGACGCCGCGCGCGGCCGCTTTCCCGGTCGCTGATATTTTTATTTCATAGCTGCTCAGCACCGTCGCAACGTTCCCGAAACGCTGGATGCTGTGGCCCAATTCGTGTTCCACAAAGCCGTCCCTAACGCTCTCCGCGTTTGTATCGTCCGCGAGTTCCTGTTCGCTAAAGGAATCCGTTTTGGTCTCTTTACTTACAGGATCAACGGCGATCGCCACAAACCGAACGTGCGGATCGAAAAGCGTTTGGTCGCGTCCCCACTGGCGCGGTACGCCCACGCCTCCGGAAATCGTCTCGTAACTCGCGTGAACGATCGCTTCAATCGAACTCACATCTTCAGGCCGCGCGGCAACGGTTGGAATCTGCACATGCTCCTTTTGCTTGGTTTGCGCAATTCCGCCCAACGCTCCCGCCGCCAATGCCGCCGCAGACAAAACCACACACAGACTCTCGATTCTTCATGTCCGCTCCTGTCTCTAACTCGAAGTTCAGACGCGTGATTGTAACGCCGATTCTCTTAGCCGCCGAACACTGCCATTCAGCTTGTCCGCCGGCGGGCCTCCCAGCTCGTCAGCGAAATCATTTCTTATCGTCGTTCGCGCACCAACATTTCGATACTGTGCAAAATTGGACAGTATTCCCCAATCGTTGCTTCTACACTTCTTTCTCTCAGGCAGGAGCCCAGCAATGACTTCGCATTTCGAACCCGAGTGGCAGCGCCTTTACGTGGAAGCTTTGGTCGAGACAAATCCTCTGGTACTTGTTGAGCGGGTTGCTGCCGCGGAGAAAGCCATCCTTTCACGTGTAGCGGAACTTTGCACGACTTCAGACGACCGCCTCGAGTGGAAGGCGATAGAAGACGCCATCACCGGTATAGCCGTACTCAGGAGAGAAATCCTCAAGTCTCGTAATGCAAACACGGCAGAACGAACGCCTACAATCGTCATGCCCCGCACGTCCGCCAGCTAATCGCATTTGTTGCTTAACATTTGTCGCGTAAGACGTGAACGTCCGAAGAGATGGAAATGCAAAATCAGGAATGGATCAAAACACTGGAAGACGGCAGGATGGTGAAATTCATCTACCAAATCGTGCCGGAAGGCGGTGCATTCGTCACCGCGCAGATTGCAGCCAATGAAATCGTCTATTCGATTCTATTGCCTAAGGCACGAGCCCCGTCGACTCGCAAAGATGTCGAAAGCCATTTCACCCACGAACTTTCAAAAAAATAGCGCCGCATCTAAATACATTTCGCCACTCTGAATGCGATCGCGCGGCATTCCCTTTTGACGTAGCTTGGCCTTTCGCGTGTACGCGCTGTGAAGTCACTCCGCGCAATCTGACAGCATTCCCTCGGACACGGGCCATTTGAGACGTTGGCTTTGGATCTTGAGAATTTCTCTGCACGCAAGCCGTATCGCTTCCGATTCCCTTTCGCTATCGGACGCACCATTCAATTCTTGCATGCGCACAAATATCGCGGATTCCGCTGCGCACAATTTTTCTGGAATTTTTGCAGGTCGGGCTCGTCTATCGCTTCTTGCAAAGCCTTTTGCCATGACGGATATTGAAACTCTCTCACTGCTTCCCCTCCCCCCGGAAATCGTGGCGGACTCAACCGCCGGAAGTGGACCATCGTTGAGTCTGTTTCTAGCACACTTGCGAGGCCTGTCTCTGTCCGTTAGCGTACAAATCGGTTGCACTCAGCTCTAGCCACATCTCAACCTTTCGCGTCTGCAGGCTTGGCCGTATTGCCGCCATAAATTTCTCCAAACGATCGCGCCAACATCAGCGCCATCACCAACCCGCCCGCTCCCACCACGATAACGCTGCGCATCTCGCGAACGTGAAACTCTCCCACACGCAGCACCAGCAAATATCCAATCGCTAAATTGAACGCGCCCCACAACACGTTGACCGTCGCCGTCGATTCTCCCTTTCCCGGCGGCGACGAAAACGGAGACGGAAACCGCCTCCCTGCCACTCCCATTACAAAGTGCGGCACCGCATTCACCAGAAACGCGCCACTAAAAAACCAAGCCAGGTACACATACCAAGCCATAATCCCCTCCTCCGCAACAATCCCGCACGACGAATCGCCGCTCCGATTCTCACCACGTTGTTTGTTGTTCTTTGCTTTGCCGCGGATACTCCACACTTCGCGGCCTGCACCCACGCGCGATACTAGCACGCCGTCTTCGCCGGGTCAGAACCATCCGGCCACGCGATCTCACTCCACAAAACGTGATTTCCTTTTCGGCGGACTATTTCGCCAAGCTGAACCGGCTCGCCTTCGAGGAGTATCCCGACCACTAGGCTTCAGGGGGACGTGACCCAAACCCAAAGTCTTACGCGGGAATCGCAGCTGGAAGCATGAACCAGGCAGGATGTTGTGGGCAAACGGTCGAGAGATGCTCTTTGAGGGATTCCGCCTGCAAGTTTACTTGATTAATCGCCCTGTCCCATATCGGGGCATACAGATAATACGTAATCCGCTTACACTCCGGGCATTCCACATCGACCATCGCGACGTATTGATCGCGGAATTCCGGGAGCAATGGACAATCGGTCTGAACTGCCAGGAACAGCATGTCAGAAGCGTACGCGGAAGGTACACCCCTGTCGAAGTCCAAAATGGGAAGGTTTCCACGCCGTTCCCGGCCTCAAAAAATCAGGTTGCCGAGCGCAAACGAGGCGAGAGCCAGCACCGCACCGGTCACGATGGCGAACAAAAGCCATTTCCCGATTCGGGCGTGAGCTTTTGGAAATTCAAGGAAATCACTGGAACGGTCCATCTCACCGAAGGACACTGCGTGGCTATGCCGTCTTGCCCCATGCGCCATGGCGAAACGTTACCACCGCCTCACACGATCGCATCCATAACTTCTCAAGTAGTATGACAAACAGTAAACATTCCGTATTACTTGCCCCAAGGCACTTCCACACCATGAGCATCGTAGCTTTTTCCCCAAAAGTCAGGCGCGGCCGTCTCAAATTCGATGCCTAGTTTGTACCCGGCATCTGACTCATGTCCGCACCACACCACACGGGCGCTTACCGCGATTCCGGTGTGGGCATTCTTGATTTTCAGGCCACTGCCAGGTGGCCAGTCAACCGGGGACAGAATCAAAGCCCCATTAAGGTTGATCACCGCGGTCAACACATAGTGCCGTCTGCCCTTCATCTCCGCTTCCAGGGGCACACTGGCTACAATGCGCGGACTTCGCCTGTGTTCGCCGGTGTATGGTTGTTCCGCCATGTGTGATTGTGGACCTAGTAATAGTACTGCTTCAATACCGGAATCCACCTAGCCTCCTTACGTACTTGTACTGATGTGAGGCGTCTGAGGCATTGATTGTTAAGGGTTTAGGGCTATTCGGCGGACGGAAAGCGTTCTACGCTCCGGAAGTCTTCGCTTTGAGCTTTGAGGTTGTAACGACGGAAGGCTTCACATATGGTTTCTTCATCACGCTGCCACATCCGCATCGTGGATTCGCCGCGACGCTCTTCGTCGGGGCTTTGACCACCTCCATCTCGCACCCACATTCCGGGTTCTGGCAAACGAACCGCTGACCCTTCAAAATGGTTATCGCCATGACTCCTCCGAGCTCTTGCCCGTGCTGTATATAACGGGACGTACCTTATGATCCACTAGAAGTATGCCAGAACTATGTCTAGTATTGAACAGTACTGTACTTCCCAAAATGGGACCGTCGCTATGTGGCCAAGAAAAAAGCCAGGAAGCGTCTAACGCCCGAGACCCTCAAGAGCGTGATATCCGAAATGGCCAAGCCTCGCCTTGCCTCCTCCGCCAAACGAGGTATCGCTACGCCGACCAGGAAGTAATCTCCGCCGACACACTTGCGCGATGCCGCATTTTTCCTTGTCTTACTTCCCCAGCGGCGTCGGCGCGCACGGACATGCTCTTGCGTGAGATTTGCCGCCTCTAGCGTTGCTTCTGTGGGCGCCGAACTCTTCGTTTTCTCAAGGGTGCGATTGTGACGTTCCTTGTTTTGTTTTTCTTGTTTTGTTTTTCTTGTTTTGTTTTTCTTGTTTTGTTTTTTTTTAACGTTGTCATCCCTGAAAGCGCGACGGTCGCTTGCTCAATCTCGTTGGTGATCCAATACCAGTTCGCCGTCGCTTCCACCGCCACGACCGTGCCGGGCGCGCAGCCCGCCAACGCCTCTCGAATCGCTCCCGGCCGGTGTTCCAGCCGGTACTGCCGCAACT
>Ga0209006_10001838_pt1 | contig 19191 bp, 15 predicted proteins | sample JacPin_JW_Ref_O2_FD_188567 | JGI IMG/M metagenome (GOLD analysis project Ga0209006, IMG submission 188567) | Forest soil microbial communities from Algoma, Ontario, Canada - Jack Pine, Ontario site 1_JW_Ref_O2 (SPAdes) (version 2) | ecosystem: Environmental > Terrestrial > Soil > Boreal...
ATCCGCTTTCCCAATAATCGGCTGCTGCACAGGATCTACGGACGCGTTCACCTCCCAAGACACCAAGCTGATTCCCGCAAAGATGGTCAGCACAACAACAGATAAAGCGAGTGTTGCCGAAAGCGACGATTTTTTCATCCTGCCTCGCTAAACGTGACGCCTTCGCGAACCGTTGCCTTGAGCTCCTGCGCAGGGCCTCAGCCAAAGGCCAAGTGCCCTGCAAAGGTGCAATCCATTCCCTGCTACGGGAATTCCGCCGCGCATGGCTCTATCATTTCTTTTTCGCAGCAACACGCTGGTTGCTATGAAGAATCCTTACCCACTTTCCGTCCTTATTGATCCACACATCTTCAGTCACTCCGTCATGAGGCTCTGTTTGGCCCACCATTTGGCCGGTTTGTTTATAGGTAAGCAAAACCACCTTTCCATCCAAAAAGACACGAGCTTGATGATCATATTGGTGCATGCTGATTATCGCCACCTCAGAAGATCGCAGTCGAGCCTCGTGCTGAGCTTTGGTTTCAACCAGGCCGTCCGAACCCGCCATGATCATAGCGTCGTCATCATAACGGTCAAACCAATCCGCAGCGCTGTCACCGTTGTGCTTCAGAGAATTGTCAACTTTGTCCGTTTCAATCTTGAGCACTTCTTGTTTGCTCTTCTCGGCCGCTGGTCCTGTACTTTCTTGCGCCTTAATGAAGTGGACGCCGACCAACAAACATCCCAGCAACAGCAACACAGGAATCCTTCGCATGGTGTTCTTTCTCCTTGTTTCAGAAATTAGAATGCATTTTCCAGTTCACCCACGTGCTGATTACCAAATCAGTTTCAGTCCAAACTGTACTTCCCTGGATGCAGTGGCTGTCTGATCGATCAAGCCCGCGCCAGGAACCGGCGCTCCGGTTGCATCGAAAAGCGTGCTGTTGTCCACAGGGGAAGCAAAGTTTGAACGATTAAACACATTGAACAACTCTGCGCGGAACTGCACATTGAAATTCTCGGAAATTCGTGGGATACGGTTATTCTTGAATAGACCGAAATCGACGTTCACCAAGCCGGGCCCGTTCACACCGTTGCGACCCTCGTTTCCGAGGAGGTTTGCGCATGTGCCCACCGCCGCCGGACCGCCACCCGGCTGGAAGGGAGTGCATACCGCCGCGATCGCAGGCGTGGCCATCGGCAGACCGAAGCACTGTAGTTTGATGTAATTATTTACGTTGCCCGGGTTGATGGGGGACTGGCACCCGGGACCCGAGAGAAGGCTCGGGTAATCAAAGGGGTCGCTGCTGTTTACACCCAACGGGTCCGCGGCAATTTGAACAGTGAAGGGCGTCCCGCTTGTGATCGTCGCGATTCCTTCAAGCTGCCATCCACCAGCCACCCAAGCTGGAAAGCCTCGGAATGAAGATGGGGTCGGGATATTCCAGCTATAGTTGATCGTTAGGTTCTGGCCGCGGTTGAAATCGGCAGGGCCGCGCCTGAGCTTGGAATCAACGAAAGAGGGGAACGGGGAGCTAATGGAATTTAGAAACCCATCACCGACCCCGTACGACGAACCCTCGTCGATGGTTCTGCTCCATGTGTAGGAACCTTGAATCTGAAAACCGTGGCTCATCGTCTTGGTGATTCGCGCGATAAGACCGTTGTAGGACGAATTACTATTCCAATCCAAGGTCGAAATGGAACCAAAATTGGGGTTTAGCGTTGTCCCACTGCCTGCGGGGAACGGCCAGAGGAAGCCGGCGGAGGTTTTTGTCGGTACCACGATATCCGCATCCATAATTTCGACGCTATCGTGAACGCTATGAGAGCCAACGTAACCGACCATCAGTGTGAGGTTACGGATGATCTCGCGCTGGATATTGAGGTTCCACTGCATAACATAAGACCGAGGCGGGTTAAATTGGATGTGGTCCACGCCAAGGCCCGTGGACTTAAACAACGGAAAAGCCCCGCTTGGGAAAGTTCCAGCCGGTAAGGGCTTTGCAGTCCCTTGCAAAGCAAATGGGGCGCCTCCGCCCAGGAGTTGTAACATCGCAGCGGGCAGGGGAAGGATGTCAAACATCCCAAAGCCAGCGCGAATCGAGGTCTTACCACCTCCGAACGGATCCCAGGCGAAACCTACTCGCGGTTCGAAGTTCGCAAGCGTGGGATTTAAGAGTAGGGGATTACCAAGGGTGGGACTAGAGTCCGTGAGGTTGCGCAAATTGCCATACTTACCCTGAACTTCTGTAGGAGGCGTTGACATTTCGTAACGCACTCCCAGGTTAAGGGTGAAATTGGGTCGCAAGCGCAAGTCATCCTGAAAATACGCGCCGAAGATAGTGTTTCGATTACCACGTTCTGTCAGAGTTCCTGGAATGGCACCGCTAAACGAATTTGGCTCGTTGAGCAGGAACTTGGTCAACGAACCAAATTTAAATACGCCACCTGGGCGTCGGCTCTGGAAGGTATTCGTCTCGTCCCGCTCGACGGATAATCCAAGTTTGAAAGTGTGGATCCCTCTTGAGAGAGAAACGTCATCGAAACCCTGAAATGCGTTTATCAGAAAAGAAGTCTCTGATGAGGCATCCTTGCCACCCGGGTATAGTGTCAATCCCGGAACCGAGATCGAGGGGGCGCCTGGTACTCCAGGAATCGCGGACAAAGTGGGGTCATCAGCCGCTGGATTGATTACCCCAGCGTTGAAGCCATTTACCGATGTGGATCTGTTAAAGCCCACCCGAGCGGAATTAATTAAGGCTGGGGAGAAAACATGGATTTCCCCAATCTCAACAAACTCCCTCGATGTTCTGGACCCAATGTTGACGCCCTGCAGCACGTCGGGCCCAACAACACTACCTCTGTCAATCTGCCAAGTGCCAGATAGGTTGTCCTTCGCTGAAATGGTCTGGTCAACTCGTGCGGTCGCAAAGTTCTCAGGCAAGATTGAATTGCCGGCGAAGGAAAAAATTGCCGTGTTGCCCGGAGCCAATATGGCCCCATTCGGGAGTGGCCACAGGGCCAATGCTTGCTGCACCTTCGGATCAACTGTAATAGTCGTTGGGGTGCCATTCGAACTGAAGATGGTCCCACTGCGCGCATCGAGCGAAGGGACGGTGTCCGTGTTTGTTGTGCCCAAGACCTGGCGGAGCCCCTCGTAATCAACGAAGAAAAACGTGCGGCCCTTCCGGATCGGCCCCCCTAGAGATGCTCCGAACTGGTTCCGCCGAAATTCAGGGGTCTGGGGCCCATCGAAGAAATTTCGAGCGTCTAACGCGTTATTGCGCAGAAATTCGTAAGCGGTGCCGTGGAACTGATTGGTTCCCGAGCGCGTCACCGCATTCAGGACTGCACCCGAAGCCCTCCCGTATTCCGCGGCATAATTACTCGTCAATACGGAAAATTCCTGGATAGCATCCACGCCCAGGGTTCCGCCGGAGACGCTGCCGGGACTGCCGCCCATTTCATCGTTAACGTTGACCCCATCGATGTAGTAGTCGTTGTATTGCGGTCGATCTCCGGAAATGGTCATTTGCGACCCCCAACCTCGACTGCCCCTGGAAAAACCGGACGCGGCTGGAACTTGTACGGCCGCGGCCGAATCTACGCCAGGCTCGAGAGTCGCGAGTTGAGTCCAATCCCTGCCATTTAGGGGGAGCTCGACTACATCCCTTTGGCTGACCACGCCACTGACGGTGGATGAGGTCAAATCGACCTCCGGAGTCACGCTGGCCACCTCGATTCGTTGAGAAACTTGGCCTACCACCATCGTAATGTTTATGGTGGGTGATTGGCCCACTTCAAGGGTTATACCCGACAGTACCTTGGTCGTGAACCCAGTGCGGTCCACGGTAATCGTGTACGTGCCTGGTTGCAACAAAGGCAGAAAGTAGTAGCCATCGTCGTTCGATACTGCGGTACGAGTGCCGTTGGTATTTTCGTTGAGTGCTTTCACACTGGCATTGGGCACAGCGGCACCACTTCCATCGATGATCGATCCCGACACTTGCGCAGTCTGGGCAAAAACGCCGGGACAGACTAAAAATCCCGCAATCAAGATAGAAACCAGGACCGGGAAGACAAATCGAATGACAGGTGCTAGCTTTAGAGCCGATTTCCAGAATTTCCCATTTTCTAGACGACTCTCTGATCGTTCAACCGTCCCCGGTATTGTCATAATTTTTCTCCCCCTGCACGTTCCTGCTCGCCCCGTCGGATTAACCCCACCGCGACTTCAATCCCTCCGAAGGACGTAGCCAAAGGGAAACATGCTGGTGCATTTGCAGAACACAATAGATAGGATCGGCAGCCGATGTCCTTAACTCTAGGTAAAACAAATGGAAAAAAAATATCAATACGATGCATCGTAGGAACGGATGCACCAAGTGACGGTGATTCGTGCAGAGCTGGCGCGCGGATCTTCAAATTAAAGCGCCACATCCTATGCTAACGCCAAGATTCTAAAAGAGGTTTGACACCTCTCAGGAATTCTGCTAAGAGTCTGCCAGACTGATAATTCTGACAAGGGCAATGGTGTGCCCACAGCGATTAGGCTGTTCGGCACCGTTGCTATAGGAACAGGGCCATGACAGACCAACCTCGGATTGCATACGAACTCGGTCGGTTTAGGATTGATCCGCTCGAGCGACTGATACTATGCGACGGCGAGGCCGTTCCCCTGACATCGAAAGCTTTTGATACTCTCCTGCTTTTGATTCAAAGGCGAGGCCGATTAGTTCACAAATCGGAGATCATGGACTCTGTATGGCCCGACAGTTTCGTCGGGGAGCACAACCTTGTGGTGACCATTTCGAAGCTCCGCAAGGTGCTAACGAATGGGGATAGCGAGCAGAAGTGTATCGAGACCGTGGCCAAACAGGGCTACCGCTTCGTGGGCAGGGTGTGCGAAGTTGCAAAGCTAGAAACTGAACTAAGCGTACGCCCCGTGGAGGCATCCCCCGTTTCGCCGGAAGTACTTTCTCGCCCTCGACCGCTTTCCTCCTCTTTCTACATTATTGCGGGATTAGTGCTGACCTGCCTGGTCGTTTCAATCGTCTTAGTTCGGTCGCGAAAACATACTGACGCTACTGGCGAAATTCGTTCGCTAGCGGTGTTGCCCCTTCGAACTCTGAACGCTGACGCTGCTCACGCATACCTCGGCCTAGGATTGGCCGACGCAATCATTACGAAACTGGTCAGCACGGGACAAGTGGTCGTGCGCCCAACCAGTTCGGTCGTGCAGTACGTGGACTCGACCGCGAGCCCGTTGCTGGTCGGCCGCGAACAGAAAGTGGACGCTGTCCTCTCGGGTAGCGTGCAGAGTCTGCCCGACAGGATACGTATCACAATTCAACTCATCCGCGTAAGCGATGGCTACTCACTAGGTGCGGACACATTTGAGGAGGGTACAAAGCAAATACTTGAACTGGAAGACAAAGTGGCGGAAAGAGTCTCAAAATCGATGACCGTTCACTTCGCCACAATGACAAGCGCGCCCGCGGCGCGAAAGGATACAAACAGCGCAGAAGCCTATGAACTCTATTTGAGGGGGCGCTATTTCTGGAGCATTAGAACCGAGGAGGGTCTCCGCCGAAGTATCGACTACCTTCAACAGGCAACAACCAAGGATCCACAATACGCACGCGCCTATGCGGGTCTCGCGGATTCCTACGTATTGCTGGCATCTTATGGGGTTGAATCCCCCCAAAAAGCGTACCCGGCCGCCAGAGGGGCCGCGCTCAACGCTTTACGGCTAGACAATTCGCTCGCGGATGCACATGCATCACTCGGTATGATCGCTTTTTATTATGGATGGAATTGGTCAGAGTCCGAACAGGAGTTTCAACAGGCACTTGCCTTGAATCCCAACGACGTTGGCGCGGAGACTTGGTACGGTTTGAATCTAGCCGCCATGGGTCGCGTTGAAGAGGCGGTGGACCTGGTGCAACGTGCCAAAGAAATAGATCCGCTTTCCCCCGAAATAAACGTCGTGCTTGGTCATCTCTATTACTCGAGCCGGCAGTACGAGAAGGCGATCGACGTTTACCGCAAGGTGATTCAATTGAACCCCAATTTTGCACGCGCACACATGCGCCTCGGTATGACTTACATGGCGCAGCACGCCCTCGGCGACTCCGTCCATGAGTACGAAGAAGCAAAACGGCTCACTGGAGCGGACCCTTACGTAGACGGACTTCTTGGCTGCGCCGAGGCGCTCTCGGGAAATACTGCTGCGGCTCAGAAGCTTCTAAAGGATTTGACGCTGCGATCGCGCGACCAATACATACCTGCATTCAGCATCGCCCTGGTATATATCGGACTTGGCGAGCGCGACCGCGCACTCGACTGGCTAGAACAGGCTTATCAGGACCGTTCCGCATACATGGTATATGCAAAGACCGACCCATTGCTTGATCCCTTACGTTCTGATCCGCGGTTTATTTCGTTGCTGCATCGCATGCGGCTCATATAGGACGAAGCAGCGAGTCGCTCGGCGGGTCGAACGAGCGTCTGAATCTTTGTAGGCTTTCCACAACGACTCCATTCTTCGATGTGGCCCCATGTAGTGTCTCTGGGGTGCGGAATACGCCTCGAACTCTGGTGAGCCAAGAACCGCTGCCGTGGAATCTCACTCCAGTCCTCACTGAAGCCTCGCTTCGCGATGCCAAACTGATGCGGCTATTCGTCAACTGGGCCTCTCGCTGACGTTTACCTTTTATTTGAGATTTCTTTACCATTTTCTTTATATGCGCTTGAGGACACAAAGAGTAGCTCTCGCTAGAGTCTACCCGTGATTCTGACCTCACAGCAGATGCCTCACTCTGTAACGGCCCGGCTCGAGAGACTTCAAGGTTCTCCAGCGCATCAGCAGATAATATGGATAATGGGTTTGGCATTCTTCTTCGAGTTCGCCGATATTAATACCTTCGCCTACGTCGCTCCGGCAATCCTCCGTTCGTGGCACCTATCGATTTCGGGCATCGGCACAATCGTTTCGGCGACGTTTTTCGGTATGTTTCTCGGGGCAACAAGTGCCGGTTGGCTTTCCGACCGAGTTGGAAGAAAGAAGGCGTTGATCTATACCGCTTTGTGGTATTCGACGTTTTCGCTACTCAACGCGTTTGTCTGGGAACCAGTAGGAATGCTTGCCTGCCGGCTGCTGACCGGCATAGGGCTCTCGGCGTTGACCGTCGTTGGTATCACGTACATCAGCGAGATGTTTCCGACAACAAAACGCGGGGCCCGTCAGAGCTTGATCATGACAATTGGCCTATTCGGCATTCCGGTGACGGCATATGTTGCGCGCTTCACAATTCCCATGGCAGTTTGGGCTTGGCGCCTCGTGTTCGTGTGGGGTTCGCTTGGCCTAGTATTCGCACCACTGGCTAGTCGACTCGAAGAATCTCCTCGCTGGCTGGAAAACCAAGGACGAATGGTTGAGGCCGAATCGGTACTGGCCCGAATTGAGCAGCGAACGGAAGCGAACCGAGAAGAGTCGCGTCTGCCTGCCGAATTAACGGAATCGAGACGCCCCTCCCTCAGTTATCGCGATCTTTTTTCGCGGAGATATCTCAAGCAGACCATTATCCTGAACTTGGCGTGGGTCTTTCAAACGCTGGGTTTGGTCGGATTCATGGCTTGGGTGCCGACTCTGCTAGTTGCCCACGGCTTCTCACTGGTTAACTCACTTTCGTGGTCCTCGGCAATTTCCCTCGGCGCAATCCCTGGCACCCTCATCGCTGCACTGATATCGGATCGCTGGGAGCGGAAGTGGCTGATTACGATTCTCGCGATGATCATAGCGGTATGCGGTTTGCTTTACGGCATGTCGTTCAAGACCGCCCCGATTATTATTTTCGGCTTTCTTGTTGCAATGTTCCTACAAACATTCGCACCGATAATATATGCCTACACCCCAGAAGCGTATCCAACCGAAATCAGGAATTCCGGCGTTGGCCTAGCTTACGGGATCGGTCGGCTCGCGAATACGGGTGGGCCACTAGTAATCGCTTTCCTTTACGATCACTACACATATACGAGCGTATTCGCTTACATCGCCATGTGCTGGGTGCTGGTTGCAATAACAATTGGTGGTTTTGGTCTAAGCACTAAGGGCCGAATCCTCGTATAGGGAGGTGAACTGTGCCATAGCGGCATGGTTGGCTTTTTGTCGCGGTAATAATGGAGTTGCATAAACGCTACCTCACACACCTAAATTATGCGGAAGCTCTGGAGCCGACCCGAGCGCTTGAGCGAGAGACTTTTGAGAACCCTGAGAATCCAGCTGTAAAACCAGTGAAGCCGTGTAGTAGTTGCTTCACAACTCGATTCTGGGGATTCGCACAAATGGTGGTCATGCGGAAAACAGGGTGTAGCAGAAAACGAGCCGGCCGAGAGGAAATCGGCGAGGATGCTCCGGAGCCCATAGCCCAGCGCACAGGAGGGGTGGAACCATGCAGAAAATACTCGTAACAATATTGTTGGTAGTTTCCTCGGCGGGGCTTGCCCGGGCGCAAGAGACTACCGGGGAGAAGGGAGAGCAAGCTCAGAAGGAAATCATGAAGATCGAGCTTGATAAGATTGCGATCCATAATGCGAACGGCGATACTACGGCGGATTGGGACGTACGCTACAATGACAAGGACGTTGTCAACCTCTCGCGAGGTGCCATTCACGCGGAAGCTGATCAAATAGCTTCTATCCGCGCTGGAAAGACGTACATCATCGAACAAAAGCAATACGATCATAAAGTGACGGTCTACAATAACGGCACTGTAGCCGTCGTTACCTACCGCCAGGACGCAACCTTTAGAGAGGACGGCAAACCCGTTGCTCACCATTCCATCTGCGTGAACGTTTGGGTGAAGTTTAAGGACGGACGATGGCAACGCATAGCTCATATAGTGGAACCTAGAGCGGAGGCTGTAGAAAATAAGAAGGACTAGCCACGTCCACGTGTGGCTTGCCGGGTTTGTGATTCGCTAAAAGCGCGGCTGAAGAGGGCATCTCGTCCTAGCGGCAAAGATTCCATAGTTAAGCTGCCGGTGCATCGTGGAGTGGCCAGTGTTTACCTGATCTACAACCTATCGTCCTTAAGTCCCAAGGGAGACACTATGTCATAGGATTCATTGACTATATTTTGGTTCAGGTCGTGGCTTCAGGATTCGGCTGCGGCGAAGTTGAGAAATCAATCCCATGCCTGAAAATCCCTGCCCCGCAGGGACGGAAACTGCACTAACGGATGCCACCAGCTCTCATTTCGGGATTGGCCACAACAGGCCAAGGAAGTCGCCGCACAAAGCGAAGGAATCATCGCCATCGTGCCAGATGCTTTCGAGGTCGAGACAATCGATAGGGGGCAAGATGAGCCGTGGTCTTGGACAGATATTACTCGCCCTTGTAACGATTCTGGTTTTCGCTGAAGCGTCGTCTGCGCAGCAACCCGCAGTGCAGTCGGGTGACTTTGTCATTCACAATTTTAAGTTCAAATCTGGGCAAACGATGCCCGAGCTCAAGCTGCACTACGCGACGATGGGCCGGCCCGCACACGACGCGCAGGGCCGCGTCAACAACGCTGTAATGATCCTTCACAGTACGGGTGACTCGGGCCGTCAGTTCCTTGTTCCCCGATACGCCGGTGCGTTGTTTGGTCCGGGCCAACTCCTCGATGCAAATCATTATTATATTATTCTTCCCGATAGTATTGGCGCCGGCGGCTCAAGCAAGCCCAGCGACGGGTTACATATGCAGTTTCCTAATTATAACTTCGACGATATGGTGGCTTCGGAGTACCAACTCGCGACCGAAGGCCTAGGTGTAAATCACTTGCGGCTGCTCATCGGGACTTCGATGGGTTGCATGATGTCATGGGAGTGGGGTGAGGCCTACCCGGATTTTATGGACGCGCTCATGCCGATGGCGTGTCTGCCCGTCGAGATCGTCGGCCGAAACCGAATCTATCGCTTGATGCAGATGGACGCCATTCGTAGTGATCCTGAATGGAAAGGCGGCGAATATGCTGTTCAACCGGCCGCGGGCATCCGGATGTTTATCTATCTGCGCCTTCTCGCTGCGGGTATGCCGCCGCTTCAGATGCAAAAGCAGTTTCCAACGGCTGAAGACACCGACAAATATTTTGAAGGCTTCGTCAACGGATATGTCGAGAACTATTATAAGACGTATTTGACTCCGCTCGACGCAAACAACGAGCTGTATCAGGTCGATGCATCGCGCAACTACGATCCTTCGCCGCGCCTAGGGTCGATCGAGGCGCAGGTGATGTTTATCAATTCTGCCGACGATTTTATCGACCCGCCCGAGTTGGGCATCGCCGAGCGTGAGATCAAGAAGGTGAAAAATGGCCGCTTTGTGTTGCTTCCGATCACCGATCAAACGCACGGCCACACCAGCCACACGTGGCCGGAGCTCTGGAAGCAGTACTTGGACGAGCTGCTGAAGGCTTCCGCTCGATAATTGTTTGAGTTCTGTGGAACCGGACGCCCAGTGGGGAGCTTATGCGCGGTCAGATTGAAATCAATAGTCGAACTCACTGACGAGGGGGAACGATGAACAGAATCTGCGGCGTCTGTCTAATGATGACGGCGGTTTTTACGCTCTCGCCGTGGATCGGCGCACAGGATAGCCAAGCGGCCGAGGAAAACGGGCCGCTCATTTTGACCACACAAATTCCGCTCCCGGGGGTTCACGGGCGATTCGACCACTTTACTTTCGATCCCAATGAGCCGAGCCGGGTTTTTATTTCCGCACTCGGTAACAACTCGGTGGAGGTGATAAACCTCACTGAAGGAACCGAAGTGCACCGTATTACCGGTATCCCGGAACCTCAGGGCATTGCCTATGCTGTCGGGCTGAACAAGCTCTTTGTCGGGAGCCGCAAGGGCAAGCTCTATATCTACGATGGAACCACGTATAACCTGATCGGCAGCATCGCATACAACGCAGACGTCGACAACTTACGGTACGACGCGGCTACTAGGCGCGTGTATGTCGGCTATGGCGACAAAGACCAAGCAGCGATCGGAATGGTTGACGCGACCACCAATCAGCGTCTGCGCGACGAATACAAGACTGGCGCCCATCCGGAGTCGTACCAGCTGGAACAGTCCGGGCCAAATGTTTATGTGAACTTGCCGGACTTGAACCTGGTCGGCGCAATCGACCGCACTACAAAAACATTTTCGAAATGGCTTCTCCCTGACAAGATTGAGGAAAACTTCCCGATGGCGCTCGATGAGGCGGATCACCGATTATTCATTGTTACTCGCACGCCACCGCGATTGGTAGTGTTTGACACGAACTCGGGTAAGTTCGTTGCCACGCTGCCCTGCGTCGCCGACGTGGACGATCTGTACTACGATGCCAATTACAAACGCGTTTACATCCCGGGCGGCCAAGGCTTTATAGATGTCTTTCAACAAAAGGATGTCGATCACTACGAGCGCCTGGCTAAAGTTTCATCCGTGATAGGTGCACGCACCGCGGGTTATTCCGGCCTCAAACTTGGCAAGAAGGGTCGAGACCGTTTTTTCCTTGCGATCCCTAATACTCCGGGGAAAGAAGCGGCGGTGTGGATCTATACGGCGCAAGAATGAGAGTCTATGAGAGGGCTCGTTTCGTTCACAGAAAATAATGCACTTATGAGGAGACGAAATGAGGCTTGGGCGAATCGATATGGATGGGAGTGGGTGCGCCGGGAAACAACTCAACGAACGCAAGACGGAGGCATAGGTTGCGAAGTGCGGTTTTTGCAGCGGACTCCGTTGCGCAGGTTGGAAGGCCAACAGTGACTCAGAAGAATCACTGCGGGCCCGGATTTCAAACTCCGCGCTCGCCGGACCGAAAATCGGGTGTCGCGGGAGGGATGGAGCAATGAGCGATATTGACGACTCAAAGAGGAACGAACCCCAGTCAAACGTGATCTCCAGACGCGACTTGATAAAAGGCGTGATTGTAGGCGGCGTGGCAGTCTCTTCGGCAAGCTATCTCTTTCGCGCCTCAACGCTGGTAGCCCAAAACGCTCGTGGCACGGATGAAAGGCTGCTCACCATCAATGTGAACGGCCAGATGCGACGAGCCGACGTCATGAGGCAAGAGACGTTGGCCTGGACACTCCGCCACAAACTGGGGCTGACTGGAACGAAACTGGGGTGCGACCGGGCCGAATGCGGTTCTTGCACCGTCCTAATCGATGGCGTGCCGCATTATTCCTGCTCGGTGCTGACACACACGGTGCGCGATAGGAAAGTCCTAACCATCGAAGGGCTGGCGAGTTCCGACGGCATGCTGCACCCAGTCCAGCAGGGCGTCATTGATGAACAGGGCTTCCAGTGCGCGTTCTGCATGCCCGGCTTCATCATGGCGTCGGTGGGATTTCTGAAGGCGAATCCCAATCCCACGCGGAGCCAACTGGCGCAGGGCCTTTCGGGAAATCTGTGTCGGTGCCAGGACTATGACAAGATCCTGACCGCGATGATGCGCGGTGCGGAAAACATGAGGAGGGCGAGCCGTGCCTAAGGGAGATAGCGAATCTGCCGGATCGACTGAGCGCGTATACGGCGCAGGACACAAATTGATCGGCAAGAACTACCAAACCCCCGATCTATATGCAAAGGTCACCGGACAAGCAAAGTACGCCGAGGACTATCACGCCGAAGGCATGCTGTTCTGCAAGCTGCTGCTGAGCCCCTTGCCGCACGCGCGTGTAAAGCACCTCGACGTACGCCAGGCGCTGGCATTGCCCGGCGTGAAAGCGATTCTCACGGCCGACGAACTCCCGCCTCCCGCCGATACTCTCACCGACAATGGCACCGTGATTCACGCCAACCCAAAAAGTGAGAAGGCGCTGAACATGGAACCGCTGTATCAGGGAGAACCGATTCTCGCCGTCGCCGCCGTAGACGAACTCACCGCTGCGGAAGCAATCGAAAGGATTCATATTGAGTTTGAGCCGCTGCCTTTCGCCATCGATCCGCTTGAAACCTTGCGACCCGGTGGCCCGAATCCGAGAACGGACGGAAACATCTGGGTGCCATCTCCCGCGCCGGCGGCCGGCGCGGGGGCTCCGCCACCGGCCCCGCCGCCTCCCACGATTGGGGTGCTCAAGTGGACCGAGGCGGACTTCGCCGAAGCGAAGTTCGGGCGTCTGCCAATCGGGAAAACGCCCGACGAATGGTCCTACGGTGACATAGACGCAGGGTTCAAGAATGCCGCGCTCGTGCTCGATGAAACATTTGTTACGCCGGACACAAGCCATCAGCCGCTTGAGACGCGCAGTGCGCTGGCGTACTGGCAGAACGGGAAGGTCTACGTTCACACCGGCACGCAGAGCACCGCGCAAACCGTTCCCGCCATTGCGAGATGGTTGAGCATCGATGTGAGCAAAGTCGTGCTCATCAGCGAATATACCGGAGGCGGCTTCGGCAGCAAGGTAACGGCGGGCATTTCGCTGATTATTCCTGCGCTGTTGTCGAAGAAGGCAAACGCACCGGTGATGATGCGAATCAGCCGGGAGGAGGAGACTTTCATCGGACGCGCGCGGCCCAGCGTAATGGGGCGGATGAAGGTCGGGTTTTCGAAGGACGGGCGCATCATGGCGCTCGACATGTTCGTTATCTCAAACAATGGTCCCTACGACGCAAACGGCGATGTTCCGACAACGGGGCGTATCGTCTCGCTGCTGTACCAACCTGAAGCCATGCGCTGGCGAGGAGTCACGATTCTGACGAACACGCCGCCGCGGAGCGCACAGAGCGCGCCAGGCGGCCTGCAGGGCATCGTGATTATGGAACCGGTCATCGCGAAAGCGGCGCGCAAACTCGGACTTGACCAGGTGGCCATCCGTCGAATCAATTGCCCGGAGGGCAAGGCGCCGTTCGGGCCGGAGGTGAAAGGCAAGCGGGCTTATGCGACGAGCGCGTTCCTCAAGGAAGCGCTCGACCGCGGCGCAGAACAGTTCAAATGGAGTGAGAGGGTCGCGCGCACGCCGAAACGGATCGGCACGAAGGTGCGGGGTGTGGGCGTATCGCTCAGTTGTTATGCCGGAGGCACTGTCGGCTTCGACGGAATCCTGATCATCAGGCCGGATGGCCGTGTGAACTTCCAGTCCGGAATCGGCAACCTGGGAACGGAATCGGTGATTGATGTTCATCGCGCGGGAGCTGAACTTCTCGGTGTGCCGTGGGAGAAGTGCGACATCACATGGGGCGACTCGTCGAAAAACCTTCCGTTTACCTGCGTTTCCGGCGGTAGCCAGACGACCCATGCGATGACACGCGCTGCCTACGCGACCGCCACGGATGCCCGTCAAAAACTCAAGGAGATTGCGGCTAAGAAACTTGGCGGCAAGCCGGACGATTACGACGTCGCAAACGAGCGCGTGTTTCGCAAGGGTGGTGGCGCCGGAATGACTCTGGCGCAGGCCGCGAAGTACGCGATTCAACTGGGCGGCATCTATGACGGCCACGAAGTATCCGCCGACCTCAACAAGCGCACTAAGGCGTCGGCGGCAGCGCTCGCGGGCCAGGGCCTTTTGGCGGCCGCGAAGGACAATTACCCGCGCGACGGATCGACGTATTCCTACGTTGCCAGCTTTGCTGAGGTCGAGGTTGACGTCGAAACGGGCAAATATTACATCGTGGATTACCTCGCATACGCGGATGTTGGCTCGGTGATTCATCCCCGCGCACTCGGTGGCCAGGTGTTGGGTCGGTCGGTGCTGGGCATGGGACATGCGATCGGCCAAAAGTGGGTGTACGACTCCCACTACGGCGCTATGCTTTCGACGCGCTTTTACCAGAACAAGCCGCCGACAATTTTGGACGTGCCTATCGACATGCAATGGGCGGCGCTCGATATTCCGGATCCAGAAACGCCGGTGGGGGCGCGTGGCATCGGCGAGCCGCCGGTTGGTGGCGGGTGCGCTTCTGTTCTGAACGCGCTTTCGGATGCACTGGGAGACGAAATTTTCCGTCGCGCACCCGTCAACGCCGACACCATTTTGACTTCGCTTGAGGCTGGACATCCCACGCAACATCCGTTGATGGCGCATATCTAGCAGTGATGCGAAAGGAGAGGCCGTGGCTGTAATCCGAGACGTCATGCCCGCTTTCGAGCTGATTCAGCCGAACTCGATTGCGGACGCGCAAAAAGTGCTCGAGCTGCAGGGCGAGAACGGCTGGGTGCTGGCCGGAGGCATGGATAGCTTCGACTGGCTTAAGGACCGCATCAAGAAACCGAAGGTCGTGGTTGATCTGAGCGGCATCGAGGAACTCAAGGGAGTTCGCGCCACCGCCGACGGCATCGAGATCGGAGCGATGACCACGTTGACGGAAGTGGCCCAACATCCCGTCATCAGAGAGAAGTACAAACTGCTGGCCGACAGCGCGGAGTTGGTGGCTTCGCCGCAGATCCGGAATCAGGGCACGCTTGGCGGCAACGTATCTCAGGATGCTCGATGTTGGTATTACCGCGCCGGTTGGCCTTGCTACCGCGCTGGTGGGAACATCTGTTATGCCGATACACCGGAGGGTCGCAACCGCGAGCATGCGATTCTGCATGCGGACCGCTGCGTGGCGGTGAATCCCTCGGATTCGGCGCCGGCTCTGATCGCGCTCGCCGCCAAGTTCGTGATGCGCACGCCCAAAGGTGAGCGCGTAGTGGACGCCGAGGACTATTTCATCGGACCTGAAATCGACATCACCCGCTTGCATATCCTGAAGTCCGGGGACCTGTTGACCGCCATTCGGATTCCTTCTACGTGGGCAGGCGCGCAATTCTATTTTGAGAAAGTGCGAGACCGGAATGTGTGGGACTTTCCGCTGCTCAACGTAGCCTCAGCCATGGTGGTATCGAATGGCAGCATCGAGCGAATTCGCATCGCGGTGAACGGCGCTGCGGCTCGTCCTCTGCGCCTCAAGGTTGTCGAAGACGCGGTCCGCGGGAAACCGCCGAATGCAGCAACCGGAGAAATGGCGGGGAAGCTGGCGGTACAGGGAGCCGTCCCTTTGCAGTTCAACGCTTACAAAATCCCGCTGATGAGAAACCTGGTGAAGCGCGCGATCGGTGGCGTGCAGGAGGCAAGATGGACCCCCTACAATGGGCAATAGATCCGTGGGGAAAAATTGTCCCTATCCACATTGCGTGGTTCTTGATATGGGTGGCGGCGATTGCGGGATTGTTCTTCGTTATCGTCCATGCGATTTACGTGCGGTATTTCGCGAAACCCAGGGTGTTCGAACCTGATGCTGTCCCCGCGGACGCAGCACAGATTCCCGTCCACATTCCCCGTCATTCGCTGGTTGCGCGAACGTTTCACTGGGTCATGGCCGCGTCCATGTTTGCGCTGCTGTTCACCGCTTTCCTGCCGAAGGTGGGTTTTCAGTTCGATTGGGTTACGTATCATTGGATCTCCGGCGTGGTGCTGACGGCTTCCGTCGTATTTCACATCTTCCATGCTTCGTTCTTTTTGGACTTCTGGTCGATCTGGCCGGATAGGATTGACCTGCGTGATGCGGGGAGAAGAATCCTGCGGTTTATGGGAGAGTCCGTGTCACCGCCTGAGAGGTTTGCGAAGTATCCGCTGGAAAACAAGCTCTACCACGGCGCAATTATATTAGCGGGTCTGTCTGCAATCGTGACGGGCGTGTTCATGATGTCTCGAGTGCGCACGATCTTCTTCCCCCGCAATCCCTATCTGTTTAGCGACATGACCTGGGGCATGATGTACGTGCTGCACGGGCTGGCAGGAGTTGGACTGATTGCGTTGATCATGGTGCATGTCTATTTTGGGCTTCGACCCGAAAAGCGCCCCATCACAAAATCGATGATCGTCGGATGGATGAGCCGGGATTTTTATCTAGCGGAGCACGATCCGGCGCGATGGCCGGTCGAGGCTTCCGCGTCGCCTTCAAGATCTCAGGGAGCAAAGGCTGAGGGGTTAACCGATGCTGGCTGATATCTCGGAACGCTGCAACACGATCGAAGAATCCTACGAGTTCATGCTGGCCTACGCTGCGCAAGGGCTTCCCACGGAGGGAACTAGCCCATCCGGTAGTCGAATTCGCGAATTTCTGAATCGTGCAGTGAACGCTATCTCCGGTCTGAAAACGAGTTGTGCGGAGGCGCTAAGCGAGCTGGGCCTGGAACCCAGAGAACGCTACGAAGCATTTCTTGCCGTGGTGGATCGCGACGCACGAGACTCCCTGGCAGCCTTTGAGCTGGTTCTGGCACAACCGTCCATCGGCTCTCAACTCATCGACAATCTGAACGCATCGCTCCATGTTCGTGCGCTGCTCACTGATCTTTTTCTGCTGGGAGATATCTTTAGCCTGCATAGGTCTGTTTCGGCTGAATCACGGACGGTCGGCTGATATCAAGACGATTCAATGCAAGACCACTCAAGCGCAAAGCTGCGACAACCGTTGCGGAGACCCTTGGAATTATTAAGGCTGCCAACCTGAAAAAGGCACATGCGCTGATCGAAAACCAACGTCGCGGCGAACTTGTGCTCGAAGGGTTCTGATTCAGTCTGGGCGGTTCGATTCCACCTTTCGAAGCACACGAAATTCATATATTCAATTAATGGAGATCCTTCATGCGAGAAAAACGTGAATACGAGCGCTTCAAGCCGAACGAAATCGTCCGGTCATTTCCGGAGACTGCGGAGACGCTGTTAATAGACACCTACCTGACCGACGAAGCGGCTGCTAGCGCCCGAGTCTTCCGCGTCTACCGGGAGACACCTCCGCATTATCATGTGTGCTGCGACGAGTACCTCTATGTTCTTTCGGGGAGAGGCACCTTCTGGATGGGCGACGCTTCAAACGGAGGGGAGTTCGCCCCTGGCGACCTCCTCTTCTTCAAGCGCAGGGTCGTTCATGCGCTGCCCAGAATTCTTGAAGAGCCGGTGGCCTTTCTCTCGTTCGACACACCGAGACGCGACCCGAAAGACATCATCTTCGTCAACCCTGAGGACGGCACTCCCGAAAGCTTTATCCGGGGAAAAGAACAATGAAATCTGCACGCTTAATATCTTTCGGATGGCTCGCCATGCTTGCCATTGGGTCCACGGCGGCAGTCCTAGAAAATCCTAACGACATGCTTGAGGTGTGATCGCTCAAACCGGTCACGCGATTTGGAACGGCGTAACCACTCGTGCGTATCGAAGGATCCTTGTGAACTTCCGTCCGGTATCATCGGGCCCGTTGCTGTCGAGGGGATATTTCGTTCGCGTTACGTCACTTGGTCCGAACAGCAGCGGATCGAAAACATTGCAATGCCGCATCTCCGGAATGCCACTCGTATCATCGCGGAAACCGGATTGCGGGTGAAGAAGGAATTGCTTCCAATGAAAAAGAAGCAGATCGATCTTCTCAGCGTGGTCTTGTGGATTCCAGATTCCAAGACGCCAGACGGCGTAGGGGTGCGCCCCCATGATCCGGCTGTGTTTATGATCGTACCGCTACTTTTGTTTGCCATTGCCGTTCTAGCCAGCTACCTTCCAGCCCGGCGCGCGACGAAAGTGAACCCGATCGTCGCCTTGCGCGAGAGTTGAGGACATCGCCGGGGATGAGCGCCAGGAAACCAAAGCGGTCATCGCATCCACCACAATCTTTATGGACTCGCTGGCGGCGATGACTGCGGTTAGCCCGGCATCTACCGGCGAAGGAAAAGGTAAATAGCGAAGGAGACCCCGAATTCCCGCGCGAAATTGTGCGACACTTGGTGCAGGCGAATGTAAGGATGCGCTCTTCGTGACACCGGACCGCTCATTGAACCCCGCCGAGCCACCAACGGCGAAACCGCAACCGGCACGCGAAAGCGACCGTCTGAAATTACTGCTGGACATCACGAACACATTGGTCTCGAACTTGGAGCCTCGCGACCTCATTCGCGCGATTTCAACGAGTATTCGGCAGGTGATGCGCTGTGACGTCGTCGGAGTGTGGCTGCCGGACGCGGATCAGCGCCAATTGCGCCAACGCGTAATGGACTTTCCGGAAAGCAAGGGATTCGCGAAAGAGGACTTTGTACAACCTGTCGAGGGGTCCCTGGTAGGCAGTGCATTCAAGACCGGTAAGGCTGCGATAAGAACAGCAGCGGATTTCACGGACAACCAGGCAGCCGCGGACGTGGTTCGTACAGAAGGCATCCAGTCAGGTCTCGCGTTGCCGTTGATCAGCCGAAACCGAA
>Ga0209006_10001839_pt1 | contig 19191 bp, 16 predicted proteins | sample JacPin_JW_Ref_O2_FD_188567 | JGI IMG/M metagenome (GOLD analysis project Ga0209006, IMG submission 188567) | Forest soil microbial communities from Algoma, Ontario, Canada - Jack Pine, Ontario site 1_JW_Ref_O2 (SPAdes) (version 2) | ecosystem: Environmental > Terrestrial > Soil > Boreal...
GTTAAAGAAATGCGCGGACGCCAGCTGCTTGCCGTCGCCCAGTACGACATGGACGAGTTCTCGCGGGCATTTTCTCAACGTTTCAATCTCGAAATCGTACCATTCGCACCCGGCCCTGATCGCCTCCGCCAGATGCACCAGCTGCTTCGCAATCGTGCCCCGATATCGTCCTCCCGCTTCGCGACGACGACAGGTGGCGATCAACGTGGCCGTGGTTGAGTGGGTCGCCAGGTATTTTAGGAATTGGGCAATTTCGGCGTCATCGGAAAGCCAGTCAAGACGTAACTCGATGGTGCGCGTGGCCTGAAGCGCCCGTGCAAGCTGCTTTCGCATGGATACCGCATCGCGCGCCGCGACCACGGCGCACACCTTGTCTCGCGCTAACATCCTTTATTTCCAATCTCTTCCGGAGGTATCCGATTGCACCCTGATCCGCCGCAGACGAGGGAGTTCTTGCTTCTACCATGCGGTGCACAATGTGTAAAGCCCGGCAGAGCATTGTCTTGACGGCCCCGGAGGCCGTGATTACAGTCGATCCATGGGCTGGCGCCTGCTCTCAGGCGCGACGGGTTTCCATAAGGAGCGAGTGTGATGCGTGGGAAAATTGTCCTTGCAGGTCTATTTTTGGGACTCTCCGGGATCGCTGCCTCGGCGCAGGACGTAGCGCCCGCCGTCCCGCAAGCGAGCGATATCTACTGCTCGGGAGTCATTACGACGGAAGCGGTGCCGCGCGACACCATCCTGATTACCGGGGAAGAGTCGAACTCCAAGATCATTTTCAACGAAGGCGACTACGTCTATATCAACAAGGGTTCGGATCAGGGAGTGAAGCCGGGAGACGAGTTTTCCGTGATTCGCCCGCTGAAGGATCCCTACGGCATCGAATGGACGAAGTGGGAGTGGTCCATCCTTCATAAGATGGGTACGGTTTGGGAAGACGAGGGTCGCGTAAAGGTGATTAGCGCGCGCCAGGGCGTGTCGATCGGACAGGTCGAACATGAATGCGACTATTTGCAGCGCGGCGACATTGTGTTGCCGTTCACGCCGCGTCCCGTGCCGCCGCTCAAACCCGAGAACAACTTTGACCGCTTTACTCCGTCGGACGGCAAGCCCATGGCCATGATCATTACGGGCAAGAAATTCCAAGCTCAGTCCGGCAACAATGACATTGTTTACGTGAACCTGGGCTCCTCGCAGAACGTAAAGGTCGGCGACTATTTCCGCATATTCCGCTTCCAGGGCACGCAGCACGAGACGGATTATCAGACGCCGCGCTACTCCTTCGATTTGGAGCAGGGCGACGCGATTCCCGACGTGGGGATCTACGGCTTCGGCGTGGCACCCAAGAAATACAATTGGGCCAACACCCCGCGAGAGGACCTCGGCGAGGGAATCGTGGTGCGAACCGGACCTAACTCCTCGTCCGTGCTGATTACGTTCAGCCTGCGGGAGATTTTTCCGGGCGATTACGTCGAAATCGAATAGCGGGATTTTGCCCGGCCCCCCGGGCCGGGCAATTTTTCCGGGTGAATTTCGGATTCGCTGAACACTTCCGCAGTGAAACCCTGAATTTTCGTTTCCGGTTCGCGCCAGGCGTTGGGGTCCAATCCGGCCTTGACGCACGTTTCTTCCAGGAATCGCCGCGCTGTCCAGCGCATTTCGGTCGCTACCTGCGGCAACAGCAATCCGCGCTGCGATCCCCGGCTCACCATCAGACCGTGCGTACCTGCCTCGATTTGCTCCGGGGCAATCTCCTGGAGAGGTGAAAGCGCAGAAATCTCGACTTCGATTTCCGGGAGCTCTTCGGGGCGCACCGGATTGAACCGGGGATCCTCGAGCGCCGCCGCTTTCGCGCAATGCGCGATGACTTGCGCGAGCGATTCCCCCGTGCCGACCTGGCCGATGCAGCCGCGCAGGCGACCGCGCTTGCGCAGCGTCACGAACACGCCGGTCGACTGCTGAGGCGCCGCGTCAGACGGCAGATTTTGGAGCGATTCGCGGCCTTCGACACCTGCATGCAGGGCTTCCCGCGCGATTTTCAAAAGGAGTTTCTTATCGAGACTACCGGGAGAGAACATCCTGTGGTTTGTCTTTCGCCTCGACCAACAGCACGCTGCGCCGGCGCCGTTCCTGAACGCGGAAATTGATTTGACTCCAGAACATCTGGAAATAGTGGATCGCAGAAGCCACGGCGCTGAGCACGACCAGCCAGAGCAGCACCAGACCCACGTTCTTCAGCGCCGGATGATTCGCCGTGAAAATGATGGTGCAGCCGGCCATCACCTGCAAAATCATTTTCGTCTTGCCCAGAGCATTCGCCGGAATCACCAGGCCTTCGACTGACGCGATTTCACGCAGCCCCATCACGATAAATTCGCGTCCCACGATGATGACAACCATCCACGCCTGCACCAGATGCATCTCGACCAGTGGAATGAACGCCGCGATAATCAGCAGCTTGTCCGCGACCGGATCCAGCAGAATTCCAAGCGTCGTGATTTCGCGCCTTTTGCGCGCGATGTATCCATCGGCGGCGTCCGTGGCCGCCGCGACGAGCAAAATCAATACGCCCCAAACCTCGAAATGAAACGGAAGTCCCCAGAAATTCCAATTCGGCTGGCGAGTCAACAAGACGACAACCAAGAGCGGAACGAAGAAGATTCGGAGAACCGTCAAACTGTTCGGCAGGTTCATTTCAGTCTCGGCCAAGACTCGACGGAGCCCGCCACGGGCTACGAACGCCACTTGAATATAGACTCCGCCCTTGACCGAGTCAACGGTACCGGCTTTCGAGTGAAACGCAAAAGGCAGTATTTTGCCGCGGTTCAAGGAGTGGCGATAAAGGCAAATCCCGTTGGTAGTAACTCTTAGCGAGCTGCCGTGCCTCAAACCTGTGCAAATTCCGAAGAGGCGATTGTGGACCTGCCCTACTATTGTGCAACTGTAGCCACCTGATTTTCGATCTTCTATCTCTATTATTTGCAATCAGTTAGGGGTGGACATGCGAAATCCCTCGGAAATTCACCCTTCCCGCCAGCACGTGAAGCAACCTCAAACCGCGTCCGCTTTTCCACAGGGATTTCCACCGCGCGGGCGCCGCAACCGCCCTCGCGGGCCGGCCGCAGGAGCTTTATCAGGTAGGGCGCGGGGGTCAGGGAAGCGAATAACGGGAGGGTGATTGCGAGGAACGCCGAGATTGCTTTCCTGATGTACTACCTTCCTTTGCCGGCGGGGGCGATAAACGCGCCCTTTGGCGGTCGATCCGTCGCAGGCGGAGCCGGAATCGAAAAAGACGGGGAGCGCCTGTGGACTTTTCTCAGCGGGGATCAGCGACCGGACTTGCCAGCCAGTAAATCAAGGGGCGGGCTGGGCTGGAAAGTCATTTGAGGACGAATTCCTGCATCCTGCGCGCGGTGGATTGCGGCACTTCCGCGTCGAGAAGGAAGTGCCCATCGACGACTTCCGAGCTCAGCACGCGCCCGCGCGCCTGCACCAGCGAAAGGTGCCGGCCATCGGCGAGCGGTATGCGCAACTTCAGCTTCACCATCGGGTCGACGGGCATGGCGGCATCGATGTGGGCGAGCAGTTCTTCCAAACCTTCGCCGGTCACGGCGGAACTGAACACCCTGGACTGGCCGTTTCCATTCGATCGCATCAACAGTTTTCGATCTTCGGCGCTCAGACGGTCCGTCTTGTTCAGGACGTGAAGGCGCGGCCGGTCTTCCACTCCCAATTCGCGCAGGACTTTCAGCACCTCCTCGTCCTGCTCGGCGTGATGAGAATTGGAAATGTCGGTGACGTGCACGATCAGCGCCGCTTCCTGCACTTCCTCAAGCGTGGCGCGAAACGCGGCGATCAAATCGGGCGGAAGATCGCGCAGGAATCCCACCGTGTCCGACAAAAGCACACGCCGCTTCGACGGCAGCCGCACCGCGCGAATCGTGGGATCGAGGGTTGCAAACATTTTCGAAGAGGCCAATACGCCGGCATGCGTGAGCGCATTGAAGAGCGAGGATTTTCCGGCGTTCGTATAGCCGACGAACGCAACCATGCCGAGCGGCACGGCTTGGCGCGCCCGGCGCCGCGTGGTTCGCTGGCGACGTACGGTTTCGATCGCCGCCTTGATTTTCGCCACGCGGTCGCGAATGCGCCGGCGGTCCGTCTCCAGTTTCTGCTCGCCAGGTCCGCGCGTGCCGATGCCGCCGCCAAGCCGGGACAGCTCCTGGCCCCGTCCAGTGAGCCGAGGCAGCAGATAGTTCAGCTGCGCGAGCTCCACTTGCAGCTGGCCTTCACGAGTACGGGCGTGCGTGGCGAAAATATCCAGGATGAGCTGTGTGCGGTCGATCACGCGGCAGTCCGTGCCCTTTTCCATGTTCCGCAGCTGCACCGGCGTGAGGTTGTGATCAACGATCACAAGAGGCACGCGCCGCGCCTGCGCCTCAGCGCGAATTTCATCAAGCTTGCCGCGCCCGACCAGCGTGGCAGGATCCAGCGCATCCCGCACCTGCAGCAGGCTGCCGACGATATTGGCGCCGGCGCTTCCGGCCAGCTCCTCGAGCTCGAGGAGGGAATCCCGGCTCGCGACGGTCGGGCCATCGGCTTTGCCCCGCGACCGGCCGCGCAAGGCTACTCCTACGAGTAACACTCTTTCGCGGCGGTCCACTTCCTGGGCAGTCTTCATTCGATTGCGCTGCGGCGGGCGAAGCGGGAGCGTGAGGCGATCCGTTTCATTGAGAAAAGAATGATACGCCGTTTGGGCGTGGCAGGCCAGCTGAGCGGGTCCGCGACAAGGCCATCCGCGCCGGGGGAATGCGCCGGCGCTGGAATAATGCCGGCCGGGATTGCCTGACGGCGGGCGATGTCGTAGGCTGTACCGAGCGTAAGGGTATTGGGCGCCTCATTTTGGCCGGCCAGGCCCCTTTCGCCTGCGGAGGCGCGCCGCGGCGAAAGGACGGGTGACCGGCTAACGACAAAGTAACGCGGCACGTGTCCGGAACTTCAGAGCGCCGCAGTGCGGAAAAACTGCGTGCGAGCTTTTGAAAAACCAAACAATTTCTGGGAGCAATGATGCGCGGGTGGCGGTCTGAATCGACGTTCGGCTGGCAAGCTCCCGCTTTCCCTTGTCGAGCGATTCCTAAAGAGACGAAGCCGGCCCTTCCGCAGTGCTGCACTCCTCAAGGAGTCACCCCCACCCTCATGGACGCTCCTCGTTGAACACCGCAACCCAAAATGCCTTCCAGAAGCGGCCGAAGCTGCTTTTGTTCATCGGCTACGGGCTGGCAACGATCTGCCTCGTGTGGGTGTTGCACGATTTCCACATCGTCCAGGAACTAAAAAACCTCGCGAACGTGAGCTGGGAATGGGTGCTCATCGGGATGGGCTGCGACGTCCTGAGCTATATCATTCAGTCGCTGCGATGGAAATTCCTGCTGGCACCCTTCGGGAAAGTGCGGCTTAGCCGGTCGATTCGGGCCGTGTTCGCGGGCCTGTTTGCAAACCTCGTGTTTCCTTTGAGGCCGGGGGAAGTGCTACGGAGCTACCTGCTGGCAAATTCCGAGGAAATCACGATCGGGCGCGTCCTGGGAGCGGTCGGCGTGGAGCGGTTCATCGATCTGGTGATCGCGACGGCAGCGCTGGCGATGGTGTCGCTCTATATCAACTTGCCGCGGCCCGATCAGCGTGTGGCCGACACGCTCGCCTACGTAACCCTCTTTCTGTTGTTCCTGGTGGGCCTGCTGATCCTCTATATCGAAATTAAGCTCAGCAAGAATTCACCGGTTGACGGCAAGAAGGCGCACCTGCCCGGGAAGTTCATGGCCGTTCTCACCGATCTGCACGCGATCGGGACTTCACCGAGCTTTTATGCGGCGGTCTTGACGTCCTTGCTGCTGCCACTCTGCCAGGTGCTGGGGCTGTGGGCGGTGATGCGGGCGTATGGGTTGCCGCTCTCGCTGCTGGCGGCGGGCGTGGTGCTGCTGATCATTAATCTGGGAGTCTCGTTGCCGAATGCGCCGGCGAATGTGGGCTCCTACCAGTTCTTTTGCGTGCTGGGCTTGACGATCTTCAACGTGGAGAAGACCCGCGCCACCGGGTTTTCCATTTTCGCCTTTCTTGCGCTTACGATTCCGCTGGCGTTCCTGGGCTTCGCGGCGCTACTGCGGAGTGGCATGACGTTCGGAGCCATGCGCCAAAAGGTGAAAGGCCTGGGTGGGCGGGCGCGCTCGTAGTGCCAGGCTGGTTCCGCTCTTGACCGGACGCTTCCCTGACACATCATCGACACACACCCCGGATTTCGTTCAGAAGGCCCCGATGCCGCCGGGGTAGAATTCCAGTTACAGCCGCGCGACCGGCTTTGATCTGGCGCGTGCGTGTACCCATGGCCTCCGACATCCAAAAACGTCTCGAAAAGGCCCGGCGAAGCCTGGAGAAAAACAAGCTCCGCGAGGCTGTGGCGGAATACGAGGCGATCCTCGATGAAGCGCCGTCGCACGGCGAGGCCGTGCAGGGCCTTGCCGACCTTTACACCCGCCTGAACGAACCCGAGCAGGCCGCGCAATATTTCGGGATCCAGTTCGACCGGCTGCTCGATGTAGGCGATGCCGCGAAGGCCACCGCGATTTTCGGTCGTTTTCTGCGGCCCTACCCGCAGCCTCCCGACCGGCTGCTGCGCTACGCCACGCTGCTGCAAAAGCAGAATCACGCGTACGAAGCGATCGAACAGTTCGACTCCGCAGCGGCGCTTTTCCTGGAGCAACAGCGCGGTATCGAAGCGCTGGCGTGCTACGAAAGCATGGCGCTGCTGGATCCGGAAAATAGCGCGCGGCATCTGGCGTTGGGCGAGCTGGCCGAAAAACTGCGGCACGCCGATCTCGCCGCACGAAGTTTGCTGCGGGCCGGACAGCTGACGCTTGCCAGCGGCGGTCTCGACGAATCACTCGAACATTTCGGGCGCGCTCACAGACTCATGCCCAAGGACCGCACCGGCGCGCTGCTTTTTGCCGAGGCGAAGCTGCGCAAAGGCGATTCGACCGGAGCCGTGGCGCTGCTTGAACCGTTTGCGCCGAACGAGAAAGATACGGCGTTCCTCGCGCTTTTCGGTGAAAGCCTGCTGCGCGCGGGGCACCTCGACCGTTCGCGCCAGGCCTTCGAGAATTATTACAAGCAGAATCCCGACCGCTACGAAAAACTATTCGAACTCACCGGTGCATACATTCGCGCGGGCGAAGACGCCAAAGGCGCCGGCCTGCTGGCACAGACGAAAGACTGGATGCGCGCCGGGCGGAAAGAAAGCGAACTTTCGGCGCAGATGGACCGCCTGGCCGCGACATATCCAGCTTCCCTACCACTTGCCGAAACGGTTGCGCACGCCTACGAGGAGATGAACCGCGAAACGAAATATTTCGACGCGCTGGTGCGGCTGTTTGACGTCTATCTGGTCGCCGCCCGGTTGAAAGAAGCCTGTGAGACGCTCGACCGGCTGGTGGATATCGATCCCTACGACTATCGCAACCAGGAGCGCATCAGCAAACTCGAAGGCAGAGTCGATCCCGCGTTTCTGCAGAACGTGATGTCCCGCGCGGCAAAAGCAGCAACGGTTTCAACGCGCACGGACGGCTTCACGGGCGCGGGCTCGGAAGCGGCAGCCGGCGCAGGGCCCGTGACGGAAGAAGCGCGCGCCGCGCAGGCTCTCGAGGATCTGGTGGTGCAGGTCGAAATCTTTCTGCAGTACTCTCTGCAAAGCAAAGCGGTCGAACGCCTCGAGCGGATCGCCGAGCTTTTCCCGGGAGAAGAAGACAAGAACGAGCGGCTGCGCGCGCTCTACGAGCGTGCGAATTGGTGGCCGAAGGGCGCACCGCGCAAGGCGATTCCCGCTCCACCGGCTGCGAGACCCGCGCCCGTGGAAGCGGCGGCTCCGCCGCCTCAGCCTCCTGCTGCGATGCCGGCGGAAACGCACCGCGACCTCGCCGCCATCGCCGAAATCAACAGGCTGCTCTATCGGCAATCCACGCCGAAGGAAATCGCCGCCAGCGCCGCCGCCGAGATCGGCAAGTATCTTCAGGTGACGCGTTGCCTCATCGCGGTGGGAGCCGCGGGCGAGGTGCCGCAACTGACCGCTGAATATTTCGCGCCGGGAACGTTGGCGGCGGGAACCGCGCGCATTCCCCCGATCGTCGCCCTGGCCGCAAAAGCCGCGCCGGACGCGCTCGGCGGAATCGAGCTGAGCGCGGCGAACGCTCCGGGACTCCGCGATTTCGGACTTGAATCCGCGCTGGCCGTCGAGTTGATGGACAAGGAGTCGCAGGCTCCCGCCGGAGTGCTGCTCGTGGGAGACGCCGGTGGCCGGAAATGGAAGCCGAACGAGAGCTTTTTCCTGCAGGCCGTGGGCGATCAACTGGTGATGTCGGTGAATCACACCCGGCTGCGCTCGCTGGTGCGTTCGCTGGCCGTGGCGGATGAGAAAACGGGCCTGCTCAGCCGCGGCGCGTACATCGATTGTCTTCTGGTCGAATCCAATCGCGCACGCACGCAAGGCACGCCGCTTTCGCTGGTGATCGTGCAGATCGATCGCGGCGGGGAGCTGCTGCGCGAACATGGCGACGCGGCCGTCGAGCAATACGTCGAGCAGCTGGCGCGCGGGCTTTCTTCCGCTGTGCGCCAGACCGATATCGCCGTCAAGTACACGGCGTGGTCGCTCGTGTTCGTGCTGCCGAATACGTCGCTGGAAAATGCGCGCGCGCTGGCGGAAAAGCTGCGTCAGGTGGCCGCTACGGTGACGCCGCCGTGGGGCGAGCAGGATTTGACGGCGAGCGCGATCGTCGCCGAGGCGTCGTCACGGCCCGGCGACGAAACCGAGGATCGCGTCACCGAGTGGATCAATCGCGTCGAAGCCGGTCTGGACGAGGCGCGCCATCGGGGCGGCAACGTTCTGGTGCCGCTGGCAACTCCCTAATATAGTAGGTAGCGGCAAATGGCGGGACACGCAAAAGTGAAAGTGCGCCCTGGCGGACGCTCGGGTGCGGACGTTGGCGGCCTGCGCTTTGGCGTGGTCGTTGCCGAGTTCAACGATTTCATCACCCACCGTTTGCTCGCCGGCGCGCTCCAGGCGTTCGCCGAAGCTGGTGTGGACAAACGGCAGCTGGAAATCGTGAAGGTGCCGGGATCGTTCGAGTTGCCCGTCGCTGCGAAACAAATGGCGGCCACGCGCCGCTTCGATGCGCTGATTTCGATTGGCTGCGTGATCCGCGGGGAGACTTCGCATTACGACTACGTCTGCTCGGAGACGGCGCGCGGCATCCAGCTCGCGCAGCTCGATACGGGAGTGCCGGTGGGATTCTGCGTGCTGACGTGCGATACGAAGGAGCAAGCCCTGGCGCGCGCGGGCGAGAAAGACTCGAACAAAGGTTATGCGGCCGCACTGGGCGCAATCGAAATGGCGCAGCTCTCGCGAAAATATTCGTCGACTGCGGCGGATGAGGCGAAATCCGCCACTCGGAAAACCCCCATGCGCACTGCGCGCGGCCCCCAGCGGCGCCGATGAGCTCCCACCGCCACAAATCCCGGGAATTCGCCCTGCAGATGCTTTTTGAATGGGACATGGCGCGGAAGGAACCCGCGCTGGTGAAGAGATTTTTCTGGCGAGGAGCCCACGCCTCGGAGGAAACGCGAAAGTTTGCGAACCATCTTTTCGATGCCACGGTAAAAGAATCGGCCGCGATCGATGAAATGGTCGGAAGGCTCTCTGAAAACTGGCGCCTCGAGCGCCTCGCGCCCGTCGATCGCAACATCCTGCGCCTGGCAATCTACGAGCTTCGGATCGCGCACAAAGACTCGCCCCCGAAGGTCGCCATCGACGAAGCGCTCAAGCTGGCGAAGAAATTTTCGTCCGAGGAATCGGCGGGGTTCTTGAACGGCATTCTCGACGCGGCCCTCAAGAGCATCGAAGCCAGCTCTTCCACGACTTAGAGACTGCGGGCGATGGCCGTGATTTCGTCAAGCGTGCGCCTGGTCGTTTCCGGGCGCGTGGTCTCGGAATAGACCCGCAGCATGGGCTCCGTTCCCGAAGCGCGCACCATGGCCCAGCCGATGTCCCCGAGATAGAATTTTACGCCGTCGAGGTCTTCCCGCCGCACAACGGGCCAGTCCAGAAATTCCCGCAGGTTCGGTGCGGCGAAATATGCGAGAGCTTTTTCCTTCTGCCCGTCCTGGAGAATGAGGTCCACGCGCCCGTAGTGATGTTCGCCATGTTCGCGATGCAGCATGGCGACCAGCTCGCCAAGCCGCTTGCCGTGCCAAGCCATTACTTCGGCAAGCAACAGCGCGCTCACGGTCGCGTCCCGCTCCGGCAGATACAGCTTGGTTCCGATCCCGCCACTTTCCTCGCCGCCCAGCACGATATTGCCTTCCAGCATTTTTTCGCAGATGTATTTGAAGCCTACGGGCGTCTCCCACACTTTCCGGCCGAGCTTCGCCGCGATTTTGTCGATCATTTTCGTCACGGTGAACGATTTCGCCACGTCACCCGCCAGACCGCGCGTGCCGGCGAGATGCCACAGCAGGATCGAGAAAATCTGGTGGGGCGTGATGAACGTGCCGTCAGGATCCATCGCGCCGATCCGGTCGGCATCGCCATCCAGCGCAAAGCCGGCATCCCAGCCTCCGACGCGGATCGCGCGGCGAAGAGCCTCGACGTGAGGCTCGATCGGCTCCGGATTCACGCCGCCGAAAAGCGGATCGCGGTTGCCGCGAATTTCAGCGGCTTCGATGCCGTTGCGCCGGAAAAGCTCGAGCAGCAAACCGCGCCCGGCGCCGTGCATCGGATCGATCAGAAACCGAAATCTGGCCTTGCGCAGGCGGTCCCAATCGACGAGACCGGAAAGCGTGGCGAGGTACGGTGTGCGCACATCGAGGGCCTGTATCAGATCGGGGCGCGGCGCAAGCGCAGGCACTCCGTCGCGCAGCACAACCGCTAGCTCCTGCTCGATTTGCGCGACGATGGCCGGCGACGCCGAGCTTCCGTAGCTGGCCTTGAATTTGACGCCGTTCCAGCGATACGGATTGTGGCTCGCGGTGATTTGAATCCCGCCGGCTGCCGCGCGCTGGCGCACCAGCAGAGAAACGGCGGGAGTCGGGCAAGCCTCCTGCGCGAGAAAAACAGGGGTACCCGCGGCGGCCAACGTTTCCGCCGCTACGCGAGCAAAGCGTTCGGAGCCGAATCGCACATCGTAGCCAACGACGATTCCCGCGCCTGGCTTTTCCGAGCGAGCCGCGTATCGCGCGATCGCGTGAGCCACCTTGCGGACATTCGCGTACGTGAAATCCTCAGCGATAACGCCGCGCCAGCCATCGGTGCCGAATTTGATGGCGATTTCGGAAGCGCCCGAATTGCGGGGATTAGACAAGGCGATCCAGCCGCTCGTCCTCGAGCCATTTCACGATCTTGCCCACGTCCTGGGAACGCTCGCGCGAACAAAGCAACAACGCATCCTGGGTTTCCACGAGAAGCAGATCGTGTACGCCGATCGCGGCGATGAATTTCTTTGGACTCCAGAGAAAGTTGCCCTCCGCGTCGAGCGCAAAGGACGCGCCCGCCGACACATTCGCGCCTGGTTTTGCGGCGAGCAGCTCGTAAACTGCGGCCCACGAACCGATGTCGCTCCATCCAACGTTCGCGGGTATGACGAGGACGTTCGATTGTCCGCTATCGCGCGTCGCCGGCTCCATGATCGCGTAATCAACGGAAATATTCTGGAGCTTTGGATACATGCGGCGGAGTGCCGAGGTATATCGTCGCGTGCGGATGTACTTCGCCAGCTCCCTCATCGCCTCGTGCGTGGCAGGCAGGAAGCGCCGCAAGTTATCCAGGAAGGTGGATGCGCGCCAGAAAAACATCCCCGCGTTCCAGAAATACGCGCCGGATTCCAGATATTTTTTCGCTTCTGCGAGCGCCGGCTTCTCGGTGAAGCGTCGCACCGCGTACGCGGCCACTCCGCGCGCCTTTGCGGCTTCCTCACCGCGCTCAATATATCCGTAGCCTGTTTCCGGGCGCGTAGGCGAAATGCCGATCACCACCAGATTGCCCGGCGTGCGCGCAAGATCGAGCGCGGATCGAACCAGCGCGCGATACGCGGTGGCGTCGGCGATGTAAGCATCGGAGGGAAGCACGGCCATCAGCGCATCGCCATGCTCGTGAATCAGGTGGATCGCAGCCAGCGCGATCGCCGCCGCAGTATTCACTCCGGCGGGCTCGGTCAGAATACGGGAAGGAGCAATGTCGGGCAGCTCACGACGCATGGCTGACAGCTGCTCCTTGTTTGTGACGATCCAGGCATTCTTCGCCGAAAACAGTGGCGAGAGCCGCGCAAGCGTTTCGCGCACCATCGTCCGCGAACCGACGATATTCAGCAGCTGCTTTGGCGTGCGCATGCGGCTGCGCGGCCAGAATCGCGTGCCTCGCCCTCCGGCCAGCATCACCACGCACGCGGGCAGCGCCGCGCTCTTCGCAGGCTTTTTCTTCGCGCGCTTCATTTATGCACCAGCCGCATCCAGTCGTTTTCGGAAACGCCGCGTTGCCCAAGTCCAGAACCGAATTCGCCGGCTTCGCGGGGCACGAAACTCCGCAACAGCGACGTGCGCCCGAGCGGTGCGATCTGATACGCGCCCAGACCCGCAGGAATCATCCACACCTGCGCGGGCCCGAAATTCACCTGCTCGCTTTGCCAGCGAATCGCGCCGGAACCATCCAAAAATACGAGCAGGTCGAAGCATTCCGCGGACGAACCCATCAGCACGGGCCCTTCGAATTCCCAGCGGCACGTTTCGAAGTAAGGGCAGGAGACAAAATAGGCCTTCTCGGCTCCCTCTTCCTGGATTCGCACAGGCTCAAGTTTGCCGCCGAGCTGCTTGCCGAAACGCATCACATCGAGAGCCTTCTCAATATGCAGCTCTCTCGTGCGGCCCTGCGTATCGCGGCGATTGTAATCAAACACGCGATACGTGAGGTCGGACTGCTCCTGAATCTCACACAGCACCATTCCGGGACCGATGGTATGCGCGGTGCCGGCCGGCACGAAAATCGCGTCGCCGGTCGATACCGGAACGCGCACCAGGCAATCTTCCGCCGTGCCGTCTGCAATCGCGCGCGCAAAACTCTCGCGCGTCACGTTCGGCTTCAAACCAACGAGCACTTCCGCCCCGGCCCGCGCGCGCATCGCGTACCACATTTCCGTCTTCCCGCGTCCGCCGGCGGCCATCTCGTGCGCCGCGGCATATTCATCGTCCGGGTGCACCTGCACCGAGAGTTTTTCGTCGGGAAAAATGAATTTCACCAACAGAGGAAAATCCCGACCGGTATCGGCGCGCGTGCCGGCCCATTCAGGCGGCATTTCGCGCCAGGCGACGCGCAATTCGCGTCCGGCGAAAGGACCGTTCGCGAACCGGCATTCGCCGCCCGTCATCCAAGCCTCGCCCAGCGGCTCCCCAAGGCCGGATTTTTCCGGAAAGAAAGGCGCAAGGGAACGCGATCCCCACGGACGCGGGCTGAAGACAGGCTCCAGGCGCGCGGGACAGACGATCATAGATTCACGCAGAGGCGGCGTTCACTTCGATTTGCCGAAGAAACGCGCCATCCGCTTGAGTCCTTCATCGATGCGATCCATCGAAGTCGCGTAGGAGATGCGAAGATGTCCGGGCGCGCCAAAAGCTACCCCGGGAACGACGGCGACGTGCTCGCGTTCCAGCAGCAGCCGCGAAACCGCCACGTCGTCTGGCATCTCGGCGTTGTAGTGCCGCGAAATATTCGGGAACACGTAGAACGCGCCCTGCGGCGCGGTGCACGTGACGCCGGGAATCGCGCGCAGACCCGCTACGATCCGCTCGCGGCGCCGCCCATATTCGGCCAGCATCGTGGACACGCCGTCCATCGGCCCGCGCATCGCCGCCACGCCCGCGTATTGCGTGATCGAGGTCGGATTCGATGTGGACTGGCTCTGCAATTTCGTGATGGCATCGACCAGCGGCTTCGGCGCCAGCACGTAACCCAGCCGCCAGCCGGTCATCGCAAACGTCTTTGAAAACGAACCGACCACAATCGTCGAGTTCTTCGATCCCGGAAGGCTGGCCACCGAATAGGGCTTCGCATCGCCATAGGTGAAATGCGAGTAGCACTCGTCGGCCATCAGCCAGATGTCCCTGCGCTGGCAAACGGCCAGAATCTTCGCGTACTCATCCGGCGGGATCACCGCGCCGGAAGGATTGCTGGGCGAATCGCAGATCACCATGCGCGTGCGCGGCGTGATCAGCCTTTCCAGCGCGGCCGCGCGCATCACGAAATTATCGGCCTCCGTCGTTTCCAGAATCACCGGAGTGCCACCGGCGTATTTCACGATGTCGGGATAGCTCACCCAATAGGGCGACGCCATGATCACTTCGTCGCCATGATCGATCAGCGCGCAGATGGCGTTGAAAATCGAATGCTTGCCGCCAACGTTGACCACGCATTCCGCTTGTGAGTAGGAGGAACCCAGTTCCCGAGTGTGCCATTCGCAGATCGCCTTGCGCAGTTCCGGCGTTCCCGGCACGGGGGTGTACTTCGTGCGATTTTCGTCGAGCGCCTGAACGGCGGCGCGCTTGATGTGCTCCGGCGTCGGGAAATCCGGCTCGCCTGCGCCGAAATCGGCGACGTCGACGCCCTTGGCCTTCAGCGCCGCGGCGGCCTGCAGCACCACCATGGTGGGCGACTCATTGATGCGGTTGATGCGCTCGGAAAGTTTGAACAGCTCCTCGGTTTTCACACCTACGGCCGGTTCCATTTTCTGACCCTTTTCAAAAGTAATTTGCACCACGGCCTATTCTAGCCGACTTTGGTGCGCAGGCGCTCGGCAACAATCGGAGGCACGAGGTCCTTCACGGGGCCGCCCAGGCGCGCGATTTCGCGAACCAGGCGGGAGCTGAGGTAGCTGTACGGCTCGCCGGGAAGCATGAAGACGGTCTCGATATCCGGCTCGAGCTTGCGGTTCATCATGGCCATTTGCAGCTCGTATTCGTAATCGGACACGGCGCGGATGCCACGCACGATCACGCTGGCACCCTGATTGCGCGCGTATTCAACCAGCAGGCCATTGAACACTTCGACTTCGACGTTTTTCCATTCAAAGGTGATCGCTTCGAGCATTTCGACGCGTTCTTTTACCGGGAAGAGCGCGTCTTTCTCCAGGTTCTGCGTCACTGCGACGATCAGCTGATCGAAGATCACAGCCCCGCGCGAGATCAGGTCGAGGTGGCCGTTGGTCACCGGATCAAACGAGCCGGGATAAATTGCCGTGACGGGTTTGCTCATTTGGAAGCCTTCTTCACTCGATTCTAGCCCAGAATCAGCCGCGGGCGTTTTCCAGAGATGCAGCGTGGTTCCTGGGGCTCAATTCTTGGACGCCGCCTGCTGCTTGCTGTAGGCGTCCCAGGAAATCGAAATCAGGTAGGCGTGAATGGCGTCGACGTCAGCCTGCGTCAGAATACCTTCCCACGGCGGCATTCCGGCGTTCTTGAGAACACCCCCGAGGACAATCTGGCTGAACGCCTCGTGCGTTTCCGGAGCCATCCGTCGCAGGTCGGGCGCCTCCGAACGAGGCTGGTTCACGTGGCAGACGGCGCAGCGCTGGGCGAAAAGCGCCCCGCCCTGCTTCACGGTGTCGGTCGAAGCCGTCTGCGGAGGCGGCTCGGGAATCGGCTGGATCGGTGGAAGAGGCGGAGGAATCGGAGTTTCGCCGCCATCGAGTTTAAAGACAAGGATGCGGCCCTCGTTGCCGCGTTGATATGCGGCGTCTTCCGGATGCACGTAGCTCCATCCGCCGCCACCCCAGGCAGCCATCACCGCGATGTACTGCACGCCGCCGATTTCATAGCTCATCGGCGCGGCGATGATGGTCGAGCCGGTGTCGATATCTTTCAGTTTCGCGCCCGTCGCAGCGTCGTAAGCGATGAAATGCCCCGGTCCGTTTCCTTGAAAGACGAGTCCGCCCGCTGTCGCCAAGACGCCGGCGTGATCCCACCATTCACCGGTCGGCTGTTCCCAAACCGTTTTGCTGCGAAGCGGATCCCACGCGCGGAGAAAGGTCTTGCCGGTGAAAACTCCGGTCTCGCCGTTTTCGATTTCCGGGATATAAACCAGCCCGGTCTTGCGATCATAGGACATCGGATTCCAGTTGTGTCCGCCCATCGACGCGGGGTGCAGGTAATTCTTACCGTTGTACTCGTTCTTGTAATCGCGCGCGCCCGGGGCTTCGACGGGGCGCCCGGTTTTCAAATCGACTCGTTCGGCCCACGTGACCGGCACGAATTTTTCGGCGGAGAGAACCTCGCCCGTCTTGCGATCAATGATGTAAAAGAAGCCGTCCTTGGACGCCTGCATCAGGACCTTGCGCGAAGCCCCTGCGATTTTCAGGTCGGTGAGGATGATCGGCTGTAGCGTGTCGTAATCCCACTGGTCGCCGGGAACCTCCTGGTAATGCCAGACCATGCGGCCGGTATCGGGATTGATGGCCAGGATCGAGGCGATATAGAGGTTGTCGCCGCCGGAGGGACTGCGCCGCGACCGATCGAAGAATGTGCCGTTGCCCGTGCCGAAATAAAGCAGGTTCAGCTCCGGATCGTACACCATCGAATCCCAGACAGTGCCCCCTCCGCCCATGTCCCAGCGGCTCTTGGCGTCCCAGGTTTTTATGGCGACTTCAAGCTCAGGAGATTCCTGCGGCTTGGCGGGATCGCCCGGCACGGTGTAGAAGCGCCAGGCGAACTTGCCCGTGTCGAGATCGTAGGCGCTGACGTAACCCCGCGCGTCGTATTCCGAGCCGGCATTGCCGATCACGACCACGTGGCCGGCAACTTCCGGTGCGCCGGTGACCGAATAGCCGACTTTCTTGTCGGTGATCGTGTCCGCTTGCCAGAGAGTTTTTCCGGTGGCAGCGTCCAGCGCGTAGAGAATTCCGTCGAAGGACGCGACGTAGACTTTTCCCTTCCAGAGAGCGACGCCTCGATTGACTTCGTCGCAGCAGGCTTCGCGATTCACGCGCAGATCGGCGTGCGGATCGAAACTCCAGATTTCCTTGCCCGTTTTCGCGTCCAGGGCGTAGGCCTTTCCGGTGGCGCCGGACGTGTACATCACGCCATCGACCACAATCGGCGTCGCTTCGAGGCCACGGTTGGTTTGCGTATCGTAGGACCAGGCGAATCCGAGGCGGCCGATGTTTTTCGTGTTGATCCGGGCGAGCGGCGAATAATGTCCTTTGCCGAAATCGCGACCGGTGGTGAGCCATTCGCCGGGATCCTTGTCGGCCGACATCAGGCGCTTCTGATTGATTTGACCTTCGACGAGTGCCGCGGGCTGCGGATCGGCGGCCAGCGCGGCGGCATCGCGCGTCGAATCGAACGCAAAAAACAGTGAGGCGGCGCATGCGGCGATTGCCAGCGCAGCGGCCGATGATTTCAGCTTCACCCGCATCGAAAGCCCCCAGGGTTTGCGGTCAGTTCTTTGAATCGTGAATCCACGGCGACGGCATGTTATAGGGCACGCCAATGAATACGGACTCGATTTGCTGGATTTTCCCGCCGCGGATTTTGAAAAGCTCGAGAAAACAGAGCGTGCTCGGAGTTCGCATCCGTGACTGGATCGGAGTGCCGTCGGTGAGCGTGAAATTGTCCAGAGTGCCCGCGTGATCGATGAAACCGGCGGTCATGATGAGACCGCGTTCTTCGTCTTCCAGAAAAAAACGCCGGTCGCGGACTCGCGTGTCGTAGCGATAGTTACCGAGCTTGAATTGCTGCCCGCAGCCGAGGCCGGCGACAGGAATGATCTTCTGCAAGTCAGGATTGTGGGTGGTCTGGAGTCCGTTTTCGATCCGGTTGCAGTTGTCGTCGAACTGGGTGAAGAGCACTCCGTCGTTCAGTTGCAGCGTTGAAAAATATCCGTCGGCGATAGCGATCATGCGCTCGCGTGGGCTGCGCTCCGGGGACGGCACGATTTCGTTCAGGATCGGTTTGTCGACCATCGCGGGCTTGCCCGGGAACGGGCCTCCGCCTTCGCTGCGGCGGATCAATATCTCGGCTTCGGAAATTTTCGAGTCTGCCACTTTCAAACGCAGCGCGAAAACGGACGTGGAATCCGATTCCATGACCACGCCGTAAAAGCCGACTTCGCCCTCCACGGGATCGGCCGTGCGGAGATTGTAGTCTCCCAGTCCGGTGATGGTGCCCCAGATCCCATCCGGAACCTTCATCATCACGTTGTTTTCGGAGTAGCGGAAATTCCTGGCAAGGGGCAGCCGCGAAGGATCCTTCGCCTTCAGCGCGGTGAGATATTGATCGAGGAAGCCGTAAAGACACTGGCGATCGCAGGACGACATCTGGTTGAGCGCGGCTGGCGCGGCGTTTGCCGCTGCAGCAAACGCGAAGGCAAGAAATGCCAGACACACACCCGCGCGCGCCGCGGAACTACGCATTGCTCCCCCCTTCGACATCGCCGGGCGCGAAGATACTACAACGCGGGGAAACTACAAAGAGTTACGGGCACCGAAGGGCAGCGAGATCTTTCGTGGACCCCCGAAAAAGTCTCCCGGCGGATTTCGGGTGCCTTGTGGCGCCCACGGCGCTCGAAGTGAGCGACCCGGTTATTTCTTGGGGCGGGACTCGGGTGGAACCATTCCGTTGGCGCGGTAATAGGCGACGAGCAGGCCGTAGTGCTCGGCGGAATGTTCCGTGACGTCATCCCAGGGCTCGACCGTCTTGGTGAAGGAAGAATCCGGCAGCGATTTCGCACTGGCTTCGGCGTCCGCAATGGATTTTTCGAGCAGCGCCACAATACTCGCTTTGGTGGTGTAGCCCTTGGGATCGATTTCATCCCATTTGACCTTCTCACCGCGGCCGGCTTTCGCCGCATAGACGATACCGGACGTGACGTGGACGATGACCTCGCCGAACGAGCGCATCTCGGGCTTCAGCCGGTAGCTGTATTTGTCTTCTGGGAAATCCTTCGCCATCGCGAGAATCTTGCGGTTGATGTCGGCGAAATTTCCGCGGACCGAGTCCGCCGGGGATTGGGCCCCCTGTGCCAGAGATGTGGACGCCAGCGCGAAAACCGGCGCCCATCATCACGGCGACCTGGAGAGCGTGATTTATGTCCTCAACGGCATCGCGAGGCTGCGC
>Ga0209006_10001840_pt1 | contig 19191 bp, 13 predicted proteins | sample JacPin_JW_Ref_O2_FD_188567 | JGI IMG/M metagenome (GOLD analysis project Ga0209006, IMG submission 188567) | Forest soil microbial communities from Algoma, Ontario, Canada - Jack Pine, Ontario site 1_JW_Ref_O2 (SPAdes) (version 2) | ecosystem: Environmental > Terrestrial > Soil > Boreal...
GTGGCGTCCGTTCACACGTCCGTAGCGCCCTCCATCTCGCTCTTCGAGAGGCGCGAAGAACTGCGCCGGGTCCTCGAAAGCAAGCATTTTGCCACTTCGCCCAAAAAGACCCGGTTCCTCGAGTTTGTGTGCGAGCAGGCCTTCCTGGGCAACGGCGACAAGTTGAATGAGTACCTTATCGGAGTAGAGGTCTACGACCGGGGCGTCGACTTCAATCCGCAAAAAGATCCCATTGTGCGCGTGCAAGCGCACGAGATTCGCCGGCTGCTCCACAAGTACTATGAGGAAGATGGCGCTAAGGGCATGATTCGCCTCGACTTGCCCTCTGGTCATTACGTCCCGCTGTTCCGCCGCAGTACTTCAGACGAGTCTGCCGCAGATACACCAGTCGCGCTCGAAAGCATGGAGGAGCGTGCTCCAAAACGACTGCATCTCGCAGTCACTTTGATTCTTGGTGGTCTTTGCGTCGCACTGGCTTTCCTCCTTGTTAGTTCCTGGAATCGTGGGCAGGCCGCGAAGCCCCGAGCACAAGTCGCCTATTTGCCGGAGGGTATCGAGTGGTTCTGGCGTCCGTTTCTGCTTCCGGCCGATGCACCGCTGATCACAATCCCAAATCATCCGTTGTTACGCGCAGCTCACGATGGCGACAGCGCCCAGACTCTGGCAGAAGGTCACGAAATTCCGAAGGCGAGTCTGCCCGAATTCCGTGACACGATTCATTTCCGCGAATTGAAGCGGTTCCTGTTCGTTCCCAGCCTCACGGACTTCACCTCCGTGGGCGAAACCCTGGGCGTGGTCAATTTGTGCAAGATGTTCGCCAGCGTAGGCCAGGGCTGCCGTGTTCAGCCTTCCCGCCTCGTCAATTTCGAGGAAATCAAGGGGGACAACGCGATTCTGCTAGGGGGCAATCAGTCCTGGAGCGGACGAGTCTTTCTCAACGTGCAAGGATTCCAATTCCAAAGTGGCGTGATTCTCAACCGCAATCCTCAGCCCGGAGAAAAAGAAGTCTACAAACCCGAGTTCGATTCCGTAACTAACCAGTTGACGCGGGACTACGCGGTCGTGCTGATGCTTCCGAACGAAAGAAAGGAAAAGCGTGTTCTTCTGATCTATGGCATTTACACTCAGGGTTCGCAGGCTGCCATCGAGTACCTCACCAACCCAGAGCGCATGGCGGAACTACGTAAAAAGCTGCTTGATCTGGCCCCCGAGCACAAGGCCATACCGCCTTATTTTCAGGTTCTGCTCACTACCACTGTAGAAAACTCAGTCCCCGGAAAGTCCTCGCTCGTCGCCCTCCGCGTGATCCCCAACTAAATCGGTGTGGTGAGATCGATCGCGTGTGCGGCTCATCGAGTCCCGTGTGGCGCTTTCTTTTCTCCGAGTTGACTGGGTTTACTACATATAAAATTGTGCGCAGCGGTTTGGTCCGTGTAGTCATGCTCCGCGCCTGCCGCTGGAGTTCTCTTTTCATGTCATGTGCAACTCGTTTCGCCTGGATCGGTTTGCTTGGCCTTTCATGCAGCGTCTATGTCTCAGGCCAGACCAGTGCACGGCTACAGACCTCTGACACCGAGATTGTTCTGGAAGCAGGCCCTACGGCTCCGCGTCTGACGAGCTTGACGATTCCCGGGCAGCCGCGATGGGAGAACCGCGCTTCCGAAGACTTGATCGCCTCCGTTTCGATCGCATCAGTTTCAACCGCCTCCGACGACGTCTCGAACCAATCGACGCCGCTACATTGGACCTTCAATCGCGAGGCCAGCCGGATCGATGAACGGCGGGTCGCCTTCGTCTACGAGTGCGAGTCGCCGCATCTCCGCCTGACGTGGGAGTGGCGCACTCGCGAAATGTTCGGCCCGATCGAGCATCAGATCCGAATCGAAAACCTCGATACTCAGGAGATCTGGATTCCGATGCAGGACAGCCTCGCTTTCAATTGGCAAGTCGATCCACAGGCGCCGCTGCGGCACCTTTATGTTGAAAAGGGCGCTGACACACCCTCGCCGGTTGGCACTCATCAGGTGGCGCTGGCCGATGGCTACCACTGGACGGGCACGTCCAGCACTTACGGAGATCTGAGCGAAAGAGACGCACGCGAAATTATTCCTTGGTCGCTGGTCGAAGGATCGCCAGCGCCGGGAAAAGCTGCTGCTCCATCCGGATGGTATGCGGGAATAGAATTCAGCGGCCGCACTCGAATCTCATTGGCGCGGGAAAAGGACGGTCTTCACGGTGCAATGGGACTGAACCCCGATCCCAGCCCCTTCCATACTCGCCTTGCCCCCGGAGAGGTATTTGAGACGCCGGTGGTGTTTCTGGGTGGTTTCCGTGACGGTCCGGACGGAGCGGGAAACGTCTTGCGGCGTTGGGTGCGCGCCGTTCTCGGCAACCCTGAGACCTGGAAGAACCCGAACTACCCGCTGGTAGTCAACAACAGTTGGGGTGGGGGAATGGACGTGAACGAAGAGGTCGCGATGCGCATGATTCGTGACTCCGCCGAATTGGGTGTGGACATGTTCCACATGGATGCCGGCTGGTTTCGCGGCGTCGGAGACTGGTATCCCGACCCAGGGAAGTTTCCTCATGGTCTTGCCGCGATCGCCGACGATGCGCACAAGCACGGGCTGAAATTCGGTCTCTGGGTGGACTGGACGCAAGCTGGCTTATCCACGGAGCGCGGAGCGCTGAACGCGCGCGATCCCAAAGTCCGCGACTGGATGGTGACCGACGTTCCCGCCGACTGGAAGCCGGAACCCTTCAAAGGGCAAACGATCGACCTTGGAGTGCCAGAAGCGAAGCAGTGGGCGCAGCACGAGGTCGAGCGCATTGTCACCGATTACCATCTCGACATGCTGGAGCATGATGGGTATCTGGTCGCGCATGGATGTGATCGCACCGATCATCCGCACGCCGCTCCGGACCCGCTGAATAAATGCATCTACAAATCATGGGGATCCTACTGGGTGGACAGTTCCAATTCCACCGACGTCAGCTACCATGCGGTTCGCGCCTACTACGATATTTATTCCAGGCTGCGTCAGGCTCATCCCGGCCTGTTGTTTGAAATGTGCAACGACGGCGGGAGGATGGTTGACTTTGGCAGCGCTTCGCATGGTGACTATTTTTCCATTACGGACACGTATGACCCGCTGTCGAACCGGCGGGCGTTTTACGACACCAGTCATGTGCTGCCGGCAGCCATGCTGGAGAGTTACGTCGAAAAATGGCCGACACCGCATATCGAGAATTTCCGCTACATGCTGCGCAGCGGCATGATGGGATGGCTGACCATTATGTCCGACACGAATGCGTGGTCGTCCGAACAGCACGCAGAAGCCAGGAAAGAGATCGATCTCTACAAGAAAGAATTACGCCCTTTCATTCGCGATGCTGCCCTATATCATGTTTCTCCTCGCCCGGACGGTGTTCAGTGGGATGGCATCGAGTATTGGGATTCAAATCGTCAACGAGGCGTGGTTTATGCGTTTCGGGGGACGATCGCAGAAGAGAAGACGTATTCCTATGTGCTGCAAGGACTTCAGCCCGCCGGCCGGTATCTGCTTAAGTTTTACGATCACACCTCTCGTGATCATACGGTCACGGGTCGAGAACTCATGACACGGGGCCTGAAGGTGGCGCTTTCCTTGCCGAACAGTTCCGAGGTGATCTTCATCGAAGCGCTTTGATTGGTACAGCGCGCTTTAAGTTAGCTGTTTGTACTCATTTGCAGTGTGGACATCCCAGGCCAGCCGTCCAGTGAAACTGAGAGTGCTATCCTCCGCCTTCTCGCTAAGCTCCAGTTACGAGCTTTTCTATGAATAGACGCGACGTAATGTGTGGGTTGGGGGCTCTGTCGATCTCAGCGGTCTGCCGAAGCGGGGACAAACTTCCCATGATTTTGGAGGAAGAGGAACGCAGAGCCATCATGCAGGCGGGGCTTGCGGCAATGCCACCATCCATAGCCAGCGTTCGCCTGGTGGATTCGGAAATCGCGAAATTGGCAACCGACTTGAGCCGCAGGGTGTCTCCGGCTTATCTGTTCAACCATGCCATGCGAACATTTCTGTTTGGCTCTCTGGTTGGGCGGGCGCTGGGACAGAAGTTCGACGACGAAGTTCTCTATCTCGCGTCCATTCTGCACGACTTAGGACTGACGGAGCGATTCGAAGGAGATTTGCCATTCGAAATTCAAGGGGCAGAGGCCGCCAAGCATTTTCTGGAAGAGCATGCGTATGCACAGGAAAAAATCGGAATCGTGTGGGACGGAATCGCAATGCACGCTTCTGCCATCGGACAATACAAACAGCCGGAGATCGCGCTGGTCGGCGAAGGCGCCGGGGCTGACGTAATCGAACCTGACTTCTCAAAAATCAAGAAAAGTGATGTGGACGAAATCGTGAGAGCGTTTCCCAGGTTGAAGTTCAAAGACGCATTTGTAACGACTTGCACCGACGTTGTGCGTAAACATCCCCGGGGCGCGTCCGGTTCCTTCATGCGGGACGTTCGGGAACGCTATGTGCCCGAATTTCATCCCGTCAATTTTTGCGATCGTGTTGCGAAGGCTCCATTCTCGGAATAGGCCGAGGCACGCTGTCGCAGGGAGGACTGCTCAAGAACTCTTTTCGACAATCCCTTGTAAAGCGGCACGGTAGCCGCGGCTGCATGACAGTTCTCTCCCGCTTTTCAGAACCACTACATATTCGCCGCTGTTGACCGGGATCAGTTCTTTGATCTTGCGAATGTTCACAATCGTCGAACGATGGATGCGCACGAAGTGATTTGCATCCAGCCGTTCGGAAATCCGACTGATGGTCTCGCGGAAGAGATACGATTCCTTGCCCACGTTTAAGCGCACATAATTGGCCGCGGCTTCTACCCACTCGATGTTATCCAGGTCCAGAAAGACAACCCGCCCATTGGCCTTGATCACGAGACGGCTGTCCAGTTCCGTGGCCGCGGGCGGCGTCACCGACCTGACCTGCGACAACAAGCTCAATATCCGGTGCGTGATTTCGTGATCACGCTGCTTGCGTAATTCGGCCCGCGCTCTCTCTACAGCGTGGTGCAGCCGCTCCTGATCGAACGGCTTCAACAGATAGTCGAGCGCGTTGGCCTCAAATGCGCGAATCGCGTACTGATCGTAGGCGGAGGTAAAAATGACCACGGGCATCTCTTCGGGAGAGAGTTCGCTCAACACCTGAAAGCCATCCAGGTCTGGCATCTGAATGTCGAGCAAGAGCATGTCTGGCCGGAAACTGCGAATCGCGGACACGGCTTGCCGGCCATCCTGGCATTCTGCTACCACTTTCACCTGCGGTTCCGATTCCAGCAGAATGAGCAGTTTCTGGCGCGCCAGCCGCTCGTCGTCGGCAATAACGGTACGCACTTCTGTGTCTAGAGGCTGCTGTTGCGGTGACGAGACAACTGAATCCGCCATCATGAGTCACCCCCCATTGGTGCAACTGTTGCATAGACGTGACAGCATGAGAATGGTTGTTGAAGGGAGTTGTCTTAAAGATGTCAATTTATCCCACGGAGATGACGCACGGTCCCGAGCACAAACTGCTTTATCCCGTTGCGGAGTGTCACGGTCCCTCGGTGTAATAAAGATGGAGTTGTGCGGGAGGAGACCGATCAAGAGATTCGTGTTATGTGTTGTCTAATTTCTGTGAGAAGGTTGTGCTTGGATCAGTTATCTCGAGTACGTGGATGGCTTCCAGGAACGCAAGCCTGCTCCCGCGTCAATTTCTTCTGCTTCGCCGTACATAACAAGACGCCTCAACATCATTTGTATGATCGTCATCGGGTAGCGATGATGCGTCACAAGAGTGGGAAAGCGCTCTTGAATTCGTTTTGAGATTTGCTTCAGGGTTTGGGGTTCTGAAGTTTCTCTCAGCAACTCGCGGCAAGCGTCGGTGAGTCCGCGGCTGCGGCGGCGTTTGACTGGCTCCGTCGCCAGCAAGCTCTGCAATTCTTGCCCAACCACGCCCGGGCCGAAGACTTCTGCCAGCCCGGTGATTGTGTTCTTGATTAATCCGATTCTCTTTGCGATTGCTGCGTGCTCGGTCCTGAGAGCCTGCAACTCGCGATGAATTCGCTCCACCACGTGCTCTACATCCTCAAACGCGCCGCCGAAGGTTTGTGCCGCAGACGCATGTTCGGGAGTGCTGGAGGATCCTGGGGATACGGTTTGTGTGCCCATAGCTAAGTGACAACCGTCAAACAATCAATTGTTACCACGTCTTAGCTGTAGAAGAAGTGCCGGCGGGACGAGGACTCGGGATACTCGAACGAGCCGCCACTGACAAGGGACAAGAAACTGCAACCGCCGTTGACACGGGGGAGGTGTGTACGAGTTCCTCTCGACGGAAGGTCGCGGGAACGCTGCTAAGCGTGCATTGGCAGCGAGTGGGTCCCGGAATTCTCGCAGCTGGTCCCCGCTGGATAACCAAGCGCGCTGCAGCGGCGTCAAATAAGGAACAAGACGTTATGCCCGCCGTCCGATCTCAGATATCGTTGACCTTGACCGAAAGCGCAGTCGCGGAGACTGTGAGGCGAGTTAACGCGCAGGCTCTGGCCCTGTTGACCCGGCGCGTTGAAATCAATCGACGTATCCGGTCTCTTCACCGCGTGGTCCATGGATTACGAGATCTCGCAGCCAGCCACCCTTATACAGCGCAGCCCGCCGCACCGGAACTTACCGCGTTGCCGCTCACTACGGAGCAGACCAACGAGGAATCAGAAACTCGCAATCGTAACTCGTCGCATAAGTCTAGGATCGGTCGGATGCGGTTCGGCCTGCCGAGCCGCTCACAACACGAGTTGGCCGCACTGAGCCGTGCTTGCCGGATCGCGCTGATGGAAGCAGAATCCCCCGCGTCCCTGGATGAAATTCGCTCGCGCATCGACCGCAGGGGATCTTTCGCATTCCACAATTCCGAAGTCGCCAACGCCGCGATTACCCGCACGCTGAACGTTATGAGAGACAGTGGAGAGGCTCGTTGTGTAACGAGTTGCGAAACCAGCGGTCTTCCATCGTTCTGGCAACGAATTCCTCCCCCAGCGGAGATTGACGGCTAGCGGTACGTCTTGGCGGTTAGATTTGCCAAGCGGCTCATTCTTCTTCTCCGACCATGCCACAATCCCATTTTTTTTGGAAGTAAATCCGGGACTAACAGTCGCTTGTCAGGGACTAACAGTGGGATTGTTGGGACATAACAAAAACACCTCTCCACGCGCAGCGATCTGTGATTGCTCTCCGGCCAGATCTGGTCCATGATGTAAGCCGCGTCGGCAACGACGCAGGCGGGGGGCAAAAGACTGAGCGAACTCCGCCAAGGCGATGTGCGGTCATTGCGACAGACTCGGTTGAGGGAATTCCTGGCATGAAAACAAATTGCGAGGCTTGCGGTCTCGCCCTGCCGACTGAGCGAACGGCATACGTATGCTCCTACGAATGCACATTCTGCCCGGTCTGCACCTCGAACATGCACGGCATTTGCTTGCATTGCGGCGGCGAGCTAGTCCGGCGGCCACGGCGCATGGTGCCGACTAAGAGTGAAGAGATCACAGAGGCCGGTGTGCATGGCACGATTCGCCCCTGGATCATCTGGGCTCTGAGTTTTGGTGTGTGGACTTTCGTTGCTCTGGCGTACGGGCTTACAGTTTTCGAGTTGTATCGTTCGACGCGTCAGAGTATGCCCTTCCTCACAGTGCTGGGCATGCAATCGAGCCAGGTGCTCACCTACATTCCGCTGACTCCTTTCGTTTTCGCGCTTGCGAACCGTTACCAGTTGCAACGCAGCAACTGGGCAAGAAATTCCCTGATCCTGCTCGCGGGGGGATTGGCATTTACCATCGCGCAGGTGGCGATGCGCGGCATGACTCCATACGCGTACTGGGATCCTCGCGTTAAACACTGGGTTTCCGCAGTCTGGGACGCGCAGGCTCACGGATTCCGGATCCAATGGTTTATGTTTCGCAGCCTGTTTCTCGGGACTGTGGTCGACGACATAGTCACCACCTACTTTCCGATTGTCCTGATTGCGCACGTGGCGTCTTACTACCAGAGCTTTCGCGAGCGAGAGCTGCGCACGTCACAACTGCAGGGACAACTTGAGAAAGCACGCCTGCAGTCGCTGAAGAGCCAATTGCAGCCGCATTTTCTCTTCAACACGCTGAACTCCATTTCCGCGTTGATGTTGACCAACGTCGAAGCCGCCGATCGAATGATTACCCGGCTGGGCGATCTGCTCAGGATCAGCCTCGAAACCGCCGGCACTCAAATGACCTCCCTGAGCCGCGAACTGGAATTTGTGAGTTGCTACATCGAAATCGAAAAAGTGCGATTCGAAGAACGACTCAAGGTTACTATCGACGTGGCTCCGGAGACGCTCGACGCCAGTGTCCCGCATCTGTTGTTGCAGCCTTTAGTGGACAACGCCATCAAGCACGGAATTTCAAAGTTGACGTCTGGAGGGGAGATTCGCATTTCCGTTACGCAGGATGATGCTGATCTCCACATCGAGGTAAGGGACAACGGACCGGGATTTCGAGAGGCCGTTCACTCCTCTTCAGGCGGCGTGGGGTTGAGAAACACACGCGAACGACTGGAGACAATTTACGGTCAGGATCAGAGCGTGGAAGTGTTAAGCCTGCCCCAAGGCGGAGTCGCCGCCCGGGTGTGTATTCCTCTTCGTATGGTCGCAGCGGGAAGCGAAGAGCTTCCGCTCGCGGCATCATTCACTCCAGCCTAGCAACTGGCGCTCGAAATCGAAACTGATACGTTTTGGCCGGAGGCAGGAAAGGCCCATCAGGCCGTCCAGGTCGTTGGCAAAATCCTGCTGTCTCTCGACCACCGACGCTCGCTGAGGACCAACCTCGAGTGTTCCGATTTTGGCCTGAGGGAGAACGACGGCCCCAAAACGAACGTTCCCGGAAGCATTGTGTCCAGTGCCGACAACGCTGGTCGCCACATAGTCCACACCGCGCAGGCGGCTTTCAAACAGCACTAAATGCGGAGTCCCGGTATCCACAAGCAAATGCAACTGCCGGCCCCCGCTTTTCACGTTCACCGTGATGAACTGTTCACCCGAGGTGAACGGCACCGTGTGATGTTCTACCGAAGCCGTCCCAAAGAAGATACGCCGTTTTGCGTAATCTACGGTGAAGTTGATTGCGCCGAGCACGTCCAGTCCAATCACGGCATCAATACGGGTTCCCAATCCTCTGCTAATTGCGGAAAAATCCGCGACCATTACGGATAGATTCTGCCGCCGCAAAGGACCGCACTCAAGATCGGGAAGCGTCACGTTTTCTGACGACACCCTTTTGTTGAAGAGCGAAAGATCTCTCGACGCGCCCTGCAGTCCCAGCTTCGCAGAAACATTCCGGTCGATCATGCTTGGATTCGAGCCGGTATCGAGCAGCAGGTTCTGGTGCTCCAGGTTGCCGATTCGCCCGTCCACGACGATCAAGTAGTCCTGGTAGGCCTTGAAGGGAATCTCGGAGACCGGCTGCGTGGGTCTCGGGGTTCGCACTGTGAGGTCTCCACCGACCCCGACCGCGCACAGGCTTAAGTTCAGCACTGCCAGGAGCGTGAGTCGCGCGATCCTTCGACCGGTGGAAGTAATTCCTCGTGGCTGGCGCCGTGGCATGCGGAACAGACTCCGAGGCGCGAGTTCCAGCGGTTGACCTTGGGATATGCAGCCCAGTTACCGGGATGAAGACCCTAAAAACCAAAGATGGTGCTGTGGGCCGATGAGCGAGGAACGTCACTCAGGCTCGGGCGTGGCGCCCGCGACCAGCAGGAAATGCAAAACCATCTTTTACTCAGGCCTCATTACTCAGGATACTCAGACTCTTAGTCAGACGAACCAGAGCTTTCCCCATCGGGAATGCTCGGCTTGTGTTCGTGATCCGCCGACCACAACCAGGTGCGTTGACCGCGGTCTCCGGACAATACTGTTGCCTCGCCGTAGTCCACCAGGCGGCTCAAAATTGTATTGATTGTTGCCATCGGATCCTTGTGGCGAGCCAGCAAAGCGGGCACGGAGCGCTGAATTTCATCGCAAACCTCCCGTGCGCTCATCGGCCGCTGCGCCTCCATCAGCACGCCGCGGCACGCCCTGGTGATGCCGGGTTGGCGGGAACTGCTCTTGCGATCGACCAAATCAGAAAGCGCGGCATCCAAAATGTCATCGCCGAAAAGATTCGCCAATCCGACGATTGTTTGCTTCACGGTGCCTATACGCTTGGTAACCTCTGCCCGCTCCTCCATCAACTGCCGCAGCTCGTGCTCCGCCCTCTGTATTACATCTTGCACGTGGCGGTTTGCGCCCGGCGCACCCGCTGCCGGCTTCTCCGTCGTTCGTCCGTGATCCATTGCAGCTTACATAACACTCCTGTTATCCCACGAGAGAGTCATAGGGATTGACACCACTTCAAGCGGGACCAGCAAACATGTGCGGTCCACGAAACTCGCTGAAGGTTCCGCACTCTCCCGTTGCATTCGCAGGTTAACTTAGGTCCAGTCGGGTTCGGGTCAGGAATCAGAAGAGTGGGCCTCTCGCCATGAAGTCTGATTGGGGACCTCAGAGCTCCAGATGGGAAGACAGGAAAGCAATTTTCGGCGACTGGTCCCGACGCCCGATGTATTAGTCCCGAAAGACGCCAGCGAAGTGGCGAAGCACCCCGTCTCTACCGCAAGATGGTCGGCACAAATACACGTCTGTATCCCATGTCTTAAGGGCCGCAGACCGTAGCCCCACGTTTCCAGTAAGTCGCGGTTTCTATCAGTCGAGGTTTTCCAGTAAATCGAGGTTTCCGGTAAGAGGAGCTCCCATGCGGTTCGGCCTACGTGCGGTCTTCACAACGACGTTGTTATTTATGCTCCATACTCTGGTTTCAGCTCAGTCGACGACAACCTCTCTGCACGGCACCGTCTACGACCCCAAGGGCGCAGTAGTGTCTGGCGCTACTTTGTCTCTCACTCATATAGCCACCGGCTTCTCTCGCAGCACAAAGAGTGACGACCACGGAACTTACCAGTTTCTGGAATTGCCGCCGGCGACGTATGAGCTGACCGTAAATGCCACAGGTTTCGCAGCGGTAAAGGAGACCGGCATCGAGCTGCTGGTAAATACTCCGGGCACTGTGAACGTGAACATGCAGGTGTCGGGTGGCACCGTGACGCTCGAGGTAACGGGCTCGGCTCCCTTGGTCAATACGGAGGACGCGACCATGGGGCACGCGTTCAGCTCTGACCAGATTGCGAATCTGCCCTTCGAAGGCCGCGACCCCACCGGCATTTTGAGCCTCCAGCCAGGTGTGGTGTTTACCGGCAACAGCAGCCGAATCGCCAGCGCATCCGACAGCCGCAGCGGTTCGGTCAATGGCGCGCGCAGCGACCAGACCAACGTCACGCTCGACGGCGTCGACAATAACGATCAGTTGTTGGGCACCGCGTTTCAAGGAGCCGTGCGCGTTCCCCTCGATTCGCTCGAAGAATTCAAAGTCACTACCAGCAACTCGGATGCCGGCACCGGTCGCTCCTCCGGCGGGCAAGTATCACTCGTGACCAAGAGCGGCACCAACAGCATCCACGGTTCACTCTACGAATATTACCGGCCGACGTTCACCACCGGGAACGACTGGTTCAACAAAGCATCTGAGATTCAGTCAGATGAGCCGAACACGGCACCGTTTTTGCTGCGCAACACTTTCGGCGCGAATATCGGCGGCCCGATTGTCAAAGATCGCCTGTTTTTCTTTGCGGCTTACGAAGGGCAGCGCAAACGCGAAGACCTGCAAGCTACTCGCATTGTACCGAGCGCCAATCTTCGGGACGGGAACATCAGTTATCCCTGTACGGAAGACCCGGCCTGCCCGACCAGTGGAGTTGAGACTTTGACGGCGGCGCAAATCGCGAGCATGGACCCGAACTGTTCGAGTCTAGGCAGTTGTCCACTCGGTCCCGGGCCGAATCCGCTGCTGGCGAACATCAGCGGCGGCAATCCTACTGCGCTTTTCAACCAATACCCGCTGCCGAACACCGACACAGTGGGCGATGGCCTCGACTTCCGCGGATTCACATTCGCATCGCCCGTGCCGTCAAAGCAGGATGCCTACGTAACGAAGCTGGATTACAACCTGACCGCGAACGGGAATCATCGCCTGTTTGTGCGCGGTGTGTTGAACAACGATAACGAAGCGGAACGTAGTCTTCCTCTCGGCACCTACGGAGACGGCACCATTTCCCAGGACGGAGGATCACAATTCCCCGGGCAGCCTGCCGGCCAAATCCTGCACACGAACAGCAAGAGCCTCACTGCAGGCTACACCGCTACATTCAGCAGCACGCTGATTAACAATTTCCGCTTCGGCTATACCCGCCAGGGACTCGATCAGTCCGGCTTGCAGACTCAACACTTCATCCAATTTCGCGGGATGGATAATCTGATCGGCCAGACCCCCACCATCAACACCGACGTTCCCGTGAAGAACTGGGCCGATGACCTCACTAAAGTAAAGAGAAATCACACCCTGCAGTTCGGCGGGAACCTGCGCCAAATCGACAATGAACGCGCATCGAATGCGCAATCGTTTTTCGGAGCCATTACCAATGCTTACTGGCTCTCTACTTCCGCAATCGCGGGCAAGGGAATCAGTCTCGATCCGGGAGCCTTTGGGTTCCCGCAGGTTGATTCCTACTTTGGCGCGAGTTATGACTTCGCGATGGTCGCTCTCGCGGGTCTGATCACGCAAATCGGTTCCAACTATCAGCTCAGCAAGGACCTCTCGGTAATCCCCGAAGGCAGCCTGGTTTCGCGCCACTTCCGCGCGCATGAGGTTGAGTTCTATGCCCAGGATCAATGGCGGGTTAAGCCGAACCTGACGGTCACTTACGGGTTGCGCTATACCCTGCTGCAACCTCCGTATGAAACCACGGGCACTCAGGTCGCGCCGACCGTGAGCCTGAACAATTGGTTCCGGTCACGCGCGCAAGCCATGCTGAACGGCCAGGTATACGATCCTGTGATTGGTTTCGCCCTTTCCGGACAGGCAAACGGTAAGCAGCCGTATTGGGCCTGGGATCCCAAAGATATCGCTCCCCGGCTCGCCTTCGCCTATTCGCCTACCAGCGACAGTGGCTGGGGCAAGCGGCTTCTGGGCGGCGCCGGCAAGACATCCATTCGCGCCGGTTACGGACTTTACTTCGACCATTTCGGCGAAGGCATCACCAACACTTTTGATCGCAACGGATCCTTCGGTCTGACCACCGCCATTACCAATGCGGCCGGCGTCCAGACCGTGGACGGATCGGCGCGCTACTCCGGACTGAATACGATTCCTGCCATCAGTCAATCTCCTACGGGGGCTTGCGCGAAAAACTGCCCTGTCGTCGAAGCGCCGCCCATGGGCCCATTTCCAGTTACGCCTCCGTTGGGCGTTGCCGACGGCGGATTCGCCATCTACTACGGGCTTGATGACAAACTCAAAACTCCATATTCCCACGTGATCGATTTTTCAATCACGCGTGAACTGCCCCACAGCTTTGTTCTCGAGGCCTCCTACGTGGGCCGCTTCGCGCACCGCTTGTTGCAGGAAGAAGATCTTGCCGAACCGACCAATATCTTTGACCCCAAGAGCAAGACCAGCTATTTCCAGTCGGCGCAGGCGTTGGCCAGACAATACTACGCAGGCGTCCCTATTCAGAGTGTGCAGCCGATTCCTTACTGGGAGAATATGTACCCGAGCGCGGCCGGTCCTTCTTCGACGCAGATTGGAGGATCGACCGTTGGCTTTGGTACGCCTTGCCTCGGAACGGTCCCCGCCCACGTAACCGCTACGCAAGCCATGTACGACTTGTTCTGCGAAAATGCGGGGAACGAAACCACCGCTCTCGAGCAGGCCGACGTCCCGGGCGTGGTGGCGGGTTGGCCGACGGGCAATTGCTATCCCTCGTGCGCCACCATTAACGGTACGGTGACGCCATATGCTTTTTATAGTCCGCAATTTTCTTCTCTTTACGCTTGGAGAAGCACCGGCAACAGCGCTTACAACTCGGGGCAATTCAGCTTGCGGCATCGCGCCAACGGGCTGGAGTTCGATTTGAACTATACCTACTCGAAGTCTATCGATCTGGGGTCCGACGCCGAGCGTGTCAGTCTGTTTGAAGGACTCGGGTTCGGCGCCAGCCAGGTAATCAACTCGTGGGCGCCCAACCAGAATCGCGCGGTTTCAGATTTCGACGCCACGCACCAGCTCAACGCCAACTGGGTGTATGAGTTCCCCATCGGACATGGAAAGCGATTTGGGAGCGGCATGGGCCGTTTTGCAAACGCAATGCTCAGCGGCTGGACAATCTCCGGACTCTGGCGCTGGTCGACTGGATATCCCTTCACCGAATTCAGTCCGGCATGGTCCACGAATTTTGATCTTGAGTCTCCTGTCGTTCCTCTGAGCTCACGGAAACCGCAAACCGGCAGCTTTATCGTGGCGCAGGCCAGCGGCGGTACGGGGCCCAACGTTTTCAAAGATCCTGGAATCATCGATCCCACCAACCCGAATGCCGCTATCAATCTAGTGCGGCCTGCCTACCCGGGAGAAGGTGGCTCACGCAACTGGCTGCGCGGTCCGGGCACCTTCAACCTAGACTCCGGCCTTGCCAAAGGCTGGCAGATCGGCGAGCGCCAATCCGTACGGTTCACATGGGAAGTATTCAACGTCACCAATACGCCCCGCTTCGACGTGGGCACCATGCAGATCAACGGCAACACGGCGTTGTATGCCTCCACCAGCTTCGGAAATTTCAGCTCGACACTTTCCAATCCGCGGGTGATGGAGTTTGCCTTGCGCTACTCGTTCTAGCATGATCTGGAGACTCTAAATTGAAGGACCCGAAGGGGGTTCTGTATTCATGCGCCTGAAGTTTCTCTCCTTGATTGTCCTTGCCGCAGAAGTTTGTGTGCCGGCGTTTTGTTCGGATGCGCCCATGTTCCGCGGAGATCCGCAGCACAGCGGTGTATACAACGCCGGGGGCGTGCCGGCATTCGGCGGAGTCAAATGGAAATTTCATACCGGCGGCCTCGTGATCTCCTCACCGGCCGTGGTTGGCGACGAGGTTTTTGCAGGCAGCACTGACGGGAACTTTTACGCCGTGGACCGCGAGTCCGGCGCGTTGCGGTGGAAATTCAAAGCCAAGAGTCGGATCACGTCGTCCCCGGCGGTATCGGGGGGACTGGTTTACTTCGGCGCCTACGATGGCAATCTCTATGCCCTGGATGCCGCGACGGGTCAATTGAAATGGAAATTCCAGACAGCCGGGGAGCGGCGGTACGCGGGCAAACATCTGCACGGGTCGCAGCCCGCCGCGGAGACCATGCCCGATCCCTTTGATTTTTATCTTTCCTCCCCGGTGGTCTGGAATGGTCGCGTGTTTTTCGGCAGCGGCGACGGGAACATTTACTCGTTGAATGCAGCTTCGGGCGCCCTGCAATGGAAGTTTAAAACCGGCGACGTGGTTCATGCCTCTCCCGCGATCGCAGACAGCATCCTATTCATTGGAAGTTGGGACAGCTATTTCTATGCCATCGATGCCGCCACCGGGAAGGAAAAATGGCGATTCAAGACTGGCGAAGATCCTGCGATTCACAATCAGATAGGCATTCAGTCCTCGGCGGCGGTGGTTGACGGAGTCGTGTATTTCGGTTGCCGCGACTCGAACTTCTATGCTCTGGATGCGGCGACAGGCCAGAAGAAATGGGCCTTCTCAAATAAAGGTTCGTGGGTTATCAGTTCGCCCGCGGTCCAAAACAGCAAAGTATATTTTGCTACCTCCGACTCGGGTTTGTTCTATGCCATGGACGCTAAGAGCGGCAGCCCTATCTTCTCGCTGAAGTTCCAGGGATGGCCGATGTTTTCATCGCCCAGCATTGCTGGCAACTTGATTTATATCGGATCGCACATGGGCAAGCTGATCGCCATCGACCTCACTGCCCAGAAAGTGTCCTGGACATTCGAAACGGAAGGCGCAAAGCAAAATGCCGCGGCCTGGACCAATCCCGATGGCACTCCGAACTATGAAGCCGCATTCGCATCCGATTTCTACGATGACATGATCGCGGGAGTGAGCAAAATGATGACCGTCGGAACGATTCTGTCTTCCCCGGTGGTAGTGGACCGCGTGATCTATTTCGGCAGCGCGGACGGAAATCTGTATGCGCTGATGTAGCTGGCTCGTCACCCGAAGCAACCAAACTAGGATCAGCACCGCAGAATGACACCTGTGCATTGGATTATTCAGGAGAACCAAGGGGACTCCACCACGGTACGGCGCATCGTGCAGGCGCTCGAATCCGACAGTCATGTGCCCCATTTGGTATGGCTGAACAAGAGTCTCGACGTACCCCTGATACCTAACTTGCCAGACGATGCTCCGATTGTTTGCCATGGGCAGGGATTCGTTACCCGAGCACCACATCATCCTCGCCTTAAAGCAGGATTGTTCTTTGATCCCGAGACATTCCGCTGGGAAGCCTTCCGTTCAGGCTGGGGCGAAGCAATTCTCTCCTCCGATGGCCGCGTCATGGCACTCTCGGCTGCGCGGGACTCTCTCCAGAACGGGGCGACGGCATTTGTCCGCCCTGATTCGGATTCCAAAGTTTTCGAGGGCGCAGTTTACGATGCGTCTCGCCTCGAAGCGGTTACGAAGCAATCGTCAGTCCCCAGTGTGACTCCGGTCGTTGTCGCTTCGCCGCTCAATATCGAAGCCGAATGGCGATTCTTTGTCGTGAATCGAGAAATCGTAGGCTGTACCGAATACCGACGCTGGGGTCGCCCCTCCAGCGAGGGCTCTGTACCTCACGCGGCGATTGATCTTGCGGCGGACCTCGCGATGCGCTGGTCACCTGCGGACGTATACTGCCTCGATCTCGCAGCCAGCGGTGATCGTCTAGGAGTCGTCGAAGCTAATTGCTTCAATGCATCACGTTTCTATTCCGCCGCGATCGAACGTGTTCTTCGAGCGGTCAACACTTACGTTTTGTCGCGCCAGTGAACGACCTCACGGTGACTGTTGCTTTCAGTCCATAAGCGTATTCACCACAGTTGGTTTAGACTGAGTGCCCGCCATGGGTTACTACACCCGCGTCCTCGGGAAGAATATCGCCAGCATTCCTGTTCAGGAGTTGAAGGAAGTCGCGCTCCCCGCTTTGGTTGATGTTGCTGAAGGCAGCGGCGAGTGGCAGCGACTAATCCTCAAGCACAAGTCCGGGCAGGAAATTGCTGTCGTCGAGAAGAATCCTGTCGTGGAGGGCGAACTTGGAGCCGACGAATTGCAGGAATTTCTGAACGAAGTTCCGCATCACAAGCCGGACTCGGCCGTCGCGTGGCTCCAAAAATACTTGCCGACCGTGAAGGTCATCGATGCTTTTCAGTTGCTCAGCGGCACCGAGGTTGAGGATGGCTGGACACCGCTCCACCGTTTGTATCGAGCGATATGGAACCGCGCCGGAGGCATTCTTCAGGCTGACGGGGAGGGCTTCAGCAACGAAGAGGGCTACACAATTCTATGGCAGTTTGGGGAGAACGCTAGAGGCCAGTGGAATTTGGGCGTTATGGTGCAAGATGGTCGTTGGGTGCACTTCGAAATGGATTTGGGAAACGATGAGCATCGCGAGGCATTTTGGCTCGGCAAAGTGCCAGCAGGAGTCAGGCTCATCTGAATTAGGTGCACGGTGAACTTTACTCGAAATGCCACTCATTACTGCCATCGGATGGACCGAGCCAGTTCCCGGATGGGAGTTGCACCCGCTGGACTCCATCGCTTTTCACGGCGCACTCTTACGCCATTTGACCTGCGGAGATTCTTTACTGGACGGCTTTCCGGATGCGATCTGGTAGTTCGATTGAATACGCGATCACCTCAGCAAATACCTCGAAAACTTCGTCCACATTCTCCTCCACGATGAAATCCCAATGTCCGAAACCGAATCCAACGGCGCGTTCAAAGCCGAACTGCGTGAGTGGATGCCGATCCTTGAACTCGGAAAACGAAACAGCGTAACGCAATTGAGCAAGCCGACCGCCGAAATCGACGTAAACGGAAAAGTCTTTTCCCTCGTGGAGGCAACGGTAAAGCCCAAACTTATCCGCCTTCACGAGTCCAAATTGCTTTAGGACGGCCCTAACCCGTTTCCGTCGCTCCGGTAGCTTCACGGGATGAATTGAACAGGCTAATGCGAGTTGCGCTTCGCTAACCGAACTCTGAACGCCCCGATGTTTATCGATCTTGTACTGCCGAATCATGGATCCGAAGAGTGGGACGCTCCTAAAACGCGGATCATCAGACAGGGTCTTCTTAAACGCTTGCCATCGGTCGAAGTATGGATGCTTCGTGTGCTCAATGCTTGGAGCACCTGCTACGAAGATGTGACAGGCGGCTGCAAAAGTGGCAGAGCAGTCCTTGTAACGCTCCTTCTCCGCGTCGCTCAGTCCTCGGTAGTGGTTCAGGCGATCTTGAAGGAAGTGTTCCGGAATGCGGTTCAGCCGTGGGAAACCCCACTGCTCTTCTGCGTCAATCTCGGCGCGGAAAAAAGCAATTAATTTTTCTCGGATCATGGTTTAACAAAGGCCGCTCACGTTCTGCGAAAATTACAACACGTCTTCCCACAGGCTGCGGCTTACGAGGGTAACTGTCGCTAACAGCTAGCGCCTTATCGCAAGTCCCGCCGATCAGGAACCGGGCGCAGGCTGGAGGGAAGTACTGGGCGTCGCATCCGCTGTCCAGCGGCTTTTCTCGGCGCACTTTTTCGCCAACCAAACCCGCTCTGATGATAGGAATCGTGGACACCTCGACTCGACTGTGTGCAGTCAGCCACGTCGTCCCTGCGATCCGTTGCTCGCCGATCTGCTGTATTTTCAATAGAGTGGCCAGCCAAAATTTCCCACCCCGTCGGATCACCGGCACAATCGCAAATTAAGAAAGGCCAACCATTTCTGATTGGCCCGCGGACGGTAAAGCCCCGGAACTGCCGGCGTCCTTAGTAAATCACCTTCAATCCGAAGTAAACGCAGCGTGCACCGCCCGGGCAGGCGAGGTTAGCATCCGATTGCACTTTGGGGTCGGCGAACGCACTGCCCTCACCCGCCACACCGGCATTTTCAATGAAGGTTGAAATGCCGGGA
>Ga0209006_10001841_pt1 | contig 19183 bp, 18 predicted proteins | sample JacPin_JW_Ref_O2_FD_188567 | JGI IMG/M metagenome (GOLD analysis project Ga0209006, IMG submission 188567) | Forest soil microbial communities from Algoma, Ontario, Canada - Jack Pine, Ontario site 1_JW_Ref_O2 (SPAdes) (version 2) | ecosystem: Environmental > Terrestrial > Soil > Boreal...
GGCGGCGATTCCCACATGGCCCTGATCCGCGGCGATATTGAACAAGCCACCGAGCCCGTCTTAGTTCGCATGCACGCCCATTGCCTGCCCGGCGACGTTTTCGGATCTACCGGATGCGACTGCCACGCGACTCTAGAAGCGTCCCTGAAGACCATCGCCGAAGAAGATCGTGGAGCTCTCATCTATCTCCACCAAAACTCTCAGGGATTCACTACCGAAAAAGTCGGCGACCAATCCTTCCTTAGCTTTCATCACGAACGCCGCCATCCCTCGCACCCTGAAAACGAACGCAAGATCCATCGCGAAATAGGTCTCGGAGCCCAGATCCTCTCCGATCTCAACCTCAAACGAATCCGCCTTCTCACCAACCATCCCAAGCGAGTGGCAGGCCTCGAAGGCTTCGACATAGAAATAGTCGAACAAGTCCCCGTGAAACTGGCCACCCCCAGGCACTAACATCATCCTGATAAACCGGTGTCATCCTGAGCGTAGCGGAGACTTCGCGAAGTGAAGTCCCTGCGAAGTCGAAGGCCCCAACACCCCATCGTCCATCCGCAAAGCCGCAGGGAGTTCTCCCCATGCTCTCAACGTGGCTGCTAGCTGCCAAGCCAGATCTTTAAATCACTCCGCAGCAACCCCGCACCCGAAATCCTCCTCCTATCTCCAACGCCGCAAACGCCCCGTCATCCCGTTGCCAAGTACCGTGTCATCCTGAGCGCAGCGGAGACTTCACGAAGTGAAGTCCCCGCGAAGTCGAAGGACCCCAACACTCCTCATCCACCCGCGAAGCCGCAGGGAGTTTCTCCCCATGCTTTAAACGCAGCTGCTAGCCGCTAAGCCAGATCTTTAAATCACCTCCGCAGCAACCCCGCGCCCGAAATCCACCTCCTATGTCCAGCGCTGCACTGAATTGTGTTTCACATTTCGCGGTGCTACCATCCGAATATATGAATCAGGATCAAAACAGAGACAGCGACAAAGAAAACGAAAACGAGGAGGCAGTTATGGCGGATCGTGACGGCGGTGGCGGCTTTTTGTGGTTTCTGGCAGGGCTCGGAGTAGGAGCCGTTGTCGGCGTGCTCTATGCTCCGCGCACCGGAGACGAAATGCGTGACGTGATTCGCTCCAAAGCTCAAGAAGGAGCCGATCGCGCGCGTCAGCACGCCCGCCGCGCACGGGAACAGGCCAGCGAGTGGGCTGATCGTGGCTCCGATGTGCTCAATCAGCAGAAGGATCGCTTCCGCACCGCGTATGAGGCCGGACGTCAGGCTTACAATGAGACCACCGCCGCTGGAGCCGAGCCGCAAAAGAATCTCTAGATCGCGGCAAGAACCAAGCGCGCGGGCGCAACCATGCAGGCGCAACTATGAATGAAAATCTCCTGATGTACTTTATCGCCGCCACCACTGGCGCAGTGATTATCCAGGCGGGAATTCTAATCGGCCTCTACTTAACCGTCCGCAAGAGCACGGCGAAAATGGAGGCGCTCGCCGACCAGGTGGCTACCCGCGCTCTGCCCACCATCGAGACCGTGCAAACCATGTTGGTCGACCTGCGTCCCAAACTTGACGTCATCAGCGTCAACGCCGCCGAGTCCAGCAATCTGGTTCGCAATCAACTCGCCCGCATCGACGCCACTCTAACCGACACCCTCGATCGAACCCGGCTGCAAGTCATCCGTGCCGACGAACTCCTCAACCGCACCATGGACAAAGTCGAAGACACCACCGAAATCGTCCACAAAACGGTCGTCTCTCCCCTCCGTCAAATCAACGGTCTGATGTCTGCCGTCAGCACCGGAGTAGAAGTCCTCTTCGGCCAAAAAAGACGCCATCCAAAAAACGGCACCGGCGTCTCCCAGGACGAAGAGATGTTCATTTGAGCCGCCTTGGAAATGCCCGTGTGGAGCGCGCGTCCCGCCCGCTGCCTATGACTTCGAATTTGACTTTTCCCTCCCAGTCATCGGTCTAACTAACTCAGTAATTCCCGCGAACCCGCCTAGTCAACACAATCACCCAAGAAACGTTGCTCGTTTTCTCCCCGTTGCCCCCTAGAATGTTCCAAACATTTCTTACTTTTATTGTTTGAAACAAAACGTACTCAAAACGCGCTCGACATGCAACGAGATTTCACATCCAACGACGTCATCGTCCTTACCGGAATCACCGCCCGCCAGCTCCAATGGTGGGATGAGCGGGGCATCGTCGCTCCCGGCCGCCGCGGCCATCGCCGCGTCTACACTTGGGACGAACTCGTGACCGTCGCCGTCATCTGCCAGCTCCGCCGTCGCGGATTCTCGCTACAGCGCATGCGCAAAGTCATCCGCTTCCTGCGGGAGGAATTTGGCACTAGCCTCGCCGTCACCGTCAGCGCTTCTTCCGAATATCACCTCTTGAGCGACGGCACTCATTTATATCTGCGGACGTCGGCCCGCCAGGTAGTCGACCTGCTAAAAAACGCTCACCAGCCCATGTTCGATATCTGTCTGAGCGACGAAGCGCGCCGCGTACGCGCCCAGATTCAATCACGCAAATCTGCGGTTTCGGAGCGCTCCCGGCCTCTACGCCGGGCGCGTCGAGCATAAACGGAAAACGGGGGAACAATGACAATGATGATCGGCGAATTGAGCATTATCAACGAATGGATTCCCGAACAGATGGAGCCCGGTACCGTGTTCGTCCTCGAAAATGCCGGCGAAGTTGGGGAACGCGAAGATCCTTACTGGGCCGTGCTTTCCTGTCCGTCGTGCGGCACACTCGGACTCATCACCCGCAAACAAATGGCTGGCCTTCTGCCCACCATCTGCGGCTCCGCCCAATGCTCTGCGCAATTTTTTATTAAGGACGAGGAAATCACTCCCCGCAAACCGTTCTAGCAGTCGCCTCGCATCTTGGCCTCGCAACGTCGTCTCGAATTGTCGTCACTGCCAGCGCCACGCTTTTCCACAGCGCCCGCCCCTATACACCCGAAACTCCGCAAACAAACGCTTGTGCCCCGCTCACCAAAAGCGGAGAATGAGCCTACTCACAGGAGGCGCTTTTTTGTCCGACCGCAAGTATCGACAGCGCGGGTATCAGGATTCCGGTGGCGGCGCAAAAAAAGAATTCGATAACGCGTCCGCCAACAAAGCTCCCAAAAAAGAAAACACCTTCGGACCGCGGCCCATCAACATGCCCGGAACTCGCACCGTTTCTCGTTGCGCCGAGTGCGGAGCGCTCCTGCAAAATCTAACCGATCCCGTCGGCCAATGCCCGAAATGCGGATTCGATCTACACGCCTGCAAGCAATGCGAGCACTTCGATCCCTCCAGCCGCTTCGAATGCAATCAGCCGATTCCGGCCCGCGTCTCGCCCAAAGACAAACGCAACAACTGCTCGCTCTTCTCCATCCGCGTCATGGTAGAAAAAGAAACATCAAGCAAAGCCAGCCAGCGCCCAGCCGACGCCCGCACCGCATTCGACAATCTATTCAAAGACTAGCCAAGTAATAATTCGTGTGGTGACGGGGCTATGCCCCGTCCTGGAAAACACCCACAAAAGCCTGTCATCCTGAGCGCAGCGGGACCTTCACGAAGCGAAGTCCCCGCGAAGTCGAAGGACCCCAACACTCCCTAGTCAGCCCGCGAAGGTGCAGGGAGTTCTCCCCGTGCTCTAAACCCCACGCCTTCTTGTAACCAATAAAGACTGCCGCAGAAGCGCACACCTTTCGCCACCTCCGCACCATTCACGCCGCCCGCCCCGCTCCCGCCGGCACCAGCCGCATCAGCAATCCATTGAGCAGAATCGAAACCACCGAAGCCGCCAGCGTCGCGTTATAAACATCGCTGCTCACCAGGTGCGCGTCGCGTGCCACCTGCACCAGCACATACGAAAACTCGCCAATCTGGGTTAAGCCCAAACCCACCACCAGCGCCGTCTTCCACGTTGACCGAAACAACTTCACTACCAGCGTCCAGATGACAAACTTTCCCACTACCGTCAGCCCGACAATCACCAGCAGCAGCGACGGGTTCGAAATAATCACCCGCGGATTCACCAGCACTCCCATGGTCACGAAAAACAGCGCCACAAAAGCATCGCGTAGCGGCAACATATGCTTCAGCGTTTCCTCACCTGCATTGGACTCGCTCACCAGCAGCCCGGCCAAAAATGCTCCCAGTGCCAGCGACAATCCCACTGCCTCCGTGATCGCCGCTGTTACGAATCCAAGCGCAAGCGCGACCAACACAAAGAACTCCGGATTATCCTCCGCGATCACCCGCCGCATTAAATGCGGTATCAGCCAGTACGCCGCAATCATCACCGGAACCAGAATGCCGATGCTCTTGGCCAACCCAATCCCCAGCGCCAGCAACCGCCCGCCATTGATGTCGCCAATCGAAGGCAGCAGGATGGTCAGCATCACCACCGCTAGATCCTCGACCAGCGTGATGCCGATCATGATCTGTCCCTTCTCGTTCTGCATCAACCCGCGTTCCACCAGAAAACGCGACAGCACCATCGTGCTTGCCACCGAAACGACTGCGCCAATCGCCGCTCCCTGCTGCCAGTTCCAATGCAGCAGATGACCCACCCCAATCCCCAGCCCAATCGACAGGACGATGCCCAGTGGCGCGCCGATCAGCGCCACCCACTTCACCTTCAGCAAATCTTTGAATGAAAATTCCAGCCCGATCGAATACATCAGCAGGATCACGCCTACTTCCGCCAGCCCTTCAAACTGATGCACGTTCGAAATCGTTGGCCCCGGAGTAAACGGACCAATAATGATGCCGCCCAGAACATATCCCAGAATCAAAGGTTGACGAAGCACGCGGGCAATCGCGCCCCCAACCACCGCAGCGCCAAAAATGTAAGCCAGGTCGCGATAGAAGAAACTAGTTTCGGCAGTCACCGAGCCATGCTACCCGATGATCACCCGAAACGGTAGAAGCACGATAGGTCCGGTCCGTTCCCCACACAATCAGTGTCGGGCGGCGGGTGGCCCCAGGTTTTGATCTTTGCAAACACCATTCCTCCCAAGGCTTGTGAAAACTGTTTCACGTTGACCCCAACATGGTTCGCGCCGACAATAGGCACGCGATCGAGTGAAGAGGATCAGCCACGGGGGAATCGGGTGACGATGGAACGAGTTCTGGGTTTCGGGCTTTTGGTGTTTGCAGGGCTAGCGTGCTTTTTCCAACTAGCGTCGGCTCGTGCAGATGCCCAGACTGAAACCATACTCCACAGCTTCGGCAGCCAGCCGGGCGATGGAGCGTTCCCCCACGGAGGCTTGGTCTACAAAAACGGCAATCTGTATGGCACAGCCCAAGCCAACACCAAGAATGGAAGTCCGGGGAATGTGTTCGAAATCACCTCCGGAGGACAGTACAAGCTGCTGTACACCTTTGGTAGCGAGCCCGGCGACGGGACTACGCCCTGTGACTTCGGCGGGTTGGCCTTCAGAGGCGGCAAGCTTTACGGCACGGCATTGTACGGCGGAGCAACCGGCGGATGGGGCACCGTTTTCGACCTGACTTTGAAAGGAAAAGAAAAAGTCCTTCATACCTTCACAGGCCAGCCGGGGGATGGAGCCTATCCGTTCGCAGGGGTGATCTTCGACAAGGAGGGCAATCTCTACGGAACCACGGAAGAGGGCGGCCCTTATAACAGCTCTTGCGGCGGTGGCTGCGGAACGGTGTATGAGATAACCAAGACCGGGGAGGAGAAACTTCTATACAGTTTCCAGGGCATCCAGGATGCACTATTTCCTATTGCGAATCTTACCTTCGACAAGGCTGGGAATCTTTATGGCACATCAGCCCCTGGCGGTGTTGGCTACGATGGCGCGGTCTTCGAAATTAGCTCGACCGGGGTAGAGAGGATTCTCTACAGCTTCAACAATCAATCGGGAGACGGATATCTTCCCTATTCAGGGGTAGTCTTCGACAAAAAAGGCAACCTCTATGGAACGACTTTTTACGGCGGAGTCTACGGCCAGGGCACCGTCTTCCAACTCAGTTCGACCGGAGAAGAGAAGACACTCTACAGTTTCGGCAGTTCGCCTGGCGATGGGATTAACGCATACGGCGACTTGGTCTTCGACAAAAAAGGCAATCTCTATGGGAGTACGATCGCGGGCGGCCTTTATGGGCAGGGGACGGTGTTTCAACTTAGCCCCACTGGTGAGGAGAAGATTCTCTACACTTTCGGGAGCCAAGCTGGCGACGGCGCTACTCCGGTTGGAGATTTGGTGTTGGATACGGCGGGCAATCTTTACGGAGTAACCGAGTATGGCGGCGCGTATAACTTCGGCACGGTTTTCGAAATAATTCCGTAATATCGATGGGCTGGTCATTTTCTGCCAGCCATTCGCCGGTGTTTCTTGTGCCGCGAAGGTATCAGGATGCATCGCATCGTCAGCCACCGAGAGTTCCTGAAGACATCCGCCCGCGCCGGTAGCCTGCTGGCTCAAGCAGCTCGCTCTGAGTCGCCCGGATCACCAATCGTCGCATGGCCCGTCAATAACTGAGAACCACTGACTCAGAAGGTCGGAACCTGCACAACCTCCTCGCGCCACTCGTTTGTAGCTCGCGCCGATCCGCTTTGAAGGAGTAAACCGAATGAAAATGAGCAAGCTAGTCTGCCTGCCGCTACTTCTTGTCGTTCTAATCCTTGCGCTCCCATTTCACGCGCAAACCACATCGAATCCCGCCAATCTTCCCCAACGTGACGGTTCTCACGATTTTGATTTCCTGATCGGCGACTGGAAAGCTCACGTCCGCCGGCTGCCCGACCGCCTCAACAACTCCAACCTCTGGGTCGAATATGATGGCATCTCGAATCACAAGAAACTGCTCGACACTAATGCGAACTTCGAAGAGTTCGATGTCACCAGCACCGACAAGAAACTCCGGATCAAAGGGCAGACTCTCCGCCTCTACAACCCAACATCGCATCAGTGGAACATTTATCTGATCGATTTGGATAACGGGACTCTCGACTCACCGCCCGTAGTCGGCCACTTCACCGGCAATCGCGGAGAATTATTTCATCAGGAACAGTTACAAGGGCGCACCATCCTCGTGCGCTATGTCTGGCTCAACATCTCCCCCAACTCCGCCCGCATGGAGCAGTCTTACTCCCCCGACGGCGGGAAGACGTGGGAAGTAAATTGGATTTGCGAGCTTTCACGATAGCCAACGAATGAGAGAGGCGGACAGCCCACCTTGCGCGACCTGTGCGAGCGCCATCTCCACCGAGGCTGCCCCATCCTTGGGGGTGGTCAACACCTGGGCCTCGCCCCACAATCCCCGCTAGTAGGCCATTTTCACTTCAGACGGCCAAACTTTAGCCGCGAAACTGCTTGGCTATCCACTTTCGTACACTCCACGAAAGAGGTCTTGCAGCCGCATTTACAATAGATACAAAGGCAAACAAAGTTTTGCCGGCAAGCCCCCGTTCTTCGACAATTGAAACGTCCGAACCCGCGAATCGCGGGAAAGAATCCATAACTCCTTAAAAATGCGGTATGTACGAAATTGGCCCTTTAGAATGCGGTATGTAGCTGTAACCCGCTGATTCTAAAGGTATAGAAATAGGGGGAGCCCGGCCGACGATAGCGCCCCAACGAAGATCACAGGTACCCAATCCGCCTCGGAAGCGCACGACTTTTAGAGCTTGCTGAAAAACTCCGACTTTGCCCTCGATTTGAAATCGTGCGTCTTCAAGCCACACCGCTAATGATCGTGTGGTGACGGGGCTATGCCCCGTCCGGCAGCACCAAGAACCTTTAAGTCTTCCCGTAAGCCCTTAGCCGCTTCGTGGAAGGCACGCCTTTTAGTCGCGCCGTTACGCTGAAAGGAAACGACTTGAGAGCCTCCGGAAAAACTGCGACTTTGACCTTTGCGAGTGCGGCTTCAGCCGCACCGCCAAATGCCCCAATTTCGAAGGGGCTTCAGCCCCTGAGGCACTGAAACCGACCAACCACCGTCAGCCCCGCCATCAAGGCTTCTGAGTAGGCCGCAGCAGTACTTCACTTACAAACGATTGCGGAGCTTGCGTCACCAGCATCGCGACCACGTGCGCTACGTCGTCGGCTTGCAGCATTTTGTCCGCGTTCTTCCCGGGATGTGGACTGAAGTCGGTGTGCGTCGATCCCGGACAGATGACCGACACCCGGATATTGTGCGCCCGCAGTTCTTCGGCGACGGAATAGCTCAGTCCGTTCAACGCCCACTTCGACGCGGCGTAGGCGGCTCCGTTGGGCAGCGCGTTTTTTCCGGCCAGAGATGAAATGTTGATGATGTGTCCGTTGCGGGCTCGAATCATGATCGGCGCCAGGCTGCGGATGCAGTAGTAGGCGCCGCGCAGATTCGTGTTCATCACGCGATCCCAATTTTCGGGAGCGAGTTGCACGAGCGGGCCGCCTGCGCCTCCGATGCCGGCATTGTTCACGAGTATGTCGAGGCGGTGGAAGGTGCGGTCGATGCGGTCCCCGAGCGCTTCCACCGAATGCAGATCGGTGACGTCGCACTCGATGACGGCGCATTTGACCAACGAAGACTGCCCTCCACTGTTCTGGATCGTCGCTGCCGTCTCGTCGAGCGCTTCGCGGTTGCGTCCGCAGAGCACCGTGTTGGCTCCGAGTTCCGCAAGCTTCATGGCGATGGCTTTGCCAATGCCGCGCCCCGCGCCGGTTACGAGGGCGACCTGGCCGCTGAGCGGCGGATTCGTCGCGTTCCTTGTTGCTGTGTTCGTTGCATGATCCATCGCCATTTTCGTCACCCGAATTCCTGGAGAAATCTTCTGCAAACGCACTGGCAGAACTGCCAGTTTAATGCGCGGCCTCGCTCCCCTTAGCCTGTAGCCGAGCCACAGCCTTGTGCCAGCCTGTATTGTGCATCAGAACATCCGCCCGATGTGGCCCGCCGACGGCTGGGATCGGTCTACGCGGGATTGTGTTTTTCTGCATCTAAACAGGTACGAGGGGTAAAGCGAGCATGGCTATTGCCTTAGCGGGAGTACATCCTTATAATCCGCACACCGGAATAATGTTATGCCGCAGAATGTTTGCGGCGGTCATAATTTTGGACTAGGCGGAGTCAGTCTCGAACGGTGTGGATGAAGGACTGCTTCAAGGTGCGAGCCCGGCACCAGGCTTGGGTGGAATCGGGCACGATGTTTACTCCAGCTTCCCCGAAGAGTTAAGGAGCCACAGGAATGAAGAAGATCTTGCTTGCGATGATGCTGGTAGCTGCAGTTACCGCCGTCGCTCAAACCGCAGCGGCACCCGCATCACCCGCGCCGCAGCAAAGCGCGGCACCGGCACCTGCGCCGGCGCCGAAAAAAGAGATGAAAGATCCGGCCGAGTACAACGCGTACATGGGCGCGGAAGGGCAGTCTGATCCGGCGGCCAAGATTAGCGGCTTTGAAGCTTTTGTCACCCAGTATCCCAACAGCGCCTATAAAGAAGACGCATTGGAAGCGCTGATGGGCGCCTATCAGAAGACCAACAACACCGCCAAAGTGCTGGACACGGCGCAGAGGATTTTGGTCATAGACCCGTGCAGCCTTCGTGCGCTGGCGGTGCTCACCTTCACCAAGCAGTCGATGGCCACTGGTCCCGATGCACAGAAAAACTTGACGGATGCCGGCCAGACAGCGGAAAAAGGTTTGCAGTGCGAACAGACGGCCACCAAGCCCGATGGCACCACGCCAGCCGATTGGGACAAGCTGAAAGCAACCACTGCGGGAATCTTCAACAACGCGGCCGGCATGGCTGCCTACTCTGCTAAGGATTTCGTCAAGGCTGAAAAGTATCTTCACGCTGCAGTGGCAGCCGATCCAGTCAACCTGACCGAAGTCTATTACCTGGCGCTGGCCGACTTGTCACCGGGAGCGGGAGAGAATGATCCCGAGGGACTCTTCTACGTGGCGCGCGCTGCCGCTCTCCAGCCCGACCCTGCAGGCAAAGCCAAGATCGTTGATTTCGGCAAGAAAAAATACACGAATTACCATGGCAGTGCCGACGGCTGGCCCGACGTGCTGACCATGGCGAACACGGCGACAACGCCGCCTGCTGATTTGTCCACCAAAATTACCAAGTACGTCCCACCCACCCCGGCCCAACAAGCTGCGGATCTTGTCAAAACCAAAAAAGTAGAAGACATGAGCTTCGCCGAATGGCAGCTCGTGCTTTCCGAAGGCGCGCAGGAAGACCAGGACAAGGTGTGGAGCGTTCTAAAAGGGAAGCCGCTGCAGATGGTGGGTCACATCATCAGCATCGACTCCACCAGCAAAACCGCTACCAAAATGATGTTGGCGGGCAGCTCCGATGACATCGACGCCAAGCGCGCGGATATCGATCTCACCATGTCAGGCGTAATTCCCGCCAAGACCATGCCGAAGGAAGATACGGATTTCGAGTTCCAGGGAACGCCGGTCTCCTATGTTGCCAAGCCTTTTGTGGTGACCATGGATAGCGGCGCCCAGCTGGTGAAAGCGGGCCCGAAACCAGCGACGACCCATAAGAAGCCGGCGGCGCACTAGGACCGCAGGTCCCAGAAAACTGAAGGCGGTCCTTTTCGAGGACCGCCTTTTCTTATTTGATTTTCTTTTACCGCGTTGATTTTAGCGGGCTTGTTTTCTTTCCAGGTTCGAGGGACGCGCGCTGCGCGGTGGACGCTTAGCTCCAGCTCGCAACGGGCGAACATCGATCTTCAGTTCCTGCATGGTGCGGCTTAGCGTGTTGCGGTGCATGCCCAACTGCCGCGCTGCCTTGCACTGATTGCCGCGGTTTTCTTCGAGTACGGTCACAATAAAACGTTTCTTGAACTCGCGGACCGCCTCAGAGTAGAGGATGTTGCTTTTGTACATCTGAAGAATGAGTGCTTCCAATTGATCTTTCACTAAATGCCTCGTTTCCGCACGTTAATAAATCTCGATATTTCGACGACAAATAATCACTTCCACTCGCCTGAGTGCCCGACTTAGTGCCCAATGGTTCGCGGGTCTATTTTGTAGCCTTCCGCGTGCACATGGCGCATGTAATCCAACCCCTGGTAGAAGCGGGCGCGCAATTCGGTAGGTGCGACCCAGATCGCCGCCCTTCCTCCCACCAAAAAGTACGGAGCCAGCTCAGAACCTTCCAGCCACTTTGCCGCCGGCGCAAACGCAGTCATGGCGGTAAGCACGATCGCCACCACCAGAACGCTTTTCAACAGACCGAGCACTGCTCCCAGAAAGCGGTCAATCGTGCTGAGGCCCGCTTTCTTCATTGCCAGCTTAGCGATCCGTCCTAAGATGCCGGCAATGATCAAAACTGCGAAAAAAATGATGAGGAAAGCAACGATCTCGCCCACCCACGGCGACTTCAAATGGGGCGCAAATGCTTCCGCCAGGCGCTGATACTGCCAGGCGGCCAGAATGTAACCCACCACCAAGCCTGCCAGCTTAAAGGCCTCATGGAAGAAGCCTTCAATCGCGGCAGCAACTACAGAAGAAACGATAAAACCAAGGATGATCCAATCCGCAATGCTCATGATTCGTCGGAATTCGCGGGCTAAATTTCCAACTCGCGTCCCGTTAATTGACGGTATGCCCCAAGATATTTTTCGCTCGTCCGCAGCGCGACGTCGTGGGGGAGGGCTGGCGCTGGCGGTTGTTTGTTCCAGCGAATCTCCTCGAGGTAATCCCGTACATACTGCTTGTCGTAGGAATCCTGCGCCTTGCCCGGTTGGTACGTGTCTGCCGGCCAGAAGCGGGAGGAATCCGGTGTGAGCACTTCATCCGCCAGCGTGATGCCCTTGGCGGTCTGCCCAAATTCAAATTTGGTGTCGGCAATGATGATGCCGCGCTGACGAGCGTAATCGGCAGCTTTCTTGTAAATGCTTAGAGTCAGGTCGCGAAGCTGCGCGCTGAGCTTGGGATCGACCAGCGTGCACATCTCTTCAAATGAAATGTTAATGTCGTGCCCGGTGGTCGCTTTGGTTGCGGGGGTGAAGATAGGCTCGGGAAGCTGATCCGATTCCTGCAATCCTTTCGGCAATTCAATGCCGCAGACTTTGCCGGTCGCTTTGTACTCTTTCCATCCCGAACCAGACAGGTAGCCGCGCGCCACGCACTCGACGGGGAACATATCGGCGCGCATCACCATCATCGAGCGTCCGCGAAGTTCGTCGGCATGGGCACGAACCGCCACTGGGTATTTGTTTACATCGGCGGTCACGAAATGATTAGGGACGATGTCTTTAAGGAAATCGAACCAGAAGAGCGAGATCTGCGTGAGCACTCGACCCTTGTGCGGAATGCCGGTCGCCAGAACGTAATCGAACGCAGAGATGCGGTCGGTTGCGACGAACAGTAGATGATCGGGGTCGAGGTTGTAGACGTCGCGAACTTTTCCGCTGGCGTGTAGCTCGAGTTCAGGGTAATCGGTTCGAAGCAGGACGGAATCTAAAATTTCGGGGCTCATAGTTCGGGGCTCATCTTTTTTAAGGCTAATGGATCCGTTTACCGGTAGAAAACTTTGCGTATTCTAGCTGTGGCAAAGAATTTGTCAATGTTTTCAATTCTGTATTCCAAAACGCGCCGGGAAGGGTCAGCCGAAATGTGTTGACAGTTCCAGTGTAAGCCAGAAGCCCTGTCTGGCGCAGGTTTTCAAAAGATAGCGATGTGGAAAAACTGAGGAAGGCTCTGGAAAAAAGGGCCGCGTTTTTTCAAGTCGAAAAGCAAGAGGGAGCGGTGGTTGTCAATAGGTATCAGTTCGTATATTGAGCGGGAAGCGAAGAATTTCAAAAACCAGCAGGCCATTTGCGGGCGGCATGAAGAAAGAGCAGCAACTCGACGGTGTCGCCGCGCACGCGGTAAGCGACGATATATGGCGTGCCCGAAATTACAAGTTCACGGGTGCCGACTACGCGCCCGGGTCGCCCTAAGGCAGGAAAGCGTTGAAGATTCTCGACCGCGTCCAGAATCGCGGCGACGGTTCGATCGGCGAGGCTGGGGCTGTATTGCGAAATAGCTTCAGCCTCGGCGATTACACTGTCCAGCGCTACTTGAAGCCACTCAACGCGCACGACGCGTCCAACGTTTCAACCCCTGCTGAACTTGCTTTGCGCTAGCGAACTCACCGCGGTCAGCAGCATCAACCGCCTTCTTGATTTCAGCAATCTGCCATTCGTTGACTGTGACATATTCCGCAATTGCCTGTGCGGCCACGAACGAGCGACTGCGGTTCATGGACTTCGATATTCGGTCGAGTTGTTTTTTTAATTTGGCGTCGAGGCGGAGGGTAAGAATTGCAGACTCAGGCATAATGTATACATCATACATCACCTGTACACACGAGATGTCAGTTTCGAGCTGTCTAGGCTAAGCCGCTCCAAACCTCACCGACACTAGCTTCGATACGCCCGGCTCCTGCATCGTGACGCCGTAGAGCACGGGGGCAATGCTCATCGTCTTTTTGCTGTGCGTAATCAGAATGAACTGGGTCTGCACGCTCATTTCGCGCACCAGTTGCGTGAAGCGAGCGATATTCGATTCGTCGAGCGGCGCATCCACCTCATCGAGAATGCAGAATGGGCTCGGCGTGTATTGGAAGATGCCGACCAGCAACGCCAGCGCGGTCAAGGCTTTTTCTCCGCCGGAAAGCAAAAGCACATTCTGCAGTTTCTTTCCCGGCGGCGATGCCACGACGTCAATGCCGCTCTCGGCGCTATTTTCCTGGTCGGTTAGGCGCATAAAGCCATGTCCGCCACCGAATAGGGTACGGAAAGTGGTCTGGAAATTCTCGTTGATCTTGTGGAATGCCTCTTCAAATTTCTGGCGCGAAACCTGGTCGATTTCGCGGATCGTCGCCGCCGTGTTTTCAATCGCATCCAGCAGATCCTTCCTTTGCGTCGAAAGGAACTCGTGGCGCTCGGCAGTCTCTTTGTATTCTTCAAGAGCCATCATATTGACAGGGCCCATTGCGTCGAGGCGGGCGCGCATTTCCCGGTGCGCCTGATCTTCGGTGGCCAGTTCTTCGGCTTGCACCAGAGGGATGGTGGTATCGGCCATCAGCATCGACCGTTCCACATTCAGTTCGTTGAGGCAGGTGTCGGCGAGGTGCTGCAGATCGGATTGCAGTTTGGCGGCGGCGGCCGCTAGTTCGCCACGGTGGTCACGCGCCAGATCAAGCTGCTGGCGAGTGCTTCGCAGCTGTTCTTCGATTTCCGTGAGGCGAGCCCGCACCTGTTCCGACTCGAGTTGTAGCAGGCCTTCGCGGGCTTCTCCCGCATTGCGCTCGGCTTCGAATTCGACGAGTTGTGCGGCGAGTTGCACGTTCTCGTTTTGACGCTGCGCGATTTCGGCGCTGGCCGATTCCATTTGAGACCGCAACGCATCGGCGCGGTCACGCATCTCAAAGACAAGGGTTTCAATGCGTTGCAGTAACGCCGTCGCCGAATGGTGACGCTCTTCTAACGTAGCTACGCGGGATGCCCGTTGCGAGGTTGTTTCCGCGGCGATGTCGCGCTGGCTCCTCAGTGCGACCAGCCGATCTTGTCCCGCGGCCAGCTGCGTTTCGAGTTCTTGGCGCGATTCCTCGATGGTGGCTAGCTCGGATTGGCGGGATGCGATCAGGGTTTCCTGCTCCTGCCGTTCGGAAACTAGACGCTGCAATTCGCGTTCGCTCACGCCGATGCGTTCGCGCACCCGCGACATTTCATTTTCCAGTTGCTGCAGCAGATGGCCGGAGGTCATCGCCTGCTTTTCGGCTTCGCGCTTTTCTATTTCCAGACGATCAAGCAGGGAAGTGTGATCTTTAATTTCCCGTGACAGACTCACCGCGAGCATTTCTTTTTCTCGCAGAGCCCGCTCAAGTTCTTCGAGCAAACGGAGCACGTCCCGGAGTTCGCGTTTCATCGAAAGCGGGCCCTCGCTGCGCTGTTTGCCGCCGGTGACGGTCACATTGTGGAAGCATTCTCCGCTTTGCGAGAGAAAAAACGCGTCGGGGCTGCTCAGCGCCAGTTCGCGCGCCACAGCGGGATCGGGGACGATATATCCGTTGCCCAGCTTGGGCAGAATTACCTCTAGCGACTTGCCAAATCCGTTGAGCACGCGGATCGAATTTTTCAGCGGCAGAACCGTGTCGTTGAGGGGCGCGTAATGATGGCTTTCGTCGGCTACGAAAGAGAACCGTGCTTGCGAATCCTCAGGATGCACCAGGAAAGTCGCACGCCCATCGACGTCAGAGCGGAGCAGACGCAGGCCTTCATTGGCTGCGTCCCACGATTTAACTACAACATAGTTGAGTTCGTCGCGCAGAAAGTCTTCGACTACGCGCTCGTACCGCGGCTCGACCTCGAGGAAATCGGCGAGCACTCCAGCGGGAGTGTTGCCTCCTTGCATCGCGCCCGATTGGAAAAGGCGGCGCACGGACTCTGTCGAATAACCGTGCTCAGCGATAACCGCTTCGAGCGATCCTTTTTTCCCGAGGGCGGTGGCGAATTCGGAGCGGATGGAGTCGAGATGCTTCTTGTTTTCGGTTTCCGCCGCACGCTTGGTTTCGATAGTTTCGCGGAGGTTCGCAGTCTCGGCGGTCAGGCCGCTGACTTTTTGCGAGACGCTTTCGAACTCGAGGGCGATTTGTCCACGTTGGCCGCCGAAGGTTTCGGATTGCGACGACGAAGTTGCAATCTCCGATTGCAGGCGCTGTTCCTCGCGACCGATTCCGGCCAGCCGCTCTTGCGATTGCGTCAATTGATTGCGTAAATTTGACGCGCCGCCAACCGCTTCGAGAATAGCGGTGCGGTGCGCTTCCTGCTCGTGTTCAAGCATCGCCAGATGGATGGCGGCATTAGCCGTTTCCTGCAGGCTGAGGTCGTGCTCGTGTTGCGCGGCCGCGAGATGAGTCGCGGCGGAATCGAGAACTTGCTGGTGGCCGTTGCGCTCTTCTTCCAGCGCGGTGAGGCGGCTTTGCGCTTGTGCCAGTTCGGCTTCAGCGGAAGCCGTGCGAACGATCAGTTCGGCGCAGCGTTCTTCATTGGTGCGAATGCGGGCCTTGCCACGGTCGCCTTCGATGGCGATCTGGTTGAGATGATCGCGATTCTGGCGGGTTTCGGTTTCGATGGCGTATCCGCGTTGCGTGCGTTCGGTGTGTTCGGTTTCGGATTGCTGCACGCTCTCGGTCTGCTGCCTGATTTCTTCCGCGAGTTGATGGATCTGGGCGTCGAGCGTGACGCTTTCCTGATCCATCTGGGTGAACTTGCTGGCTAATACGACGCGCAGTTTGGCCCGCATTTCATCGCGCAACTTTGCGTAGCGCTCAGCTTTGCTTGCCTGGCGCTTGAGCGAGTTCATCTGCCGCGTGACTTCTTCGAAAATGTCGTTGACGCGATTGAGATTGGTTTTTGCATCTTCGAGGCGCGCTTCGGCGAGACGCTTTTTCGTCTTGAATTTCGTGATGCCGGCCGCTTCTTCAATAATGGCGCGGCGATCGGTAGGACGGCTGCTAAGGATCTGGCCAATGCGTCCCTGCTCAATCAGCGCGTAGGATTCGGGGCCCAGTCCCGTGCCCATGAATAATTCCTGGATATCCCGCAAGCGGCACAGCTTTCCGTTGAGCAGGTATTCGCTGTCTCCGCTGCGGAAAAGGCGGCGGGTTACGGAGATTTCCCCGGCGTGGTGCTGCTGCTGGCCGAATTTGCGGCGGCGGATTTTCAGGACTACTTGCGGGCCAGCTACTGCCACCGCGGCGGATTCGTCTTCGGACGTGTTCGTCGCGCCTTCTTCCGTAGCTCCGTCACCCGCGCTTGTTTGGACGCGCGAGATACCGGTCGCTCCATCGGCTTCGATTTGTTCTGTTTTACCGGGCTGGGCTTCTTCCACGGCTTGCTCGGTTTCCGCGGCGGATTTCGCGCGGAGTTCGGCTTCGTCCCAATTATCGCTTTCGGTGCGATCGCTCGGCAGGTCGTCTTGGATTTCGATCTCAGTGGGCGCGCTAGGATCGGCGCCGCCGTAAATTTCGGGATCGATCAGGGTCAGCGTGACTTCGGCCATCCCCGTCGGATTGCGGTCGCGAGTGCCGGCGAAAATGACGTCTTCCATGCGCGACCCGCGCAGCGACTTGGCCGACTGCTCGCCCAGCACCCACGAAATGGAGTCGGCGATATTCGATTTGCCGCAGCCGTTGGGCCCGATGATGGCGGCGATGCCTTCGCCGTGAAATTTCAGTTCGGTGCGATCACAGAAGGACTTGAATCCCAGAATTTGCAGCTTCTTGAGTTTGAGCAAAATAACTCCTTCATGCCTACGTACTAAATACGCCGACGGACACCATCTCCGCGGACTCGGTTTGCGCTGGCTGGGGTGCGCTGCAAATTGCGGGAATCGGAGTAGAGCTGTTAACTTCCGAGGTTCCTCGCTGGTCGTAATGGTTGGATGGCGCCCTGTCGCATCGGGATGTCATCCACGCTTTGGACCAACTCTAACGGCGAATACGGGGACGGGTCAAGTAATAAAACACCATATATGGTAGGCCCGATCGAGGTACCGCCTTTAGTTGCACACGTACTGCAGCTATTTCACGCAAGTTGGTGGCAGGGAATGAGAAAGGCGGGAGAAAGGCGAGAGCATCTTTACTCTACTGCTCGGGGTATGGGGATTCAAGGGCCGGAAGTGCTATTTGGGAATTCGGGGGCGGGTTTCTAGACAAGTAGACCAAGGCCTTCACTCCGGATCAAGATGACGCACGCGGGCTGGGAAGCCGCGTTTATATTTAACTGGCGAAGCGCGACAGCTGTAAAACGGAGGGCCATTGAAAGACCAGCGCCGGTTTCTCATCCTTTTCTGTTTATTTTTTGGCGTTGCGTTGCAGCCGGGTTGGGCGCAGCTCAAGACCCAGAACGTCGTCCTTATCGTGAGTGACGGTTTGCGGTGGCAAGAGATATTCACTGGCGCGGATCCCAATTTGCTGAATGCGAAGCACGGCGGCATCTGGGCGTCCGACGAAAAATTGCGCCACGAGTTTTGGAATGACGATCCAGCGGAGCGTCGAAAAATGTTGTTTCCCTTTCTTTGGGGTGTTGTAGCCAAACAAGGTCAGATTTTTGGAAACCAGCACCAGGGAAGCATCGCGCGCGTCACCAACGGAATGGCATTTTCCTATCCGGGATACAACGAGATGCTGACCGGAAAGCCCGACCCGCGCATCGACAGCAATGAGTTTGGGCCGAATCCGAATACAACCGTTTTTGAATGGATGAATCATTTTCCCGAATTCAAGGGGCAGGTCGCGGTCTACGCTACCTGGAACGTATTCCAGAATATTTTTAATGAACCGCGCAGCCAGCTTGTGATGCAGGCGGGATGGGGTCTCCCGGAAAAGGGAAATCTCACGCCCAGGCAGGAATTGCTCAACGAGCTCTACCGGACCACCACGCGCCTCGACGATGAAGATGTTTGGGATTCTTTTCTGCAAGTGCCGCTGCTCGATTATGTAAAGTTCGCGCATCCGCGGTTGCTTTTTGTCGGTTACGGCGAGACAGACAATTGGGCTCACGCTGGCCGCTATGACCTGGTACTTGAAAGCGCGCATCAGTTCGATGCGTTTGTGCGCCAATTGTGGGAGACCATGCAGGTTATGCCTGAATACCATGATCAAACCACTTTCATCCTGACTACCGATCACGGTCGGGGTAGCGGGCTGAAAGAATGGAAGGAACACGGCGCCAAGCAGAAAGGATCTGAGAATATCTGGATCGCCGTCATGGGACCCGATACCGTCGCTTCAGGCGAACGCGAACACGTCGCCGCGGTTACCCAGGCGCAGATCGCAGCCACTGTCGCCGAGTTTTTAGGAAAAGATTTTCGCGGCGATGCACCCGGTGCGGCATCCCCGCTTCCCGGTGTCGTCCCCTCACTCAGTCCTCATCAGTAATAACTAGTCCGCAAAATTCATGGCAGAGCAAAGTCTCGGGTATCGGCCAAGTCTAGCCTCAGGTCGACTGAACCCGGCAATGATGGAAGCGCGCAAACATCGCGCAGTGGACCGCTGAACATTTTCTTGCCATTCCACACCACCCGGATATCGCCGGGCTTGGGCAGCAACTCCGGGCGAAGATGAAGCCGGATGCGCTTTACTTCGTGACTGTGAATTTCGATGGTGTTGTCTTCCTTCACGCGGGCGTCGATATGGGATTTGCCGGGCTTGCCGTCCA
>Ga0209006_10001842_pt1 | contig 19182 bp, 18 predicted proteins | sample JacPin_JW_Ref_O2_FD_188567 | JGI IMG/M metagenome (GOLD analysis project Ga0209006, IMG submission 188567) | Forest soil microbial communities from Algoma, Ontario, Canada - Jack Pine, Ontario site 1_JW_Ref_O2 (SPAdes) (version 2) | ecosystem: Environmental > Terrestrial > Soil > Boreal...
GCCTGTCATTCAAATGAAGGCTGGCGATAAGGAATTCTGGCGCGTGGCCAACTCATCTCTTCAGGATTTTCTGCAATTGCAGGTGCTCAGCGACAGTAAGCCGCAAGAAATGCAGATCATCGCGCTCGACGGCTATCCTCTGCCCATTACCAGAAACGAAAAAACAATTCTGGTTCCACCCGCGGGACGCGCCGAATTCATCGTCAGTGCTCCTCCCTCCGGACACCTCGCTGCTTTCTATACCCAGGCCTATTCCACCGGGCCCACCGGCAATGCGGACTTGGCTCAAACCCTGGCCAATATCCAGGTAACCGATAGCGAGAACGTCCAGGCTTCACACATGCCCAAGGACAGTGCGCCCGCGGCGGCATCCGATCTCAAATTTGCCGACTTGGAGAGTCAAAAAGCCACCACCGAGCGCAAACTTTATTTCTCAGAAGAATTCGGTGGCACCAACGGTCCCATCCAGTTCTACATAACTGTGGACGGCCAAAAGCAGAAGGTCTTCGAAGCCAATGAAAAGCCGGTGATTACCACCAAGGTCGGGGCGATTGAAGATTGGACCATCGAGAATCGCGCCCTCGAAACTCACGCCTTCCACATGCATCAGATCCACTTCAAGGTTTTGGAAATCGATGGCAAAAAGGTCGGGCAAACCCAACTACGCAATACCATCGAAGTCCCCTACTGGGAAGGCACAGGACCGTACCACAGCGTAAAGGTGCGAATGGATTTCCGCGATCCCACAACCGCCGGCACGTTCCTGTTCCACTGCCACATCTTGCTGCATGAAGATCTAGGGATGATGCACAAGATTTTGGTCGAGCCCTAACCACTGCAGCAGGGGGATGACCTGAGGTTCGTATCGCCGCCTTTGGTATCAGGGGATCGCTTTAGCGACACCGCGTAGCTGCGCGGCATGAACTCCCATTAGGGTCCAGCACGCCTAACGCCGCAAAATCCACCGAACGAGGTCACACATAGATGAGGTCACACACACGCCAACGAATTCTGCTAATCATCGGAACAGCACTCTCGCTGACCGCCGTTTATCTCATCGGAGCCTCAACCACCTCCGTAGCCCGCGCGCAAGCCACAGCCGATTACCCAAAGACCATCCACGGAGAAGTCCCAAAATCCTATGGCAGGCTAGCCGCCACCTTCGCCGACTCCATCGGCACCGGCTTGGTTTTCGAAGATACCGAAGGAGTGATCCGCTTCGTTAGCGTCACCGGCATGAAAGAAGGAGAACTAGCCCGCTACGAAGGCACTCCGACCCATGGAGGCATTCCCAAATCCTACGGCCACCTGGTAGGCGCAGTAGTCAATAACGGATCGACCGGATTAGTCTTCGAGGACGCCAAAGGCGTCATTCGATTCGTAACTTTGACCGGAACACTGGAAAGCGAACTGACCCGCAACTAAAAACCGTCCGTCCGCAGGTTCGGGCCTTTTGTGGAGCGCCAACCTTAAACCCCGCTCAATCTTTCATGTACTGCCCTTCCCCCATGCCGAACGACCAGTTCTCCCAGGCGACTTCGACCAGATTGATAACAACATCCTCTGGACGTAACCCGGGCGACTTGCTCAGCAATTCCACGATGCGCCTATACAACGCACGCTTCTGTCCCGGTTTCCGTCCCGCGCTCAAAGTAATCTGAATGAACACAACTTTGTCAGACCGTTGAATCCCCAAATATTTCGGGTCATAGAAAAAATTGTCTTCAGCATGCTCTGCAATCACCTGAAAGCGGTCATCCGCAGGAATCGCGATAGCCTCAATCATCGCCGTATGAACACCATCGGCAATCGCCTTGCGATAAGCAGGCGATGTTCCTTCACGCAGATCAATCCGTACCAAAGGCATAGAGTCTCCTGGAAATATTAGATACCGCCGTTGCCAACCACGATGGACTCTTTGTCATCAGAGCCCGCTCCTATAAAGTTGTTGTGCCATCATTGTTCGTCAGCCTTTGCCCTAAAACGACTGTCCTGACCTAAAACGACTGTCCTGAAATGATGAATCCAGTCAACGCCATCAGCGCCCCAACTCCGCCCTCCGCCTCCAGCAAGCGGCTTTTGCCCTGGCTGGTCGCAGTCGCGTTTTTCATGGAATCGCTCGACACCACGATTTTAAATACGGCCGTCCCCGCCATTTCCGCCGCCCTGAAAGTCGCTCCTCTAAGCATGAAATCGGTGCTGGCCAGTTATACCTTGAGCCTCGCCGTCTTTATTCCCATCAGCGGCTGGATGGCCGACCGCTTCGGCACCCGTCGCGTTTTCGCCTCTGCCATCGGCATCTTCTCGCTCGGCTCTCTCCTCTGCGGAATCTCCAGCGACATCCATTGGCTAGTTGCCAGCCGCGTTCTGCAAGGCGTTGGCGGAGCCATGATGGTTCCCGTTGGCCGCCTCACCCTGGTGCGGACATTCGCCAAATCCGAACTCATTCGCTCCATGAGCTTCGTCGCCATTCCCGCATTAGTCGGTCCCATGCTCGGACCGATCGCCGGCGGCCTCATCATCCGCTACCTGCATTGGCGCTTCATCTTCTTCGTCAATATCCCCATCGGATTGATCGGCCTGCTGATGGTCTATCTGCACCTGCCCGACTATCGCGAGCGCACTCATCCACTCGATGTCGTCGGATTAATACTCTTCGGCTCCGGTGTCGCCCTGCTCTCCTACGTGCTCGAAGTATTCGGAGAGCACACTCTGGGCGCGCGCGAAATTCTGGGCTTGTTGGCAATTTCTATAGCGTTAATCGCTGGCTACTACCTCCACGCAAAGAGAATCGCGTACCCGCTGTTGCGTCTAAGCCTGTTTCGCATTCGCACCTTCGCCGCTTCCGTCAGCGGCAGTTTCTTCACCCGCCTCGGAATCGGCGGAGTTCCCTTCCTGCTGCCTCTGCTCTACCAGGTCGGCTTAGGATTTACGCCGATCCAATCGGGCTTGCTGATCATGCCCCAGGCAATCGCCTCGATGAGCACCAAGTTTCTCTTGCCGAAAATTCTCAACCGCCTCGGCTACCGCGGAGTCCTGATCTCGAACACCATCATCCTCGGCATCATGCTTCTTCTGTTCGCGACCATCGGCGTCCACACCCCAGTGTGGCTGATCGTCCTGCAGGCATTTTGCTACGGAGCCCTCACTTCCCTGCAATACACCAGCATGAACACCCTGGCTTACGCCGACGTCACCGACGAGCAGGCTAGCAGCGCCAGCTCAATTGCCAGCACCATGCAGCAAATGTCCATCAGTTTTGGAGTGGCGACCGCCGGACTCGCCACCGCATTTTTCGTTCCCGACCGCTTTCACTCCAACCCCACCGAGATGATTCACGGCATCCACCAGGCATTCTTGGTCCTGGGAGGATTTACCATATTTTCCACCATCATTTTCCGCCGTCTAAAAAGCTCGGATGGCCACGCCGTAAGCCAGGGAAAAGTGGTTCACGCCGGCTAAAGTGACGCCCCAAATGACCCCAAAAGATGTCGTTCGCCGGTAACCAACGGGGTATTCGTGCATCCAACTAGGCAGGCGCTCGGAATGTTATACTGCGCTTACGCTTATATGGGGTGGCCGGGCCCCTCCACGCCCCGCCCGAGGATCTCGAAACATGGCTGGTAGTTCTCGTCGCTCTAACTCTCGTCCTCTCTTCCTGATCGTTTTCATTCTTGCTTTGTTCGGCCTGCTCGGCATGCTCTTCGCGCAAAGAATCAGTCCCGCGACCACGCCCAGCAGCGACGCCGACGTCCGCGACAGCATGAAGCAGTTTACCGAGGTCTATGAAAAGATCGAGGAGAACTACGCCGACCCAGTCAATCCCGACAAGGCGATTTACAACGGCGCGATCCCGAGCATGTTGCACCAGCTCGACCCGCACTCGAATTTCTTCGATCCGAAGTCTTACTCCGCGCTAAGAGAAGAACAGCGTGGCAAGTACTACGGCGTCGGCATGACCGTCGGACCGCGCAACAACAAGGTCATCGTGATCGCTCCGTTCGTCGGAACTCCGGCCTATCGTGCCGGCATCCGTCCCGGCGACATCATCGCCGCAATCGATGGCAAGCCCACCGACAACATGAGCACCTCTGACGTGGCCGATCTGCTCAAGGGACCCAAGGGAACCACTGTCCGCATCACCATGCTCCGTGAAGGCTCCGATCGTCCGCTGGAATTTGCGGTCATCCGCGACGAGATCCCGCGCTACAGCGTCGACCTGCATTTCATGATCAAGCCTGGCATCGGATACATGCACGTTTCCGGATTCCAGGAGACCACCGAGCACGAAGTAGCCGAAGCACTCGATCAGATGGGAGACCTTAAAGGTCTGATCCTCGATCTCCGCCAGAATCCCGGCGGCCTGCTCAGTGAAGGTGTCGGCGTTGCTGACAAGTTCCTGAAGAAGGGACAGCTGATCGTCTCGCATCACGGCCGCTCGTCATCTGAAAAACGTTACACCGCGCCCCATGGCAACGGCGGCAAAGAATACCCGCTGGTAGTGCTGGTAAATCGCGGCACCGCATCGGCTGCTGAAATCGTAGCCGGGGCGATTCAGGATCACGACCGCGGCCTGATCGTAGGCGAGGTCACCTTCGGCAAAGGTTTGGTGCAGACCGTATATCCGTTAGCCGAAAACACCGGCCTGGCGCTGACCACCGCTCGCTACTACACCCCCAGCGGACGTCTGATCCAGCGTGATTACTCCAACCTCTCTTTGTATGACTATTACTACAATCGCGAGAGCGAAGAGAATAACGCCAATCACGAAGTGAAACTGACCGATGGCGGACGCACCGTTTATGGCGGCGGAGGAATTACTCCCGACGTAAAGTTGCCCCCCTACAAAGCCAATAAATTCCAGGATTCGTTGCTCCAGCACTATGCCATCTTTAACTTCGCCAAGCACTACGCGCTGACCCACAAAGTCACGCAGAGCTTCGAAGTGGATGACGCCTTGCTGCAGGATTTCCGCAAGTTCCTCGACACCGAAAAGATTCCGTTCACCGAAGCCGAGCTGATCGAGAGCAACGACTGGCTGCGCTCGAACATCAAGAGCGAGATCTTCGTCGATGCTTTCGGGCAGGAAGAAGGCTTGAAGGTGCGGGCCGAAACCGATCCGGACGTAGTCAAGGCCCTCGATCTAATGCCGCAGGCACGAGCCTTGGCCGATAACGCCAAAAAAGTAGTAGCCGAAAGAAATGTAGCCCCCGTAACCCGCTAGACGCGTCCGCTAGGAACACCGATCAAAGGCCCGGGCAACCGGGCCTTTTTTAGTTGTCTTTATCACGTAGTTAACAGCAGAAATCGGGTGAGGCCCGAGGGGCGCGCTCGTGAGCTGACGGCTCGTTGCTTTCTCTGCGTTAAAAGAAGGCTTGGCCGACTTTACATGCCGCTTGACGGCAACGCGGAGGATCACCGCCTAGCCAGCGGGCTACATCTCAGCAGAACTCCAGTAACCTTGTGACTGCGGTGCAACCAGCTTTGATCATCCTTACTGGCATAGACTCTAATGAATGCCCCGCAACCACATCCAGAAATTGCTGTTTGCTACGCTTCTCGGAAGTATGTTCCTCACAGGTTGCGGTGTGCACAACCCCTTCTGCGGGAGTGCCCGGCCGGTACCGGTTCTGAATGCGCTCGCACCGAATCCCGCGAGCTTTGCTCAAGTAGAGCAGGGGCTACTTTTGACCGTCAATGGCAGCCACTTTTATTCTGAATCGATTGTCGTATGGAACGGAGAGGCATTGGCCACCAGTGTCATAAGCAGTACCCAGCTGCAGACCACAGTTACCACGACCCAGATGCCATCTCCCGGCTCCGCCCAGATTGTCGTGCATACTCCTCCCAATCTCGCCGGAGATCTTGGCTGCGACAGCGGCGGCGACAGCCAACCATCGACCTTCACGGTCACCGAGTAGCGAGTTTCGCTTGACTACCCTTCAAAGTGGCTCCACTCCTATCCCAAATCCCTCTTGAGTGTCTCCCCCAAAACCCCTAAAGTACAGAAAGCACGACGCCAGGAGGCGCCCGTCTGCCAGCAGCCATCACTGCATCACTCGAATCGGGACCGTCGCTTCGCTTCATATCCCAATCCGGGTTTTGGATTCCGGCCCTCCTCATAGCAATCGTCGCTGGCGTCCTCGACTGGCGCTACCGGAGGATACCGAATTGGCTTACCGTCTCAGGCGCAGCGCTTGGAATCGCGGTCAATGCAATCTTCCACCGGGTCCCGGGATTGAAGGCCTCGCTGCTTGGACTGGCACTGGGCCTTGGCCTGTTGCTGCCCTTTGTCCTTATCCGCAGCCTGGGAGCGGGAGACTGGAAATTAGCCGGAGCCTTGGGGGCGTGTCTCGGCCCTCGTCAGTTGCTCTCCGTGCTCGTCGCCACGATTCTGGTGGCGGGAGTGATGGCGCTGGCCCTGGTCATCTGGACGGGCCGCTTAAAGCAAACGCTCCTGAATATTGGGCATCTGGTCGCAGCATTATTCAGCCTGAGAATGCCCGGCCCTGAAGTATCGTTGGACGATCCGAAGTCGACGAGGATTCCGTTCGGCGTAGCCATGGCACTGGCGGTTTTGATTTATGCGGCAAGCACCGCGATCGGGAAGTAATCAGTGGATCGTGATTCGCAATCTTGACTGTCGTATTCTAATTCCGGCTTCTAATCGAGGGGGCCCCAGTTTGCCGAAACATAGTTCGCCGAAACAAAGTTTGCCAAAGCTTCGACAAATCGCAAGCAGCCTCCGCAACACCGAGGGCGCAGAAATCGCCGAAGCCGCCGTAGTGCTGCCGTTGCTATTCATGCTGCTGCTAGGCATAGTCTGGTTCGGAAGAGCCTTCAACATCTACTCCACCATCCAGCAAGCGGCCCAGCAGGGAGCCATCACAGCCGCCCGCGCCACTTGCGGCAGTTGCGCCAGCGGAAATGCCTTCCCCACCGACCTGACTGTAACCAATGCGGTTGTCGCCGTAATGCAAGCGTCGAGTCTCGACCCCACCCAGATCAAGCTCTCCAGTCCAGCTCCCATCCCATGCCCGCTGCCTCCTCCCGCCACGGCCGGGGCCGGATGTACGTCAACCATCGACAACATTACGATTTGCCGGAACGTGCAATTGAATCCCGGTGCCGGACAGCCCATTCAATGCGGAAGCTTAGTGAGCTTTCAGTATCCGTATCAGTTCTACCTGCCCTTCACGTCCCTGAACATGCAGCTGATTAATCTGTCGGCGCAAGCGCAGAGCCGGATGGAGAACTAAAAACGACAATTAAAACGAGAACTAAAATGCCCGGCTCCAAAATTGCGCAACGAAGTTTTGCAGTCCGCCGCCTCGTTCACGCTTCACCAGCGACTAGCGGCAGAGCTGGCGTGACGAGAGACATCCGCGGCGCAGCGTTGCTTGAATTTGCCGTCGTCCTGCCTCTTCTGGTGGTCTTCGTAGTGGGCATCTTCGACTTTAGCGGCGCGTTCAATCAGAAACAGAAAATCGAACAGGCCGCGCAAGAAGGCGCAATTATCGCCGGCGCGCAGCCCATGACCGACATGGTCGGCGGAAGCGCCGCCACACCCACCAATCCACCATCCCTGCTCCCAGTGGTTACCGCCATCTTTAATTCGCTCGCCGGCAGCGGAACCCTTCCTGCCGCAAACCAGGGATCATGCCAGATGACGCCTCCTCCCGTGCCCACCCAGCCGACCGGCGGTCTGTCCTGGACTTACACCATCTCGGGATGTGCCGGAGCTATTCCCGGCAACCTGGTCATCACAATTAATCGCGGATGCGTTTGCGGATCATGCGGACCAGCCTGTCCCGCCGGACCGCCAATTTCGGTCAGTACGATGGTGACCGTACAATATCCCTATAATTGGCGCTTCAATAGCGTCATTCAATTGTTATTCCCCGGCTCGTCGGGATACCTGGCGACGACGCAAATTATCGAAAGCTCCACTGTCCATAACCAGCAGTAACCGGCTATGCGTCTCAGCAACCACATTTCGCGGAGAAATTTTCGAGGAAACAACGACGACGGGGTTGTCATCACCCTGGTCGCCGTATTCATTCTCTTTGTCGTTGGAGCCATGGCAGCACTTTCCATCGACGTAGTTACGCTCTATACCGCGCGCAGCGAAGCACAACTGGCAGCAGATGCCGCAGCCCTGGCGGCTGCGCGCGCTCTCGCCAATTCGGGCGCAACCTCGAATAGCGCGTACATGCCGGCCGCGGAAATAATGGCCACCTCCATCGCGGTTCAGGTGGCGCAAAGCAGCCTCGTGGGCGGTAGATATCTGATCGCTGCCAACAACGAGGTCGCAGTCAACTTTGCGGACTCCGCCAATAACGCCTGCGTTTCGGCATTTCCATTGACCGACCCTTGCGTGACCGTACGCGTGCAAAGGACCGATCTGCCCACTTTCTTCGCCCGCATCTGGGGACAGACGCAATCCACGATTGCCGCCACAGCGACTGCGGAAGCCTACAACCCTTCGGGCGGTACCGGAACAACCGCTACTCCGTCCCTGCCCGTAGCTCCCACGTGCGTGAAACCGTGGCTGCTGCCAAACCTCGATCCCACGCAAGCCGCTACCGGGACGACCGCGATATTCGATGCAAACGGCGGCATCATCAATCCTGGTTTGGTCGGCCAGGAATGGCCGGGACCACCCGCGGCAAATACCGACGGCATCTACTCCTTGTGCGGCGGCGACTGCAGCGTTGCGGGTGGCGGCATCACGACACCGGCGCCGGGAGCCTACTATCCGGGATCAGCGGCAGATTTATACCCTACAGCGGTGCAGGGTCCACCGGGGTGCAGCGGGACATTCAACGCCTACCAACTCGCCGTCGCGGGCTGTGTCCCACAGCCGATCACATGTGGCGTAAATTCGAACGTCAACATCGATCAACTTACCTACACTGCAAACACAGGTACCCGCGACAGCGACACGGCTCAGGCCGCGGAGTGCCTCGTCCACTACAACGGCGCGGCGTTAGACACAGACAGTATCGACCTCGCGAGCCCTCCCTTCGAGTTTGTGGGAGGCAATGGGAACCCGGTTGCTTCGTCGGTCACAAAAGACGTTTTGGTCAGCGATTCCTTGGTGACGATTCCAGTAATCAATAACCCCCCGGGCACCCCGGGCTACCCCGTCCAGGTAATAGGCTTTTTACAAGTATTTCTGAACCCTCAATCGGCCACGATGCCACTCGCCCCAGCGGGCGGCAAAAGTGCCTTCGAGATCCCAGCGACCATCGTCAACATGGTTGGCTGCGGAGCTAACGCCGCAGGACAACCCATTCTCGGCAATGGCTCCTCTCCTGTAGCCGTGCGGCTTATCTCACCGTCGACGCCCTAGCGCAGCCGCGGACTCAACCGTCCGAGTCGACCCTACATTTTGGTATGTATATAACTGTACGTACAGAATGTTTCACGTGAAACACTTTGTACGTACATTCGGGTTTGAAATTAGTACAGACTGGAGTCGCGCCGGGTCAGGACAACCTTCTGCAGAGTAAGCTCATCGCCCATGAAGATGAAGTTGTAAGGCGAACCGTTCAATAGCGATGCCAGAACATCGCGAGCCGGCGCTGGTCCCAGATCGGCGACCACTTCCTCTTGCTCGGCCCCTGCTGGGATCGCGATTTCGGCCTGGGTCTGCCGCTGCACCTCGAATAACACCTGCGCCAGCGTGGCCTTCTCCGCATGGATGCGCAGCATCCCGTTCGAAAAGGTTACGGTCACCGAAGGCTTCGGGGGCGTGGGTTCGGCTGCCTCAGCTGCAGGCGCTGCGGTTTCAACCGCAGCCGAAATCGGAGCCGCGCTGTTCGTCCTGGTGAGAGATGTCGAGTTGAGCGACGCGGTATGCAGCTTCGCGGCGGACGCCGTCGGCAAGAAAACCGGAGCCCCGCCTCCACCCGTGATCGCCGCAGCCGATTTCGGCGACCCTAATTTCACTACGATCGCATTTGGGATCGTCGATATCTGATAGGACTGCGGTGCGCTTAGATCCAGCACAATACGCGTGATCGGAGGATTGCTGAAAAACAGTCCCGAACGGACCGCTTTCAGCGCCCCGCGATTGACCTTAAGCGCGCGCAATTCGGCTGCGGGCAGCGCGCCGGGAAAATCCACTACGATGCGATCCGGTCCAGTGATGGCTTGGGTCTCGGGCGCTACCTGCGATCCGGATGTTTGTATCTCCACTTCCATGGCGTCGCCGCTGCCGCGCACGATCACATGCTGCACCTGGGGGCTGCCCGAAACGGCCTTGTGCTCGGCCTTCTGCGCGGCCATGGGCAATGACACCGACAGCAACGCCGTTGCGCCCAACAGGGCCGCGAGGCAGGACACGCGTGGATAGATCCGGCTGCGCATTGCGCTCTGAGGAGAGTTTAGCAGTTACCCAAAAGGTATCCGCAGTCAAAGGTCGTAGCACTAATCGGCGGTCAGCGACCAGCGCTCGCGGATTGAGGGCGCATTGCCCTGCGATAGCGCCACATAACCATGGTCAAGCCGGTGCCAAGCAGCGCCATGGTCGAGGGCTCAGGAACGACCGGCCTTTTGTGCTTGGGATGGCATCGTCCGTCGATAAGGATGTCTTGGCTCGAGCATCGTCCGGAAGGAATCGGCACCCCAATCGGCACATACGGAAAAATGAACCCGCCGGCAAAAAGCTTGGGCGGAGCGGGCTCGCCAGCAGGCAAATCAGGCGGAGCGAGCAACGCGCGAATAGGCGAAGACAAGGCCGGTTCCACCGGCGCTACTGGTTGATCGAGCACGTCGTCGTCCGGTTCTTCGTTCGAAACCTCGGGCTGGGCAACGTCCGAAATCTGGTTGCCGCAGCGCGCCCGCGCGGTGATGTTACCGTCCGTCAAAAGCAACTCGCCGGGGTGTAAACGGATTCTCTTGTGGGTCCAGTACACCGCGTCGCGAATGCGATACGAAAGATAAACTTCGCGGGCTTCGGTGTTGCGCACCAGCTGCGCGTGGCTGAAATCAAAATGTGAGTAATGACGGCGGACGACATAATCCCGCAATGCGGCGTAGCGTAAATCACTGGCGTCCTTCACCCCTCCAGGGATCACCGAGTAGGGATAGACTCCCGGCACTCGCGAAAATGCCTTCATGGGCCGGTTGGATCGCGCCGCAGCGGCGAAGGCCAGATCTCGGCGGGGATTGTTGCGTACCAGGAAAGAGTCAGGCAAAAACTGCGAAGCATGCAGCGTCGGCAACGAGAAATAGCGCGCGACATTCTGCCAGCAGGAACCGGCCACGATCATCCCAACCAGCATCGCGACCATAAGGCGGCGCGTGCGCAGACGACGGCGATACCAGCTTCGCCTTCTTCGCACACGTTTTCCTGTTGACGCTTGGCTAGAAACAGGGTCGTTCAAACTGCACTCCTACCAGAAACCGGGTCGAGAGACAGAGGGAGAACCATCTTAAGCAAAGCACTTCTGCCGCCAAAACCGCGTCCCGCAACCGGTTTGGGCGCATGAACTTAGCGCTTAAGACAGCTCATCCTACCAGAGTTTAGGCAAAGTGTTTCGCCCAAAGTGATAGTTAGGGTATCTGCCTTCCCACTATGGAAAATACTATGCGCGAGTCCCCGGTGGTAGGCCACTTCCGTGGGGGGAGCGGCTTTGGGGCCGCCTTCAGCCACCGAAAAACGCGCTACCCGAGCATCTAGGCGCGCAATTCGAGATCGTCGAACCGCCTCCATTTATAGACCGCAATCGATACCACCCAGCTCAGCGCAAAGAGTCCCACGATGTAATAACCGAGGGTTCCGAAATTGTCGTTCAGCTTCGCCACGCCATCCCAGAACCAGCCCTTGAAATGGAAGAAAGACGCGAGCAATCCGAGCGCTTCGATGCCTCCTACGCCGAGCGCCACTATCACCGAGACGAAAGTGATCGTCATGTTGTAGTAGAGCTTGCGAATCGGTTTGACGTAAGCCCATCCGTAGGCTCCGAGCATCAGGATGTTGTCGGTGGTATCGATCAACGACATTCCAGCAGCGAAAAGAACGGGAAACACGAGGATGGACCAGAACGACAATCCTTTCGAGGCCTCAGCCGCGGAAATTCCCAGAACGCCGATCTCAGTTGCAGTGTCGAATCCCAGCCCAAACAAGATGCCCAGCGGATACATGTGCCAACTCCGCGTAATCATTTTGAACATGGGGCGGAACAACCGCGAAAGAAAGCCACGGTTCCCGAGCAGCAGATCGAAGTCGTCTTCAACATACGGCTCGCCCCTGCGCACCTTCACAAACGCCCGGTAGATGGAGCACAGGACGATCAAATTCACGATCGCGATGGCAAACAAGAAAAATGCCGACACCAGCGTACCGATGACTCCGCCGATGTTCCTGACGCCATCCAAACGATGTTGCAGCGCCAAAGCCGTTCCGGCGAGGACGGCAGCTCCGATTACAACGATGGTTGAATGTCCAAGCGAGAACATGAAGCCAACAGCAATCGGACGTTTGCCTTGCTGCATCAGCTTGCGGGTTACATTGTCGATAGCCGCGATGTGATCGGCGTCAACCGCGTGCCGCAAGCCAAAACTGTAGGCGAGCAACGCTGTTCCCATCAACAACGGGTAATGGCGGAACGCAATGCCAGCCCACAGCCACGCACCCAGATTGAACACCAGCAGGATGGCGTAAATGCCGATGATTCTGCCGCGGAGATCTTCAGCAGTGTCGTCGAACAGCATCTTCAGTCGAGAGGTCGTCATTCGATCCGGGAAGCAACGAATAACACAATCGGACGCAACATTGCCACCCATGAGGGAAGAACACAGCGGGGGTTCAGAAGGATTTCGATGAGACTTAATCGCTAAAAACAAGGTCGTCAGATTTCACTCCGACGACCTTAAAAAAAGCCCGCTCGCATTTTTGTTAGCGCCGGTTTCAGCAACCTTTAAAAGAGATGAAATCTCCCAGCGGATTCGGCAGCGTCGGGGTGAAAGGTTCGAAAGGATACGACGTGGAGGTGTCGAATCCAGCCGCCTTCGCGGCAGCAGCATCCACAAAAGGCAGCAACGCGTCGACAGCTTGACTGATCTTCGTCCAGCACTGCGTTCTTTCGTAACCGTTGTTATTGGGAGGAGCAACACTTTCGGCCACGCCCTGCAATCCAGTGATCGTCATGATCGGACCACCATCCTGCGGTGCCACATCCGGGCCAACAACGCGGGCCAATGTACGGTGATCGCTCTCAATGCCCATGATGCGTGCCGCGGTTACACGTAGTTGACGCGTGCTGAAATTGCCCACACCAACCAGGTAGGCAGCAATGAAAGCGTCCTCGAGAGTGACCAGGGTGTTCAAGGTTGTCTGGGCATCGGAGAACATGTTGACCGGATAGAAAAACGACGTAAATGGAGTCGGCTTGCCGGTGACGGACTGCTCGAGCAGATAGTGGGACATCTCTTCTTGAAGAGCGCCTTCGAGGTAGCCCTGATCGTCGTCGGGAATGCGGGTGAAGAATGGAGAGGTGTTGATGATATTCGAATAGGTGGTGACGGCAAGGGCCTCCGCGATCTCGGCGGCGATCAGAATGCCTTTATCGTTGGAGGTCAATCCCGATTTGCCGGGGGTTTCGTCGAACCCGCTTCCCGATTCCTGGTCGAGCGCTTGAGCCAGACTGACGAAGCCGCCAGCGGCAACGGCGGTGGTGGCTCCAACGATAGCAGCGCGTTTGAAAAATGATCGTCTTGAAACGCCCGACTGAGTTTCTTCAGCCGCGCTCAGGATACCTTGCTCTTTATCTTGCTCGTGATCTCGCGATGTGTTCATACCGTGATCTCCTAGGTGAATTCTCAGGGAGGTTGCGCACTGAAATCATGCTGTGGGCGGCTGCATCTCGTCGTTCAACTTCCCTGTACACCTGTTACTACGCACACCATCGCAAACTGGATTGGACCTCCGCGCAGTATTTGTCAAAGATATGGAGTAACGCGTCGCCGCACGGACGTGGTGATGCGGTGGGCGAATCGACTACCGGAAGACGAGCATATTCCTGCCCTTACGGCATTTCTGGCAAATGGGAAAGGTCTTGCCAAGGGCGATCGCAGATCGGTGGGCGTGTCACAGCGCCCGGATCCTTCTAAATTATCTGAAGATTTGGTGGAGCTAGTCGGGATCGAACCGACGACCTCATCGTTGCGAACGATGCGCTCTCCCAGCTGAGCTATAGCCCCAAACGGTGGGTTAACTTTCCTCGATTTTATCAGCCGATGCTCGATTTCGCCTAGACGCGGACCGTTGTTGGGTGCGATTGAATCGCTTAACGCATTGAATCATCAAAGTATCGAGCGGTAGAAGCAGAGATCACTGCGAAAAGCGGAGGCTATAATCCAGCTGTGGGTTCCTTCAAGGTAAAACAAGTCGCGTCAGCTGATTTTCCAACACGTTGGGGACATTTCCTCATTCACGGGTTTACGACCCGGGCTTCGGCATCGGGTGACGGCGCCAAAACGGAAGAAGCCGTGGCGCTGGTCATGGGCGAGGTGCACTCCGGTTCACCGCTGGTGCGCATCCACTCGCAGTGTCTGACTGGCGACGTCTTCGGATCCCTGCGCTGCGATTGTCGCCAGCAACTGGAAATGGCGCTGTCGATGATTGGCCATGCGGGAGCGGGCGTCCTGATTTATGAGCAGCAAGAAGGACGCGGCATTGGACTGATGGCGAAGTTGCAGGCTTACGCCCTGCAGGACAGTGGATTTGACACGGTGGAGGCGAACGAGCGCCTTGGTTTCAAAGCCGACCAACGCGAGTTTGTGATGCCAGTCGAGATCTTAAAAGCTTTGGATATTCAGCGGGTCCGTTTGCTATCGAATAATCCCGACAAAGTGGCGGCGCTCGAACGCGCCGGCATTCGCGTAACCGAGCGCGTGCCCTGCGAGGTAGCACCGACGGAACATACGGAAGATTATTTGAAGACGAAACAGGAAAAGCTGGGACATTTGTTAAGCCGCAAGGGGCAGCACTAGCCGTCAGCCTTCAGCCGTCAGCCATCAGGTAAACCACTCACGAATAAGCGTCAGGCGTTAACCATCAGCCGAAATTTCCGCGTAGCGCTAAAAAAACAATCAGATCATCGACGGTTTACCTGACGGCTGATGGCTGACGACTGATCCCTGACCGCTGTTCCCAGCAGTCGTTGCAGTTCCCTCTTATTCTTCACAGGCAATTTACGCAGAGCGGCTCGGGACAGGGCGAGGTAGACTTCGCGAACTCCTGGATTTCGCTTCAATTCCGAAAGATGTTTGGCCACCGTTTCTACGTCACCGCGAATCAGCGGGCCGCTGAAGGAATGGGCAGGACCTAGTTTCGAGTAGTTCGCTAAGGTCTGGAGAATGATGGGCAGGCTTTTTCGGCGAGCGTCTGCCCGCGGGATCCCAGCAGCTCTGGCCGCTTCTTCGAGAGTCACCAGGAACGCCAGCAGGAGCGGCGAGGCCATAGTAGCCCATGCGTGATAAGCGGCTTTACGCGTCGCTAAGAGTGAAAAACTCTCGACACCTAAATCGCGGATCATCTTCTTTGCGGCGTCAGTAGCTGCGCTATCGCCTTCAAGGGCGAACGGCACTCCGAGCAGCGAAGGGTGAGTGCCGGGGACGAACGTCATCAGCGGATGCGCCGACGCGACGGCGACGCCGGCTCGCCGAAGAGAATCCAGTTCGCCGCTCAGCAAAGCTCCGCTGGAATGCAGCGCGAATCGCAAGCCTCGATTGCGTCCCGGTTTTTCCACTTCGCGCAGACGATCCGTTATTGCCGATGCGGTATTGCGAATCTCGCGATCGGGAACGCAGAACCAGAGCAAGGTCGCCTCCAGAACTGCCGACTGTGCCGTCACCACTTTGGCACCGACTTTCGCGGCGGGAGTGCGCGCACGACGGCGCGAGCGCTGCGAATTGCGCACCACGATCTCGGTGATTACGTATCCGGCACGGTTCAGGGCGACGGCCAAAAAGCTGGCCAGACTGCCGGCTCCAACAATAGCGACCGTCGGCTTACGGCCTGGACGATTTTTGTGTGTGGCTCGCAAGGCACCTTCTGCTTTTCGGCGCTGTCGGCTTAACGTACCGGCTTAACGGCGCAGCATACCTTATATTGTTGTTATGGCGAAATCGGCTGGAACAAAGTCGGCAAACAAATCGGGGCGCGCCCGTGTGCTCTCATCGCGTGTCAGCTATCAGGGTTCGGTGTTCCACGTCACCACGGACGAAGTGGAAGAACCTGGCGGCGTGCGAGCCCGGCGCGATGTCATAAGACATTCGGGATCGATTGTTGTGCTGGCCGTCGATGATCGGGAAGATGATCGGGAAAATGATAATCAAAATGGCACGAAAAAAAATCGCGCTAAAAAAAGAGAACCGCTGATTCTGCTCGAGCGCCAGTACCGTCACGCGGCTCAATCCATGATGTGGGAACTTCCCGCCGGCCGCATCGACGATGGCGAAACCGCGCTGACCGCTGCCAAGCGCGAGCTGCTCGAAGAGACAGGATACAGCGCGCGCGAGTGGAAGCGGATTCTGCATTTTTACGTGAGCCCTGGTTTTCTCGACGAAACCATGACCATCTATCTCGCTCGCGGTTTAAGCGCCGGCGAAGCGCAGCCTGAAGCCGACGAGCGAATTGCAGTGAAGTTTTTTCCGTTATCAGAGGCTACCCGGATGGCCGTAAATGGCCGGATCCGCGACGCCAAGACCATCTCCGGAATCCTGTGGCTGGCTCAAAGGGCGCGACCAGCACGGTAAAGCGCCCGGAAACGCGGCGGCCTTTCTGCCTTCAGGGATGACGACCTGCTACCGTCCACTGTCGTTATCTACTACCATCGATAGCATCCACCTTGACAGTCCACCTCGTCAGCAGCACAATGCCTACACATTTTTTGCGAGCCCTACGAATTGCGCCTTTTTAGGGGAAATTCGCGAAGAATAGGGGGCGCCCGTGGAACGTTTGAAAGGCACCGTCAAGTGGTTTAACAATGCCAAGGGATATGGATTTCTTGGCCGAGACGATGGACCGGATGTTTTCATTCACTACAGCTCCATCACTACCGAGGGCTATAAGAGCCTGCAGGAAGGCGACAAGGTGGAGTTTGAGATTGTCCAGGGACAGAAGGGGCCGCAAGCGGCCAATGTGACCAAAGTTCCGTAACAAAAATCTATGAGCCGGATTCAGTGTTCCGGCTTCTTCCCTGGCCAAAGTCTTCTGGAAGCGACGTCGGCGCCGGGTGCGTCCTCGGGCGTCGCGCCAGTCGAGTTGCCTCTCCACACGCTAGCGGAGCCTTTGAGCATGCGCCACTAAGACCATCCGGAAAGACCTCGACTCAACGAGATACAGCCGCTTTCTGGCGCGTACCAGGCGGCCTACGCGGGTCACGGTCGTTGCCTGAGGCATGAATCCGTGTTATTTTTAGGTTAATTATTAGCTGAATCCTCTCCCCGGGAGTCAGCCGTTTCCCAATCTAAAATCGACTTCGGGGCTCATAATGTCCTGCACTATTCATAGCTGTAGTGTGCGCGGTCGTTCTGCGCCTTCGCCGCTTCGTAGTCCTCTTAGTCGTGTCATTACCGCAATTTTCTTCTTTGGAATCAGCGTTTCGGCCGTCTTCAGCCAGACCCCCGTCTTGACCCAGCATTACGACAACTCCCGCACCGGCCAAAATCTCACGGAAACGATCCTCACCCCTTCCAATGTCAATTCGGCGCAGTTCGGAATGCTCTTCCAGCAAACGCTGGATGGACAGATGCCGGCCCAACCACTTTACGTTCCGAACGTTTTCATTCCGGCCGCGAACTCCAACCACAATGTCGTCTATGTCGCCACCATGCATGACAGCGTCTATGCATTCGACGCAGACAGCAATCAAGGCAGCAACGCGTCTCCTCTTTGGTACACAAATTTTCTTAACCCCGCCGCCGGAATAACCAGCGTCCCTGAAGAGGATGAGTTCTGCCACAGCGCCTACTCGGAATTCGGCATCCAGGGAACGCCGGTGATCGACACCACCAGAAATGCGATCTATGTCGTAGCGATGACCAAGGAAAACGGCGCCTATGTTCACAAGATCCATGCTTTGGATCTGGGCACCGGAGCGGAAGTGTTTGGCGGTCCGGCGATCATCACGGGATCCGTCACCATCGACAATCAGCTCTATACCTTTATCGACCGGTATCAGCAGGAGCGCCCTGCGCTGTTGCTGCAGGATGGCATTGTTTATATCGGCTGGGGAGGCCCTGGCTGCAATGTAAAGTCCGAAAATGGATGGGTGATGGCGTACGACGGAGGAACACTCGAACAAGTTGGAGTGTTCAACGCTTCGCCTGACGTCAAGGCTTCGGCGGTGTGGCTATCGGGGGCTGGCCTGGTCGGAGATGGCAACCACAACATCTACGCCAATACTGGCGATGGTCTGTTCGATGTCAACACCGGCGGCAGCCATTATGGCGACAGCGTCCTTAAGTTCAACCAGGGCGATGGCGTCATCAACCTTGTGGATTCCTTCACACCGTCTGACCAGAAGTATCTTGCACTTCACGACCTTGACGTGAGTTCCGGGTCGCTCCTGCTTTTGCCGGGCAGCACCGACCTGCTCGGGGTCGATAAGAACGGGACCATCTATCTCATGAATGAAAGCAACCTCGGCGGCTACAGCGACCTTGCCGACAACATCGTGCAGGAGATCGTTCCGCCAGCTGCCCAAGAGGTTCATGGAGGACTGACTTACTGGAACGGCAATGTTTATGTCGCCGCTTACAACCTTCCAGTGTCGGCCTATTCGTTCAATAGTGGCAACAGCGGTCTGCTTTCGTTAGCTCCAACCTCGCAAACCCCGCGCATAACGGCCCATCCGCAGGGTGGCATTGTCTCCTCCAACGGTACGAACGACGCAATTTTCTGGTACGTGTCGGTTCCCACCAGCATTCTTTTCGCCTTCGACGCCACCAATCTCGCCAACGAGTTTTACGACAGCACAATGGCGGGAGTTCGCGATAAATTCGGACCCACAGTCCACTACGAGATGCCGGTGGTAGCCGATGGCAGGGTCTACATCAATGGCGAGACTAAGCTGAGCGTCTTTGGCTTGCTTCCCGATCTCGCGGCCGCGGCTGGCAACAATCAGACCGGAGTAGTGAAGACAAAACTACCGATCACTTTGCAGG
>Ga0209006_10001843_pt1 | contig 19176 bp, 14 predicted proteins | sample JacPin_JW_Ref_O2_FD_188567 | JGI IMG/M metagenome (GOLD analysis project Ga0209006, IMG submission 188567) | Forest soil microbial communities from Algoma, Ontario, Canada - Jack Pine, Ontario site 1_JW_Ref_O2 (SPAdes) (version 2) | ecosystem: Environmental > Terrestrial > Soil > Boreal...
GCGTTAATCAGGAGTTGAGTGTGTCGTTCTGCTGATGTAATGTCGCCCCGACAATACCAAGTCCGACAGAGATCCAGTGTCCTCTGAGAACCGTTCTCCGGGTTGGGTTGGCCGCTTGTTTTGCTCGAGACCAAAATATGGAGATAAATCATGATCCGCAACACGCGCAAAGTCTCACGCCCGAGAAATCTCGCCAGCGCGTCATTGGCAGCGATTAGCGTCATATTGTTTTTTATCTGCGCAATTCCTTCTGCAGCGCAGGACGTTTTGCCGTTTCCTCCGCAGCCCTCTGGCAGCACCGCCAAAGCCACCATGCAGGAATCGATCTACAGCCCTGCGCCCAAGGTGAGTCACGTCCCGAAGGGCTCGCCGAACGTCATCATCGTCCTCATCGATGACGTCGGCCCCGGCCTCCCCGACACCTACGGCGGTGAGATTCACACGCCCGCGCTAAGCCGCATCGCGAACGAAGGCATCTCCTACAACCGCTTCCACACCACCGCGATGTGCTCTCCCACTCGCGCGGCGCTGCTCACCGGACGAAACCATCACCGCGTAAGCGCCGGGCAGATCGCCGAACTCGCCAACGACTGGGACGGTTACTCCGGCGTGCAGCCCAAGACCAGCGCCATGCTGCCCGAAGTGCTGAAAGATTACGGCTACAGCACCGCAGCCTTCGGCAAGTGGCACAACACGCCCGCCGAACAAACCACTGCAGCCGGACCATTTGACTACTGGCCCACCGGCTACGGCTTCGAATATTTCTACGGCTTCCTCGCCGGTGAAGCCTCGCAATATGAACCCAACCTGGTCCGCAATATCGATGTCGTCCATCCGCCGAAGACTTCAGGCGGTCATGATTACTATCACCTCAGCGAAGATCTGGCCGACGACGCCATCAACTGGATGCAGAACCACAAATCATTCGCGCCCGACAAACCCTACTTTATTTATTGGGCCAGCGGCGCATCCCACGGTCCGCACCAGGTTCCGCCGGAATGGACCGCAAAATACAAAGGCAAGTTTGACGACGGCTGGGATGCCTATCGCGAGCGCGTTTTCGCTCGCCAGAAAGCGATGGGCTACATTCCGCAAGATGCGCAGCTCACGCCGCGCCCCGCTACCATGGCCTCCTGGGATTCGATTCCGGAAACAGAAAAGCCCTTCCAGCGCCGCCTAATGGAGGTCTTCGCCGGTTTCACCGAACACGTGGACGCGCAAGTGGGCCGTCTGCTCGATGAAGTCGATCGCGAAGGCGACAAAGACAACACCCTGATTCTCTACATCTGGGGTGACAACGGTTCATCCGCCGAAGGCCAGAACGGATCGATCAGCGAACTGCTGGCGCAGAATGGCATCCCCACCACCATTGCCCAGCAGATAAAAGCGCTCGATACTCTCGGCGGCCTCGACGCGTTGGGCACAGCGAAAACCGAAAACATGTATCACGCCGGATGGGCCTGGGCCGGCAGCACTCCGTTCAAATCCACCAAGCTGGTCGCCGCGCATTTTGGCGGCACGCGCAATCCGCTGGCGATTCGCTGGCCGGCGAAGATTAAGGCCGACCCCACGCCGCGTCAGCAATTTCTGCATGTCAACGACGTGGTGCCCACGCTGTACGAGGTGATCGGTATCACTCCGCCGAAAGTGGTCAATGGTTTCCCGCAAACCCCATTTGACGGCGTCAGCTTTGCCTCCACCTTCAACAACGCAAAAGCGCCGGAAGTAAAACACACCCAGTATTTCGAGATCATGGGCAGTCGCGGCATTTATCACGACGGCTGGTTCGCCGATACGTTCGGTCCGCGCATCCCCTGGCTGCCCGGCATCCCGAAAGGCGTCCTCGGCCCGAAGGGCGAGCTGCTCTGGAACCCAAACAACGATCCTTGGGAGCTCTACAACTTGGATCAGGACTGGACGCAGTCGAACGACCTCGCCGCGAAGAATCCGGAGAAGCTCGCCGAGATGAAATCTCTTTTCCTCTCGGAATTTGCCAAGAACCAGGGCTTTCCGGTTGGCGGTGGTTTGTGGGTTCCGGTCGTACGGCCGGACTTGAGAATCTCCACGCCCTACACCGAGTGGACCTTCGCGGGAAACATGATCCGCATGCCGGAGTTCACCGCGCCAGCCCTCGGTAACAAGGAGAACATCGTCACCGTTGACGCCGAAATTCCCGCCAACGCCAATGGAGTGCTCTACGCCCTCGGCGCATTTTCCGGCGGTCTGTCTCTCTACGTTCAGGATGGCTTGCTCTCTTACGAATACAACTTGTTCGAGATCAATCGCACGCACATCCGCGCCACGGACAAGCTGCCTACCGGCCATGTCAAAATCGAAGTCGAAACTCGCTACGCCGTGAAACGGCCCGCGGGTCCACTCGACGTGATCCTGAAAGTGAACGGCCAACAGGTCGCCAAGGGCCAGGTTCCGGTCAGCGCACCGTTGATGTTCACCGCCAACGACTGCCTGGACATCGGCACCGACCTCGGCTCGCCCGTCTCCGTGGATTACTTCGAGAAAGCCCCGTTTGCCTTTAACGGCAAGATCGCCCAGGTGAAGGTGAAATATCTGGGCACCCCGGCACAGCAGCAGAACGACAAAAAAGACACGGTCGAGCCAGCTCCAGCGCCAGAGGTCGACTAAGCCAGCCCCCGAGGCTCGCTAGTAAACGAGGTCATGGGTGATTGGCAAGAGAAAGCGATTGTTAAATTTTGCAGCCGCGCTGACGCTTTTGTTGATCGCGGTACCGGTGTTTGCGCAAGATAGCGCTGCACCTCCGGCGCAGGCTCCCCCAGCGACGGATAACGCCGATGCGCTCCGCAAAGCCGCGCAAAATCCGGTCGCCAGCCTGATCAGCGTTCCGATTCAGGAGAATTGGAATTTCGGCATAGGCCCGGCCAGCCGTATCCAGAACGTGTTAAACGTTCAGCCGGTGATTCCGGTCAACCTGACGCAGAACTGGAACCTGATCGTTCGCTGGATCACGCCGATCATCTACCAACCGCTGGGCGTAACTGAACCTCCCCCACCCACCGGCCCCGACTTCGCATTCGGCGCGAACGCAACCCCTGCCGCCGAACCAAACCAGGGCGTCTACGGATTCGGAGATATGCAACCCGCGTTTTTCTTCTCTCCGAAGAAAGGCAAAGTGATCTGGGGCGTCGGCCCGCAACTGCTGCTGCCCACCGCCACGCGCACCGGCATTCTGGGCCAGGGAAAATTCGGAATTGGACCCACCGCCGTTGTCTTGGTGCAACCGGGCAAATGGACCTTGGGTTTTCTCGTGAACAACGTTTGGTCGGTAGCCGGCCATAACGATCTGCCCGACGTGAATCAGTTTCTGTTCCAGTATTTCATCAACTACAACTTACAGAAGGGCTACTACCTTACTTGGCAGCCCACCATCACCGCCAACTGGGAGATGACCAACGGCGGTCGATGGATCGTGCCGCTGGGCGGCGGCATTGGACGCATCATGAAACTGGGAGCGCAGCCGGTGAACCTTGGACTTCAATTCTACGGCAACGCCGTTCATCCGCCCGGGGGATCTTCTTGGACCATGCGGCTGTCAATCGCATTCCTATTCCCGGTGAAGCCGAAGGCGTAGCGCAACGTTGTGTTCCTGGCCCGAGTGCGGGGCCTCGATTGAGGAGATTTTAGAAATGGCAACAACGACTATGAAAATTCACGCCCTGCTGCTTGCCACGCTTTTCGTTTTCGCAACCGTGACGTCCGCACAAACGCAGACGCCGCCCAAAATGAAAATGACTACCGACATTCCGGTCGGAATCACCACGCCGGATTCGGTCGATACCAGCATCGGCACGCTCAAATTTTTCGACGGCTTTCCTGACGACGCAACGGTTACCAAGGTCTACGACAACCTGGACCGCGAGCGTGGTGTGCAAGCGTTCTTGGTCGGCATGCCCGGCGCCTCGCTCGCTGCGATGCACGCCGGTTTTGCCAAACTCGGCGTCGAGAACAACAACATCTTGCTCTTCGAGAATCGTCTCGATTCCAAATCACTCTTCCTCACCGGCAACACCGACTCCGTTTACTTCAGCACTTGGATCAACCTGAAGGACGGACCGCTCGTGATCGAAAGCCCTCCGAATGTCCTCGCCTTCCTCGACGACGCGTGGTTTCAATACGTCACCGACATCGGCAACGCCGGCCGCGATAAGGGCAAAGGCGGAAAATATCTCGTACTGCCTCCGGGCTACGACGGCGCGGTGCCAGAGGGTTATCTCGTCGCAAAATCGCGCACCTTCAATTTGTGGCTCATGGGCCGCGGATTCAAAGTGAACGGCGATCTGAAGCCTGCCGTCGACGGCATCAAGAACAATCTGCGTATCTACCCGCTAGCCCAGGCGAAAAATCCGCCAGCGACGAAATTCATCAACGGCTCCGGCGTCGAAGTGAACACCGTTCACTCGAACGATTTCAGCTATTTCGAAGAACTGAACCATGTCGTGCAAGACGAACCCGCCGACGCGCTTGACCCCGACCGGCTCGGACTGTTCGCCTCAATCGGCATCGTGAAAGGCCAGCCCTTCGTCCCCGACGATCGCATGAAGACAATTCTCACCGACTCGGCCGCGGTAGGAAACGCGACGGCACGGGCGATTCTGTTCCGCACACGCGACAAGTCGGCCTACTACTATCCAAACAGCGCGTGGCTCACCACTTTTTCCGGCGGCTATGAGTTCCTGTTGCAGCCCGGCGTCCGCAATCTCGATGCGCGAACGATGTTTCATTACTACGCCACAGGCATCACTCCTGCGATGGCCATGAAGATGGTCGGCGTCGGCTCGCAATACGCCGCAGCTTTCGTCGATTCCCAAGGTAAGCCGCTCGACGGCAGCAAGACTTACAAGATTCATCTGCCGCCAAACATTCCCGCGAAGAATTTCTGGTCCTTCGTCGTGTACGACAACCAGACCCGCTCGATGCTCCAGACCGACGAGCAATTCCCGAGCATCGGCAGCGAAGACAAAACTGTCGTCGTGAATCCGGATACTTCAGTCGATGTGTGGTTCGGACCCACCGTACCGGCGGGCCACGAAACGAACTGGGTGCAAACCGTGCCCGGAAAAGGTTGGAACGTTCTGCTTCGTCTCTACGGCCCGCTGCAGCCTTGGTTCGACAAAACCTGGAAGCCCGGCGAGTTTGAACTCGTAAAGTAAGCACCTGCACCAGACGTAATCGGAGGCAACACCATGCAGCGGACATCGTACTTCGCAGTGGCAGCACTCGCGTTAACCGGCGCACTGAGCATCACCACGGCGAACGCCCAAACAACGGCGGCTCCCATTCCACTATCGACTACGAAAACTATCTCCACGCCTGATAAGCTCGACACGCCGATCGGCAAACTCACGTTCTCAGATGGCGTGCCCACCGGCGACACCGTAAAAATTCTCTACGACAATCTCGACCGCACCCGCGGCGAGACCGTCTATCTGGATAACCTCGGGGCGGTTGCGATACGTGCTTTTCTTTCGGGCCTTGCGTCTCAGGGCGCCGACGCTCCAAACCATGTCGCGATTTTCGAGCAGCTTATGGATTCCCAGTCCGTCGTGCTGACCGCGAACACTTCCACACTCTACGCCTTTTCCCGCACCGACCTCGCAAAAGACGGCCCCACCGTTATCGAAGTGCCCCCCGGCATGCTCGGCTTTCTTGACGACGACTGGGAGCGCTTCGTCGGAGATCTCGGTGTCACGGGGCCGGACAAGGGTAAGGGTGGCAAATATCTCGTTTTGCCTGCCGGGTACGACGGCCAGATTCCCGACGGATATTTCCTGCTGAAGCCCCGCACCAACAAGAATTTTCTCTTCTTGCGCGGCGGCATTGCCAACGGCCTCGAAGCTGGTGCCAAGAATATGACTTCGGGCATCAAGATTTACCCCTTAAAAGACGCGTCCAGTCCCGCTCCCACCACCTTTATCAATTTGTCCGGCAAATCCCTCAACACGCTTTTCCCGAACACGCTGGACTACTACGAATTCCTAAACGCGGTCGTCCAGGATGAGCCCTTAGATGCGATCGATCCATCGCAGCGTGGCGCGATCGCCACCGTCGGCATCGTTAAAGACAAACCGTTCGCTCCTGATGACCGCATGAAAAAGCTGCTCATCGAATCCGCCGCGCTAGGCGCTGCCACCGCGCGCGCCATCACTTTCGACCCTCGCATCGATGGCGTGTATCTCTATCCCGGCACGGACAGCGTCTGGTCCGCGTTCTTCGCGAACAGAAATGCAACTTTCCAATTGGATGGGACCATGCAGCTGGACGCGGCCGCTCTGTATTACTTCAATGCCGGCGGCGTCACACCGGCCATGGCAGATACGGCCGTAGGCGTTGGCTCCGATTATGCAGGCGCCTATCTTGATTCCAAAAAGCAGCCCTTCGACGGCAGCAAAACCTATAAGCTCCATCTGCCGCCGAACGTTCCGGTCAATAACTTCTGGGCCGTCACGATTTACGACACGCAATCGCGCTCCATGTTGCAGACGGGCCAAAAATTTCCAACTGTTGGCAGCCAAACGAAGGGAATCGAGAAAAACGCTGACGGCTCGTTCGACGTGTATTTCGCGCCAAAAGCTCCGGCAGGTAAAGAGAACAACTGGCTGCAGACCGTGCCGGGCAAGAGTTGGTTCGTGATCCTGCGCATGTACGGGCCACTGGAACCTTGGCTAAACAAAACTTGGCGGCCCAGCGAGATCGAGCTGGTGAAATGAACGGGCAGTGATGCACCCATAAGCACAAGGAGCAATCCGATGTTCAAAATAACTTCGTTGTTAAAGCAGATAGTCCCGGTATGCCTGGTGGCGTGTGCCGCGTTTCCGGCTGTGACTCGAGCCCAGGCTCCGGTTTTCGAAGTCACGCCGGTGTCGAGCACCATAAACTTTGAGGTCGACGCCTCCGTCGCCATCAAGGGCACCTTCAGCAAGTGGACCTCGACTCTCACCTTCACGTCGCCCGAACTTTCCAGCGGCGTCTTGGAAATTAAAATTCAGGCGGACAGCGTCGACACCGGTAGCGGCATGAAAAACGGCAAGCTGAAGAGCAAAGACTTCTTCGACGCTGCGAACAATCCCTACATCACCTTCAAATCCACGGCGATTACCCAAACGGGTCCGGAAACTTTCGACGTCACCGGAGACTTCACCATCCGCGGCGTCACCAAACAAGAGAAACTCGCATTGGTGGTCACCGGCGCTGGCACTGGCTCCGGCACGATCAAGGGCACCATGGCCTTCGATCGCAAACAGTACGGCATGAATAGCGGCATTCCGTTTATCAAAATCGCGGACCGCGTCGAAGTCACAGTCGATCTAACGGCGAAACGCATCAGCGGACCGCCGGTGAATCTGAAGAAGCAATAGAAGCGCCTACAACCAAATTAACCAGGAGGCATTTCGAATGAATGCACGAATTCTTGCAAAGTTAGTCGCGGCTGCAGCTGTACTCTTTGTTTGCACGGGCATCACGCTGGCACAGGTTCAGCCGGGACAAACCGCGGCACCCGCTCAGGCGGCACCGGCATGGTCACCGGCGCAACAGATCGACATGTTCGCATTCCCGAAGAATGGCCAGAGCCCGGACCAGCAACTGAAGGACGAGACCGAATGCTATGGCATGGCCAAACAACGCACTGCGGTCGATCCGACCAAGCCGGCTCCGCAGGGACCCAGCCCCGAAGAAATCGCCGCGGCGCAGAAGGAAGCCGCTGACAACGCTCAGCAAGTGTACGGCACGCGGCTGCGCGGCGCTGCTCGTGGCGCAGCGGGTGGTGCGGCGATGGGTGCTATAGCGGGTGACGCCGGAACCGGCGCCGGAGTTGGTGCGGTGGCTGGAACCATGCGCGGCGGGATGCAGCAGCGTCAGGCCAACGCCCAGTCCAAACAACAGGCCGCGGCGCAAGCAGCAGCGGACTTGAAGAAACAGACTGCTCAACTGCAACAAGCGCACCAAGAGGGCATCGACACGTTCCAACGTGCCTTCGCGGCCTGTATGGATTCGCGCAACTACTCGGTGAAGTAAACCGGCGAAAGCCGTTTCAAAGATTTAGGGGTACGCAGCTACGTGGAGGCGCCATGTTTTCTCGATTGAAGCTTATTCTGTTGGTTTTTGCAGTCTTGGGTTCGGCCTGCTTTCTTCCAGCGCGCGCGCAGCAGAAAGGACAGTACGTTCCCGGACAGTACGGGTTAAACGCCGGCTCCATACCAGATCCCGGAATCACTTACGCCAATTTGACGTTGAATTATTCCGCCGGTCAGCTGAACGACTCCAACGGAAACGCCCTGCCCGGCATCACCGGCAACTATTCTTTCTGGGTGAATGAAAACCTTTTCTACTACGTGCCCAAGCACAAATTTCTCGGTGCGTATTTTTTCCCGTACGTGGTGATTCCGATTGCCAATGGCTCACTGGTCGCGGCTATCGTCGGCACCAACCTTAGCGCTAATGGCGGCGGTCAAGGTCTCGCGGATATGTATGTTCAGCCCATCAATCTTGGCTGGCACTTGAAGCGCGCCGATGTTGCGGTTGGCTACGGTTTCACCGCTCCCACCGGGCGCTTCACCCCGGGCGCCAGCACCAACGTCGGTTCTGGATATTGGGGCAACGATTTCACCACCAATACCACCGTGTACCTCACCAAGAATAAAGCCACCACCGCGAATCTAGCCACGGTGTGGGAAATTCACGGTCAGAAAGACGGCACCACCATCACTCCGGGACAGGCATTCACGGATGAGTGGGGCCTCGGCCAAATCCTCCCGCTGAAGAAGGATTTCACCCGGCTCTTGCAACTCGGCGTAATTGGCTACGATCAATGGCAAGTGACCCGCAACAGCGGCACGACGCAGAATTTCCCTTACTACTCGTCGCACGCGGTCGGATTCCAAACCAGCTTCATTCTGCCGGCCAAAGCGGTCTCCGCGTTTTTCAAGTACGAAAACGAATTCACCGCCAAGGCGCGGCCCGAAGGCCGCGTATTCGTCTTCGGTTTTTCGTGGACTCTGCGGATTCCGAAACCTCAGCCTCCTCCGCCGCCAGCTCCCGCACCGGCGCCGAAATCGTAGGGCCGCCGTGGGTCGGTTTGTCCAGTCCCCGGACTGTTCAACTCCCGCGAACCTAGTATCATTGCGAGAATTCGACCGGCTGCTGGGGCCAAATTTTTCGTCGACGCCTCCTCGATTATTTCGCTTTGGAGAAAACCTATGACGCTCCTTGCCCGGATACCCGGGACCTGCTCCCGACTGCTGAAGCTCATGGTCGTGCTGCTTGCCATTTGCGGTTCCCTACACGCAGCAAGCACCTTGCGGGGTGACGTCGTCATCATGAAGAACGGCGACCGCTTCACCGGCGAAGTGAAACGGCTGCAGACCGGTATCCTGTACATCGAGACCGATTACTCCTCGAGTAACCTGGCCGTGGATTGGACCCAAGTCGCGAAGGTCAAAAGCACTGCGACTTATTTGATCACTCTTGCCGACGGCAAGCACGTGACCGGAAAACTCGAGCGCCTTACCGAAGCCGACAACCATGTCGATGACGTGACCATCGTAGGTCCGACCGCTGACCTCCACATCCCCCCTGCGCAAGTGGTTGAGATGTCCACCCAAAAGTCCTCGTTCTGGCGTCAGCTCACTGGAAGCATCGACGCCGGAACAAGTTTCACCAGCGGCAACAGCCAGATCGCGGTGAACACCGACATGAACGCGACCTACGCGACGCCCAAGTGGACCGCAACGGGCGATCTCGGCACTTCCTTCGGCAATCAAACCGGTGGCACCAAAACAAATCGTAACGATGCATCTCTTGAGGGCCAGTACTTTATGGGACGCAACGCTTACCTCGGCGGCCTTCTCGATTTTCTGCACAGCAGCCAGCAGGATTTGGACCTGCGCACGACCGTCGGCGGAGGATATGGCCGCTACCTGAAGCGCACCGGCACCTCGCAGTTCCGCTGGCTCGGCGGCATTGTCTACACTCGGGAGGCATACACCAGCATGCACCAGGCCGGGGGTAGCAATGCTGAAGGTCTCTTGGGGCTAGCTTACGATTCATATCGCTTTAAGGTTGGAGAGATTCATTTGGCTGCTATGACTTTTCCCGGATTGTCGGATTCCGGACGCATTCGCGCTACCACCAACAATTCGCTGGTCATCCGCCTCACGAATAATTTCCACTTAACTTTTACGTTTTGGGACAACTACGACAGCCGCCCGCCGGTCGCCGCGAAGAATAATGAATTGGGGCTCAGCTCAGCGATTGGTTGGGCCTTCTGATAAAGACCAAGTTGTAAGACTTCCGCCCTGATCAAAGGAACTTCAAGAAAAGCTCTGAGCTGATGCCTCGCGACCGCTAAGCACGATCGAACTGCGATTACTAGCGGCTACTTGACCTCGGTTACGGAAACGATTGACCTACGATCACGATAACTTATACGTTCGAGTCGAAATCAGCCGGCCCTACGTCGGGGGCCTTGGAAAAAGTATGGTCTTCAAATTGTTCGTGCTAGCCTAAAGCCTTTCAGGATCAACGATGCCCCAACCTCAGTCTTCGAAGCAAAAATCGCAGCCTCAACTGACAGAAGCGGAACCTCGCCGTTGGCTCGGTTTACTGCTTGTAGCTTTCGCACTACTTTTTATAGTCGTTGCGGTCGTTTGGAATTCGAAGTTCCGGACTAGCGCCCAGTCCGTCGGAGCAGCTTCGAGCGTTTCGGCCGCTCCCGGCATGGCGGCTGACCATCAAACGTTTCAACTAACCGTGGAAAACAAAGGACCCGCTCCCACAAACATTCCAGCTGGAATGGTGTGGATTCCGGGCGGCGAATTTTCCATGGGCGCGCAGGAGGATGCCTCTCTGAATGACGTGGGGATGCAGGCGACGACGGACTCGCGTCCGATACATCACGTCTACGTCGACGGATTTTGGATGGACAAAACCGATGTCACTAACAGGGAGTTCACCAAATTCGTCAATGCGACTCATTATGTGACTGTTGCCGAGCGTAAGCCGCGCCCTGAAGATTTTCCTGGTGCGCCCCCGGAGAATCTTGTGGCGGGCGCTGTGGTGTTTTCGCCTCCCGATCATATGGTTCCGCTGAACGATCACTATCAATGGTGGTCCTACGTCAATGGTGCGAATTGGCGCCATCCAACCGGGCCGCAGTCTACAGTGAAGGGCCGCGACAATTTTCCGGTGGTCGACGTAGCTTACGAAGATGCGTTGGCTTATGCAAAATGGGCAGGTAAGCGCCTACCGACCGAAGCAGAATGGGAATTTGCCGCGCGAGGCGGGCTCTCAGGCAAGCTTTACCCGTGGGGCAACGAATTTCGTCCCAACGGAAAATGGATGGCTAACACGCATCAAGGCGCTTTCCCGGTCCAGGATACGGGCGACGACGGTCACATTGGAATCAGCGAAGTCGCGCTATTCCCGCCAAATGGGTATGGCTTGTACGACATGGCCGGGAACGTCTGGCAGTGGACGTCGGATTGGTACCGCTCCGATTACTATGAGCAATTGGCCACGGCAGGCGGCACGGCGCGCAATCCTGACGGGCCAAAGGCGCCTTTTGATCCGGACGAGCCGGGAGAAAAGAAAAAAGTTCAACGCGGCGGATCGTTTTTGTGCACGGATCAATATTGCTCCCGGTACCTAGTAGGAACCCGAGGCAAGGGTGAAATAACGACCGGCACAAATCACCTCGGCTTTCGGTGTGTGATCGTTCCGAAAAAATCCGCGCTCATCAGCGGTCAACAATTGCCCTGACTGTCAGTTTGCCTTTCAGTTCAACGCAGCTCAATCCTGAGTTCGGTTCAGAATTCGGTAGGTATAGCCGGTTGAGAATTGGAAATTGCTCCGGGCGACAATATAGTCGTCGGAGAGGATATTGCCCGGAGGCTGGCGTGGATCGCTGCGACCAGTTAGGTAACGGACGACAGTCGTTCCTTTGCCGCCGGTGGCTGGGAAATAGAGCTTTTGATAGTTCGAACTGGGCCCTCGGAAGCTAGAATTCAGGAGAGGTGAACCTACTTTTGAAGCGCTGATCTTTTTTTAGCGTGCCGTGAAATCTACGGTCACCAGCGAAATATCGTCTTTATGCCCCTCACCTGGCGGTTGCTCCAGCCAGTGGGCCAATTCGAGCAGCACCGCGTCCACAAATTGCCCGGCTCCAAGTTTGTAATTCGCTTCCATGAATTGCATGAGACGATCCGTTCCAAACTCTTCGTCCGAAGGGCTACTTGTTTCCGGGATTCCGTCCGTATAGAGGACGAATCGGTCGCCAGCCTCGATCGGCGCTTGAAGTGAATCGTAGGTCGCTTCTTCGAACTGTCCCAGGACCAAACCGTTCTCGAGCAGTTGGCTGGCGCGGCCGGTTGATTTCCGGCAAAGCAAGATCGGCGGATGGCCGGCGCCACCGTACGTCATGATGTTCTTTTCCAAATCTACGTAGACGTATGCTGCTGTTACAAAATTGTGCTGGAACTTTCCGCAAAGGGCTAGGTTTAGACCCGCCAAGACCTTGCCCGGATCGGAGGCGTGGTGAGCTTGGGCTGTGAGAGCGACCTGTAACATCGACGCGATCAGAGCGGCAGGCAGACCATGCCCCGAAACGTCGGCGATCAGAATTCCGATGTGATTCGGGTCCACGACAATGAAGTCGTAGAAGTCGCCCGCGACAGAGGTCATGGGAATATAGCGAGCAACAATTTCCATGCCTGCAATCTTCGGGGTGCTGCTCGGCAAGATCGACAATTGAATCTGGCGAGCCATTTCCAGTTCTGTATTTATTTCGACGAGTTGTTTCGCAATCTGTGCGTGCGCTTCGCGCAGCATCAGGTGAGTACGCACGCGCGCTTTTACAACTGCAGCAGAGAATGGCTTATGAATGTAATCGACCGCACCAACCTCAAATCCTTTGGTTTCATCTTCAGCTTGTGTCTGACCGGTAAGAAAAATTACAGGAATCTCCTTGGTATCGGGATTCGCTTTCAAGCGGCGACAGACCTCGTAGCCGTCCATTTCTGGCATCATCACATCCAACAGAATCAGGTCCGGTTTCTCGGTGGCCGAAGCGATGGCAAGGGCCTTCTCACCATTGGTGGCAACTTTCGTGGCGTACGAATCCTTTAGCGCGCCGGAGATGACGCCAATATTTATCGGGGTATCGTCCACGATTAAAATCGTTTTTTGCGCCGAAGCCAGGGCCATTGTTTCACTCCAAGTGAATCGTTAATCGCGTAGCGATCTCTGAAAGACACTTCAGTGCGCCATCAAAATCAAAATTTCCGACAAAACCGCTGAGAGCGTTGATTTCCGTTCCGTTCAGCGCCTTCGACAGCGCGGGCTTCGCTTCTAAAATGAAGTCAGCGGCTTCGCCATCATCACTTTTTAGCAGTTTCTGCAACCGGTGGAGGAGTTGCACCACACTCTCAGTATCCGCAGCACCAGACGTTGCACCCAAATCGGCAACCGGCTCGGTTGGTAATGCCGAACGTATGGCGTTGACCGCGTCGTTTAATGAGCTAGCAAGCGATTTCAGCGCGGATTCCAGGCCTTGGCCTGTTCCGACTGAAGTCTCAACCCTCGCCGCGTCCTCCGCTACAGCCATTACACCAAGATTGGCTGCGGCTCCCTTCAAGGAGTGCGCTGCCCGTTGGGCCATAGACGCGTCTCCGGCGACGAGCGCCGCGCGAATTTCGTCCATCGCCTTCGTCTCCGCAAATTTGCAAAGCAACATTTCGTAGCGTTTGAGATGGCCTCCGGTACGCCGCAGCGCCGTCTTGGTGTCTACGCCAGAAATCTGCAGCGGCACGTCGCCCGTGGGTCGGGCCGCGTCGGGACCCGCGCTAGAAGACTTGGAGGGCCCGGACGGCGCGTTGCCGGAGTCCCGAGGTTTGATCCAACGCAATAAAGTCGCGAAAAGTGCTTCCGGATCAATTGGCTTCGATAGATGGTCGTTCATGCCGGCATCGGTGCACTTGTCGCGATCGTTGGCCATTACATTGGCCGTCATAGCGATGATGGGTAAAGACTGAAATTCTGGTTTCAAACGTAGCGCCCGCGTGGCATCGAGCCCATCCATCACCGGCATTTGCATATCCATTAGCACCAAATCGTATTCGCGTTCGGCAACCATTTGAATGGCGATCTGTCCGTTTTCCGCCGTGTCAATCGACAAATGAGCATCTTCTAATAAACCCAGTGCCACTTCACGATTGAGTTCGTTGTCTTCTACGATCAAAACACGTGCACCTCGTATTTGTTCGAGTTCGACCGCGGGATTGGCCTGCGCGTTGTAATTCTTGGCGCTGCTCGCATCCAGCGCTTCGACCACTGAATCGAACAGCATCGACGCGGTGACCGGCTTTATCAAAATATTTTCAAACGCATTTTCTTCGGCCTGTTTCAAAACTTCTTCACGTCCGTACGCCGTAACCATCACAAGTTTAGGGCGAAGGGGAAGGTCAGGCAGCGCCCGAATTCGCTTGCCTGTTTCGAAACCATCGAGGCCTGGCATCTGCCAGTCGACAAAAACAATTTCGTATGGCCGGTTAATTTCCGCGGCGTGCCGCACCATCTCAATTCCTTCCAGGCCCGCGGGAGCTTCGTCCGCCTCGAATGTCATGCTGGTCAACATGCTGGAAAGCACGGCGCGTGCTTGTGAATTGTCGTCAATGATCAGAACTCGACGCCCACGAAGATCGGGAGTGTTGGCACGGCGCGGGGCAACGACCCCATTGCCAAGTCGGGCGGTAAACCAGAACGTACTGCCCTTCCCCATCTGGCTATCGACGCCAACGTCTCCGCCCATCAGCTGTGCAAGGCGCTTGGAAATCGCCAGGCCCAGTCCGGTCCCGCCGTGCTGGCGAGTGGTGGAGGCATCCGCCTGCTCAAATGCTTGAAACAGCCGTCCCATCTGTTCCTCGGTGAGGCCGATGCCAGTGTCGCTCACCGAAAAGTAAATTAACTGGCCATCGCTGTCCTTCTGCTGCACCCGGCCCCGAATGATGATTTCACCGCGCTCGGTGAATTTCACAGCATTGTTGCAGAAATTAATTAGGATTTGACCCAGCCTTAACGGGTCGCCTTTCAGCCGGGCCGGAATTGCCGATTCAATGTCAAAGATCAGCTCCAAGCCTTTCGCAGAAGCTTTTTCCGAAATTAGGTTGCTGACATTCTCGAGTACTTTTTCCAGATCGAAGTCGATATTTTCCACCGACAGCTTCCCTGCTTCAATCTTCGAGAAGTCCAGTATGTCGTTGATGATGCCCAGCAAGTGTTGGCCTGAGGTTTGAATTTTTCTTACATAATCCTGCTGCCTGCGATTCAGATCGGTGCGCAAGGTAAGATGCGACATTCCGATAATTGCGTTCATCGGCGTACGGATTTCGTGACTCATATTGGCCAGGAAATCGGACTTCACCTTGGTGGCCTTCTCCGCCACCTCTTTGGCGCGCCGCAACTCTTCTCCAGATGCTTCGAGCGCCTGGTTAATCGTCTCCAATTCTTCCTTGCGAGCGTTGAGCTGACGTTCCGAAACTGCTAATGATTCCGCTTGGGCCTTGGTTCGATCGAGCAGAGTTCTGGTGGCGATGTTGCCGTTTAATATTTCGGCGCTTAGCGCAATTGAAGGCAACAAGGAGTCCAGCAAGGTCCGCTGGCGTTCAGACCAAGATGAGTTCGTCGCCAGCTCCAGTACGGCGGTGGCCTGGTCCCTGTTAATGACCGGAGCAAAAAGAATTTTTCCGACGGTCAGGGTTCCCATGCCGGCTGAGATCTTGACGCGATCTCCGGCCGTGATTTCGAGTATGCGTTTCTCCAGGGCAGCTTGCCCCGCCAGCCCTTCGCCCAGTGCAAACTCCCGGGGGCTGGCTTCATCGGTATTTGCAAACGCGCACGCCCGGACGAAGTGCTGGTGACTCTCATCGGCAACGTAGAAAGCTCCATAAACCAAAGGAATCGATTGCGACAATCGTGACAACAAAGCTTTTCCAAATCCGGCATAGTCTTGGGCGGACTGCAGGGCCTCCAAAGTAGATCCCACTTCCACCTTCACCCAGCTCTGGGTTTCGCGCTCACGTGCGGCAAGTTGCAGCGTTCGTAGCGCCCGCCCGATCTCCCCGATTTCATTCTTACGTTCCAGGAAAGGAATGTTCTGATCCAGTCGTCCGTCGGCCAGATTTTGGATGGCGCCCTGAAGCGCAATCAGTTCGTTCACCACCTTGGTCTGCACGATGTAAAACGCCGCGGCCCACGACGCCAGGAGACCCAAGCCAATTACCAGCCAGGTGATCCGAATTGCGTGATGTGTGCTTCGGGTTAGGTCGTCGGAACGTTGGTCAATATATTTTTGGAGATTCGCCATGATCTCAATCGTGGCTTGACGCGCCTGCTGCAATTCCTGGTTCACTCCGTGCATCAGGCTAAGGGCTTTCGCGCTGTTGCCCGCTAGCGCCGCGGCACGCAGGGGACGTGCGTCAGATTCGGCCCGATCGAATAAGGCGGAGGCACTGTCGATCTTGTCCGCGCGTTCGGGACTCTGCTTCAGTGCCGCAGCCATCGCGGCATGATAGTCCGCGCGAATCTTTTCCAATTCACCATCGATCACCTGCCGTCGATCGGGGTCAGCCTCATCAACGAGTTCATACAAAAATAACCCGAAGCGATTCGTGTGGGCTCGTGCCTCTCCCACGCTCCTCAGCGCTTCGACTTGCTCGTCGATCAAGGCGCTGTACCGCATGTCGATCACCTTGCTTTCAATGGAGGAATAGACGCCGGCTGCGAGCACCATCAGAGCTAGCGGAACCATGGCAATCAGAAGCTTTCGTCGCAGCCTCAAATTCGCAAATAAAGCTTTCAAGTGTGCTCCGGGAATTACGGTAAGAATCGTTTTGGCATGCGGCGCTTAGCAATTGTACCTCTTGGCGCACCGTAGATCCTCAGTGCCTGGTAAGTCGCGTTACCGGACATCTGGATTCAGCCAGCGTGAGATGGGTTCTCCCGAAATTGGGAGGCGAATTGTCGCCGCCGGATCCTCCGTCCGTGTCGACCTTCGATTCATTACCGATCAATTTTCATGGCGGTATCGAAATCGTCTTACTCTCCAGAGAACCTTCTCAATCAAGCGTCTTTCGTTCTCGCCTTACGCACAGGGAGAGATCTTCTATGACAGCCGGTCGGCCACATGGAATAAGAATACCTACGCGTTGGTGCGGCGTTCCCGATTCGCAAGCGCTTCGAATTCGAGGGCTATTACGAGCGCGATTACACCACCGGCGGATCTCCGCCACACGAGAACGTGATCGGCACGGCTCCCGTAAGTCCTGAGTCCCATCGGCGCGAAGCTTCCCTGGGGCGCTGCCACATTAGTAGAATTTTGGCGCGTCAATTCCATGGTCATCAGCGGATAGGCATAGACGTGGGCATCTTTGGCATCTTGGCCAACTTTCTCGCCAGAGCCACAGCCCGCGACCAGAAGACACAACAAGCCAAAAGCCAAAGTCATAGACCAAGTCTTTCGTGTTATCGCTGCTCCTGAAGAGACATCGTGCGAGGAAGCTAGAGCATTCCTTAGCAAAGTATATTGTCAAAACTAACAGGCGTCGCGTTAAGGAATTAACGGAATTAAACTAGCAAATTGCAGTTCAAACTTAGCTAGGGCCCGAATTAGCGCGGTAAACCGCACAAGTGAAATTCGAGCGCTGGCTAGGCAACGTGCGATCCGAAACCATCAGAACGCCTCACCAACTCCCATTCCGAACGTGTGGCCGTCTCTACCCTGAGCAATGTCCGCGCGCAGATTGACGTGATATTTCTTGCTCAACTCAAATCGCAATCCTCCACCGCCACTGGGAAGGAAATGGCTGCTCTGCACCATTTGAAACGGCTGGCTACCACCTGGGATAGCGCCACCGAGACCGCCGAATGCAACCAGGCCAAACCGTTTGGGCAGGACGAGACGATACTCCACTTGGGTTGCGAGCGTATAGCGAGTGAAGTAGCGGCCCGCCACGTACCCGCGCAGTTCGTTATTGGTTCCGTAGATGCAATTTCCGTAGAAGGGCGGCGTGCCGCTCGTCGCACAGAAACTCGCGTCGTAGGCGAGGACCTGAGCTTTGCTCAAACTCCAGTACTTATCAAATTCAGTTTTATACGATTGAAAAGAATATTTGCTGCCTAAAGCATCGGAAAAAAAATCTGATGTGAAGGTGAAAAAAGTTCCGCCGACTGGATAGAAGTGGTTGGGCCGGGTGTCACGACTCAGGCGCACTCCGAGTGACGTGAGATTCGAATGGAGTCCGACTTCTGGGGGGATCGGGACGCTGGTGTCCTTGTTTGGCACCACGGTAATGAATGAGCGTCCTGTGACAAATCGCGGGCCCACAAAGAATTTCCAGCCGATACGGCGCAGAACCTCCCCAAAGAATGCTTGACCAGTTTGGTTGAGGGGCAGTTTCAAGTTCGCGGCGACTCCCGTTCCGTAAATGTTGTAGTCCACGTTGCCGCGCGCGTAGCCGCTGGTAACCTCGTACCTATTATGGTCGAGGAAGAGTTGGCCGCCGATTGCGAAGCCTCGGCTGCCGTTGTTGGTAATGAGGCCGGCTACGCCTACCGTGGAAGGCGGTGATTCTTTGTCGTTCTTGCTAAAGGGGAAAATATAGCCGAGTACGGGAACGATGCCCGAACCAATGGCGGGACTGGATATGGGAAGAGGCGCGACCACAATCGCACCGCGTTTTGGTTTTTTTTCTTTTTTAGCCTTCTTCGTTGCGACAGTTGCAGGCAGTGACTTGTTGACATCGTCTGGCGTGCCGGTTGCGCCCTGTTGACCGGTCGCGGCTGGCGCCGACGTCGTGGGCTGCTGTACGGCGTATGTAGTGTGCGTCTGGAGAATCGTGCTGCATCCGAAAGCGACTATTGCGTAAACACCACATAGGAAACCACGCATATGATGACGAGAGTGTTTGCGCAAAACGAAAATCCCCGTTTGTCGACGCTCAAGATGGGCGCCGCGATGGTACCACACGCGAGAACACGCCGATTAGTCCTGATTAACGCCGTAACCGGACACGTGAAATCGCGCCTAAAAAACTCGGCGTGAGCCATGCTGCAGCGGCTGAAATCAAATACGGGCTTCTGATTTGGATCGCG
>Ga0209006_10001844_pt1 | contig 19175 bp, 15 predicted proteins | sample JacPin_JW_Ref_O2_FD_188567 | JGI IMG/M metagenome (GOLD analysis project Ga0209006, IMG submission 188567) | Forest soil microbial communities from Algoma, Ontario, Canada - Jack Pine, Ontario site 1_JW_Ref_O2 (SPAdes) (version 2) | ecosystem: Environmental > Terrestrial > Soil > Boreal...
TAACGCTCTGGGCCGCGAACGGCGCCATGGGCCGGTTATACGACGTGCTCGCCATCTGGAAGGACGAAGGCGTGAACGTCAGCGGCAAAGGCCTGCCCGGCAACCACTCTCTGCAGGAGAGCGCGCCCAAAGAGACGCTCGCCGAGATACAGCAGTTTCTGCGCGGCTGAAAGCATGATCCGATCCAAAATCCTCTGCGCCTTCCTGACGATGGGAGGGATGGCGATGGCTCAAACCCCTGCGAGCGACGTACCCAAGTATCCGCCCGGGCTCTATGCCACGATCACCACTTCGGTGGGAGTGATCACCGCGCAGTTGTTCGAAAAGGAGACGCCGGTGACGGTTCACGCCTTCATCGGCCTGGCGCGTGGCACCCAGCCTTGGCGGGACCCGAAAACCAAAAAGCCGGCCACTCATCCTTTGTACGAAAATCTGATCTTCCACCGGGTGATCCCGGATTTCATGATTCAGACCGGCGACCCTACAGCCACCGGATCGTATGACTGCGGATTCACGCTTCCCGACGAATTTGTCGCGAGTCTGAAGTTCGACCGTCCGGGCCGCTTGGCCATGGCCAATGCGGGACCCCGAACCGCCGCCTGCCAGTTCTTCATCACCGAAGACACGTATGCCGCCGGAAACGGCCACTATACGATCTTCGGCCAGGTGGTGGATGGCCAACCTCTGGTGGCCAAGATTTCCCACGTGATCCGCGACAATAACGACCGGCCAAGAGTACCCGCCAAGCTGATCAAGATCGACATCATGCGCGTGGTGGAAAACGCTGCGCCGGGCAAGTGAACGGGCGTCCCTGCGATCAACTTTGTTTCTCGCGCTCCGTCTCTTGCGCTTCCGCGTTGACTCGCGTGTGCAAGGCCATGCCGACCAGCGTCGCGATCAGGATCGCCGGATACAACTGCCCGATGAGAGATTCTGCCGTGGTCAGCGATCGCGCAATCCGATGCACCGGATACGCGTCGCCAAAAGATACCGTGGTGAGTGTCTCGAAGCTAAAGTAGATCAGGCGGGACGGTTCACCGGTGGGAATTCCCACGGCCAAGGGTATTTGGAAGTGGATTGAGTCGGGAATCTCTTCCATCAGCAATTTGTAGGCGAACGCCCAAGTGATGCCGATCAACAAATAAGCGGCCACACCGCCCATCACGCGATGCACGGTCACCGGGCCGGGAAGAAAAGTCTTTTTCAGCGTCATCACCACCAGGATCGCCATGCCGAACACCTTCAGCCCCGAATCCCAGCCTCTGGGGCTGAAGGAAGGGTTGAATTCGGCGATCAGGTCAGCCGTGAATTCCAGAACAGTCAGCACGATAATCACGTACATCAGTGCCTGCTTATAGACGGTCGCGATTGCGCCCGAGAGCAGCATTAGGGCGAAGGTGAGGTCAATGATGATTCGCCCAGCCCGGGACAGCCCGACCATCGGAACGAAAATAGTGATCAGCACCAGAAATGCAAGGAAGAAGCTAAGCAGCCGATCCTCACGCCAAAAACCAGGCAACTCCCGATCTATGTCCGCCACGTAATTTTCTCCTTCGGCATCCGCGCCGCTAAGAGACAGTCTCCCATTTAGATGCGTGTTAGCATAACGGGCAGACTGAATGCATGATCCGTACCGGAGATGAGTATCGCCAGTCCATCCGGGATGGCCGCGAAGTTTATCTGAACGGCGAAAAGATAGACGACGTCGTCACACATCCCGCTTTCAAGCCCCTGGTCGATATCCGCGCCCGCATTTACGACATGGCGCACGAACCGGCCACTCGGCCGATGATGACTTATACCGACCCGCAAGGCGAGGCGCACGCCATCGGCCTGAAATTGCCGTACACGCAGCAGGACTGGTGGGATAAACGCCGGGCCACCGACAAAGTGATGGATGAAATCGGTGGCGTGGTGACACGAGTTGGGGACGAAACGGTCGGCGAAATGTGGTCCCTGTACGATGGCCAGAACATTCTGAATGAGGTTGATCCGCGCTTTTCGGCCAACATTCGAAATCATATTCACCGGGTTCTGCACCAGGATTTGTTTCACGTGTCGGCCAATACCGATCCTAAAGGCGACCGCTCCAAGCCTCCGCAAGCCCAGGATCCGGACATGTTGCTGCACCTGGTCCGGGAGACCGACGCGGGCATCGTGGTTCGCGGCGCCAAGTATGAAACGGCGGCCGCGTATGCCAATCAAGCGTTCGTGAAGCCGACCATCGCCAACTGGGGCAACTCAGAGCTGTCGGATTACGCCGTTGGGTTCATCTGCGATCTGGGCTCGGCCGGATTGAAATTTATCTGCCGGACCGGTTTTGCCGGCCGCGCGCCGGCCGAAGATTATCCGCTTTCCAACCGCTTCGACGAAGTCGACGCACTGGTGATTTTCGACGACGTCCTGGTTCCATGGCAAAACGTTTTGTTTTACAGGCATACCAAAGCCGCCACCTTTATCCGCTCCACGCTGCATCGCTACAGCGCCTTCGCTTTCGTGCAGCGCAATCTCAAGGTTGCGGACATGCTGATCGGCGCGGCGCTCTTCAACGCCCGTCAGACCGGCCTCGACAAACAGCAAGCCGTACAGGAAAAACTCGCGCAGCTGGCTTGCTATCGGGAAGGTATCCACGCACACTTGACCGCATCCATCGCGCTGGCGGAGCCCAGTCCAGGCGGCCTGCTGATGCCCAATCAATCGCTGCTCTACACCGGCCGGGTACTGGCGTGCACGCAATTGCCCGCCATGATGCACATTGCCCGCGAGCTGTGCGGCGGCCAGATTTGCATCACCCCGGACGCGGCGTCCTTCGCGCATCCCGTGGCAGGCGAGTGGCTCAAGAAATTTTATTCGGTCAATGAAGAGTGGGTAGCGGAGGATCGCCGCAAACTGCTGGCGTTTGCGCGTGACCTCTTGAATTCCGACTACGCCGGCCATCGATTGACCTTCCAGTTATTCGCGCAATCGCCGCCCTTTGCGCACCTGGCCGCGGTGTACAACAATTTCGATTGGAGCGGTCCGCTGGAATTCGTCCGCAAATCGGCGGGACTCTCCGAACAGGTGCTCGGAAAAAAGAAGATGGCGCGAGACGCATGAGCCACCAGCGCATACGTAAATTCAATACGCGCGATACTTATCCTGAGCAAAAGCTCGATAACGATTTGTGCCAGGTAGTAGTGGCCGGAAACATGGTCTTTGTGCGCGGTCAGGTGGGTCAGGATTTGGACACTAGCCAGTCGGTTGGCTCGGGCGATGTCCGCGCTCAAACCGAGCAGGCCATGTCGAATATCAAGATTTTGCTCGAAGAGGCTGGAAGTTGTCTCGATGATGTCTGCAAGATTGTGATCTACCTGGTTGACGCGCGCTACCGCGAGCCCGTCTACCGCGTGGTGGGCAAGTGGTTGAAAGGCGTCTATCCGGTTTCCACCGGCTTGGTGGTTTCCGCGCTGGCCCGTCCTGAATGGCTGGTTGAGATCGATGTCACTGCGGTGATTCCACAAGAGCGCGGAGCATGACGATGTCGATCGCGGCTCGCTGCCCCTTGACCGGCATGCTCGGCGTAGCGGTGGCCTCTTCCAGTATTGCCGTGGCCAGCCGTTGTGCGAACGTGCGCGCGGGCGTGGGCGCGGCGCTTAGCCAGAACGTGACCGATCCCAGCCTGGGGCGGCGCGCCCTCGATCTGATGGAGAGCGGCCGGAGCGCGCCGGATGTGATTGAATTGTTCCTTCGCGACCATCCGTTCATGGCGTGGCGGCAACTGGTGCTCGTCCCAAGTGTGGGCCCGCCCGGGGTGTTCAGTGGCGATCGCACGCTGGGCGTTTCTGGCGAGTCCATCTCGCGCGACTGCGCCGCATCCGGAAATCTTCTGGCAAATCCATCGGTGCCCGCTGCGATGACACAGGCTTTCGATGATAGCCGCGGCCACCTTGCGGATCGTTTGTTAACAGCCCTTCGCGCGGGACTGAACGCCGGCGGCGAAGCGGGCGTGCTTCACGCTGCAGGGATTCAAGTGGCCGACAAGCTTTCCTGGCCGATTGTGGATTTGCGAGTTGACTGGTCGGACCATCCTATTGAGCAACTCTGTTCTCTGTGGGACCTGTACCAGCCTCAACTCGACGCGTACGTGCAGCGTGCACTATTCCCAGGCGCGGCGCCTGCTTACGGTGTCGCGGGAGATCCTTGAGGCGGCGACCATGGAAACTTGGAATTCGGAAACGCTCCTCGCGAAATTGATTTCGTTCGATACCACCAGCCGGCTTTCCAATCTTGAGCTAATCCGGTTTGTTCGGGATTACCTGGCAAACCAGGGCGTCGAGTCCCAAGTGATTGACAACCGTTCGCACACCAAGGCCACGCTCTTCGCAAGCATCGGACCTGCCGGGCGTCCAGGGTTTCTGCTGGCCGGCCATACCGACGTGGTCCCGGTAGATGGACAGGAATGGAGCACCGATCCATTCCAACTTGACCTTCGCGAAGGCCGGTTGTATGGCCGGGGAAGCGCGGATATGAAAGGTTTCATCGCGTCCGCGCTCGCGGCTGTACCACAATTCGTGAGCCTGCCGTTGCACACGCCGATTCATCTGGCATTCACGTGCGATGAAGAACTCGGTTGCATCGGGTTGCGTGAACTGCTGGACGATGCGGGGAATCTGCCGGTTACCGCGGCGATGGGCGTGGTTGGTGAGCCCACATCGATGCGCGTGGTAAGTGAGCACAAAGGGAAGGTCGCTATGCGAGTTGAGGTACGCGGCCAGGCAGGCCACTCCAGCAACCCAGCGGCCGGCGTCAACGCTGTCGAATATGCTTCCGAGTTAATCGCGTTTATCCGCCGCGTCAACCAGCAGAAGCAACGCGAAGGTCCGTTCGATGCGCAATACGAAGTGCCGCATACCACGCTGCATGTCGGCTCGGTGCACGGAGGCACGGTCCTCAACATCGTTCCGCCGGAATGTACCTTCGAATTTGAAATCCGCTATCTGCCGGAGGACCCTGCCCCGCCGATCCTGGAGCGCATCCGCAGATTCGCCGCCGATGAGCTTGAGCCGCCGATGAAGAAAGTGAATCCTTCTTGCGGGATCGGCTTCCATGAAAAGTTCGCATATCCCGGCTTGTCCATCGCGCCGGATGCCGAAGTGGTTACTCTGGTTAAATCGCTGCTCCACTCGCACGCAACTCCAGGGAAAATCGCATTCGGAACCGAAGCGGGACTCTACCAGCAACGTTGCGGCATCCCGATGGTGGTGTGCGGCCCCGGCGACATCGCGAACGCCCACCAAGCCGATGAATACGTGGACGCTCACCAACTGGCGGCCTGCGATACGTTTCTCAGCCGCTTGGCCGCAGCGCTTTCATGACATCGAGAGCAACCATCAGGGCAGCTTACAAGTAAAATTCGCCTCTTCGTCGATGCTGCCTGATCCTTTGTATTTGGCGACCATGGGATAAGGGCAAAGCGGACGCGTGCGGTCCACCTTGCCGCCGGTACTGTGCGACGCGATCAGCTTCTGCGGTGCTTTGCCCTGCTCCACCCACTGCTCGACTGCGCCCACTTTGTCGAACACATTGGGTCCTTCGCCGCCACCGCAGTGCCCCATTCCAGGCTCCAGGAACAGCCGGATATTGTTAGAAGCTTTGGCCGTGCCACCCATGGTGTCGACCACGCTCTTGTAATACTGGATGGTGTTGAGCGTCGGAACATTCGGATCGCTCCATCCGTGATACAGCAGCACCTTTCCGTTATGCGCGAAAAACGCCTGCATGTTGGGATCGGTGGCGTTCATAATTAAGTTCTCTGGCCGATCGCCGCGCGCGACGTCGCTGCCGAAGTTGAAAGTCCGCCAGTCCCAATTGGGATCTTTGAACACCACATAACGGTATTGATCGTAGATCGGCGCGGAAGGTTCGGGGCCGAGGGCCTGAACGCCCCATCCGAGTTCCGTTCCCGGCACCAGGGACCAAAACATTTGCTGGCCCGTACGCGGGTTGATTGCGGGAGAATAAATCTTTTTCGCAGCCTCCACCTGTGGGGCTGTCAGGCAGGACGGCCCATCGGCATCCTTGCAGAGCAGCACTTTGGGATCGAAGTCGCACTTAGTAGGATCGTCAATGAGACCGTCCTTCAGCCCGTCGCGCGCATCGCAGGCCGCGAGCGCGGCTTGGTGGATGATCGGATACTTACTCGGCGGAATGTAGCTGGCCGGATCTTTCAGGACGGCGGCGGCGATCCATAACGAGATGGCCGTCCGATTGGCCGGCGCACCAGCGATCACGGCGTCATAATCGTCGGGGAATTTCTGCGCTTCCTTCAGGCCCTGCCGCCCGCCGGTGGAACAGCCGTTCCAATAGGAAAGACGGGGCGCGCTGCCGTAGAAGGCCTGGATGACGGCCTTGGCTTTTACGGTCATTTCGTGTTCGGAGCGCCATGCGAAGTCGACCAGCTTCTCAGGATGATCCAGAGCGAACGTGCCCCGTCCGCCCACGTGTCCGGTATCGGTGGAGGTAGTTGCATAGCCGTGGCGAAGCGCGTCCGCCAGCTCACGGTAACTGATGACACCGGCCCATCCACCATTCCCGACGGCTTGGAATTTTCCGTTCCAACCGCTGGCGGGTAGCCAAATTTCCACTTTGATATCGGAATCGCTGGTAGGTTTGATGGTTGCGGTGACGCGGCAAAACTCGGGAAGATCGGCGTACGGATTCGCGCCGTCCCGCCTTGCTTGCCCATCGCTGGGGACCGAGAACTGGCCCGCCGGAACCAACTGAGCCATCGTGATGGTGGTCTCCGGCAACGCGAGCGACGCCAAGCTGTCGCACGAGGCCGCGAACAAGGGCACAGCCGTCAGGCACGCAAGAACCACTAAAACGCATTTCATCGCTGGAATCTTCACCGGGCCTCCAAATTGTGCTCAGTATACACCCTCAGCCCGGCGAGTTTCGGGCTCTGGGAGACTAAGAGATATGAAGGTTCTGCGTCTGGATCGCGTCAGCAAGGATTACGTCACGGAAGGAAGCTCCGTGCCGGCTTTGCACGACGTGAGTCTCGAATTTCGGCCGGGAGAATTCGTCGCGCTGGTAGGACGAAGCGGCTGCGGAAAATCCACGCTCTTGAATCTGGCGGGCGCCATGGATTTTCCGACGTCGGGAACGGTATGGCTGGATGACGTGAGCACTTCAACGCTCAGCGATAGCGCACTTACGCGGGTGCGGCGCGAAAAGGTGGGTTTTATCTTTCAGAGTTTCCAGTTGCTCCCGACGCTTTCCGTAATTGAGAATGTGGAACTGCCCTTAATGCTGGCTGGCCACGCGCAATCGCGCGCCATAGCAAACGAACGGCTGCGTTGGGTGGAAATGGAGGCCTACGCGAATCGCATGCCGTTCCAACTTTCCGGCGGCCAGATGCAGCGGGTGGCCATCGCCAGAGCCATCGCGAACTCGCCTTCCATCCTTCTTGCGGACGAGCCTACAGGGAACCTGGATAGCGCGACCAGCGAAGTGATACTCGCTTTGTTGCGGCGCAGCGCCGACGAGTTGGGGACCATCGTTCTGATGGCGACTCATAGCCTGGAAGCGATCGGAAAAGCGGACACCATTGTCAGCTTGCATGACGGCCGCGTGGAGAGCGTGAATCCAACGGAAAAGGTCACGGCGAAGGCCTGACTTTCATGGCCACCTTCACCCTGTTCTATCGCTTAATCCTGAGACCACTCGCGAAAGAGCGGATGCGAACCGCACTCACCGTCCTGGCGGTGTCGCTGGGAGTTGCCGCAGTGCTGGCGATTGAACTGGCCGGTCAGGCAGCGGCAGGCTCCTTTCGATCGTCGCTCGAAACGTTAACCGGAAGGTCCAACCTGGAAGTCACCTCGGCGGGCGGGATCCCCCCTCAAGTATTTGCTCGATTGGCGACGGCGCCGTATCCTTTGAAGCTTCATGCGCGCATGGAGGACTACGGAGTTATCGATGGCCAAGTACGGCGCACAGTTCCGATCATTGGCATCGACCTGCTTTCAGAAGCAGTGCTTGAAAGCGCGGGCGACGCTGCGGCGCCTCGCACTTCTTCGCAACTGAGCGCGGGTAACTCCGTTTGGCTCACGTCCAGCCTGGGATACAAGAGCGGCGATCGCATACGGTTGCTGACCAACGACACGGTATCGGACTTTATCGTGCGAGGCGTGGTGGATAACCAGGCGGGCGAAGCCATCGTCATGGATCTGGCGCTGGCCACGCGAGTGCTCCGGCGCGGCGGAAGGCTCGATCGTGTTTTGATCGAAGCTCCCGCCACGCGCTCGATCGAAGAATGGGAGGCCACTCTGCGCCGCTACCTTCCCGCAGGCGTCACCATCTCGCGGCAGGGTATGCAGACCGAAGAGAACCAACGCATGCTGGAGGCCTTCCGCTGGAATCTCAGCGTGCTGAGTTATGTTTCGCTGGCCGTGGGCGCGTTTTTAATCTACAACACGATTTCCGTTTCCGTGGTTCGGAGAAGATTCGAAATCGGCATCTTACGGGCGGTGGGCACGTCTCGCATTGCGATTCTCGCCGCGATTTTAGGCGAAGCGGGCTGCCTCGGCGCGCTGGGCGGAGTAGTTGGAGTTGTTTTGGGACGCGTCTTGTCGGAAGGCGCGGTAAAGCTGGTGGCCTCCACGGTGGCATCGCTCTATTTCAGCAGCCGCCCGGCGCCCATTTCGCTCACCGGGGACGCGGCGCTGTGGGGAATCGTGATGGGCGTCGGTATCTCGTTGGTGTCGGCCCTTGGACCGGCTTGGGAAGCCTCTCGCGTGTCGCCGGTTGAAGCCATGGCGCGCGGCCGACGCGAATATCAGGCGCGCGTGCATCGATTGCGATCGGCATGCTGGGCTATTATTCTTGCACTGATCGCGTGGATCGCTTCCCGGCAGGACGCCATCCATGGAAAACCGCTCTACGGTTACCTTTGCGCGCTCCTCTCCATTGCGGCCATGGCGCTGGTGATTCCCATGCTAGTCGCGGGTCTTGCGCAGATCACGGCCGGATTGGTGCGCCGCTTGTTTGGAGTGGAAGCGCTGCTGGCCACGCGCGGCCTGGTGGGATCTCTGCGCCGCACCTCCGTTCTGGTTGGCGCGCTAGCCACGGCCATCGCCGTCTTGACGGCCGTTGGCATTATGGTGGGAAGTTTTCGCGAAACCGTGCTGGTTTGGATGCAGGATGTTCTGCAAGCGGATCTGTTTCTGAGTCCGGCTGTCCCGGCCGGCGCGGACCGCCATCCCACTCTGTCAGCGGAAATCCCGGGGCAGTTAGCTCGGCTCCCCGAAGTTGCTGCCGTCGATACATTGCGCGCGTACGAAATCAATTACGAGGGGCTTCCCACCACAATCGGCGGCGTGGACGCCCGCGTACGGGGCCGGCGGCGCAGGCAATCGTTCTTATCGGGGGCACCCGCGGAAAAGGTTTTTCAGGACCTAATCGGTAATGACGCCGTCCTGGTAAGCGAACCGTTTGCCAATAAACATCACATACGAGCGGGTGACGTGCTCAAGCTTGAGCTGGGCGGAACACTCGGCTCATTTCGCGTGCTCGACATCTTCTACGATTACTCCAGCGAGCGCGGCCTCATACTTATGGATCGCGGAACTCTGCTTCGATACCTGCCGGCGGAGGAGCCGAGCAACGTCGCGGTATATTTGAAGCCCGGCGCGTCTCTCGATGAAGCACAACGTGCAGTAGAGCGTGTGATCGGCGGACGCCGTGTTGCCGTCACGCGGAATGGGACGCTGCGCGATCAAGCCATCCAGGTTTTCGACCGCACGTTCGCAATTACATACGTCCTGGAGGCTCTGGCGGTGTTTGTGGCCGTCACCGGCGTGGGCGGCGCGTTGCTCGCATTGGTCATCGACCGCCGCCGCGAGTTTGGGCTGTTGCGCTTCTTGGGCGCTGCCGACCAACAGGTGCGCCGCATCATTTTATTCGAGGCGGGGCTGCTGGGCGTTCTGGCAAACATCGCCGGAGTAACCTTAGGATTTATCCTGTCGCTGCTATTGATTCATGTAATCAATAAACAGTCATTCGGGTGGACTATTCAATTCCATTGGCCCGTAACGGTGCTGCTTGGCGCGCTTTTCACTGTTTATGCTGCAACCGTTCTTTCAGCTTTGTACCCGGCCAAGATCGCCATCGGCCTGGTTCCCATTGAGGTAATTCATGAAGAGTAGCCATTTTGTCATTCTGACGCTGGCACTTACAATGAGCGCGCCGGGAGCGGACGATCCCTATCGCTTGGCGCTCCCGAATTATCGTTTTGAATTTCCTCGCGACCACTTTAATCATCCCGACTTTCGGACCGAGTGGTGGTACTACACCGGAAATATTCGAACGGCGCAGGGCCGGCGCTTTGGCTTCGAGCTTACTTTTTTCCGCCAGGCTGTCCATCGGCCATCCACGCCCGAAAGCGTTTGGGATTTGAACGATGTTTGGATGGCGCATCTTGCGCTAAGTGACATTGAGGGCGGGCAGTTCTTGCAAGCCGAGCGATTGAATCGCACAGGTCCCGGTGTGGCCGGTGCGGATCTGAAGCAGGCTCGTGTTTGGAATGGCAACTGGCAGGCGCAATGGTCCGGAGACACGCAGACGCTCGAAGCCGTCGCAGATCGGTTCTCATTTCAACTGTCACTGAAACCCGATAAGCCTCCGGTGATCCATGGACAGAATGGAGTGAGCCAGAAGGCCGAGGGCGCGGGGAAGGCGTCGCACTATATCTCGTTCACGCGGCTGGCAACCTCGGGCATGATTGTTCTGGATGGAAAACGATTTTCGGTGGAAGGCGCCAGTTGGATGGATCATGAATTCTTCAGTCACCAACTGGAAGCCAGCCAAAGCGGGTGGGACTGGTTCAGCCTGCAGCTCGAAGATGGCACCGAGTTCATGCTGTTCCGTCTGCGCCGCAAAGACGGATCGATGGATCCATATTCGGCCGGGACCTACATCGATTCGCAAGGCAAAGCCACGCATCTTGCGGCGAGTGACTTTACGCTCACGCCTGGAAACACCTGGACCAGCGCGGCCACTGGCGGCCGTTACCCCGTGGAATGGACCATCCAGGTTTCATCGCTGGGTCTGAAGGCCGCAGTTCGTACGCCTCTTGCCCGGCAGGAAATCACTGGCGGCACTAATTATTGGGAAGGCGCCATCGACATAAGCGCTACCCGGCTGGGTCGTCGCGTTTCCGGCGTAGGGTATTTGGAAATGACCGGGTACGCGGGGCCGATTGTAGGTCTGGATTAATCGGTGAGCGCGCGCAAGAGGTCCACCACGCGGCATCATGATTTGCGCTAGCATCGCCTTCATGGCCTCCCATCTCAACTTATGGAAGCATCGGCTGGGCCGGGTGCCGGATTGGGTATGGGAGCAAACCAAACTGGAAACACTCGTCTTGGCTGACAACGACCTGTCGGAAGTGCCTCACCAGATCGGCCGCCTGAAGAACCTTCGCATGCTCGATTTGGGACACAATAAGCTCACGCATGTTCCGGATTCCTTGGCTGGCCTCGACGGACTAACTGATTTTCTCTATCTCCACGACAACAGATTGACTTCGCTGCCGCCCTCTCTCGCCTGCCTCACCAAGCTGCGTTACCTGAACATCAGCGAAAATGCTTTCGAAGCGTTGCCAGAATCCATTTCCTGCATGACGAGCCTGATTGAGCTGCGCGCGTCCGGCAATCGGCTGACGTCGCTTCCCGATTCGATCGGGTGTTTGGCGCGGTTGCGAGAACTGCATTTAAGAAACAACCTGCTCGCATCGCTGCCGGAGTCTATTGGGGCACTGCATGACCTGCGGCAGATCGATCTTCGCGGCAACCCCATTGAACACCTTCCGGCGGCAATCGCTACTTTGCCTCGATTGGAGAAACTGGATTTGCGATGGGTGAATTGGCCTCCGCCAACCTGGCTCTCAACTCTGGAAGCGCGCGGCTGCCTGGTCTATCGATGATGCGGCCTGGCATAACTCGCAGGGCCCTTCTACAAAGTACCGCTCTACAAGCTTCGCTTTTCGCGCAAGGCATGGCGACGCGCAACATCCATCCACAGCAGCGCGCCAAGCGCTCCGGCCTGCCGTTCGACGCCAAGTTCACCGACGTCGCGCGACAAGCCGGTCTTATCGCTCCCAGCATTTATGGAAGCATCGACACGAAGAAGCACATTCTGGAAGCGGTCGGATGCGGCATCGCGTTTTTCGATTTCGATCACGACGGCTGGCTCGACATTCTGGTTCTGGGCGGCACCCGATTTGGCGCTACGCCCGCGGGAGCCGGCAACCGGTTGTACAAGAACAATCGCGATGGAACGTTCCTCGATGTCACCGCGAAATCCGGCTTGGCGCGTCCTGGCTGGATCTCTGGCGTGGCCATCGGCGATTACAACAACGATGGTCTGGACGATCTGTTCGTCACGTATTATAACCAGAATGTCCTGTTTCGCAATAATGGCGACGGCTCGTTCACCGATGTGACCCGTGAAGCGGGCCTGCTGCTGCCCACCCCGCAGTGGAGCACTGGCTGCACCTTTGTCGACTATGATCGCGACGGTCATCTCGACCTGTTCTTCAGCACCTACGTCGACCTGGACACGGGCGCGACAATTCCCGCCGCCTGCGATTGGAAGGGCATCCCCGTACATTGCGGCCCGCGCGGGCTTCCCAAAGGCCGATGCTACTTGTTTCACAACGACGGTCACGGGCATTTCAACGATGTCAGCAGGCAGGCGGGAGTGGACTCAGGCCGCGCCTACGGATTCACGACGGTGGCCGCTGATTTTGACAACGATGGCTGGCCCGACATCTACGTGGCGTGCGATTCCACACCCGGCTTTTACTTCCGCAATCGTCGTGACGGAACCTTCGTCGAAGAAGGACTGGTTCGTGGCGTGGCGCTCAGCGAAGACGGCGCTGAGCAGGCCGGCATGGGGATCGGCATTGGCGATTATAAGCTGGATGGCACGCTGTGCATTCTGAAAACGCATTTCGCGGACGACAACAGCGTGCTTTACGAAAATGATGGAAAGGGCGACTTCACGGATGTGACACTGAAATCCGGCCTGGGTGTGGAGACGCGCTTCGTCTGCTGGGGCGCGGGAATCGTGGATCTCGACAACGACGGCCTGCCGGATATTTTCATCGCCGCTGGTCAGGTTTTTCCGGAGCTGGAAAAACACGCGCCTCTTTTCCCCTACAAGAATCCGCGGATCGTGTTCCGCAATCTGGGCGGCGGACGGTTCGAAGAGCTGTTCGACGAAGCCGGACCAGCCATGGCCGCTCCGCACTCCAGCCGCGGGTGCGCCTTCGGCGATTTCGATAACGATGGCGACATCGATATCGTGATCATGAACATGAACGAGCCGCCATCGCTTCTGCGCAATGATAGCTCGGGTCGAAATCATTGGCTGAAAGTCAAACTGGAAACTACCGTTTCCAATCGGAGCGCCATCGGCGCACGCGTGACGGCGCGCTTTGGCGGACGTTTACAAGTGCAGGAGGTGATGAGCCAGTCGAGCTTCCTATCGGTCAACGATAAACGTTTGCATTTTGGATTGGGCGCAGAAACGTCGGCTGGCCTGGAGATCCGCTGGCCCAACGGGATGAAGCAGACGTTCCCCAACATACCAGCCGACCATTTGGTCACGATCCGCGAAGGCGTTGGCATCGTGGCAACCAGGAAACCTCCGTTCACCCCATGAGACGACGACACTTCCTCCAAAGAGGCTTGGCTCTGCCTCTCCTTCGCCGTCTGCAATCCCAAAACACTCCGCTGGTGGATGCCGGATTTCACCTGCACCCTCACTATCGTGCCCAAACTCCGCTCGATGCCACAATACTCAAGACTAAAGCCGGGCTCGACGACTTCATCACGGAAAAGTATCACGATCAAATTGCCGCCATTCTTGCGACATGGAGTACGAACCTGGTAGATTCCGTCAGCAGCGCGCTTGCGCCTGATTTTTTGGGAGCTTCTCCACAACCCTCTGAATCGCGTGTTGTTCGCCCGGGTCCCGCGCTCGAAGTTCGGCGCCTCACTTTCTCTCCACAACCAACGCTTCGGCCCGACGCTTTTGTCCAACAATTGCGAGCGTCCCTCAGCAGCCTCACTGAAATTAAGACGGCCGAGTTTCAGGTCACCCGAATCGAACCGCTGTCTGGTGGAGCGCTGCGAACTCGCGTCCGCTACGTACTAGTGGGACCAGGCCAGGGATTCCATCGCGAGCAGCGCGTGGGCTGGTGGGATATGGAATGGGAGATCGCCCCGACCGATGGATATCGTTTGCGCCGCTGGCAATGCTCGGAAGAGACGCGCAGCAGATCCGCCAAACCCTGGTATCAGGACATTGCTCCGCATGCGTTCGGCCATGCCCCATCCTATTCCGAACAACTGCTGCGAGGCGTCGATGATTGGCGCACAGTTTTAGACGGAGCCTCCGGCATCGATATCTACGGCCACAACGGCGTATCGGTGGGCGACATTGATGGCGACGGTTTCGACGACCTTTACGTATGCCAACCCGCGGGCCTGCCCAATCGGCTGTATCGCAACCATGGTGACGGAACCTTCGAGGACATCACGGAATCTTCTGGAGTGGGGCTTCTCGAAAATACAGCCTGCGCGATTTTTGCCGACTTCTCGAATGCTGGCCGGGAAGATTTGATTGTCGTGCGCGCGGCGGGGCCGCTGTTGTTCCTGAACCAAGGCAGCGGTAAATTCCGCCTCAAGCCCGATGCGTTTCAATTCGCCAGTCCTCCGCAAGGAACGTTCACGGGCGCGGCGGCCGCCGACTACGATCGCGATGGCTGGCTCGATATTTATTTCTGCCTGTACGCTTATTACCAAGGCGCCGATCAATACAAATATCCGGTACCTTATTATGCGGCGGAAAACGGGCCTCCCAATTTCATGCTACGAAACAATCGCGACGGAACCTTTCGCGACGTCACCATGCAATCGGGTCTCAACCAAAACAACACACGCTATAGCTTTTGTTGCGGCTGGAACGACTTCAATCGCGATGGCTGGCCCGATCTGTATGTCGTCAACGATTTCGGCCGCAAGAATCTTTACCGCAACAATGGCGACGGAACATTTACCGACGTTGCACCACAATCGGGCGTGGAAGATGTAGGCGCGGGTATGAGCGTGTGCTGGTTCGATTACGACAACGACGGCTTTGAAGACCTCTACGTCGCCGACATGTGGAGCGCGGCCGGCGAACGTATCTCAACCCAGGACATTTTCCAGCAAGATGCGCCCTCCGAAATCCGCGGGCTGTATCGCAAACATGCTATGGGCAATTCGCTGTTCCGCGGCAGTGGCGACGGGGCGTTTCAGGACACCACTGCCTTGAGCGGCGCCGCCCTGGGCCGCTGGTCCTGGTCGAGCGACGCCTGGGATTTCGATCATGACGGTTTTCCCGATCTCTACATCGCCAACGGAATGGTTTCCGGCGCGTTGCGAGAAGACCTGAATAGCTTCTTCTGGCGCCAGGTTGTCGCCAATTCACCCAACGGGGCCAGGCCGTCGCAAGACTACGAACAGGGATGGAACGCCATCAATGAACTGATCCGCGCCGACTACACTTGGAGCGGCTACGAGCGCAACGTCTTCTACGCGAACAATCGCGACGGTACATTCTCCGATGTCTCGAGTGCAGTGGATCTCGACTACCTGGAGGATGGCCGCTCATTCGCCTTGGCCGACTTCGATCATGACGGCCGGCAAGAGGTATTCCTCAAAAATCGGAATGCTCCGCAGCTGCGCGTTTTGAAGAATGTCACGGACGATCTTCCGCCCTCCATTTCGTTCCGCCTCCGTGGCGTCAAAAGCAATCCCGACGCGATCGGCGCAACCGTCATCATCGGAGCGCAGACGAGAATGCTGCAAGCCGGCTCGGGATTTCTTGCGCAGCACAGCAAGGATGTATTCTTCGGCCTCGGTCAAGCCAAAGGTCCGGTAAGCGCCACCATCCACTGGCCCAGCGGTTTGATTCAGGAACTCCAGGATCTGCCGGTCAATCATCGCGTTTGGGTGCAGGAGGGCGCAGCGCCCTCTCGCATCGAACCGTTTCAACGCTCGGCCGTCCCATCGCAGTCATCGCAAGCCGCTAAGATTCTTCCTGCAACCCTCGAAACCTGGCTTCTGGCGCCTGTGCCCGCGCCGGATTTCGCTCCCACCGGTACCCCGGTGCTTCTCCAATTGTTCGATGAGAAACGCAAGGCGATGACCGTCAGTGACGACACCGCCGCCATTTACAACATTCTTTACCGCTACTTATTTGACCGCCATCGCGATCTCACTCTCCCAACATCCTTTTTAATCGACGCGCAAGGTAATATCGTCAAGGTTTACCAAGGACCCATCAGTCCGCGCGGTGTCGAGCAGGATTTCAAGCGCATTCCTCAAACCACCGCACAGCGCTTGGCCCTTGCCCTTCCCTTCCCCGGTAACTCTGAAACTTACGAATTCGGCCGAAACAATCTTTCGCTCGGTTCGGCATTCTTTCAACGCGGCTACTACGATCAAGCCGCCGCATCATTCCAGCTTGCACTACGCGATGATCCATCCAGCGCCGAAGCTCAGTACGGCCTCGGCAGCGTTTACCTGAAACAGGACAAGAACGTCGAAGCGCGCGCCAGCTTCGAGCAAGCCCTGAAGCTCACCGCGAATTATCCCGACACCGCGCCTAATTCCTGGAACAATCTCGGACTTCTGGCCACGCGCGAGGGGCGAACCGCCGACGCCGTCGGATATTTCCAAGAAGCACTCCGCGCCAGTCCCGATTATTGGATCGCGCTCGAAAACTTAGGGAACGCGTATCGACAGCAGAAGCGGTGGGATGAAGCGCGCGCAACCTTGGAGCGGGCGGCTGCGGCGCGGCCCCAGGACCCGGAAGCGAACTACAGCCTGGCGATGGTTTACGCGCAGACCGATGACACCGACCGTGCCTACCAATATTTGCTAAATGCCTTGAGATTGCGTCCCGATTATCCGGAGGCGTTGAATAATCTCGGCGTCCTTTACCTGCGCACTCGCCGCCGCGACGATGCAGTAGCGAAGTTCGAAGAATGCATCCGCGTCGCGCCCAGCTTCGATCAGGCCTACTTGAACCTGGCGCGTGTTTACAGCCTGGAGGGCGCCCGCGATAAGGCTCGCGCTGTGCTGCTCGATCTGCTCAAACAACATCCCGGGCACGCGCTGGCTCAAAAGGCCCTGGATGAGCTACGTTGAATAGAATCGATGCCCCGCCCCATCATCATCGACACCGATCCGTCGCCCGATGACGCCGTCGCCTTCCTCACGGCCCTGGCTTCCCCCGAAGAATTGGAAGTGCTCGCTATAACAACGGTCGCGGGAAATGTTCCGGTGCATCTCACCTCGAAAAATGCGCGCAAAGCCCTGGAGTTGGCCCAGCGGGCGGAAATACCGGTCTATGCAGGCGCCACCGCGCCACTGCTGCGGCCGCTCGTCACGGCGGAGGAGGTTCATGGCAAAACGGGCTTCGACGGCTACGATCTGCCGGACCCGATCACGCCACTCATCCCGGGATTCGCGCCCGACGCCATCGTGGATCTGGTAATGCGCAGGTCGCGCGGAGAAGTAACTTTATGCTGTCTGGCGCCGCTCACCAATATCGCGCTGGCCATGGCCAAGGAACCTCGCTTAGCTGGCCATTTGCGAGAGATCGTGATGATGGGCGGCGCATTTTCCGAAGGCGGCAACATCACGCCTTCTGCCGAGTTCAACATTTACGTGGATCCGGAAGCCGCCGCGCGTGTACTCGCCTGCGGAGCGCCCATTACGATGATCCCGTTGGATTGCACGCACCAGGCACTCACCACCGCGCCCCGTCTAGAGAAGCTCCGCAGCATCGGTACTCCGGTGGCGGAAGCCTTCTACCATCTGCTGAAATTTAACAAGCTTTTCGACGAGCGAAAATACGGATGGGAGGGCGGCCCGTTGCACGACGCCACCGTGATCGCGTATCTGCTGGCACCGGAGATATTTTCAGGGCGAAAAGTAAACATCGAAGTGGAATGCGCCAGCCCGCTCACGCTAGGAATGACCGTGGTCGACTGGTGGGGCGTCACCGGCAAGAAGCTCAACGTGCAGTTCATTCGAAATTTGAACGCCGACGCTTATTTCGATTTGGTGATCGGCCGCTTGTCACGGCTATGATCAAATATTTTCCAGTTGCTGCCTTGGCGGCTGTCGCGCTGTTTGGTCAAAGCGAAAACTCGTCCACGCTGCAGGGCTTCGTTCGCGATTCACAAGGCAAGCCGGTTGCGGCAGCCACCGTACAAATCAAGACCGGCGGCCAGACTCTTACGGCAGTCACAAATTCGAGCGGGAACTTCACTTTTCGCGAGCTGCGCGCTGGCAGCTATACACTCCATGCCAGCGAAGACAAACTGGGCGCCGCGGATTTTGGTCCGTTCACGCTGGCCCAGAAAGAGGCCAGGAACGTTGACGTGACGCTGACTTCTCCGTCTAGAGCCGAATTTTTCGACGAGCCTGCATTCATCGTCGCTGGCGTTACCGACCCCGCGCTCCGCGGCGGCCACGGTTCCGATCCGGTACTGCGCTCTGCTGAAACTCTCGCCAAGTCTACCGCCGCGCTTCGCACAGGCACGTCGCCCGCCGACGCAGCGGAAAAACAGGGCAATGCACTGGAAGCCGCTCGCGAATATCAGCGCGCCGCGGAGCTGGAGCCCAGCGAGGCCAATCTCTTCAATTGGGGCACCGATCTGCTTTCGCATCGCGCGGCGGACCAGGCCGTCGAAGTTTTTTCGAACGGCCATCGGCTGTTCCCGCATTCCACCCGCACGCTGCTCGGTCTCGCCGTTGCCTTGTACTCGCGCGGTTCCTACGATCAGGCCGCGCAGCGCTTCTTCGAAGCTGTCGATTTGAATCCCAGCGATCCCGCGCCGTATCTGTTCCTGGGGAAAATATCGAGCGCCGCCATCGCCGATTCCGACGGCTTCGCGCCAAGCATCTGCATCGCATTCCGCGCCTTGGCGGCTCGCGAAACGGATAATTCACCATCGGGGAGCCAAATGTTTCTCTGTCCACCGGTTGGGCACAAAAAGATGGGGCTCTCGTAAGTTGTGCCGAATATGGTGGCTTTCGTACTGAGCTTGCTCATGTCGCGCAGGCGGCGTGGCA
>Ga0209006_10001845_pt1 | contig 19170 bp, 28 predicted proteins | sample JacPin_JW_Ref_O2_FD_188567 | JGI IMG/M metagenome (GOLD analysis project Ga0209006, IMG submission 188567) | Forest soil microbial communities from Algoma, Ontario, Canada - Jack Pine, Ontario site 1_JW_Ref_O2 (SPAdes) (version 2) | ecosystem: Environmental > Terrestrial > Soil > Boreal...
CGAAACCGAGTCAGTCTATTTGCGTGTACATGGCATCTGTAAGTCCGCTCCCGATCACACGCTGTCTTGTCTTGCACTCATTCCCCCCAGGAATCCGTCGCGGGCATCACGGTCACCCGTATATATAAGCCCAAATTTGATGCTAAGAAATACCCCACCCCTGACACTCGTCCAAAAACATCGATGGTAAATCTCACCGCCGTTGTGGTCGGTGCACTAACCAGCCAAATAGGAGATGGAACTTCAAGGCCTTGAAGACATTCCTGATTTTTGGGAAATAGATATCGACGAAATTGAGCAGGACAATGTACCAATCATGGATCTGACGAGTAAGAAGCTGTTCTCTACCTTCGGGTCTAACAACGTGTTAACGAATCACCTAGCAAAAGACAAATCTCGGCAGACGTCTTCTCGCCATCAGGCTTTTTCGAAACCTGTGCCTTTACTTGAAAAGCGACCTGTTGATGTTAAGAAGCTGCCGAACGGCAATTACGAGTACGTCTCCGTCGTAAGATCACGAATCTCTTGCTATTGCTGTTTTAGATGTAACCACTCATGCAAAGACAAGACAAAGTGTCGACACCTCTGGTAAGCGGATTATTGAGCATGCGAATATACTAAAATTCGTTTCTCAGCTGTCGAGATGGTACACCCGACTTAAGGAAGTCAGAGCGCAAACCATCCAAGGGAAAGACTACTCAAAAAGACGAGGCTGGATCCAAATCAAAAAGCAGCAAACAGCGGGTCGATCACAGACTCCAAGATCTAGAGTCTCTGCACGAGCGTACAAATGTCGAAAAGAGTCTGAGGCTGTCATATGGTCAAAGATTGAAGCTCGAAAACGGCAATCCCAATCCCAAACGTAAGGTAGTGCCCAACTTTGATATTGAACTCGCAGATATCGACGACGGACAAGTACAAGTCGCCGAGCCTTTTGACGACTACGAAGACGATGACGACCTCCCTGAACCATCCGAAATGCTGAAACTTCTCAAGAAGACACCATCCTCTGAAACCAACTACTCTGCTTCGGATATTGACACTCTCATTCGCGATATGCCTCTCGACGAACATGACACGGCGCACCGTCCGGCCCTTTGTCCCATACGTGAAGCACAGGCGAAAACTGGTAAAGCTTTAGACTCGGGCACTAAGGTCCAGCGTTCCTTGCTGTCTACCCCGCTTCCCTCGAAGAGAGGACGAGAAACGCCAGATGTACCCTACGAAAACAAACGCGCAAGACTCGGTATGTGTGGGGAGAAAACATCACCGCCGCTTTATCACAGCAAGGTTCGTTTACGTCCTCGCTGGCGGAAATCACTGCCTCATGCTTAGATTCCGAACAGAAACGAACCGAACAATTTCAAATGACGGAGCCATTGTTTCTACCTAAATCTTCTGATCCCGAAGAGGGCGGGGGGGACGCTTCGCCAACACTTCCCTGGAAACAATCTAAGCTTAACGAAAGTAAAGTTCAGCATTGGGGCGATCATCAATCCTCCTCTACCTTGTCAGCAACATCAACTCCTATTCCAGCTGAAAACGCTTCTACTTGTTCCATCCAAGCCAACGAACCCACGGAACCCGAAGATGATCTGATGACTTGGGAGGATGACTGGAAACAACTGCAAGCATGGTTGAATAGTGACGCCGTAAAGATTGTTTCTCATCCAATGTGACGTTTTGATGCAGGAACAGAATGTATTTTTGACCTCGCAATACCTTATGTGAATCTGACATAAAAGCATTCGCTTGTTCTCTAATATGCAAGATGCAATATTGTGCTACTCTAGTTGTCAGACAATGACGAGTCAACAAAGACTTGCAACGATTCAAATCTCTCATCCCAAACAACCTCTTGGTCTGGGTTGACAATCGCCCAACCTTCTAGATCAGCTCGCCATCTCTTCTCTTTTTTCATCCTCTCTGCACGCAACTCGTCTCCGGTGGGAGGTGGGTGGGCTATTTCTTCTTTTGTCCTCTCCCTGTTGCCGCGCGAGATAGCACGCGCTGTTTCGAGTTTAGCAGGGAGGGCATCATAGTATTCCTTGCGCGCTTTTTCGATATTGGCGGGAGTTGAAGTAAAGGGATTTTTGTAGTATGACTCTGCTTTCTTGTCAAAATCAATGTCGCTGTAAAAAAGGTTTGGTTCGTCAGTAGATGAGTGCTTATGCATATTGGTAGGTGCCTGGAAAGGCCGGGTGTCATTTTTGATGAGCTTGTAAGCTGCCTCAGCACCGGCGCGGAATTTGTGTCGCTGGTTGAAAAAGTCCCAAATCATGAATGGGATTTGCGTGAAGCCGATGTAATTTGTGAAGGGAACGAGGAGCAGGGGAGGAAGTTGCGGGATCACGAGGGGTGGTACGTCCATAAAGGGTGAGACTGATGGCGAGGGGTGGGTAGAACGTACTGCTAGAGGGGGTGATTGATGGATTGTTTGAAGGGGCGAAAAGACAGGTGTATGCTTGGGAGAGGGTAGCCTGTACGAAGGCGGGGGCCGCTCTCCATCCAGCTGAACATCGTCAGGCTCGTCGAGTTTGTTAAAACGTCCGTCAGATTCTAGTTCGTGGGCCAATAGCTCGTCCGTGTCGACACTCTCGAGTCCATCCGTCCACCCGCGATTGAGGCCTGCCATGAATTCTTTGAAGGTCGGCCGGCCGACGATGACGATCCCGCCGTCGAGCTCGTACTTACGCGTCTCTTCGGGTGACTTGCGTGTCGCGATGGGCATGGGCATGAGGGGGACAGGTGGCGTGTCAAGCCCCAGCGAGATGCGCCGACGCGATTGGATGTCGCTTGCGATGCGTCTGGCGAGATCACCATGCCGTCGTCCAGTTATCATCTCAAAATCGATCGCAGCTGCGACAAAAATAGGCTGGAAGGGTTTACCATTAAAACTATCTATTACAAGGAGAGATGTAGAAACAGACCTTGACGTACTTGCGGAAGTACCTCATACTTCTGTCATGATCCTCGTCTCCAGGCCACTTCGCTCCATAGACAGTGACCTTGCGTGGCCAGTCTAGAGGGTCCATGGGCTGGTCGGCAAGGTGCCTAACGCGATCGATATACTCCCGACGGATGCGTTTGCAATGTTGCCGGTCGTAAAGGTAAAAGCCAGTGATTGAGGATGTCAAGGCGAAAAAGATGAGCCAGTTGCGAGAGGGTAGCTTCGGACGCTTGCTCAGCCATGACGATGGAAACTCGGTTGGGTCAAAAAGGGATCGTATGTCTGATTTACTGGGTTGAGCAGGGGATGGTGTAACCATCCGTCCTTTTTTTTTTTTGGGACTTGGACTCGATATGGAAAGCCCGAAGTAAATATTATTTATTTATTTTGATTTTTCAAATAATATTTGAATGATCACTCGCGCTCAGCGGCCTTCTCCAGCTGTTGACGTTTCCGTGAACCACCCCTGAACGACAATGAGAATGATTAATGCGATAAGAGATCAAGGACGTACCCTGAGGTATCCAGGCCCCTCTTTTTGCCAGTCTTAGCCTCATCAAAGAACTCATCAAGCCCGAAAACATCTGTCGTGTCTTTTTCAAACTGGACAGGACCCTCCCTCACCTCCTGATCAGCTGCGCCTTCGAACCCAATCCGCACCTGACCCAAGCCAAACCGATCGTTGCCCAAAGCCTTCCCAATTCCTTGGTCTGTTCCACCACCAAAAGCCTCGTCATTGCCTTCCGTAATATTCCCTCGAGCCTTGTATATTGCGGCTACCGCTGACGAACCATGGAATAATGGTTTGTCGTACAAGTTGTAAGACTCCTCATCGACCAAACTTCCCCCTAACGACTCCTGGTTGAACAACCGTGAATCTAGCATGGATTCTTTTGAGAGTGTTGGCTTCGCGAGTCCCAAAGCGATCTTCTCTGAAATATCTCTGTTCTGCTGTCGTGCCAACTGTTTCGCCCGCTGCTCTGTGCCCATGTTGCTCATCCGCATCTCACGCTCGCGATCCCTTCGCTTTTCCTGCCGCATCTGGTCCCGGATCTTGCGTGCCTCCTCATCTTCCTCGCTGCCTTCTGACTCGGAGTCGGAACCGGCCTCGCCTCCGCTGTCGCTGCCGTACGCAGCTAGAGTCGATTTCATAGCGGCTCGGCTCTCTGCGGTGGGTTTTGTGGCTATACCAGCCCTCTCCTCGCGTGCGCGTTGGGCGAGCATGCGTAAATTCTCTTCTTTCGATGCTTTTTCCTTTTGAGCCAATTTCTGCTGCATTAATGCACGTTGACGGACTTCCTCTCGCGCATGTCGGTCTGCAATGAATAATGCTTCGGAAAATTTGGCAAAGTTATCATTTATATGAATCTGGGGGGATAATATTGGCAGGGTGAAAGGGTAGATGATTAGAAAAACTCACGTCTTGTAGGCCACGGCCGTCTGCTGCGAGACGCTTGTCGAGAGGAATCGTGAAACCTTTGTTGTTTTTCCAATTTGATATACAGGGTGGGATCATCCACTCTTTCTGCTCGGCAGCGGTCGCTTTCCGTGGGGGACTGCGAAGTACAGGGGGTGGAGGGCTTGGTGGGCCTCTTGGTATTTTCTTGTGTTTAAAGCGTGGGGGCTCAAGAGGGTCCTCGACGACCTCAGACATTTTGATAATGCGTTGTTTCAAACCAGCCTCGCCGCTCTGTTGTCCAGGGGTATAGCGAATAAATGAGGTCTTGCCCTGGCTGTCGGGCACATTTTTAGGTTGGGCCGCCTTGATTTTGCCGTTTACGAGCTTCTCGAGAGCAGCACGAGTTCGATCAGTAGTGGCCTGGACCTCATCCTCAGATGGTCGGTCCATGGACCGCTCAGAATCATCGAGGTCTTTACGGTGTGAGAGTGGGACAAGGTCCTTGAATTGAGATTGGATGATTTTGTCTGGGCGTTGACCTTGATGTGCAATTGCATCGTAGCGCACGTTGCCTTCACCGTCAACTTGGAGAGCAAGCGTATTTCCGGATGAGGCCTTAAGACGCTATATGAGATCGGAATAGATAAGGATGTTGATCTGTACCTTCTTCCGTCCCATGTCCATGGGATATTGTGCGACATGACATTCGGGGTATGCACCACCATCTCCTGAACCGTTGTGAGATCAAAATAATTTACAAAATGGCTCCAAGATCTCACCAAAGTCATCTGGAGTTTCTGGTTTCCACCCTCGGCGTTGACCATATGCTGGAACAGAGATGCGAGTGGTCAATGATGGACCAGGTTCCGGGAAGTCGTCGTCGTCGTCCTCTGATATAGCCGGGACATGGACAGGCTGTGGAAGGATGCTATTGATGGCATTAGAAAAGTAATATTATCTGATAGGGAAACGACATACGCAGCCAACATTGTCAAGATTGAGGTGAGGATGGATGTTATTTGCCTTTATTTGTTAGATGTGGCGCCATTTATTTTTTTATTTTTTATTTTTTTCAAGGCGGCAAGGTCCTAGCTAAGCTTGGTAGGTATGGTAGCATTGATGTATGAGTCGATTTTGAATATCGGACTCAGTGTCACTAAGCGAAAGTACGACTCAGAGAGATGTGACTCGCCCAAAAACCGTTCCGTTGCGTTGATGGATTTGTTTACCGTTTCTGGACGCGTCGCGCGAGGGTTCGCCCTACCTTTTCATCTCAACACTCAAGGGCAATCGTTCACCGCAGCCTCAAAGGCACAACCCCCACACTTTCGTCCTCCGCTATCCATCTCATTGGATATTACACGCTTATCTCAGTACCAACAGGTCTCGCAACCCAACTACAGGCCCTGATCGTGGCATTCACTTCGCAACCAACTCGTATCTTTTTGCCAATCTGTTGCCGTAGAACGCGACTTTGACCTTGAACACGATCAAGCTTCTATTAAGGCTATAATTTGCAGGCGTTGATGCCAACTCTATCTACTTCGCGTCATACTCGAGCCCTCAGCCCACCTCTTTCCACCTCATCTCAGGCCTTCACGATCGGCACACAGCCAAAACTGAATATCGTCACACGGCTAGCGATCGAAGGCAGGGCAAAACACGGTCAGGATGGTGCTGCTATAAAGATGTATCTCAAGGTCTGTAACCTTCATTTGCCACAAGTGCTGTGTTTCATCATACCGTTTCCAGATCTCCTTGCCCTCGGAGAGCGTCAATCCAGGAACGACGCTTCCATTATTCCCCGGTAAGTCTTCTAGAAAATCCATTGACCGCCAGATTGGTGTTGTCATTACAACGAACGCGTTATCAGCTTGCCCTTCTTCCATACCTACAGACCACACTTGCTCATTTTTGCTATCTTTTTCAGAGGAAAATGTAAAGATACTAACATCTCAAGTCCACCCACTCGACCACAACTCAGCTCCATACAATTTTTCCTCCACTACCTGCCCGCTCTTGCATAACGCTGCGCGAGCCCTATCTCTACCCGCTCGATCCTCGTTGTCGTACCTATCCAATTTTGGTTTATCTTCGCCTACCTCCTCTACCGGATCATCATCCCGTCAATCCACATCAAACGGAATCAATCCACCACCACTGGATGATAGATACACCGGTCATATACTAGTTAGTGGCTACAACGTGGCATATGTTCTCCCAAAGGAGTTCCCGCGCTCCAAGGGGAGCTCCCATATGGACGATGGAGAAGGCTCTGTCCGTAGCTCACATCTCACATCGTACAAATCCAGGCGTTCCTCACTTGGCGACCGCAATGTAATTCAATTTATGGCTGCGATTGATATGTGGGTCCCATATATCTCCAGACCCCCAAGGGCTCCATATTTGGTATGTCAAAAGATTTGTTGTATTTTTTTTTCTTCCATTTTTTCATTTCTCCTTATTTTTTCATTTCTCCTTTTTTTCATTTCTTTTCAAACGGGGTTAGTTTGCTGATACCGTTAGTAGCTCTCCATTCCTATCCCACGTTGTCTTTCCAACAACGTAAAGCTACGAATATTCCCACCTACCGCTACAACCGCCTCCTTTGCATCTCTTTCTTCCACAGAAGAAGACGGTGGCGTTTGGGATTTGACATCTGACCCACACGTCACCCGAAGCGCCTCCACCCGGCTGTCGCGGACAAATTCATATGCCCATTTTGCTGATGACGAATCGTCGGACTCGTCAACCGTTGGTTTTTCTGATGGCTGCGGTATTCAGGGAACGTTTCCTAGTGCGGAACGGATCCGCGTTCGCTGGGCTGCTCCTCTGAAAACGGTCAATGTACCGGATGGAGAGGACAACCGACGTCGAGTTGGCGTCAGGGAAGCGAAAGGCGAGATCACCTGTATCGTACTCGGAAAGGGGAAAGACAAGAGTACTGGTGCGGAAGGCGTCGTAATGAATATTCAATATAAGGGAACTTGCAAGGGAGTATGGTTCCCTGGAGTGGCAACGTTACTTGGAATGGATATTGGACTAGAAGCCAAGGGATCTGATGTCTCATGGGCCGATGAATCGGAACAGAAGTGGTCTGTGGGAGGGGGCCTTGGATATACGGGGCATGACATGTTCACACCGTCTCAAGCTAACGCCATTGAACCTATAACGGACTCTCCCCCTCAAATTTTTCTGTTGCCCTCTTCACCAGGTCTCCCTGGTCGCACTTCCCGTCATAACTCGACATCTTCCACGAATTCTCTTCTCCGCGCTCCGCTCCCTCTTCAAAATGTCCCAGACTACTCTTTTGAGGCATCGGCCGCATCGTCGACACCATCTGGCACAGTTTCTTCTCTCGGCTCACTTCCTCCGTCTTCTACACCCAACCTTGAAGGCGGAGCGTCAACCAACGGAGTTGATGCAATAGTCCGACCCCCAGGAGTGCCCGTTACCATCCATATGAACATCAACGATCTCCTTCCACCAGCAAAAAATGTTTTCACCTTCACAATCTCCGGCACGATCCTCCTTACCCCCCGCTCGCGCCTCAACTCGCAAAATTCCTCTCCCGTTCACTCGGATAACGAGTCCGACTTGGAGCCATTGGTCTTGCCCCGGTTTACCGTCCTTGCCGCCGACACAGAAACGATAACCACCGTCATCCGGAGCGAAGTCGAGCATGCCAACGTAGAAGTGTATAATTCCTCAGGCGACATACGTGACGCGCAGACACGCAAGACGGTACTACAGAAGGGAGGCTTTACGCGGTGTGGTGCTGATGGTGGACGAATTGCGCTGCGTTCGTTCCGACCAATGCCAAGCTTCAAACACCGTGCAGACGACCTAGTTGAACATGTCGGAAAGCTATTCCCAACACGCTCCCGTACACCCAGCGGTGTCAATTCACCTCTTCCCCTACGCCAGTCTTTGCGGCCTCGGAGAGACGGCGTACTGATGATCCCTTCGGTCGTGGCAACCGTAACGCCATTGATCCAAAATGATGGTGGTCTCCCCGATGCCTACGCGGTTCGCGTGAGTTTCCCTGCGCCGTGCGATGCGGATTCCGAGTGGTTAGAGTTTGGGTTTGTCAAGCCTGGCCCCACGTCTACTACCACAGGCGCTTTGGGCAAGGAAGAGAGGGATAATAAATCAAAGGCCGGATTCCCGCACTTGAGCATCACAAGCGCAAGCATTGACGGCGTGCCGGTGCGGTTCGAAGCCACGGCTGCCATCAAGCAGGAGCAAGCTGGCTTGGTTGACCTGGGTGTGCAGCTCGAGGAGAAGGAATGGGTGAGATGGGTTAGATTATACATCGGCGGGAGAGGTGGTGGGACCGTGGCGGTGGATTACGTTGTAGCGGATCGGGAGAACGACGATGACGTGCATGAGAGGAGCCGTCGCGGACAGGGAATATTCAAAGATCAAATTCACTTAGACGTCCTCTTGCCCACCTTTTTGCTTCCGGTGGGCCGACTGGAAGTCCATCTGGAAACCGACTTGGGTCAGCGGGTCATTTTATTTCTCCTTTAGTTCTTGCCTCGTTGACGGCTCCTGTTCTTTTAGGTTTACAAGTCACATCATTGCTGTCCAACCTAGCACACAAGCACAGTTTTACCCACAGTTGGAGATTGCTACATTACTCAATGGATGAGCTATTCTATCCCAGAGTATCACTGACAATCCGCCCCTTGGCTCGGAATCACCTAATTCACGGGACATCGAGTGGCGTCACTAAACTCCTTAAACCGAACGCGAGGACGGCATCAACCATCTTGACCATCGTCCTCCTCTTGTGTCTTATCGGCCTCTTTTCGGAAATCAGGCAAATGAAACGTTCACTAGAGGCATGTTCTACCGCGATGGCGTCCAGCTGGGACGAATCGCTCGAACCGATTACCGTCACCACCACAGTGCACACCTCGAGCTACACCAAATGGTGGTTTGGTGAGACAACGAGTACCACGCCGTCATCGGTAACACCGGCCACGCCTTATGGGTCGGCTAATATTTGGTCACCGCAAACTTCGCCAGCTTATCTATCGGACGTTAGCATTCGCGCCGCCACCCTAACAACCCCCGTCGGCATTGAGCTCTCGTCCAGCTCTCGTCCAGAAAGCACTGAACTTATTCCCTACGTTGACTGGCATTTTCTCTCGCTCGCTGATCTCAAGTTACATCCTGCCGCCCGTTTCGCCGTTGATAAAGTAATGGACGGCTTGGGCGTCGTTTGGCAGGTGCTCAGAAAGGCTTATCATTATCCGTTGGAACCTCCGTTATGAAACATCTGATTATGCTGTTTTTACGATCTGTTTGTGATGATGTCTGTATGACGGTAAAATTGATGATTTTTGTGTTGGTCGAACATCATGACTTCGAGAAGATACATGGTTATGCACAGCGCGGTAGTAGAATCGGAAATCAACATGGTGTAATCAACGCCCCCAAGGAGATTGTAGCAAATCACGCAGGGCACATGCTTCCTCTCGATATTCAAGGGGCGTGATCCGCGAAATGCCGTATCGAACACGAGTTTGATCCTATATTCAGGCAAGGTTACTGGATGTGGTATATCTAGACCAGGAAAGTGACATTACATTATACGTGTCCTGTTTGGCTCGACAGACAAAGTTGAACGTGGCGCAAGTTGCTTCTCGCATTACTACACTATACTGAGCCTCGTCACGTTCCTATGCGGAGAGGAACAGTCCGAAAGAGTTGAAATTCGAAAGAGGCGATGACAAACCTTGATATCAACTAGATCATTTGCAGGCATACCAAAGATAGCTAACCCCGCGTCGTTGAAACCCTGTAGCCAGGCTTGACCGGACCAGTCTGCCACAGCCAAGGAAACTATATACCTACAAGAGCTATCTCAGCTTCGCCAAAAGGCTAAAATGGAGGACACACCTGTGCTCGGGAGTCTCAAAGCTCTGATCACACTTTTCGCATCTCCAACTACCTGAGACTTGTATCGCTTTCTTGTTGCAAGTTTGGCAAGCCGGATACGAGACATTCTCACTCTTGATATGCATTATGGTTGCGCGGGTTGAGAAAAAGTCCACTTTATCTGACTGTCCCAGTTGAGAATCCTTCACATTTTTCAAGTGACGCATTTCCGCGCGATTGAATCCGCCCTGTCCACCATGTGACAACGCGCCAGAATGGGTTTGGTATGACTGTCCCTCGCCAACGGCATCATACCAACCTCTCAAAGCGAATACTTCATCAATGTCGAGGTTAACACTCATCGTGCTCGAACCTATCATGTTTAATGAACGTCCTACCCGCATCATGGATCAGCTAGACCGCAAGGAGCGCAGAAAATTTATATTACCGCCGAAATCGCCGACTTTGACACCCTTGAAGGCAATGACAGGATGGTCATCCTGATCGAATTGTTCCGCTTGCTTTCCCCACAACGTAAGCCGGATCGAGAAATTGGATTTGTCCACAATGGTCAAATCACGTTTCTGCATCTAAAGAAATGATGAGGGAACGGATCAAACGATAATTAGTGACTCACAGATCTATTTGCCTTTGAAATGATTTCACCTAGCGGACCAACTTCCTTTACGACGCCCAGGACATCTAAGGGGAATGTCAGGGAGAATCAAAACACATCTGGCAAATGCCAACCGCATATCGAATCCTTGGGAAGCTCTTCCAGCCCGGAGAGCGGTACAAAATTGTATTTGACTGACGGAACATTGGTTGGCTCGTTGCACTGATCTGGAATGAAACAGGGCGCAAATGCATTGAGTGAATCAACATACTTCATCAATTTCGGTGGTTCGATCCAAGATGAGCTCGTAATCGTTGGGAAGATTGGAGAATTTCTTTTTCGCGAGACCGACACGAGCCTTGGAAACGAAGTAGACCTTTCCCTCCTCCAGTTTTTGGTAAAGCTCGTCAACGGCGGTGTTAAACCCCGTGGCTCTTATTTCGCCTGATTCGTCCATGAAAGTCACATTAAATAATTTCCCTTCCCCGCGTTGATTGGACCAAGTTCTTATATCCGATTTTTGAGTTGCTCGTGCCTTGATAGTCCAGTTGTTTTGGTACGGGCTCAGACCCTCGATGGGAAGGATTGGGTGTTGCTGTCCACTTCTGCCAGATGAAGCTTGCTGCTTCTTCTCTTGCTGCTGTTGCTGTGGCTGCGGAGCGATACGAGGGCCCGAGGAGGATGCGGAAGGATCTGCTACGGTGGTGTTGCGCTCAACTGCACTCGAATCCTCTCGGTTTGGGATTGCAACTGGGTTCCCTATTTTGTCCTCATTTGTGGAGAGAACGCGAAGGGCGAGGATAATGAATAACCTTGCATTGGATTTAGGAGATCGTCTATAACATGAACTGTGTGCTTCACCGTTTTCCCTGAACATAATTACACGTCAACTTCTCAATGATAGCAACGGTGTTTTTGGAAATCCGTTCATCATTAACGAGCTCGTTCAATTGGGTAGCCAACATAGCCTGAAGGAAATGTTCGCCATCCGAAAAGATGATACGATAGCGGTCGATAGCTGGTGCAGTATCAGACAGAGGAACGACTTTCTTGATTGAGACGAGCTGCACGGTGTGTCCAGAATTAAAGAGATCAGCGTCACCCACGACGGCGTTGTGAAGGCGCAAACAGATTCCTGCTGAGAGCTGGGACATCGTTGAAGACAAGATGTGATAGTCGCATGTGACGCGACGCGATTGTTATGAGTGATGGCGTGGGAATATCAGCAAAATAAATAACGTCATTCACTTTACACACGTTCTCATCGAAAGACCAAGACCACAACTCCACCATCCTTCAATAATCCTTCAGCAATGTCCGTCTTGTAGCATCCCGACCAGCTCGCAACAGCATAGAAACCTCGTTACCTCCCGTGCCTCGCGCAGGCCCCTGTCTGGACGCCTTGTTCGCTTCCATCCTTTCCAACATCGCACTAACCGGACATCCGGGTCGCTTTGACCTCGACATGGTCACAATGTAAAGGCACGCGATACGCATGTGTAGATCCCGTAGATTCTTCAACGCCATCACCGCCAAGTTGTATGGTTCCCGCAGCGTCGGCGTCTTTAGGGCCAAATCTCGTATCGGGCGTGACGTGTTGGCTAAATAGGAAAGGTAGTCTCGATGCTTTCCGGGCATATACCGAGTCATTCTTTCCATAAAACCTCGATCCGCCTTCTTATTATTCTCCGATGGGGCCGGGAGACGTCTTTGCTGAAGCTTGTGGTCGACGTCGAGGAAAATATCAAGAGCATGCATCGTGCTGCTCTGGCCCCCTGATGGCCCACTCAAATCAAGCATCTCCGAGTTCTCTACTCCGTCGTATATCCATCCCACTCCGGACCCTTGTGCATCACTTCCCTCGAGCCACGGCCGGATGTCCCAATAGAATACATGCGGATCACAGATCTCCCGAACCGATTGGATGATTTCTTTGATATCATCTATGATACCGGCGAGCCGAGTGAGATCTTTGGAAATCATGGAGATCGATGTCAGGTCGGTGACATTGGGTAGGCTGGTATAGCGGTCGATGATCTGTAGCAATTCGACACCCTTCATCTCTGCTCTCGCCGATGTCACGTAGAAATTCCGCTCGTCGTCAGTGTCGGAAAAGGCGTTGATGAACCGCATATTCTCTACGGTTGTCGGCAGGTCGGGATTGACGGGTTCCCAATTCCAGAGGACCGCGTCGGCGAAGGTCAAAATGGGAGCCATTCCGAGCGCCTGAGATACCTTCACCAAAGGAACAGCTAGTGATTCCGGGACGTGGATGGCTTCTTCCGTCGGTGGAATCGAATGCACGAAATAGTGGACGAGCCATGCCAGAACCATGTGCGCCCGTTGAAGACGCCGCCGATCGCTTTTCATGAGATCGATGTCAAGGATAGGTAACTTGTGCACTGTCAGATCGAGCCCTGAATACAAGTGTCATGTCCGCTCACCAACGTCAAGTTCGTTCTCCATGCTTCCCCTCCACTCCGTTTCTCTGTAGCCGCTTCGGAGTCATCTTCTCCTAAACTCAACACATCGGGAGCTTCACAAAGTGCCTTCTCCCAAGCTTCAAACGGTGCCTGAAGCCGTGGAAGAGGTCGTCTGGGGAGGAAACCCATTTCTGCGTCGATATCGAAGTCGACTTGAGACAGCTTTTCGCGTTGGCTCTTTCCGTGAAACAAGACGAATGAATTGAACAGGGATAATGCAGTTCGGAAAATCTGATGCGGAGACGGAAGAGTATTCCAGATATCCATTTAATTCGGGAGAGTGGGTGAGTAATAATCACTTTGTAATGACGATGAGATGATTAAAGTCTGTTTTCGTGGCCCTTCTTATAGCTGTGACATGGGGTAAACTTCGGCGTGGCATCTAGATTCACGAGGTGCAAAAACATCCCCCTAGCTTGACTTACTACCAGGGCGGCTCAACTCCACGCACTGGTTCTGGTTATTATCACATCTGGATTGCGTGTCATAAATTGTTGAGTCACTGAAACCTATGATATTTCGCTTTTAAATGCCTCCGTTTGCATCGTTGGATCATCTACATCTCGATCAATGCCCAGATCCAAGGTAACTCTCATCTATAACCGCAGTTGGCCTAATTCGGGGGTTGAATGATCTCATCTGTTTAGTGGCGGTGATGCGGTAACGGGAAGGGAAGGGATCGGTGGCATCACCAGTTTCCAATGTTAATGCTATCTAATGCGAAAGTGGGTGCCTTAAACTTGTGACCAGATTCTGGCCTTAAAATGGTGATTCAAAAGAAAGTATCTACAGATGCCTCCGGGCCATGGACTTTCCCCATCAATACGCGTAACCATCCCTAAGCAGCGCGTCCGTGGTTTCCTCTTGTTACGGGTGAAGGATTGAGCGTTAGTTTGTATCCTTCTCCCTGATGTTTCACTTTTAATTCCCCGCAACTCCCTTTGGAAGGAAGGGACTTGCTTAAAATCTTGATTGCTGAAAATAGGTTACGTACATGCCTACCCTGATACACCGATACGCTCAATGTGGAACGTGCAACCCTGTAATGTCGGAGTAAGACTAATTTTTTTTTATTGTGGAGGCGAAAAAAAATATTTTTCCACTTTTAATGTTTCCACTTGAGCCACTGAAAGTTACCGTCCGCATTGTCCACAATTTCACACTTCCTCTGCGCGACTTCTATGACCTTTTCCTTGACACCATGTTTGCCATGGCGAAGATCCTCAAATTTGGAAACGAGTTCTTCCATTTTTATTCCCGCTTTGCCGCTGGAAACGTGGCTTCCGCGAACCATGTTGCTAATCTCCTTTTCGGTTGGTAAAGTATATCTCATGGGGTTCCTGTCTTTGACAGCAGATAGATGTTCCGGAACTGTGAGTTTTGGCGCTGAAGAAAGGTATGGGGAATCTGTTGAAAAGAATTTCTGCAGAATCTCGGCGTCAGAAATTTCTTCTAAAGTGCCGGGAGACCACGCTGGTCGTTCACGGGTCTTCTCAATCAGCACTGCTGTCACCCCAGTGCGAAAATCTGTACTTGCGCCGCTCTAAAGTAGACGCGTGTTCATTCCGAGTCGGGGGCAATAGTCAAGTAAGCAATTGTACTTACACAATAAGCTGTAGCAATTCCCAATTCCATCTGTAAAGCGTCCAGTAACGTCATAGTTTTGCCCTTCCGAATTGCATGAAGCGCGACTGTTAAGCTTGTAGGACTTCGAAGGTGTAGTGTGGCTATGGTGTTCTTGGCCCACATACTTACGGCCTCATCATCAATTTTAGATAAAGCTTCTAGCTCGTCAAGAATTTCCTGGACTGAATTGCGACCAAATGCTTTGTCCATGGCCGCACGTTTGGCTCCAATGAACGGAGGTGGGGGTTCGTCTGGCCGTCGTTCGGAAGAAAGCTCTTCAATCGTGCGATCGATCATGTCTTGATAAGGATCTTCTAGAGTAGCCAGTCGATCAAGTAGGAGAGGTATTCTTCTGGAAGGGATAAAATGTGTCGCGAAGCCGTGATCACTGAAGCGTAGTGGCGGTCAATCCTGTTCAATTCCTGTTTTGTGGCTGGACTTACAAGACCTCCCTGCCTTTCAATTGGTCAGACGTCAATGCGAGGTACGTTCCTAACTCGCCATCTAGTTTGGACATGAAATAACTCGCCCCAACATCGGGAAAATAACCAATCTTGGTCTCAGGCATCGAAAAGATTGTGTTTTCGGTGGCGATTCTGAAGGAGGCGTGGGCAGCAAGTCCAACACCGCCACCCACTTCGTAGATCAACGGGGTGGATTTAACACCAAGTATAGGAACTTACTAGTTACGCCATCCAGTATGGCGACATATGGTTTGGGTAATGCAGCCAAAATGTAGTCCATCTCAAATCTTGAGTTGAACAGTTACAAGAGGCAAAAAAACAAAAATTCAGGTTGGACACGCACTCCCGTTTGAAAAAACTGAGAGCTCTGGGGCGAGTTTCGTCGTTCGAAGCATCTTGTATGACACCTACGGAGCTCAATAAAAGGAAAGTAAGGGAGGACATGGAATAGAACTCACTAGCTACGTCGCCACCAGAGCAAAACCCTCGCCCAATTCCCCTTCCCACTATCGTTCCGCAAAGCTCTGACTGACTCCATTCCTCGAAATCGGACTTCGATTAACATTCATGGGAGCAATATGAGTGTCTCACTTCTATCTTTGGCCTGAGAATATTTAGCATAGTCTCATCGAGGGCATTAAACTTGTTAGGACGGTTCAAAGTATATATCCGAAGTGCCCGGTTCGATTCGAACATCACTGATGGCTAGGAAATGAATCAGCCAAGATGAGACCAAATAAAATTAAAAAAAGCGTACTTCTGTGGCCAAAACTTGGTTAGACGCGGTGGAGGACATCATGTGCTGCATGATCAACTTTGTTCTGTTCACAGCTGAGTATCTTCGGGAAGTCATTTTCGATGCAAACATGATGAGCGATAAGGCAAACCCGCTTATGGTTAGGGTTATTTAAAATGCTCATTTATTGAATCCGAAGATGGCTATCTAGGGCTTTGTCAACTAGCCCTGGACTGCACCTGGTCGTAGATTGGCATGGATTTGAATTCGGAGCTTCCGCTAGAGGGCAAACGGCTGAAACTCTCCGGAAGTTTAGGAACCATCAGATTTGTTGGAGATGTGGACAATACCTCAGGAATATGGCTAGGTGTAGAATGGGACGATCCTCGTCGGGGAAAGCATGATGGAGTAAAAGACGGAAAGAGGTATTTCACCTGTCGGTAAGCTTTGTATCTGATGACCTTTGCAAGGCGGGACTACTTCCCCCGGTAGGACACCAAATTCAGGGTCGTTTATACGCCCCTCAGCGTCTGTATGCTATGGGCACTCCTTTCTGCGCGCGCTAACATCGAAATATATTCAACATCCACATGGTGCAACAACCCGGGAAACTGTATTGTTGGGATCATCCAAGGGCGCTATCGAAGTAGAAGCCGTAGGTTTGGATAAGATCAGAGGAAAATTCGCCAACCTGCAAAAGCTGAGAGAAGTTAGTCTTGACGGCGAGAACGTCGCCGCCTCCGATCCTCCGGGAGAAATTAGAAAGATTTGTCCTCGTGAGCGATCACACAAGTCTTCATATTCCCCAAAATATTCTCACTCTCATCAAAGATGTACGAGGCCTTGACCTCTCCTTGACTCTTTTGCCTAGCTGGGATGTCGTAGCCCTTATTGCTACGGAACTTCATTTTTTGGAGAGATTGTCCCTGAAGTCTGTCCCGATTTTTTTGTTCCGCATTCATATCCTCATCGGAGTAATCATTTCAATAGTCAATGTCGACTACAGCCGTTCAAAGAGATCCATCGTGCGAATTCCGCATTTCTGACACTTACGGATTTGCAATTAAACAGCACCTTGATGAGCTGGCAAGAAATGCAGGATGTCACTGCCTATATGCCAAATTTGAGGCTGGTAGAATTTGGCTATAACCACCTAGTGACATTATCTCCCCCGAGTTCTCCACCGTCCCTCGGGTCTAGCATCCAGACAATCAACCTCGATAGTAATCAATGTCACGAGTGGTATCAGATATGTCAAGGTCTGGAGCCATATAAGTGGTGAGCTTACTCTAGCTGTATGCTGTATGAAACGTGTATCAATGTTGGCCAAGTTTACAGCGCCTAGTGTTGAAATCGAACCATATCAACGAAATCCCGCTTTTCCAAGATCAAAGCCTACAGCTTCAATCCCTCAGACAACTCTCCTTATCATTCAACTGCCTAAGATCCTGGTCTGATGTTGATTCGCTCTCACGCTGGTGTCCAAGGCTAGAAAGTTTGAGCCTTGTAGGTAATCCCGTCGTGGAAGGTACGACTGGTCTACAGCACTGTAAACCTTGTCTGAAAACAGCACCATCTAGACCGTGACACGGCACGCTATTCGCGCCAACTTACCGTGGCTCGGATACCCTCCTTGTTGACCCTAGAAGCTGTGGCTGTGAGCGCGAACCTGCCCTTACCGACCCGTGTACCTGTTAACCGCGATCATTGCAGATATCCCGGAAGGAACGCGTGGATTGTGAACGCTTCTATATGTCATATATTGTTCAGAATGGACCTTTTTCGGAGGATGATCGGTGTCGGGAGCATCCGAGGTGGAAGGAATTATGCACACGTGTGTTGGGATGTTTTAGTCTCATTGTGTTGCGTGTTCACTCGGCGGTGGTTTATTTTGCAGAACATGGTAGACCCGAGGAGAACGCAAATGCAAATTCACGATCTGATAAGCTGAGCGATCGCATCATCCGTAAGCAATTGTTGATCTCGGTACAGTTTCATTGATGGCTAGGAGTGCTTAGAAATCAATATCTATCAATTTTCGAGCCCTGCACAGGAAGTCAGTACAAAGAACAGTTGCTTGTCACCGCCGAGGCACCTTCGTGTCTTGCCAACCATGTCGCTCCGTATATTCCGGTTGAAAGTCTTAAAATTAATTCGCAACTCTTCTGGCGGTACTGGCTCAATCCAACTTTGGCTCAAAATGAAAGATGGAGAGCTTGTACAGATGGATACTGAACACGACAACCAGGATATAGCATGGTGGGGAATAGAGCATGATTCTGATGTTTTGTACCACATAGGCAATTAATACTATGACCCCCTGAATATCACAATAGATCCTGTTATCATCCACTGGATGAGATCCGCGAGCACTACAGGGTCCGCTCTTGTCCATGTCATCTTTACCCTGGCTTGTGACATCACGTGTGCGAGTCTCATTCTGGCACCCTCAAAGTGCGCGGTCCACACTTCCGAAAAACTCAAGGCAAGTTGAGGGCGTAAGAACCTCATAGGACCAACCGAGCATTGACAAGAAAGTACACCGATCGCATAAACAACGCCACTCTCGGGGACGAGAACCAACATAGCACCGGAGAAATCGTAATAGACGCCCTCCTTTTTTTCCCGTCTGGCCTGTGTCCGGAAACCTAGAACCACGAACAACTCAACGGGCCCAACCACCATCTCCATTCGCGTGCCTTGGAGGCCTTTCGTCGAAGCGGTCTTCTTTCTCGTCGCGTCTTCTATCGTCCCTGCGTCGGTCAACATAATAATCAGGCCCTCTGCGATCATCATAACCTCCTCGCCGGTAATCATCGTACCCTGCAGGCCTTCTATCATCAACCTCCCTCCGAGGGGGCGGAGACCTGGGGCGACGATCATCGTACTCGGCCCGGCGGGGAGGCGATCGGGAACGGTCCCGACGGTAGGATGCACGGTCTTCCCGGTGGCGGTCATCCCTGTATCGCTCATCACGGGGAGGGCGGTCGTCCCTGCGATCATCACG
>Ga0209006_10001846_pt1 | contig 19153 bp, 13 predicted proteins | sample JacPin_JW_Ref_O2_FD_188567 | JGI IMG/M metagenome (GOLD analysis project Ga0209006, IMG submission 188567) | Forest soil microbial communities from Algoma, Ontario, Canada - Jack Pine, Ontario site 1_JW_Ref_O2 (SPAdes) (version 2) | ecosystem: Environmental > Terrestrial > Soil > Boreal...
GTGGATGACCGGCACGGGCGCGCCTTGAAGGCCACCCACCCACTCGTACTCGGAGACGCCGTACGGTACTTCCATTCCACCGGCCAGGTAGAGTAGAGGATCATGGCCGAAGGAGACGGCGAGCTTGCAGGACTGCCCCTTGGCGAAGTACTTCTCGCGCATGATGCGGCCTTGTTTGCCCGGCGAGATGAAGAATCCGAGGGTGTCGCGATCATGGATCATCACCCGATATGTCCCGAGGTTTACCCAGCCTTCGTCGGGATCGCGGGTTATGTCCACCGAGCCGGTGCCAAGGTAACGGCCACCGTCGAGCTCGTGCCACTTGGGCGTGGGAAACTTGAGCATGTCGATGTCTTCGCCTTCAAAGACGTTTTCCATGATCGGACCATCGGTGACTACTTCGGGTTTGATGTAGGTGAGGTCAGTGATGTGCTTCTTGATGTCCTTCACAAACTGCAGCCGTGTGTAGTTTGTGTCCATGTGCAGAGTCATGGCCAGGCGCTTGGTGGTGTTCAGGGTGTTCGATAGGACACGATATCCCTCGGGATAGCCCTTGATGCGATCGAAGAGAAGCGCGTGGCTCTGCTCGCCACGATGATGGCCAAGTTCCGTAATTGCTCCGATCTCAACATCCCAGTCGGCACCGTCGATATGCTTCAACTCGCCCAGCGCCTCGGCTGCGCGAATCCAGTCGCGCAAGTCTCTACTTTGCATCTTTCACCCCTTGCATCCGATTTCTAAGTTTGATCCTTTGCGTTCTGCTATTTCGATTGAAATCGCCGAGAAGTAACGTAACTGGTCCGAAAATGATTGGATCAATCTCATACCATTACATAAAATATGTCAAGTGAGTGCCTTTCGGCAGTGGTATGACTAGGCTTTATAGGTCTTAGTCAACTGGGGCGGGAACAGGTCCGAGAGCGGAACCTGCCTGTCCGTTACTCCCTGTTCAAAGCAGAACTGTGTAAAGGCCTCCAGCGTGCGCCGGTTCGCCTCGATGCCGTAGGGCCAGACATCCTCCCCGAACAGCGTTCTTGTCCGCTCCAGTGCGATGTGCGACCAGGGGATTGCGACCCGCGAGTTCACCAGGCTGGAGAGACGCTGCAGGCTTCTGTTCTTCGCCTCTTCGAAGGCCTTGAAGAGATTCATCGCGATCCAGGGATGCTGCTCGAGCGTCTCCTTCTTGATAACGACGGCGTGCATGATCGGGAAGATTCCTGTGTCTTTGTAGTAACTCTCCTCGATCGTGCGATAGTCCGGCCAGAGACGTGCGATTCGCGGATCTCGCTTGATCATGCTTGCCGGTTCGCGGGCGGAGATCATCCCGTCGATCTCACCAGCCAGCAGCAGATCGTTGAGAGAGCGGTCGGGGACGGTTTCAATTGAGACGCCGCTGGGCAGGGACAGTGTGACCTTCTCGGTGCGTCCGGCATCGTTAACTCCTGCCTGGACCCAATGGATATCCTTCAACTGCATCCCGCACTGATGCTGGAGATACGAGCGCGCATAGACGCCAGCTGTCTGCGCCCACTCTGGAATGCCGATCCTCCGTCCTGCCAGATCCGCGGGCTCCTTAATGCCTGACTTGGTAGCGATGTAAAACGCGGACTGCCGGAAAACGCGCGACGGGAAGACGGGAATCGCCCAGAAGGGAGCCTTGTTCGAGGCCGTGAGCGAGACATACTTCGCCATGGAAAACTCCGAGACGTCCCACTCGAGGAAGTTGAGCATGCGGAAGAAGATCTCTTCGACGGGCAGCTCCATGGCCCTGAGGTCGATCCCCTCGGGATGAATTCTTCCATTCATTACGTCCGAGACGTGCTCGTAGTTGCTCATTGCGATGGAGAGGGGAAGCTTGGACATCGGAGGCTCCTGAAAGGACTGATTGAAACATGAAACGACGACCGCTCTCCGTCGTTTGGCCCGAAGCGAAGAGCGGCGCGGTTTGCGGGAGCGGGATGCCGCGCCCGCAAGACCCTAGCTGCGAACGGTTGCCGGCTGCTCCAGAATGTGACCCCATCTTTCCAACGTCTGAGCCCGGAGTTCAGGGCTCGACTCGGCGACCGGCGGGAACTCCGACATCCACTCGAACGGGCGAGTCGCGATGACAACAGCCCTGGAGTTGTGAGAGATGCCCTTCCTCTTCCGCGGATCGAGAGGACCGCTCCACGCCTGACGGATGAACTCGATGTCTTCGCTGGGATCGCAGCGGGTGGACATCGCCCACATGACGTCAAAGGGATTGCTGGGATCGATATCGTGATCGACCACCACGACGAAGCGCCCGAGGTAATTTCCCGCGTGTACGTTCGCTGCCAGCATGGCCGCCTGCCGTGCATGACCCGCATAGGCCTGCTTGATGGAGATGACGTTGAAGAGCCTGCCTCCGCCGGATTCGTGACACCACACCCCCTCGACGCCGGAGAGGCCTGCCCTTTCCACCTGATCCCAGATCATCGCGGATTTGATGACGGACTTGCTGAGGGTATAGTCGGAGGGCGGCCGCATGGGGCAAGCCATGGTGATGATGGGCGAGTTGCGATAATAGACCCGCTTCACCCGCACCACATTGTCAGGCCGGGTGGAACTCGCATAGTAGCCGGTCCATTCGCCGAACGGACCTTCCAGGCGAAGGTCGTCCAGCAGGATCTCTCCCTCGAGCACGATCTCAGCGCGCGCCGGCATCGGCAGGCCATGGAGCTCGCTCTTGAGCGTCTCGAAGGGAATGCCGCGGTGACCGCCGGCATGAGCAAACTCGCCGACCTGATAGTTGACCTCATTGCCCGAGGAGAGGAAGAGGAGCGGGTCGTGACCGCAGCTGATCACCACCGGACAGGGCTTGCCCATCTTGAAGTATTTCTCGCGGATCAACCTGCCGTGCTTGCCGGGCGACATCCAGATACCGATCGTGTTCTTATCGTGCACCTGGGCCCGGTAGGTTCCGACGTTCACCCAACCCGTGTCCGGATCCTTCATGATGATCAAGTCGGCAGTGCCGATGTAGCGTCCGCCGTCGAGCTCATGCAGGAATGGAACGGGAAACTTTAAAAGATCGACGGCTTCGTCGCGATCGACGTTCTCGAGCAGCGGACCCGACTCCACAAATTCATTCGGAATCAGAGCGAAGTTCTTCATGCGATCGCGATACGCGCGAACCACATCGAGCGGCCGCTTGGAGAGAGGAAGACCAAGCGTAAGCGCCAGACGTTGCGGCGAGTTCGTCATGCCGGACAGAACCCTGAACTCGGGTGAGTAGCCCGGAATGTTTTCGAATAGGATGGCGGGTGGATTCTCCGGACGCGCGTGGTACACCATCTCGGCGACAGCGCCCATTTCGAGCTTCCAGTTGACCCCGGAGACTCTCAGCAACTCACCGATCCCTTCGACCCGCTCCAGCCAATCGCGCAGATCTGCATGAGGTTGAGGGAAGCTGCCGAAGGCCTTTTGCTCTGCGGGTTGCGCAAGCTCTGCCGTGTTCATGAATTTATCTCCTGAAAGCTTGGGTGAAGCCGATCAAGCCGAGAAGAGCGATCGTCGTGACGACAATCTGCACGATCCCCCAGTAGAGCCCGATGCGGAAGATGGTTCGATCCTCTCCCTTGATGTTGACCAGGGAGGCGGCAAAGCGAATGAGCGCGGGTTTGACGGCGTTGGTAGGTCCCATCGCGACGAGATTCACCAGGCCCACCAGCAGGACCAGAGGCAGGCCCAGCTTTGCCGCGGATGACATCTGGAGGCGCGAGAAAAGGAAGATGGCAGGCGCGCCCTGGCCGAAGGTCATACCGCCCAGGAAGATCAGCACCGAGTCGAGCACCTGATAGACCGTCTTTCCTCCCTGCGCAAGCACCTGGCCAAGAAAGGCGATCTGTCCGGTAGCCACCATGAGATAGACGGTGGCGCTGCCAAACAAGAGAGTGCTGAGGCTGGAAGCTCCGTGCGCGGTGCCTCGCGTTACATCCTGGACGAGGCTGGCCTTCTTCAGGCGAACCGCGTAACAACTCAGGATGGCAACGATCAGAGGAACGGCGGGCGTGGTCAGCAGATTGATTTTTACCGGGCTGAACCCCCACGCCGACACATTGAAATCGAATCTCGAGAACACATGCGACACAGCGGGAATTCGCGTCAGCATCGTGTAAGCGATTGCGATCAGCAAAGGAAAATACGCCTTCAACCTCATGCCGAGCGTGTAATGCACTGGCTGGGATAGTGGAGCCGCAACAACCCCCGGGGTCCATTCCGCTGTCTCTGCCGCAGGGCTATCTGTTCGGTTCATCCGCCCATAGAGGAAGAGGAAGAGCAGTGCGATCACACCGCCTGACATGAGCGTGAGTTCGTGATAGTGAGGCCAGACCTGGGTAAAGAGAATTAGGCCTGCAACATCGCTGAGACACAGCATCCAGAAGAGCGTCTGGCTCTGACGCGTCCTGAAGCGGAAGCCCAGGATTCTGTATGTCCCGATCATGGAGACGAAGACGAGAGGAATCGCAAGCAGCCCGGAGGCGCCAGCGATCCGATCGACAGGGAGGCCTGTCGCCGCGCTCGCAATGACTGCCCCGATGAACAGAGCGGCGAAGGGAAGGCACCAGGACGCATAGGTTAGGTAGCCGGCCGCCGACGCGACGCCACTGAAACCAAGGTCGGCGAGAGCGGGAATGGCCACAGGATAAACGGCGTACAGATTAAACGTGCCCACGAAAGCGCTGAGTAGCGTGATCATCGTCAGCGCGCGCACCTGCCGGTCCTTTGTCGGAACGACAGCGCTGAAGGAGTCGAGAAGCGCGGGAGTCAGTCCGGTCGCTCGAAAAGTTTGTCCGAAGATCTGCCCCGACCATAGCAGGATGAAGACACTCCACATGGTCAGATTGCCCCAGAGTCCGGCCTCGACACTCTTGATCACCGGCAGGTGGTAGTAGGTGACGACAACCATAAACTGGACCGCAAAGGTCAGTATGGAAGTCATCAGCGCATTGAGCCGAAACAAGAGAAAGCCCGCAACCAGAGTCGCGAAGGGGAGCAAGGCGACCAAGACCTCGATCACCGTCAGGGTCGCAGAATGCCCCGCCAAATTGCCCGATCCGCCCATTTCCCATCCTTTGCCGCTTGCAAGCCGCGTGTCATCCGGCCTGAGCGCCCATTCGCCGAGTCGATCCGCTATTATGTCGACCGGCTTCGCAAGCGCAGAACCGGAAAATCCAGAGACGTGTCTGATGCTCGCTAATCCGTCGCCATTTCGGATGGCTGAAGAAGCCCCGCACGCAGGAGCACGGGATCGATCGCCTTCTGCAACTCGGCATCCAGATCGATCAGCGGAAGCCGCAACTCCGGTGAATCCAGCATCCCCAGTCGCGACATCATGTACTTCAGCGGGACGGGATTGGTATCGAAGAAGATAGCCCGATTCAACTCGAACAGTTCGAGGTGCAGTCGTTGCGCCATCTTCAGGTCGCCCTGCTTCACGGCGGTGTAGAGCGATGCGACCTTTGCGGGAGCGACGTTGCCGACCGCGTTCATCAATCCGCTCGCCCCGAGAACAAGCATCGGAAGACTGAGCGCCTCGAGGCCGCAGAACATGCGGAACTCCGGACCCATGCCGATCTGCAGCTCTGTCAGCAACTCCAGTCCGTTATCGGCATGCTTCAGCCCGACCAGATTGTCGATCCGCTCTCCGATCCGCATGATCGTCTTCGCATGGATGGAGACCGCGGCTCGGCCTGGTATGTGGTAGATCATCAGAGGAAGTGCGGTGCGCTTGCCCACTGCGGCGAAGTACTCAATCAATCCTCGCTGCGACGGCTTGATGTAGTACGGGGTGACCACGAGCACAGCACTGGCTCCGGCCTTCTCCCCCTGCTGGGTAAGCTCGACGGTTTCGGCAAACGACTGCGAGCCGGTTGCGGCGACCACGGGAATCCTGCCCCGAACGGCAGCCACGGCGACTTTAACAAGCTCCGTCCGCTCAGCCACGGTCAGGCTGCTGGGCTCTCCGGTCGTTCCTGCCACCACCAGACCGTGGGAGCCCTCCTTCGCCTGGCGCTCCGCCAAGTCCGCAAAGCGGTCGAAGTCTACCTTCCCACCCCGGAAGGGGGTAACCAGGGGAGGGTAGGAGCCGCATAGAAACGTCTCATCGAGCTGCATCATAGACAGACCATCTCGCTTTCATTTATCGCACGGGAATAATGCTTCATCGCTCGCGAAGTTCAGGACTAGCGGTTGGTGTAGAAGCCGGTGGACGCACCCAAGAGTTCGATCGGCTGGTCCAGGCTCTCCTGCCACAGCAGAGAACCCATCCACACATTCAGCGGACTGTCCTGCACTGTGAGTTCGTAGACATCTTCGTCGAGCGAGGCATGGTTGTGAACCGCCCAGCCCGGAGCGGAAAGCATCAGGTCGCCGGCTTTCCAGGGATACCTCTTCCCTTCGACGACGCTGTAACCGGAGCCGGCGAAGTAGTAGTTGACCGCCGCGCCCGTGTGACGGTGAGGGCGATCGACGATGTTCTTCGGCCTGATCGTGAACGTCGCGAAGAAGTTGCTTGTGGTGCCGTTTGTGCGCCCGGTCGCCGCGTTGTACAGCAGGTAGAGACGGCGCCCACGATAGGACTGTCCGAGCGACGCAAGCTTGGCCAGCTCGGCCTTCACTCTTTTCCACGGAAAGTAGAGCGGCTCCGACTTCATGACATCGGGGTTGATCAGCTTCTCGTACGGCATCAGCTGTGCTCCATCATCGGAGATCTGGAAGGTGCCATACGGGCTCTGCGCCGTCGCGTGCTCATCGGTGGACTTCTTCTTGAACTTCTCCGGCTGCGGGTCTTCCTCGACGATGTACACATTCATCTTCTTCAGAAGCGGCGAGTTGCTATAGGTCAACCGCACCTGCAACTCGTCGGTGTCGTTGACGTGCTCATAAATTACCCATGAGGGCGTGTTGAATGCATCGTACTGACCGTACTTGATGACCTTGCCGTCGATGGTCGCCTGCCCTCCGCCGCGGATGCAGAAGTTCACGAGTGCGGCGTTGTGCCGGATGGGCTTGGTTCTCTCGCCTGGCTTGAGGACGCAGATCGAAACGCCAATACCGGGTGCGAGGCCTTCCCCCACACCGGTGAGCGGGTTCGCGATCATCGATTCGCGTCTTCCGTTTGCCGGTTCAGGAAGGTTTGCGAGCCGCTCGATCTCGGCGTCGATGGCCTCCTTGGGAATCGTCACCGCTGGAATGAGATCCACTTTCTTCTCTGCCGCACCGGTGTGATCCGCGAAGTAGTAGCTGGTGTCCTGTGCTGTTTCCTGCATCGTGTCCTGCATGGCTATCTCCTATGGAACATTAGATTGCGTGGCTTGTCCGCAAGCGCGGCTGCACTCGTTGCGGAGGTGAAAACTTGTAACCCCGTTGACTGCTTACGGCGTCGCGATAGAGTTGTATACCGAGGGAGAGATCGGAGATCCCCACCCCCAGAGACTTGAACAGCGTAAGGTCCTCCGCCTCGCCCCGATGGAAGCGCTTGGACACCATCGAGGCGAGAGGCTGAACCGCCTCCCATCCCACAGCTTCCGAGCCGAAGAAGTCGATCAACTCGCGCGACAGTTTTCGCGCCTGCGGAATACTGTCGGTCACGACTGTAGTCGTGCGCGCGAGTATATCCCGGGCTACCTCAGCGCGACTTGGCACGATGGCGCCGACGGAGTTGATATGCGCGCCATGCTGCACCATGTCCGCGCTCAGAATCGGGTCTTTGGCCCGGGTGGCGAGAGTGATGATTGAGGCGCCCTCAACGGCCTCGCGGACGCTTGAGGCCGCGACCGACTCAATCTCGAACTCGCTCCTGAGACGTTCCACAAATCGAGTGCGCCGGCCTTCGTCTGGGCTGAAGACACTAATGCGCCGAATCGGCCGGACGGCAAGGATCGCCGCGACCTGAGAGATAGCCTGCTTGCCTGTGCCGATGATCGCAAACTCTTCCGCGATTGGGTCCGCCAGCCACCGCGTCGCAACCCCGCAGGCCGCGGCCGTGCGCATCTGGCCGAGCGCGAAGGCCTCAATGATCGCCTTCAGGCTGCCATCGTTGCTATCGAAGAGAAGGAGCATAGGCGTAGCGCCATTCTTCGTGTGCGACCACACCTTGGCGCCGCTGAACCCGGCCACCGGAAAAACAGCCCCGATCGCGTGCAGTGTCGACCCGCCGTCCCACTCCACGTGCGTCTTGATCATGTTCTGCGCTTCGTTCCGCGCCTCGGCTAGTAGACCTTGCTGGAGCGCGTCGATCGCACCGGCAATATCCATCATGGAGACGACTTCGGCTTCGGAGATCCAAACGGGCTTCTCGATCTGGGGGGTCTCGGAGGTCATAGCGCCTCCGCAAAAGGCGACGCGACCGGCGGAGCCAGATTCAGGGCATTCACAATCAGAGCGTGCGATATATAGCGGCCGACCAGCATCAGCACGGCGATCGTCCTTGGAACTCCAATCAAGCGAATCACCGTCTCAAGCTCAGCGTTCGTGTTGTGGCCGTTTCGCTCGACCACGGCGATGGCAAGCCGCTGAACCTCGCGCTCTTCCTCCGACAGCTCCAGGGCAGCATCCGGCGCAACCCGGAGAATGCCAAGGATCCACTCCGCCGAGAGTCCCAGTTTCAACGACAGCCGCTCGTGCTGAACGCGTTCGTAAGCGTTGTCCATCAGCCTGGCAATTGTGAGCGACACGACCTCGGTGAGATTTCCAGGCAAAGCATGCTTCAGATACTCGGTGAGTTCCAGAAAGGAAAGCAGCGCCTCGGGCTGATGAGCCGTACATTGAAAGAACTCGCCCAGGTAGCCCAGCCGTTCCACCCTGGGTTTCAGGAAAGATGCGAGTTCATCCGGAAACTCTTCGCGTGAGATTCGGGGAATCGAGCTACTCATGACCGGACACCTTTCGACATCTCGAAACAATGCATATAACGCAGCCGGTTAAACTGGCGCGCTGGATTTCCGTTCAAAGCTTCACAGCCAATCCGGAAATGTGAATCGTTTAAGCCTAAGAACCAACTACGGAGTTGAGTGTAGCATGAGGTAGTACATCATACCAATCAAATGTTGGTCATTTTTACACTGGGCTCAGAACCCATCTTTGTTGCCGCAGGTCGTCGCTGCGAACTGGGAAATACTTGTTTTCAGGAATGGCATTCTAAGCTATCCCTAGTGAAATTAGCGAAGGAATGTCCTTCCGTGTCGTTCGACGACTCCGACTTCCAGACTGCGGCGAGGACGCTCTCGAAATGCTAAGGAACCGGTTGCCGTTTGGCTCCCGCTTCTTTTGACAGGTTAGCGCCTGTAAAGGTATAAACTCATTCCATAAAGAAACCGTGAGCCAGACGAGACTAGGCCGGAGCTGTTATTCGCGCTCGCAGATCTCAGTCCGCGCCCCTTTCCCTCACGGATAACCCTTTGTGCCTTGAAAGGAGCTGCCATGCCGATCGCCACCATCAACCCCTTCAACGGAGAGACCGTCCAGGTCTTTCAGCCGCTCACAGCGGAGCAACTTGACGGAAAGCTGTCCACCGCCGCGGCGGCGTTCTCCCGCTACCGTAGCACCTCCTTCCCGGAGCGTGCGGCCTACATGATTCGCGCTGCCGAGATTCTCGAACGCGAAAAGGAGCAGCTCTCCAGGCTGATCACCGTCGAGATGGGAAAGCCGCTGACCTCCGCCGTCCACGAGATTGAGAAGTGCGCCCTCGTCTGCCACTATTACGCCGAGCACGCCCAGAAGTACCTAGCCGATGAAGTTATTCCCACCGGTGCCATGAAGAGCTTCGTACGGTATCTTCCCCTAGGCCCGGTGCTCGCCATCATGCCCTGGAACTATCCATTCTGGCAGGTGATCCGCTTTCTCGCGCCCGCTCTGATGGCCGGCAACGTCGGTCTTCTGAAGCATGCGTCGAACGTCCCCCAGTGTGCTTTGGCCATCGAGAGAATCTTTCTCGAAGCCGGCTTCGCCGCAGGCGTTTTCCAGACGCTGCTGATCGGCGCGGGAGAGGTCGATGCGGTACTTGGTGATCCGCGCATCGTCGCCGCGACCATCACCGGCAGTGAAGACGCGGGTATCAAGGTGGCAATCGGCGCGGCCAAGCGGGTCAAGAAGGTCGTACTGGAACTGGGAGGCAGCGACCCATTCATCGTGATGCCCAGTGCGGATATCGACAAGGCGGTGACCACCGGTGTACGCGCTCGCGTGCTCAACAACGGCCAGTCCTGCATCGCCGCCAAGCGCTTTATCGTCGCGGCGGAGATCGCCGACGAGTTCGAGCGCAAGTTCGTAGCAGCCATGGAGGCCCTCACCATCGGCGATCCTTTCGATGCCGCCACCGACGTCGGCCCGCTCGCTACGGCGAGCAGTGTTAAATCTTTGCATGACGATGTCCGCAAGACCGTCGATGCAGGGGGCCGTCTGCTCACCGGCGGGAACGTACTCAATCGACCTGGATTCTTCTATGCGCCCACCGTCCTGACCGACATCCCACTTGATTCTCCCGGGTATCGCGAAGAGTTCTTCGGCCCCGTCGCTTCGTTGTTCCGCGTGGCGGATATCGACGAAGCGATCCATATCGCAAACGACACCCGCTTTGGCCTCGGAGCAAGCGCCTGGACCGAAGACGCGGACGAACGCGAACGCTTCACCAACGAGCTTGATGCCGGTATGGTCTTCATCAACAGCATGGTCGCCTCCGATCCGCGGCTTCCCTTCGGCGGCGTCAAGATGTCGGGCTATGGCCGCGAGCTTGCAGCCCTGGGCATCCGTGAGTTCGTCAACGCGAAGACCGTCTTTATCCAGTAACCGGAAACTGCGCATCGATTTCAAACGCCTCAGGCCCGCTTTCGCCACGAACGCATGCGGAACTGATACCCTCCGGTGAGTATTCCTAGCCGATCGAACAAGTTCGATTCGTCGCGCGCCATGTTTGTCAGGATGTAAGGAGAAGTGCACTTGAAGCGACTTATTGTTGCAATTACAGGCGCATCCGGCGCCATCTATGGGGTCCGAACGCTCCAGTTGTTGCGGGCAGCCGGCGGCGTCAAGGTACACCTCGTGATCTCTCCCTCTGCCGCTCGCACGCTGCTGGCTGAAACCGACTACACCATCGAAGACCTGCGAAAGCTCGGCGACGTGGTGCACAACCACAAAGATATCGGCGCTTCCATTGCAAGCGGCTCCTTTCGCACCGAAGGCATGGTGGTAGTTCCCTGCTCAGTGAAGAGCCTGAGCGGGATCGCGAACTGCTACGACGAAGACCTCATCGTGCGAGCGGCCGACGTCTGCCTCAAGGAACGACGCCGCTTGGTACTGATGCTGCGGGAGACTCCGTTCCATGCAGGTCACATCGCGCTGATGGACCAGGCCACCAGAATGGGCGCGATCATCATGCCGCCCATTCCATCGTTCTACAATCGCCCGAAGAGCATCGACGATATGGTCAACCAGAGCGTAGGACGCATGCTGGACCTCTTCGATCTCGCCGGCGACATCGTGTCGCGGTGGACGGGGACTGCGCCTCCACCCGCTTTGGGCCCGGAGCAGTACGTCCGTTGCGTCCATGCTTCCAGCAGGAAGAAGAAGCGACCCTCAGTTTCTAAGCTGCACTCATTAGCCGAGCCGCTTTCATCAGCCTAACCGAGGTTCTACTCCGAAACCCTATCGTTCGTGTCCATATTGAATTTGATCCCGGACTTGGCGAGTTCAGCGACATACATCTCGCGAACCTGAGGATCTTCGTCTTCATACTCGATCATGTTGCCGCCCGTCTTGACGTCCACAGAATCCAGCAGATGCGTGTAGCCGCCGCCACCTAGCCCCTCCATGAACCATCTGCCCTGGCCTCCCCAGTTGGGAGCGATATACCGGGCAGCATCGCGGCCGGTATTGAAGTGCTGGTGGAACCAGCCGTCCGGCGGAACAAACAGACTTCCATCGGTCCAGTCCACGCGTTTCTTCTCCTTCGCCTCCGAGTAGCGCGTCGACCCCTTCCAGAAGAGGGTGTAGCCCGTTCCGTTCAGAGTGACAACGTGCGACCCTGGCCCGTGCCGGTGCGCCATCTTGTAGGTTCCCGTGGAAAACTCCGAGATGTGCGTCTGCATGGTGTTGTTCGCGAGCTCCAGCTCGATTCTCGAGTTTCCCTTACCGCGATCCGCTGCCCGCTCCAGGCCGATGGTACGAGCATTTGGAACAAAGCTGCCGTGCCAGGTGTGAATGCTCCTTTCATGCTTGTGACCCTTCACAATCTTCGTCAGCATTTTGTCATCGCCGCTCTTCAAAAAGTTTCCTTCCGTGTCGAAGCGATCGCGGAAGACAAAGTCGTTATTGAAAACGAAATCGGTGTTATGGAACAGATCGATCGCCACCGGAGCATTGTTCACGGACAAGAAGCGAGCCGGTTTGCTTCCGAGATTGGTGTGCTTACGCCACAGATTGAGCGGAGGCCCGAGCACACTGCCCGCCTTCCACTTGACGCTGAACTTTTCGCCGGTAGGCGCCCAGAGCTGAGTCTCGCCCTCGCCCTCGAGAAAGTAGATGGTCTCCTCGAAGAGGTAACGCTGAGGGTTGGTAGAAGCGCCTGCAGGAAGCTCGCAGACGTAGGCGCAGTTGACTCCCTCTCCCCCAACCAGATTGATGTGAGCCCCGAGCCCCCCCACTCTCTTCCACGGCTGCAGTTCGAGAGCTCTGAGATCTTTGATGGCGAAGTCCCTGTAGACCGGGATGCCTTCCTGATCGAGCCACGCGGCGAACGGGTCAAAGTTCGTCTGGTTGACGTTATAGCCCGAGTCGTGCGCGTCGGCATGTTTCTGCGTGGGATAGGCGTCTGCGGGGGATGGGGATTGCCCCTCCGCAACACCTTTCAGAATCGAGCAGGTGGCGGCAAGAGTGAAGGCGCCGTCCGCCGCACGTTTGACAAAGTCTCGCCGAGAGATTCGCCCGGCCTTGAAATCGATTGCTATGTCTTTTGCACTCTTCACTCATCCTCCATGGCGGCTAAAACAGTCCCGGTGGCCTGCCGGTGTTTCTCGCTACTCTTTAGACGCATGGCAGCCTAATCCAGGACACTGCCGGCTCTTCGGTTGATACGAGCCCTTGGTACGATCACTTACATAAATGGGAACGTAAGCCTTCGATCCCAAGGGGCCGGAAAACATTGGTCTCTGTGAATCTCCTAAAATATGAACTTCGCTCCAAACTGAATCTGCCGCGAGGTCGTCAAGGTCGGCGCGGGCAATTTCCCTGCGGAGCCCAGAACACCTCCCGAACTGCTAAAGATTTGCGGCGAGTCACTTTGGAAGTTGGTGTGATTTAAGACGTTGAACACTTCGCCCCGGAGTTGCAGGCTGTATCTGTCGTGAACCAGCGGGATGTTCTTGAACAAGGAGCTGTCGACATCGACATATTCGGGTGCGCGCAGTGTATTGCGTCCCAGATTTCCAAGCTCGCCCGGTGCCGGGAAGGAGAAGCAGCTCAGGTTGATGTAGTTCAGAGGCTGGCCGGTATTGATGGGGTTGACCGAGCAACCCGGTCCAGGATTGTAATTCGGTCTCTGCCCGCCGGCGCTGCTGTGGGCTCTGCTGTTGCCCGTAAACGCCTGGTCCGAACTCAGTCGCACCGAGAAGGGCTCGCCGGAGTGGATCTGGAAGATGCCGCCTAGCTGCCATCCTCCCAATACTGCCTTGGAGACGCCGCTCAGTTCGCCGATCGGAATATCCCACTGGCCGTTGACTACGAAGTTGTTCGTGATGTTGAAGTCGGAAACACCCTTGTTGAGCGCCAGATCGAAGGCATACGACGGCCCGACGGTGTTGTTGTATTCATTGTCGCTGAAGGTATCGGAACCCTCATCTATGCTCTTCGACCAGGTGTAGCTGCCCTGAAGTGCGAGCCCGTGCGACAGGCGCCGGCTCAGGTTCACCAGCAGGCCGTGGTAAATCGAAAAGTCGGTATAGACCAAGCCCTCGATACGCGAGTAGTTGGGGTTGATCCGCTGAATATTCTTCGAGCGGTTACCGGCAGGGATGGGGAAGTGGAGTTGCCCATTCGCATCGAAGGTGACGAGAGACAGCGGCACCTGATCCATGTCGTCAATGTTCTGCGGGACATGAACTGAATGGGATCCCACATAGCCGACCATCAAAGCGAAGTCGGATGGCAGTTGCTCCTCGACCGTCAGGTTCCACGCCTGGTTGTAGGCCCGCGGTGGATTCTGCTGTACGTATGTGCCTTCACTCGCACTTGCAGTCAGCAGGTCAAGACCGTTCGATGGGAAAGCGCTCGCGGGAGGAGCGTTCACCACACCCGAGTTGAAGAAGGGAATTGCGTGGGTCCGATTTAGGAAGAAATAAGGCAGCGACAGGATGTCATAAATGCCGTAGGAGGCGCGGAGCGAAGTCTTGCCGGTTCCGAAGACATCGTAGGCCAGGCCCACGCGCGGAGCGAAGTTCAACTTATTGGCGTTGCCGACAAAAGAGCCCCCAAGCCGTTCCGTCGCATCGGTGAGGTTTACTAACGTCGCCACCTTGCCGTTGGCCTCGACCACCGGCGTGTTGTACTCGTACCGCAGCCCGGCGGTGATCGTGAGGCGCTCGTTCAACCGCAGCACATCCTGGCCATAGGCACTGTAGTAGTCGGTCTTCAAGCTGCGGGCGCCGTTGCTCGTCGGAAGGTCGGAGGAGAACTGCAGCGGTACATTCTGCAGCAGGTCCTGCACCGAGCCGTAGTCCCACTCTCCCAGCGGGTTTTGGACCGAGGTAAAGTCGTCCGCGATCCGATTGAAGAGAAACCCGAACTGCAGCGTATTTTTGCCCTTGATCCAGTTTAGATCGTCGGAACCCTGATACGCGATGTAATGAAACAGGTCCGCGCCCGAGGCCCCGAGCCCCCCGGCGGTACCGACGTTGCCTGCCGTGATCACGCCCACCGGCTTGCCCGGCACAAATCCAAGCGTGGTATCGGTCGCCAGCGGCGAAACCGCGGATATATCCTCGGAATCGGTCGCGAATGTGTAACTGACTCCCAGGTGCGCCGTGTTCAAAAGGTTAGGGGTGAGGAAGTTCTGCAGCGTAGCGATGGCGTTGTCATGACTGGCCCGCGATCCAACCAGCTTGATATTGAAGACGTCCGGAGCCACAAGCGATGAGGTATCCCACTGATAGCTGGTCGAAAGCATGGTCTTGGGAGAGAGGTGGAAGTCGACTTTTCCGACCGCGTAGTACTCCTTGCCCGTTTGGGCTCCGGAGAAGTTGTAGAATGCCGTGCCGTCCCCGTTGTCGGTTCCGTTTGCGACCGGGAAGAGCGGCAGGAACGGCTGAATGACAGGAGCGATAGCGATCGTAATCGTTCCCGGCCCGTTGGGATTCGGGACCACTCCGGTCCTAGCCGGATTCGATATCGTAAGCGACCTCTCAGACAAGCCGAGGAGCTGGTTCAGTCCTTCGAAGTTACCGAAGAAGAAGATCTTATCCTTCTTGATGGGTCCGCCGACCGCAACCCCATACTGATAGCGGTGAAAATCGGGGATCGTCGGGCCGTCGAAGTAATTGCGCGCATCGAGAGCGCTGTTCCGGAAGAATCCGAAACCGGTCCCGTGGAAATCGTTGGTGCCCGATTTGAACGCCGCGTTAATGACGCCGCCTGAGGTCAAACCATACTGCGCCGAGTAGCCGCTGGTCAGCACTGCGAACTCACGTACGGCATCCACGCCGAGGTTGACGTTCAGCGCGCTGCCCGGGCTGCCGTTCGCATAGTCGTTGACGATCAGTCCATCGGCAAGATACAGGTTCTCCGTTGGCCGGTTTCCGTTGATATAAAGGTTCTCGCCGTTGCCTCTGGCTGCGCGCGAGTTGGTCGGCGATCCCTGCGTCGCCTGCTGTCCGAGGCCGCCAGTGACTCCTGCCTGCAAGGTCGCAAGCTGCAACCAGTCGCGCCCATTCAGAGGAAGTTCGCGAATCGCGTGCTCGCCAACAACTCCGCTCACCGTCGGGCTTGTCGTCTCCACCTGCGGCGCCTGATCGGTGACCACGACGGTCTCCGAAACATTGCCAAGCTGGAGAGACAGGTTCACCGTGAGCGAAGCCCCGACGGTCAGATCGATGCTTGGTCTAACCTCGGTCTTGAAGCCCTTTGCGGTGGTTTCAATCTTGTAGCTTCCCGAGGGCAACCCGGGAAACTGGTACTGCCCCGCACTGCCGGTCGTCACACTCTGTTGCGCTCCGGTTCCATTGTTCGTGATCCTAACCGCCGCGCCCGCGAGGGTCGCACCGCTGGAATCGGTCACTATCCCGAGAACCGAGCCGTTTGCTCCCTGGCCAAGTGCGGATACACTGCCGGCCAGCAGGAGAATGCAGAGTGCGATTGTCTGTAGAACTGACGTTATTTTTATAGAGTTCATTGCGCCCCTGGAGAGTGTGACTGGATTATCGCGATTGATTCTCAGCATTGCACAGCCCACCTCTAATCATGGGCTGAGTTTATACCTTTGGAAATGGACCGCTGTCAAGGGGGAATGTGCAGCCGCGTTTCGGCTTCTCTACGACTCTTGAGTTTCGAGGCTGTAGTGCAATTTGGACGTTATAAATGCGGCAAACCGCCGTTATATTCAACGGAGCCACCGCAAGTTGCAGGCCGGGCACAATGCCGCGCCGCTTCGAGTCCCACCCGGCTGCGGTGCTTTGGCTAAAAACGGAAAGATTTGGTTATACCATTCTTAAGCGGTGCTAGACTGATGTTTATAAGGTGCCTGCACTGGACCTTCATGCAACTCAAGCGGAGAATCCATGGTGGTTCGCGGACCAGTGGGACCTTTCAAAATTGTAGGGCTCAACCGGGGACGCGTTCACGAACCCGTCGCGGAGCAGATTCGGCAGGCCATCTTCAATGGCTTAATCGCCACCGGCCACAAGTTGCCGCCGGAACGTGAGATGGCGGAGCACTTTCAGACCAGCCGCGTTGCGCTGCGCGAGGCCCTCCGCGCCCTAGAGAAAGAAGGTCTGATCACCGTCAAGCGCGGCGCCGGCGGCGGAGCTTTCGTTGCCGACTTCGACCAGGCGCTCCGGGCCCTCACCGAGTCCCTGAACACTGTCGTAAAGCTCGGGTCCGCCAAAAGCGCCCACCTCACCGAGATGCGCTCCATCCTCGAGCCTGAGATCACAAGGCTGGCTACGCTGCGGGCCACGAAGGAAGATATTGCCGTCATTGAGGCCGTGGTCGATGCCCAGGAACAGGAACTCAAGGCGGGAGAGCTCAGCCGGAAGCTGGATATGGACTTCCACCGTTTCGTGGCGGAAGCCGCTCACAATCCCGTGCTCAATATCGTGGTCAACGCCGTTAACGAATCCATCAAGGACTCCATCCTGCGATCCAAGCGAAGCGAAGAGATGCGAAGCCGTGTCGTGAGCTACCACCGGAGCATCTTCGAGGCGATTCGGGCGGGAGACCCCGACCTCGCCAGAAGGATCATGTCGGAGCACGTCGTCGATGTGCAGTGCCACCTGGAAGCCTCGGACGGAGCCTAGCTTTGCCAGTGGCGAATTCGGACTCAACCGGTGATCTCTGTCTGCGTGAAGATCTCACTGCTCCCAAAGGAAGGGGACCGATGAACAGACGAGCGACGGTCGATGTTGCCGGACTGATCGACAACACCCCGTTGGGCTGGTTTCATGCGATCGTCCTGATGAACACGTGCATGGTGATGTTCTTGGAAGGCTACGACATGCAGGTGACCTCGTATGCGGCGCCTGCCATCATCAAAGCCTGGCATCTTACGAGCGCGCGCTTCGGCCCCGTCTTCGGATTCGGCTTGCTCGGCTATTTTCTAGGCGCCACCATCCTTGGCCACCTGGGGGATCGCTTCGGGCGCAAAAAGGTCATTCTCGGTGGCTCCCTGTTCTTCGGCGCATTCACATTCGGCGCAGCCTTTGCCGCCTCCCTGACGCAACTCTTGATCCTCAGGTTCCTGGCAGGAATCGGCATAGGCGCTTCCATTCCAGCAGCTATTGCCCTGACGGTGGAATGCGCTCCCGCTCATTTGAAGGCGCGCATCATCAGCTTCTTGTTTCTCGGTTACACCCTGGGCGCGACCTTCGGCGGCTTTATCGCGGCGAAGCTTATTCCTGCGTTTGGCTGGCCTGCCGTGTTCGTCGTGGGCGGCATCGCGCCCCTGGTTCTTGCTGCCATAGGCTTGTTCACCCTGCCGGAATCGGTCCGGTTTCTCGCTCTTCTGCAGGATCGCCCGCAGCGTGTTCAGGCGATTCTCACCAGATTCCAAGGCGGTTTGCGCTTGAGCGATGACACCAGATTTTTCGTTGCGGAGCAGAAGCATCGTGGCCTGCCGGTCAAGCAACTCTTCGCGAACGGCCGCGCCGTCATGACCTTGCTCCTGTGGACCGGCTTCGCCTCTAGTCTTTTGGCCCACTACTTTCTGACGAGCTGGTTGCCGACGATCCTGGCCGGAGGCGCGGTGCCTCTGTCCTACGCCATCATCTCGGGCGCGCTGCTGCAAGGGGGAGGAGGTATCGGCGGCCTGCTCCTATGCTGGTTGAGCGACACGAAAAGCGTTCTGTTCATCGCGCTCGCATTCTGCCTCGCTTCGCCTTTCATTCTGTTCATCCCGCACGCACGCGGTTCTTCGCTCATGGTCCTTTGCTTTCTTGCAGGCTTCTTTCTGGTCGGTGGTCAGATTGGATTGAATTCGATCGCAGGAACGATGTACCCAACCGATATCCGCGCGACCGGAGCCGGGTGGGCTCTCGGTATCGGACGTATCGGATCGATCTTGGGGCCAGTTCTGGGCGGCGTGTTCCTTTCGATGCGCGTCCCCATCCAGACGCTGTTTCTGTATACGGCGTTGGTAGCGGTCGTATGCGCAGCCTCCATCGCGCTGCTTTGGAAAATTTCCGTCGCTGTAAAACCTGCCGCCTCCCCGATTCCTTCGTGGTCGCCAAACTCGACCAGGCCCACCATGAACTCGCCGGCGCACTCACTTTCGCAAAATCGATCGTCGCCACCGCGTTCGTCGGCGTGGGCCGTGCCGCCTTCGATCACGCCTTCGCTTATGTACACGATCGTGAACAAGGCGGCGTGCCCTTGATCCGCCACCAGGCCGTGCGTGCCCGCATCTTCCAGATGTGGCGCAAACTCGAGGCGT
>Ga0209006_10001847_pt1 | contig 19137 bp, 18 predicted proteins | sample JacPin_JW_Ref_O2_FD_188567 | JGI IMG/M metagenome (GOLD analysis project Ga0209006, IMG submission 188567) | Forest soil microbial communities from Algoma, Ontario, Canada - Jack Pine, Ontario site 1_JW_Ref_O2 (SPAdes) (version 2) | ecosystem: Environmental > Terrestrial > Soil > Boreal...
CCGCTTCATTTCTCGCCCTATTTCCTGGGGCGCAAAAAGGTCGGAGCGAAGCGACGGGCATTTCAATGACGGCCAAATTTGGGAGGCCCCATGCCGGCCAGTTGCTGTCATCCCGTCGGCGCCCATCAGCGCCTGCGCCTGCCCGATACTTACGTGTCGAGCCTGATGCTGGACCGCGCGCTCAACGCGATCGCCCGCCGCGTCGGCGCTATCGACCGCGCGCACGACATTCCCTATCTCGCGGGCTACAGCACCGACGGCAAGCGGATCTATATCGACCGTCATCTGCCGCGCAGCTTCCTCTACAAGGGCCGCAAGATTGAGGTCGACCGCTATCTCCTGCTGCATGAAGAAGTCGAGAAGACGCTGATCGATCAGCTCGACCTCCATTATCAGCACGCCCATCAGATCGCGACGCGCGCCGAAGAGGCCGCCGTGCGCGCCGACGGCGTTTCATGGCGCGCCTATGACCGATTCATGCAGCAATATGTCAAACAGATGGGCGACGAGCGCCTGACCAAATTGCCCGCCGATCTCGATCTCAAGCCCTATCGCGACGAGCATGATTACGAACTGATGCGCCGCATGAAAGGCGCGACCGAGGACAAGGACCATCCCCTTTCCCAGGAAGGCGCCCTGGCGCGCCGGCTCGCCAAGGCGCTAAATTCGCGGGCCGCGATCCTGGACGCCGCCAAAGCGGCCAAGCCCGTGTCGGGACGCACGGCCAAGAGAGGCGCCGCGCTGCTGTAGAAGGCGCGCCAGGCGCCGCCATTCTGATCGATCCGCACCGTCAAAGGCCGCCCATGCTCGTGGACAAAAGGGTCTTCGAATTACCTGTCCTGACGACCGTCCTGGGCAAGACGATCCGCGACGTGCGCGTCGGCTGGGAAAGCTATGGGACGCTGAACGCCGAGCGATCCAACGCCATATTGATCTGCCATTTCTTCTCGGGCACGAGCCATGCGGCAGGCAAGTATCTCGAGAGCGATCCCCTGCCCGGCTACTGGGACGCGATTATCGGTCCCGGCAAGGCCATCGACACAAACAAATATTTCGTTTTCTCCTGTGACACGCTGGTCAACGTCAACGCCAACGACCCGATGGTGACGACGACGGGACCGGCTTCCACCGATGCGGCGACCGGCAAGCCCTATGGCATGAATTTTCCGCTGGTGACGATCGGCGACTTCGTGCGCGTCCAGAAAGCCCTGGTCGATCAGCTCGGGATCGGGAAGCTTCACGCGGTCATGGGTCCCTCGATGGGCGGCCTGCAGACCTACGAATGGGCCGCGACCTATCCCGAATGCGTCGAACGCATCGTGCCAGTGGTCGCGGCGGCAAGCCCAGGCGCCTGGCTGATCGCCTGGCTCAACATTTGGGCGACGCCAGTCCTCCTCGATCCCCATTGGAACGGCGGCGACTATTATGCCAGCGCGGCGCCGCTCGCCGGTCTCGCCGCGGCGATCAAGATCATCGCGCTGCAGGCCAATCATTTCCAGTGGACTGACGCGACTTACGGCGCGCGCCTCGCCCAGGCTGATCGAGACCCGCTCGCGGCTTTTGAAAACAAATTCGCCGTCGAGTCGGTTTTTGAAGCGGCGGGCGCGGCACGCGCCGCGCTGAGCGACGCCAATCACCTGCTCTATCTCGTCAAGGCCAACCAGACCTTCATTCCAGGCTCCGGCGCCGGCGCCAAGGACGCCGACGAAGGCTTGAAGCGCATCAAGGCCCCGGCGCTCTTTCTCTATTCGCCGACCGACCAGGTTTTTCCGCAAGATTGGGTCAAGGCGACGACGCAGGCGCTCAGCGCCAACGGCGTGAGCGTGGAGACCGCCGAAATCGAGGGGCCTTATGGCCATCTGAACGGCGTCTATGGCATGGCGCCGCATGGCGAAAGGATCGCCGCCTTCCTCGCGCGGCCCTGCGCGGCGCGATAGACCGGAAACCGAGAGCCGAGCGGTTAGCCGGCCGCGCCCGATTCCAGCGCCGCGAGGAAAGCATAGCCGCGAAAGCGCGCGCTGAAACGGCAGCGCATATCGCGCGCGGCGGAAAATTGCGTCAGCTCGGCCTCGAGAGTCAGGCAGGGATGGACGGAAAACAGCGCCAGCCAACGGGCGAGCGCCCGCCGGAATGGCGCAGGAAGCCCCGCCTGGTCGCCAAAGTCGACGATGTGCAGCGAGCCGCCCGGCGTCAGACAATCGCAGGCGCGCGCCAGCGCCTCTTTCCATTCCGGTATCATCGACAAAGCGTAAGAGATGAAAATCCGGTCGAAATTCGCGACGCCGAACAATTCCCGTGGGTCGAGCAAAGTGGCGTCGGCCTGTGCGAGCGCGACGCGCCCTTGAAGCTGCGATTGCGTGATGGAACGGCGCGCGGTGGCGAGCATCTCGGCCGAGACATCGACGCCATAGGCCTGGATCGATGGCCAGATTCTCGCCGCGCGCACGAGATTGCGCCCGGTGCCGCAGCCGATTTCGAGCACCCTGCCCCGCACGGGAGGCTTGATATCCCTGATGAGCTGATCGCGGCCGAGCAAGTAGAACTTGCGGGTGGCGTCGTAGAAGTGGCGCTGATGGCGATACATCCGATCCATCAGCCGCGCCGCTTCGGTCCCTTCGGCGACCGCCTCCATCAATGCCGGTCCAACTTGGTATAGAGATGAAAGGCGCCATAGATCGACGAGCGGTCCTTGGCGCCGAGCTCGCGGCAAAGAGCGGCATCGTAGACAAAGGCGTCGAGAATGCTTTGCGGCACACGGCCGGGCAGCAACCGCTCGTCGGCCGCGGTGCGGAATATCACCCGCGCGCCGGGACGGGCGGTGCGCAGGATTTGCGTCCACAGAGCGGTGAGATCGGCGTCGCTCATCCAATCCTGCGCGTCGAGCAGCACATAGCAATCAAGGCTTTCCGCGGGCGCTTCGTCGAGAAACGCGGTCATCGGGCCGTGATGCAGGCGCACGCGGTCGGCGCGCACGCGCAACGCGTCGAAATGCTCGCGCTGGAGATAGGGCGGCACGGAGGGATTGGCGCCCGGCGCATAGCGGCGCCCGAACGCCTGCCAGGCGAAATAATTGTCGCGGATCGGAAAGCCGCAGGCGAGACGCTCTATGCGTTGCTTCAGCACCGCGGCGATGCCGTCGGGCGAATCGCCGCTCAGCGCGCGATATTGCGAGGGCGGGATGCCAAGGCCGTAGAGCGATGCGGGCTGACGCGTCAGCCAGCGCACGAAGCGCTTATCGATGACCGGGCCGAGCTGCTTGTCGAAAACCGCGCGCTGCTCTTCGAGCGTCTCGGCTTTCAGAAGCGCGCCAAGATCGACGCCATAAAGACGCGCCAGCAGATGACCGACGCCGATGAAGCGGCCAAGCAGGCCATGGCGATAAAAATTATCGGAAAAGCCCTGGATGCGCCGGCGCACACCGATGCCGCGGCCATCCCAGTAAGCGCGCGAATCGGGATCGAGCGCGGGGCGCAGGCGCGTCTCATAGGCGGCCACATTGGCGGCGCTGTCGGCGCGGCCGAAGAAGCTGAAAAAGGCCTCATGGTCGGGAAGGTTCTTCAGCGCGCAAAGCTTCAGCCGGTTGAGAGCGATATGGGCGCCGTTGAGATCGACCGCGGTGATGCGCGCGGGATCGGCGGTGAGATAGGACAGAACATTGCAGCCGCCGGAGGCGATCGTGACGATATGGTCGTCCGGCCGGATGCGCAGCGCCGCCATGTCGACGAGCGGATCTTCCCAGATCTGGGGATAGACGAGATGCTGAAAGGCCAAAGTGAACAGGCGCTCCAGCACGCCCGTCTTGGACAAAGCCTTGTTCCGATGGACAGCCGCGCTCAATCCTTCATTGGTCGCGCGCCGAATCACCCGCGTCGAATGTGCCACATGATTCTCTGGGCCAGAATGCGATTCACAAGCGGCTAAGGCAATCTTGTGACAGAGACGTGAAGGCGCTGGAATTGTCGGCGCCCCCGTCTCGACGGGCTACGGCGCGAGTTCGGCGGCGACCGCGGGTTCGGGCACGCCCGAGACGATCAGTTCGAGCACTTCCTTTTCGTTGGTTTTCGCGATGGCGCGCTCGCCGACGTTGCAGCCACGCTTCAGCACCATCACACGATCGCCGACTTCGAAAATATCGGTCAGGCGATGCGAGATGATGATCTGGGCGACGCCATGACGTTTCAATTCGACCATAGTCTCCAGCAGGCGGTGCGTCGCCGGCCCCGACAGATTGGCGGTGGGTTCGTCGAAAATCACCACTTTGGGATCGAACGAAATGGCGCGCGCGATCGCTACTGATTGCTGGCGCCCGCCCGACAGGCTTTCGACCTTCTGATAGACGGAATTCACATCGACCTTGAGCCGGGTCAGGATCGCGCGCGCGTCGCGGTGCATCCGCGGACGATCGACGAACAGGCCGAAGCGTAACGGCCAGCGGCCGAGAAAAATATTCTGGCCGACATCAAGATTGCCGCAGAGCGCGAAGTCCTGATAGATCATCTCGATGCCGCGATCGCGGCTTTCGTGCGGGCTCTTGAAACGCACCGGCTCGCCGTCGATGAGAATGTCGCCGGAATCGCGCTGATAGGCGCCGGTGAGGATTTTCATCAGTGTGGATTTGCCAGCCGAATTGTCGCCGACGAGACCCAGCACCTCGCCCGGCATAAGGCGCAGATTGACGTCGACCAGGGCCTGCACCGGGCCGAAATTTTTGGTGATCGTGCGCATTTCGACGATCGGATCGCTCATGTCTCGTTATCCAAGCCGTGCGCGGGCGTTTCCCTGGCCGCTCGCCTGCCAAACCATTGTCCCAGAATATTGTTCTGCCGCAGCCAGATATCGCCGACGACCGCGAAGATCAGGATCGCGCCGATGAACACGTTCTGCCATTGCTGCGGCAGCACGAAGGAGCCGCCGTCTCTCAGGATGATTTGCAGCGACAGCAGCGAGCGGATCAAGGTGATGACGGCCGCCCCCGCCAGCGTGCCGATCATCGTGCCATAACCGCCGAAGATCGAGCCGCCGCCGATGATGATCGAAGAGATCGCGTCGAGTTCGCGCAATTGTCCAGCGGTCGGAATGAAGCTTCGATAGAAGGCGTCGAAAATCACGCCGGCGAACGCGGCGCAGGTCGAGGATATCACCATCGCGGTGAAGCGCACCCGGCGCGTATTGACGCCGGCGAAATTCGCCGCGCGCTGGTTGCCGCCGATTGCATAGACTTTCTGTCCGAAAGGCGTTTGCGCGAGCACGACGCCGCCGATCGCCGCCACCAGGAGAACGAAGATCGTCTGCACGCTGACCGCCTTTGCGACGGCGAGCGGCCAGCCGTGGTCCGGCGCGATGCCGAGAACATTAAGCAGTTCGTAAAGGCTGCGCCCGATCAGGTTGAAGGATTCGGGAAAGCCGTTGAGCTGGGTGCCGGCGACAATCGAAGACCCGATGCCGCGCGCCCAGTAGAACGTGCCAAGCGTCGCGATAAAGGCGGGCAGGCCGACATAGGCGGTCAGCCAGCCATTGATCGCGCCGACCAGAACGCCGATGGCGATCGCCGCGATCACTGCGACGAGGGGCCCAAGATCCGTGTCCTTCATGATCACCGCCGCGACGGCGCCGGACAAAGCCAGCACAGAGCCGACGGAAAGATCGATGTCGCCATTGGCCATCACGAAGGTCAGGCCGACCGCGACCAGCGCGATCTCGGAAAAGGCGAGCAGCGTGGCGAAGGAATTGTCGAGGCCGCCCCAGAAATCGGGCCGCGCCCAGAGGCCGAACAACCAGAGCAGGACGACCAGGATCACCGCCGCGGCGTCGCGCCGATAGATGAAGGCCGCGAGCCCGCGTTTGCCAAGCCCGCGCGCCTGGACTGTCGTCCCGCGCGTTTGCGCGCCGGCGATCGCGATGCCGCCGAGATCGGGAATGATCGGTGGCGGCCGACGCCGGATCCAGGCCCAGAGGCGGGGAATCGCGCGCCGGCGCACCAGCCAGGGCTCGACCATCACGGCTGCGACGAGGACGACGCCGAGAAAGGCCGGCACGGCGCCGGGCGGCAGTTGCGCCACGGCGGAGACCTCCATCTTCTCGCCGCCAACATCAATGATGCGCGTGATCGGCACGCCTTCGCGCAGCACCTTGTCGATCAGGCCGATGAACACGGCGCCGAGGCAGGAGCCGATCACGCGGCCGCGGCCGCCGAAAATCGCGGCGCCGCCGACCACCACCGCCGCGATTGCGATGAGCTCGGCGCCAATGCCATAGGTCGGGTCGGCGTCCTTGCTCTGCGCGACATTCATCAATCCGGCGACGACCGCGCAAAGCGAGGACAAGACATAGGAGCGCATCCGCACGAAGCGCGTGTTGACGCCGGCGTAGCGCGCCGCTTGTTCGTTGCCGCCCGTCGCATAGGTCGTCCAGCCGATCGACGTCCAGGCAAGTGTGATCGCGGCGACCGCCGCGATCGCCACGAATACGACGATCTGGTTGTTGAAGCCGAGAGCATTGTCCTCGCCCAGGCGGAAAAAATCACCATAGCCCTGAGCCTTGATTTCGAAGGCGATGTTCTTGCCGCCGGTCAGGCCGAGGAGGATGCCGCGGCCGATGAACAACATGGTCAGCGTCGCGATGAAGGCGGGGACTTCGAGGACAGTGACGAGGAAGCCGTTGACGAGGCCGATCGCAAGGCCGAGCACGACGCACCAGAACACGGCGGTATAGACGTCGAGATCGAAATAGGTCGGCGCGAACAACATGCCGAAGAACGTCGCCGTCAGACCGAAGGTGGAGCCGACGGAAAGATCAAGCTCCCGGTTGACGAGGACGAAAGTCATGCCGACCGCCATCACGCCGTAACGCGAGGCGTCGCGCATGACCGAAAAGAGCGCGTCGGCCGAGCCGAAGAAGGCTGGATTGAGACAGAGGCCGGCGAGATAGAGCGCGCCCATGATGACGAGCAGGCCGACCTCCCAGCCGCCGATCAGCAGCGAAGAATCGCGGCCGGTTTCGGTCGGAGACGTGACAATCGCCGCGGCGCTCATGAACCGTTCCGTCCGCTCGGGATGAAGGGTGGAGACATCGAAGGAAAGGCGGGGAAGCCCTGCGGCTGCCCTCGCCTCCCGGCCAAGCCGGTGTTGATTAGTTTTCGTAGCGCTTGCCGACCTTGTCGATATTTTCCTTGGTCACGAGCTGGGCCCGCGTGTCGAGATTGGCCGCGGCGATATTGCGGTCAAGCTGCAGGTAGAGCTGCATGACGGGATAAAAGCCCTGCAGGAAAGGCTGCTGGCCGAGCGAGCCCATCAGCGCGCCGGTCTTGATCGCCTCGAGCTGTTTGGGGCCGAGATCGAAGCCATAGGCGCAGATCTTGCCGTTCATCTTGAGCTGCGAGATGGCGTCGCCGATCGCCGGCGTGACGCCGCCGTTCGGGCCGAACAGGCCGACCACATCCTTGCGGCTCTCGATCAATTGCACGATCGGCCCGGCGGTGATGTCAGTGCCGACGTCGACGCCGATATTGTTGGGGCCGGCGTCGACCTTGAAGTCTTTCAGTCGGTTGGCCGCCTTCAGCGCCTTCAACGTCGCCTCGAAAGCGGCGGTGACGCGCTTGTTAACCTCGATATTGCCGACCGGCACGGTGTTGGGGAACAGGATCGAGCCGCCCTTGATGTTGTTCTTGATGAGGCATTTGACGATCGCCTCGCCGCCGATCGCCGCCGCCGACGCATCCTGGCCGGTATGGCTGATGTTGTTGCGGTCATAGAGCGACGGATCGAAGGAATTGGTGGTGGCGACGACGACGCCGCGCTCTTCCAGCTTCTTGACGATGTCGTCATAGGCGCCGACCTGCGGCGTCGTCATGATCACGCCGTTGATGGTGGGATCGTTGACGATCTGGTTGAGAATCTGAATCTCGCGCGGGATGTCGTCGACGGGCGATTCCGAGCCGAGCCTGATCAGATTGATGCCGAAAGCGTTGGCGGCGACCTGAGCGCCGACATAGACCGGATCGAAAAAACCGTTGCCGGCGGTATGGGTGATGATGGCGAAGGTCAGCGGCTTGCCGTCCTTCTTGGTGGTCGGCGCTTCCTTGGCCGCATCCTCGAATGAATAGCCGCCGACCGCTTTATTGATGGCGCCCGACTGGGCGAATGCGCAGGAGCCCCAAAGACAGGCGACCGACGCAATGATGCTGAGGCGAATAACCCCCATCTGACTTCCTCCCGGTTCGAGACGACTTTCGCAGCCGTTGCAATTATCGGAGAAGCTGCGAGAAGCGCCTCATTGTGCGTTGGTCCAGAGACATTGCGAGACCGCTCTGGATGGGGCACGCTATCCGGCAATTGAAGGTTCGTAAAGCTGATGAGCCGCCCGTTCAGAACGAGCGATGGCGCGCGCCAGTGGCGTAACTGAGCCGTGAGCATGCGGGCGATGCGCCCTCAGCGGCCCGTAATGCCAGTGCCGACGACGCCCGTCAGTCCGATAAGCATCTTCATGTCCCAGCGCGCGATACTGATGTTCCCGCTCGCTTCAGGCTCCGGCAAGCGACGCCGCCGCGGCGCCAGCGACGACGACCAGCCATGGCGGCGCGCGCCAGAACATCAGAGCCAGGAAGGCGGCAAGGCCGATCGCAAAATCGGTCGATGAATGAATCCCGCTTGTCCAGACCGGCGTGTAGAGCGCCGCCAGAAGGAGCCCGACGACGGCGGCGTTGACGCCTTTCAATGCCGACTGGACGCCCATTCGCGCCCGCAGAGCGTCCCAAAATGGTAGAACGCCGACGAGCAGCAGGAACGAGGGCAGGTAGATCGCCGCTAGGCAAATCGCGCCGCCGAGCCAGCCGTTTGGCGTTTGGCTCATCGCGGCGCCGAGATAGGCGGCGAAGGCGAACAAGGGGCCGGGCGCCGCCTGAGCTGCGCCATAGCCGGCGAGAAACCCGTCATTGCTGATCCATCCGGTTGGAACGACGGTCTGCTGCAGCAAAGGCAGCACCACATGACCGCCGCCGAACACCAGCGACCCCGAGCGATAGAAGCTGGCGACGAGCGCCAAGGCATGATTGCCCGAGGCTGCGCTCGCGAGCGGCAGAGCGAACAGCAATGCGAAAAACAGCGCCAGCGCGACGAGCGCGATGCGACGGCTCAGGCCAAAGCCAAGGCTGCCGGCGATCGCCGCAGGCGCTGCGGGCATGAAGCGCCATCCGATCAACGCGCCCGCGCCGATCGCGGCGATCTGCCCCAAGACGGAGGGATGCGCCAGGGCCAGGACCGCGGCGCCAATCGCCAGCGTGATGCGCGGCCGATCTGGGCAAAGAACCCGCGCCATTCCCCAGACTGCTTGCGCGACGACGGCGACCGCGACGATTTTGAGGCCATGGAGCCAGCCGGCATGGCCGAGATCGCCGATCCGATCGAGACCGTAGGCGAACAAGACCAGAGCAGCAGCGGACGGCAGCGTGAATCCACACCAGGCGGCCAAGCCGCCCGCCAATCCCGCGCGCAGAATGCCGATGCTGACGGCGACCTGAGAGCTGGCGGGTCCCGGCAGGAATTGGCACAGCGCAACGATGTCGGCATAGGCGGGCTCGCTCAGCCATGCGCGCCGGGCGACGAATTCCGTCCTGAAATAGCCGAGATGAGCGACAGGGCCGCCGAAGGAGGTGAGACCGAGCTTCAGGAAGACCGACAGAATCTCGATTGCGCGCGGCCGCGGCGATCGGGCCGCCGCTCCATCAAGGGCGGTCGTGGTCGGAGGGATGCGCACCGCCCGCTTATACGCCAGGCCCGCAGACCGCTCCATAAGGTTGCCGGACGCCGTTAGCCCAACCGCGCCAGCGCCTCCGCCGGCCTTGGCGATCGCAATCGGCAGCGAGGCTGGACAGGTTCCCGGCGTCGGCGACGAACCGCGAGCGTCACCGCCTGTCGCGCCTGCCCCAGGCGATTTCAGGCCTGCGGAAACCCATCGCCAGCCAGGCGGCCATCAGCTTCAGCATGAACTTGCCGGAGTGGCCGGCATAATTGGGCAAGTCATCGGCAAGCTGGACGCCGGCGCGCCGCGCTTTCGTCATGACCCGCATTTGAAGCGGCGGCGCGCCCGTTGCAAAGCGGTTTCGGAACATCGACAGCCAGTGCCCCTTGGTGAAGTCGAGGAACATTGCCGAATTGCAGCACGTCGCGATGATGCGCCGGGTCGGGGAATCCGGCTTGAGCCGACGCTCTTCAAGATATTCCTGCCCCATCGTGCATTGCACGCGATCCTTTCGATACAGGATAAAGCTTGTCCCACTGTCGCCATCGAGTATGGCCGGCCCCGGCGCCGTCTGCGCGATCTGACGTGCGGCTTCCTGGCAGCTCGCGCAATAACAGGCGCCGGTCAGAATCGGCGGACCGACTGCCGCAAACCTCACCTTGCCGCATTGGCAGGTCGCGTCGAGGCGTTCGTGCTGCTTCTGGTTCACCGCGCCTTCCAATTCAACCTGGGGAACCCACGCTGAATTGAATCTACAGCCCCGACCGCGGAACCTCAACCATGGGATCGGCGTCAACGTCAGCCTCGGTCGGCGGCGACAGACCGCGCGAACCAATCGACGAAGACGCGCACGCGTGGCGAAAGCTGCCGGCTACGTGGATAGAGCAACGAGATCGGAATCGGCGCCGGCGGACAATCCGCCAGCACCTGAACGAGCGTTCCTTCCGCCAGATCGGCGGCCGCGTGGAAGCGGGGAACCTGCACGAGGCCGAGGCCGAGCCGCGCTGTCGCAAGATAGCTTTCCGTGCCGGTTACGGAAATGATCGTCGGCAAGGTCAGGTTACGCAACGCCCCGCCGACGACGAAATCCATCGGACGCACCACGCCGGTGGTCAATGAGCGCAGGCCGATCATACGGTGGCCGTCAAGCGCGTCGACGTCTTTGGGCAAGCCAAAGCGAGCGAGATAGTCGGGCGAAGCGCAGGTCAGTCTTTCGAGGATCGTGAGCCGCCGCGCGATCATGTCGCTGTCGGGAAGGTTGCCGAACCGCAATACGCAATCGACGCCTTCGCGGATGACGTCGACCCAACGCTCGCCCTCGCTCATGCTGATTTCGATGTCCGGATATTGTGCGAGAAACCCCGGCAGGCCCGGCAACAGGAAATGGCGCGCCAGCGTGCCCTGCACCTCCAGGCGCAGCAGCCCTTTGGGCCGCGCCCCGCCAAATGCGCCCTCTGCGTCTTCGAGTTCGGCCATCAGCGCGACGCAGCGCCGGTGATAGGCCTCGCCGTCGAGCGTCGGCGCGACATGGCGCGTCGTTCGTTCGAGTAGCCGTGCGCCGAGCCGGGCTTCGAGCTGCTTGACCGCATCCGTCACCGTCGATCGCGGCAGGCCGAGATCCTGCGCGGCGAGCGTGAAGCTGCGCCGCTCGACCACCCGCACAAACGCCCGCATGGCGTCAAATCTGTCCATCATATTGTTCGCGATTGCCGGATTATGATGGCGGATAATGGATGATTATCCGGAATGAGGAAAGGCCTATCCCTTCACCATCTTCAGCGGATGTTCCGCTGATATGCAGAGGAGAAGACAAATGACCAATGTTTCCAACAAAATAGCTATAGTGACCGGCGCCTCGCGCGGCATTGGCGCGGCGGTAGCGGCGCGGCTCGCCAGCGACGGCTTCACCGTGGTCGTCAATTATTCCGGCGATGCGGCGCCCGCCGAGGCGCTCGCCCGCAAGATCGAGGCAAAGGGCGGACGGGCGCTGACCGCCAAGGCCGATGTCAGCGACCCTCAGGCCGTGCGCGGCATGTTCGACGCGGCCGAGGCCGCCTTCGGCGGCGTCGACGTGCTCGTCAACAATGCCGGGATCATGACGCTGTCGGCGATCGCCGACAGTGAGGATGCGGCGTTCGACCGCCAGATCAACGTCAACCTCAAAGGCACGTTCAACACATCCCGCGAAGCGGCCCGGCGGCTGCGCAACGGCGGCCGCATCGTCAATTTCTCGTCGAGCGTCGTCGGCCTGCTGCAGCCGACCTATGGAATCTACGCAGCCACCAAGGCAGCCGTCGAGGCGATGACGAGCATCCTCGCCAAAGAGCTGCGCGGCCGCAACATCACCGTCAATGCCATCGCGCCGGGACCGACGGCGACCGATCTGTTCCTCAATGGCAAGCCCCAGGAATTGATCGACCGCCTCGCCAAACTGGCGCCGCTCGAACGGCTCGGCCAGCCCGAGGACATTGCCGCGGCAGTCTCCTTCCTCGCTGGTCCCGATGGGGCCTGGATCAATGGCCAGACCCTGCGCGCCAACGGCGGCATCGTCTGAACTAACGAAGCTCTCATCACAAAAAGGATTACGATCATGCAACAGGTCATCGTCATCACCGGCGCTTCGAGCGGCTTCGGCGCGCTCGCCGCCCGCGCGCTCGCCCATGCCGGCCATATCGTCTACGCCACGATGCGCGAGACGAAAGGGCGCAACGCGCCGCAAGTCGCCGAAGTCGCGCGCTACGCCGCCGCACACAAAGTCGACCTGCGAACCGTCGAGCTGGATGTCGCCTCAAGCTCATCGGTGGAAGCCGGCATCGCGCAGATCATCGCCGACAGCGGGCGCCTCGACGTGATCATTCACAATGCCGGCCACATGTCTTTCGGCCCGGCGGAAGCCTTCACCCCCGAGCAATTCGCCGAGCTCTTTGACGTCAACGTGCTCTCGACCCAGCGCGTCAACCGCGCGGCGCTGCCGCAATTGCGCAAGCAGGGCAACGGTCTTGTCGTCTGGGTCTCCTCCACCAGCACGCGCGGCGGCACGCCGCCCTATCTATCGCCCTATTTCGCCGCGAAGGCGGCGATGGATTCTCTGGCGGTCTCATATTCCACCGAGCTCGCCCGCTGGGGGATCGAGACTGCGATCATCGTGCCAGGCGCCTTCACCAAGGGAACCAACCATTTCGCGCATTCGGGCGCGCCGGCCGACAAGGCGCGGATGGCCGAATATGAGACGGGTCCCTATGCCGGCGTCGCCGAGAAGGCGCTCGGCGGCCTCGCCGCGCTGGAACCGCCGGACGCCGACGTCGCCGACGTCGCCAAAGCGATCGTCGCCATCGTCGATGCGCCTTTCGGCAAGCGGCCGTTCCGTACCCATGTCGACCCGTCGCAGGACGGCGCCGAAATCGTCAACGGCGTCGCCGATCGCGTGCGCAGCGAAATGTATCGGCGCATCGGCCTCGAAGACCTGCTGCATCCGGCTGTCATGGGCTGAGGTCAACGTCAGCCGGTCGCTATGCAGCCGGGTGACCGACCGGCCCGGCTGCGGCGATGACGGCCGGATTCCATGCCTTCGCTCCAGGCTGCCCGGCAATGGAGAGGCGAACCACCTGTCCGCGCGGCGCGTCATTGACGAGTTCGATCTTGCCGCCATGGCGCCTGACGATGTCGCGCGCGATCGACAGGCCGAGGCCGAAACCGCCGCGCCCCGAAGAAGGCCGAGCGCTGTCGCCCTTGAAGAACGGTTCGAACACCTTGTCGCGCAGCGCCGCCGGGATGCCCGGGCCATCGTCGGACACTTCGATTTCGACCGCCGTTGCGCTGACGATTCGCAACGCGACGGCGACGACGGCGCCATGTTTGACGGCATTGTCGACGACATTGGTCACCGCGCGATTGAGCGCATGCGCGCGGCAGGCGAAAGCGAACCGGTCGGGACCCTGATACGAAACGTCATGGCCAAAATCGGAAAATTGCGCGCAGATCGTCTGCAACAGGCTCGGCAGATCGATGAGTTGAACCGGCTCCTGCTGGCCGCCGTCGCGCAAATAGGCAAGGGTCTCGCCCAGCATATCGTTGATGGTGGCAATATCCTGCAACATGCTGTCCCTGACATTGACGTCGCTCAGGCGCTCCGTGCGAAGACGCAGCCGCGTCAGCGGCGTGCGCAGGTCGTGGCTGATGGCGGCGAGCATTTGCGTGCGCTCATCGACGAGAGAGCGAACGCGTTTGCGCATGTCGTTCAACGCCTCAGCGACCTGGGCGATCTCGCGCGGACCCTGCGCGCTGAGCGCCCCTTCCTCGCTCGAATGCCCGAACGACCGCGCCGCCGCGGCGATCGACGACAATGGCGAGGTGATCCAGCGCACCGCATAGAGCGAGAGAAACAGGATGATGAGGACGATGATCGCGAGAGCGAATGTCGTCTGGACGAGGACGAAATTATGCAGCGGACTATGCGCCCCTGCGGCGAAGACCAATGCATTGTCGTCGCTGATCTTGACGACGATGGAATCGCCCTCGCCGGAGGGCGGCGCCTCGGCGAGCGGAACGATGCCCCATGTGTCGGCCAACGTCGCCTTGACCAGTTTCGACAGCGCGGGGCGATGCGAAGCGCGAACCGGCGCGGCGACAAGGCGCGCGATCGGAACCTCTTCGACATCGCCGCCGCGCGATCGGGCCGCCTTGAGCGTTTGCTCGAGCGCCGCCGGCGATTGCGCCTCTTCCGCTTCCCTGACGATGGCGGCGATGCGCGCGGCGCGCACGGATGCGCCGATTTCCGGGCTGCTCCCGCCCTGCCCGGTGTAGAAGAAATAGAACAGGACCGCCGATGCGAGGCCGACGCCCAGCAATACGGCGACGACGACGAGGCTGGCGATTTGCGCCGTTATGGTCCGCGGCGCGAAGCGACGGAGCAGGCGCATCAGGACGCCTCCACGGCCGGCGTGAAAATATAACCGCCCAATCGAACGGTCTTGATCAAGGTCGGGTCGCGTGGATCGGCTTCGATCTTCTGGCGGATGCGGCTGACGTGGACATCGACGCTGCGCTCGATCGGTCCGGCGAGCCCGCCATGCGTCGAGTCGAGCAATTGCTCGCGCGAAAGAACGCGGCCGGGATTTTGGCAAAAGGCGAGCAGCAGGTCGAATTCCGCGCTGGTCGTCGTCACGCGCACGCCCTCCGGACTATAGAGCTGGCGCTCGGCGGGATAGACGCGCCATCCTGCGAAGCGGAAGGGACCTTGACGAGCGGCCGCCGGCGCGCCGGCCGCACGGCTGCGGCGCATAAGCGCGCGAATGCGCGCGATGAGTTCGCGCGAATTGAACGGCTTGGTGACGTAATCGTCCGCGCCTATCTCAAGCCCGACGATCCGATCGACCTCTTCGCCAAGCGCCGTCAGCATGATGATCGGAACGCTGGAGGCGGCGCGCAGGCGCCGGCAGATGGCGAAACCGTCCTCGCCCGGCAACATGACGTCAAGCACGATGAGATCGATGTCGTCGCGCTCCAGCAGGCGATCCATCTCGGCGCCCGAAGCTACCGCGCGGGGGCTGAATCCGTTTTCAGCCAAAATCTCCGTCAGAATCCGCGAGATCGCCGCGTCGTCCTCGACCAGCAGAATGCGGGCGGGCGCGTCGGCGGCGCTCGATGGCGGGGGCGGCATGGGCGCGGCAAGCATTAAAGACCTCGGCTCCAATAGTCTCTTCGATCTCCCGGCGCTCGTCAGCCTTTGAAATGTGTTTTTTTGTTGCCGCCGCGCCCAGGCTTAGCGCAGCTCCGCCCGATGCGCGCCGGAAACATGTCTTAACATCACTTAATGTGACTTTGGCCCCGCCCGATCTTACTTTCCAGCATCGAAGGTAATTCTTGCGAAGGGGTCGGTCTGTACAAAGGCTGGCCTGGATCGATGCTCACGCTCCGATTGTTCAAAAGAATTATCAAGCATCAATCCAGTCCCAGAGGCCAAAATGAAGAAACTCATTCTTGCCAGCGTCACGATCGCAATTCTCGCCGTTTCGCCTCTCGCCATCGGCGCTTTCGCCGCGGCGGACGATTCCCAGGAACACGGTCGCCACCATTGGATGGAGGAGCGCGCTGCGCTGCTCGATGCGCGCCTTGCCGGTTTCAAGGCGACGCTCAAGCTTAATTCCGATCAGGAAAAGAGCTGGGGCCTGTTCGAAAACGCGGTTCGCGACGGCGCCAAGGCGCGCGCCGAGAACATGCGCGCGATGCGCGAGCGGAGAGAAAGCGATGAGGAGCCTTCGCCGATCGATCGTATGCGAATGATGTCGGACCGGCTCGCCAAACGTTCGGCGGCGGTGAAATCGCTGGCCGACGCCGCGACACCGCTCTATGTGAGCCTCGACGACGGCCAGAAGCGCGATTTCGGCCTGCTGTTCCGAGATCTTGTGCACCGAGGGCGTCACCACCACGGCTAGCATCGGTCGCGTGCGGGCGTTGATCGATCCGATTTTTCTCCTTCGACCCGAAATTATGCGCGACGGCGCCGCCGCGCCGCGCGCACGCGATCGAACAGGAAAGCTGACATGGCGGGTTTTGGATCTTTCGACGAAGAAGACGCCGGCGTCGCCAATATGATGGCCCGCCGCCAGTTGAGATTTTCGTTGATCGTCGCCTTGGTCCTGCTCGCCGCGGCGGGGGTGATGGCTGCTGGGGTTCGTCATGAAACGCCTGTTGGAATGGCTGCGCGGCATGCTCTCGTGGGGGCCGCAGCGGCGGGCGCGCCGATGGCGCAAGCTGCGCTCAAGACGATGACGATGATTGAGCGCGAAACCGCGGCGCTGTGAGCGCGGCGAGAACCGACATTCTCCGTCGCCGCGCAGACGACGAGCGATCTTCCACAAATCTACATTTGACGGACGCTCGCGATGGCCCCTAGTCTCTCCCGCTCGGCGTCCTCGCGGCGCGAGTTGTTTCGGATCGCCGCGAAACAGGGAGAGAAATGATGAGAGTCTCTTTTGCACTGATCGTCGCGGCGAGCGCCCTCGTCGGAATGACCCATTCTGCGATGGCGGGCGATCCGGCAAGCTGCAAGACGGTTAAATTCTCCGATGTCGGCTGGACCGACATCACCGCGACAACAGCCATCGCCACCGAAATCCTGAAAGGCCTCGGCTATGCCCCGAAAATCGACGTGCTGGCCGTGCCTGTCACCTATGCCTCGATGAAGAACAAGGACATCGACGTCTTCCTCGGCAATTGGGAGCCGAGCATGGAGAACGACCGCAAGCCCTATGTCGAGGATAAATCGGTGGTAGTCGTCGGCGCCAATCTGCCTGAAGGCGCCAAATATACGATGGCCGTCCCGCAATATACTTATGACAAGGGCCTGAAAGACTTCGCCGACATCGTCAAATTCAAGGATTCTCTAAAAGGCAAGATGTACGGCATCGAGCCTGGCAACGACGGCAACCGCCTGGTGCTCGACATCATCAAGGACAACAAGTTCGGCCTGAAGGATTTTCAGCTCGTTGAATCGAGCGAACAGGGCATGCTCGCGCAGGTTCAGCGCGCCACCGCCCGCAACGAGGATGTGGTGTTCCTCGGCTGGGCGCCGCATCCGATGAACGTCAATTTCAAGATTCAATATCTGACCGGCGGCGACGACAGTTTTGGACCGAATTTCGGCGGCGCCGTCGTTTACACCAACGAGCGGGCGGGCTTTGCCGGCGATTGCCCGAATGCGGCGAAATTCGTCGCCAATCTGAAATTCACGGTCGATATCGAAAACCAGGTGATGAACAAAATCCTCACCGACAGCGAAGAGGCGCCCAAGGCCGCGCAGGAATGGCTGAAGGCCAATCCCGCCGCCCTCGACGCGTGGCTCGCCGGCGTAACGACATTGGACGGCCAGCCCGGCCTGCCGGCGGTCAAGAAGAGCCTCGGCCTCTAACACCGCGCCTTCGAAAGGGAGCGCGCGCGGCGCGCTCCCGCAGGATTTGGCGCGGCGGCGGGGGGCGCATCATGGAAGGCTGGATCACCGGATACAAATTGCCGCTCGGCTGGGCCGTCAAGCAATTCATCGCCTGGCTGCAGGCGCATGCGAGCTGGTTCTTCGACCTCATCACCGACGGCATCGGCTTCATGGTCGACGGCCTCACTGCGATCCTCCTGCATATACCCGCGGGCCTCGTCATCCTCGCCGTGGCGGCGCTCGCTTTTTGGCTGCAACGCTCGTGGCGGCTCGCGGTCTTCGTCGTCGCCGCCTTCCTGCTGATCGCCAATCTCGGCTATTGGACGGCGACGGTGCAGACGATCTCGCTGGTCGGCTTTTCCACTCTCACCAGCGTCGCGATCGGCGTGCCGCTCGGCATTGCGGCGGCCCATCGTCCCTGGCTTTACACAGCGCTGCGGCCGGTGCTCGATCTGATGCAGACGCTGCCGACCTTCGTTTATCTGATCCCGACGCTGGTGCTGTTCGGCCTCGGCGCCGCGCCCGGCCTGATCTCGACGGTGATCTTCGCGATTGCCGCGCCGATCCGCCTGACCCATCTCGGCATCACTTCCGTCCCCCTGCCGCTGAAGGAAGCGGGCGAGGCATTCGGCGCGACGCGGAGCCAGCTCCTGTGGAAAGTCGAAATTCCCTATGCCCTGCCGACGATCATGGCGGGCGTCACGCAATGCATCATGCTGAGCCTGTCGATGGTGGTGATCGCCGCGCTGGTCGGCGCCGAGGGCCTCGGCACGCCGGTGGTGCGCGCGCTCGGCCAGGTCAATATTCCGATGGGCTTTGAAGCCGGCATATCGATCGTACTGCTCGCCATCGTGCTCGATCGCGTCTGCCGCCGCCCCGAGCGAAAGGCCGGCGCCTGATGGCCGCCGTCGTCTTCGAGAACCTCGACATCGTCTTCGGCAAGCGCATCCCCGACGCGCTCGCTTTGATCGACCAAGGCAAGACGCGCGACGAAATCCTCGCCGCCACCGGCGCCGTGCTCGGCGCGGCGGGCATCAATCTCGCCATCGAGAAGGGCGAGATCTGTGTGCTGATGGGCCTGTCGGGCTCCGGCAAATCGACGATCCTGCGCGCCGTCAACGGGCTCAACAAAGTTGCGCGCGGCAAGGTGCTGGTCGAACATAATGGCGGCGCGATCGATGTGGCGAGGTGCGGCGCCGATGAGTTGCGGATGCTGCGCACCAGCCGCATCGCCATGGTGTTCCAGCAATTCGCGCTGCTGCCCTGGCGCACGGTGGCGGAGAATGTCGCCTTCGGCCTCGAATTGCGCGGCGCCGCCAAAGCTGACATCGACCGGATCGTTGATGAAAAGCTGGCGATGGTCGGCCTGTCGAAATGGGCCAGCAAGTTCGGCCACGAATTGTCGGGCGGCATGCAGCAGCGCGTCGGCCTCGCCCGCGCGTTCGCTACCGACGCCGATATTCTGCTGATGG
>Ga0209006_10001848_pt1 | contig 19136 bp, 13 predicted proteins | sample JacPin_JW_Ref_O2_FD_188567 | JGI IMG/M metagenome (GOLD analysis project Ga0209006, IMG submission 188567) | Forest soil microbial communities from Algoma, Ontario, Canada - Jack Pine, Ontario site 1_JW_Ref_O2 (SPAdes) (version 2) | ecosystem: Environmental > Terrestrial > Soil > Boreal...
CCCGCCTGCAACACACCCTGGCTTCGCCAGGGTGACACTTTCACGTTGCCGTTAGGGTGACAAAATCACGTTGCTACAACAGGGAGGGGAGGGTGTGGTAGTGGGCTACTTTGAGAAAAGCAAAGTAGCCCACTACCGAGGGTGTGCGGGCGATCTACTTCCTCGGTGCTTGCAAATACAATCTATCCGCTCGGGTTGGCTACTAGTGCGGTTTGTTTTCCGAGTGGCGGCAATCCTGTAGACTCCTTGCCTGTAAGAAATCAAGATCAGCAGGCTGGGAATCTTGCGGAGTCTAGAATCGCCGCGACCACCAGCTATAAAGGAGACGATATGCCAGCGTTGACTCTGCGATGCGTTCCGTTCGGCCTCGTTTGTCTTTTGGCCCTTCCTCGTACCTCCTATGCTCAAGCCGATGGCGCCAGTCTTTTTAAGGCAAACTGTGTGTTGTGCCATGCAGCGGATGGCAGCGGGAACACTACAGCCGGCAAGGCACTGAAGGCGAAAGATCTACGATCCGATGAGGTGCAGAAACAAAGCGATGCGGCGCTGGTTGAAACTGTCACCAACGGTAAAGGGAAGATGCCGGCCTTTGGCAACAGGCTCCAGCCCGACGAGGTGAAGAGTTTGGTCGGGTACGTCAGGACACTGAAGAAGTGAAGCCGACGGCCGAAGGCCCCAGGTAGAGATCGATCGCTCTTATTCGAATCCAGAGCCGGCGGCTACCCGTTGCGCATTCTCCCATTCCGTTTTCAAATCCAGCTCGGAAATCCATTTTTCAAGATACGAGTGGTCAAGTGATTCTCCGCGCAGTTTCAAGATGCCCGCCGCGTCCGCAATCTGCCGCTGCGATTGGGCGAGCTTTGACCACTCAAGCTTGGCGAGAATAACGTCCTCGGCGGTGGCAACGAAAAAGGACAGTCCCTGGGTTGTTACCGGTTGGCGGCGGCGGAACTCCTCCCGACTGAAAGCGCGGTTCTTGCGAATGATCATGTCGATTTTCCAGCCGCTTCTCTGGTCGATGATATTGAACATCGACGTTCGCTTAAGCGCTTCGAGAGCCGCGTCGACCTCTGCGTAATATTCGCCGGTTGGCAAACTCTCGATAAGAGCCCGCAATTGCGGCGGAGTAGCCTCGATCACGAGGTCGATATCTTGGGTGGAACGGAGGGAACCGTGATATGCGCCGGCGAACGATCCGGTAATCATGTACGCGATGCCCGCTCGTTCGAGCGCCGCGGTAATTCTTGGCAAAACATCGGGGAAGTTCATGGCAGTCCGGCAGGCAGGGGCGCAGGAAAAAAAGCGAGCCGGAGAAGTTCGCGGGCAATTTGCGCTTCCGTCCACTCCGGATGCTCGTGACGTATGCGCTCGCGGCAGAGATCGCGGGCGAACAGGCTCATCTCAAAAGCCAGGAGCAGCCGCTGCTCGCCCGACATCGAGCGATGGATTTCGAGTTGAATGGCACGCGCGGCGGCGCTGGTATCGGAGATAACCACAGCAAAATGGTACTACGACTCCGCCCGGAATTACTTTCCTCCCGACTTTGTGCCTCCCGAAGCCGGTTCAAATTCCTCCGCCATCCACTTTTGCAATGCTGTGATGCTCTGCGGGCGTCCCAGAAAATTCTTGACCAAATCGTTGGCTGACATCGATCCGCCGGGTTCGAGCACCACGCGCCGATAGCGCATGGGTGCGTCGCCGGCCAGCAGGTTGCTGTGATCGAATTGCAGGAAGAAATCTTCGGCGATCACTTTATCCCAAAGATAGGTGTAGTAGGCGGAAGAGTAGCCGCCGAGGTGGCCGAAGGAGGCCCACGTGTGGGTTTCAGGGAGCGGTTTGATGAGCGTGTAGCGGCGGGCGTCGTCGAGAGTTACCGCATCCAGATTGACCTGCTCGGGTTTGTCCTTGTAGATGTCGTAGGAGATCGCGCTGAAGGAATTCTGGCGCGTGACCCAGTTGCCGCGGCCGAAAGCGGAAGCGCGATTCATGCGGGCGACGAGTTCGGCGGGAATCGGTTCGCCTGTCTTGTAGTTCTTGGCAAACTTGGCCAGCACCTGCGGGCTGCGAATCCATTCCTCCAGCATCTGGGAAGGAGCTTCCACAAAATCGGATTCCATGGTGATGCCGCTGATGCCGGCGTAGGGCTGCTGTCCGCCGAGGATGTGATGCATCAGGTGGCCGAATTCATGGAAGAAGGTCGAGACGTCGCCGTACTCCATCAGGCCGGGATCGTCGGCCGTGGGCGCGGGGAAGTTACAAACCAGAATCGCTTCCGGCAGCTGCTTGCCCTTGATGCCGTCAAGCACCGGCGCCATTTCCGCGTGGCTGTACTTGCCGGGGCGCGGGTGCATGTCGAGATAGAAGCGGCCGATCGGTTGGCCGTGATCGATCACAATCCAGGTTTCCACGGCGGGATCCCAGGCGGGAACATTTGGTTCCTGCTGAAAGCTGACGTGAAACAAATCGGCGGCGGAATCCAGAATGCCCTGCTTGACTTGCTGGAACGGGAAGTAGGGACGCACCGACTGGGAATCGAAATCGTATTTCGAGCGGCGAACCTGTTCCGATAGATAACCGGTTTCATCCACTGAAATTTCTTTGGCGCCGGGATGCGTCTTTTGTTTTTCCGCGAGCAGCATTTGGAATTCGCGCTCGGCCAGCGGACGCGAAGCGTCGTTGACTTGCTTGATGAAATCCGCGATGTTCTGGCCCTTCACCGCCATCTTGTCGGCTGCATTGTAGTCGGCCCACGAGGGGTAGTCGAGCAGCGTGGCGATTTCGTATCGCGTCTTCATCAGGCTCATCAGCACGTCGCCGTTTTTGGGATAGGCGCGGGTGTTGAAGGCGATGGTCATGCGGTGCCGCAGAGAATCGGACTTGGCGAAACTTAAAACCGGCAGGGCATCGGGATAATCGGTGGTGAGTTGAATCTTGCCTTTGGCGTCCGGTTTGTGGCGGTCGATGTAGTCCTGCGGCAAGCCGTCGAGTTCCGAAGGATCGGCCTCGACAATTTTCTTGTCATCCGAGATATTGCGATCGAACATCGACTGCTCGTCGGTGGCCTGCTTGTTCAACTCTTTCAGACGGGCGCGCGTGGCATCGTCCTTGTTGACGCCGGAGAGGCGAAACTCCAGCAGTTGGCGCTGCACGTAATATTTTGTGGCGGCATCTGTCTTCGACAAGTCCAGGGCGGCGAGGGCGTTGTAGATTTCGTGATTCAGAGAAATGGCCGTCTGCGCCTCGCTGGCCTTGGTCAGCATTTTGGTGGCGTGGTCGCGAAAGTCGGCGTCGGGATGCACCTGCTCCATGAGCCCGGCGAAGTAGGCGGCGCTATTGATCTGGCGCAAGGCTTCGTCGAAGGGAACCAGCGTGTTGTCGATGGTCCGCGGGCCTTGCGCGGCCAGCAGCGTATCGACTGCCTTTTGTCCGGCGGCGAGGCGATCGTTTTCTATTTTTTCAAACGAGGCCACGTCGGGCTTCGCGGCCCAGATCGTAGGCTGCGACACGGAAACTTTTTGCGCGGAGGAGATGGCCACCAGGGCAAAAGGCAAAACTAAAAGGACAGCGCGAATCGCTATTGGCATGAAATACCTCTCGGCTATTAGACTCACGATCGTGGCACAAGTAATCGCGGGAATTCTCGCGGGCTAGCTATTGTGGGGTGCAGCGCGCAGCGGAGTCAAGGCGTGGGCGGGAAAGGTGGTGTCTTAAAAAAGTTTAAGACACTACCGCGGAAACGACCAGGAGACCTTGGTCAGTCCTGGTTCAGGCAAGGCTGTTGAAAGTTAGGTGCTCGTCTCTTGCCGGTGCGCTGCCACTACTGTGGAAGGGCGGCGAAGCCTTGGTACGGGGTTATGCCGGGGTTGTTTGAATATCCGACAATTTGGCCGAAATCGTTAACGCCGTATACGTAGGTGTCGTAATTTGTCGGATATTGAAAGGAAATGAGTTGCACGTTGTTGGTGTACATCAGTCCGAAGTGGTCAAGATATTGGACCTCGTAGAACCCGGCGACATCGCCGTTGTTGTTGATATCTTCGGCATATGTCTGCAACCCTGCGGCGTCAAAAAAGAAGGAGAATGCGCCAGTCCAGGACGGCGGAATTAGCGACTCCACGCATCCGCCGCCTGGAGATGCCGTCTCCGTAGTCATTCCATCCCCGTTAATGCTCCCGGCGTTTGTGTACACCGCACCGGGGCAGTTCACGGGATAATATTGTCCCTGATAGTAAAGGAAGCTTTGCCACCCTGAGTTGTCGTAGTACAGCCCTGTGATCTGGCCGGCGTCGTTTATCCCGTAAAAGAAGGTGCCTCCCTGCGCACACACGGCGTTCGGGTTATCGAAGGACTTATAAGCACCTCCGCTGTTTAGGTATCCATGATAGCAGCCGCTGGAATCCTGCCAATAGCCGACTATTTGTCCCAAATTATTGATGCCGCTTGCCGCGCCCGTAACCTGTCCGGGATAGTCCACGGTGCTCCACTGAGCCAACGCATCGAGGAGAAAACCGTGTCCGCTGCCGGCGGAATCCAAGTAGTAGCCCACGATTTGCCCTGCCTCATTGGGTCCGTTGATCATCCCGTCCCCCCAGACGTCGTTGATGCCATATGCAAAAGTCAAGATGGCGCCGGGGTAGCTGTAGTTGCTGAAGAAGTAGGAGTAGCTCTTGACTCCTTGGTTTGCGTTCACGACCGGGCCGTTGTCGATGTCGTAGTCGATGCTTAGTGGGACGCCGCCCCAGGTCGCGTTTGGTGCGTTCTTGGGATTGGTATTAGTTAGAAACTGGTGCATCCGCTGGCCGTTCGGCCAGAGATAATCCTTGATTCCCTCATTCCAGATTGCAACATGGCCGTCGTACTTCGCGATCCAGATCGCGGCGGGGGCCGGGCTTACCAGCGAGATGTCGCTATTAATAGGGGCGGGGTTGGCGTAGACGCCCGCGCTGTAGCCGCTGTAAAATGCAATCTCGCTCACAAATCCGTCGACGTATGCTTGGACTGCGAGGCTGCACGTGCTGTGGTCGGGTGTATAGTTCTCGATGTCGAGGAAGATGATACCCGCGCTAATGCCCAGCAATTTGTCCTGTGCAACCGCCTGGTCGGCCTCCTCTGCGCCCTGTGTGCTGGCTGTTGCGGGCGTGGCGCTAATGTATTGTGTGATGTTGGTCGCCTTATCGCAGGCCGACTGCAGACCGAACCAGACCGGGACCACCCCCCAACCCTGGCCCTGAATTGAGGAGACCCAACCCGCGCCCTTGGTCGACACAAGAATAGGGTCGTTATGCCTGTTTGGCGAGTTCGGGAGGTATATGTACACGTCATAGAACGGACTGGAAGTCATCCACGCGGTCATTTGCGTGATCGTTGGCACATTGTACCCATCGAATCCGACATGTGAGCTAGCGGTGCTTGAAGAGTCCGAGATCTGCGCCGAGGCGGGGGGGGTGCTCGCCTGCGGAAGCGACGTTCCGATGTGCGGCTGCACCGCCCCCGCGGGGCCGCGTGCTGGACCTCCGGGCGTAACATCGACCCAAGTCCTGCCGGCGTCCCGAGTGGCGAGCAATCTGTCGGTCAGGTTGGCCCAGCCTTGGTCGCCGTCCACAAAACTTAGCTGGATGGCGGCTCCCTGGGAAGACACCTCGGAAGTGTTGGACGTGTGGTCTTGGTTCGGCCCAAGCGTATAGAGCGAGAGCTTTGTCGCTGCGGGGCGTTGCCCACTTCCATTTGATGGCGTTTTCGCCTGCTCGCTGTGCGCGGCGATCAAAACGGAGCCGGCCAATTCGGAGGAATAAATCTCGGGTAACTTGGACAGGATTCGCTCCTCTTTCCAAGTCCTTCCGCCGTCTCCGGTCGCAAACAAAACCAGGGTCGACAAATCAGGCCCCATCAAAGGGCCTACCGCATACCGGGCCAGCAGGAGGCCGCGATGCTCGTTCTCGAAGACTGGTAGATCGTAGCTAACCCCGGTGTCAGAGCCGACGCTCGCGGGCTTAGGCAGCGAGGCTTCCTGCCAGGAGTTTCCGGCGTCGTGGGAAACATAGAGATTGCCCTGCCGCCCGTCGACTATCCAGCCGTCCTTTGGGCCTTCGAAACGGAACGCGTCTGCTACTGGGAGGGTCGAACTCGAGAGCTGCGTCCAAGTCGAGCCCCCATCAACAGTCCGCAACATCTCTCCCTCGCTTCTTTGCAGGCCATAACTCTTTTTCAAGATCGCCCAGCCGTGCTGGGGGTCAGCAAAGTTGAGGAATGCGGTGCCTGAGTATGCCCCGACGCCGTCTCCTATATTGGATCGATCGATGCCGGGATCGCTAATTTTCGGATGTGCTACCGACCAGTTTTCGCCCGCGTCGGCAGTGATCGCGAACTCGAAGCAGACATCGTCCGCTATCGGATCTTTATCGTCCCCGCAGCTGAGCAGGGCCCAGCCCGTCGACGCGTCCAAAAAGAAGACCGAGGAGACGCGTTGTTTCTTGTGATTTAGCTTCGGAGTGATGTCCTTCCACTGGGCGCCGCCGTCGGTGGTCCAGAAAAGTTTATGCTCCGTCGCTGCCCAGCCTGTATCGGTTGTGAGCAGTCTCATGGATTTGATTTGGCCTGCTTGCTGCCCTGCCGCCCCCACACAAAGGAAAAAGGTTAGGGACAGAGAGAGAGCCGAAGCTAAGCGTATGGTTTGCATGCAATCCTCCCGAATAGGAAATCCACGAACCTGAGCGAACACACACAACTCCCTGGGGTCGAATCCGCGTTCAGTCTGTTGGACACCGCGAGGGAAGGGATGCGGCGACTGAACGTGGCAATTATCATCCTGGAGCAAGAAGCTGTCAACTGCACTTACGCCGAAACTGAGTCTGTACTTATCCGTTCAAAGTTGGTGCAGGTGCTCACACCAAGGTAACGTCTCCGACCCATTACCTGTGCGTTGCAAGGTTTTGCTTATGCTACGTTTCTTAGTACTGGCTATTCGTGGGGCTTACGGGGTCGTTCGTCAAAGTGTCTTCGCCTATCCGCAAACCGGGAATCCACGTGCGCTGGAAGCAAGTCACCTATCGCAGCGTGGCGCTGCTTGTCCTGGCGGGCGCGGCCATTTTCCTTGTCGCAATGCACTTGGTCTTTCCGCAATTTACCGACAATCAGGTAAAGGCCGCGGGCAATGTGGCCAGCAAGATTCTGGAGCGCGTGGCGGGCATGGCTCCGCCGGCGGGCACGGGAGTTTCGACCGCGCAACAGGCATGCTTTACCGCTCTTGATGGCACCGTGAAGGTGAAGAAAGGCAGCACTAACACATGGATGACGGCCGACTTCAACATCCGCCTGGAAAAAGGCGATGTGGTGCAGACCGGATCCGAGGGCATGGCGAAAGTTGTGTTCAATGATGGCACCAGTTATACGGTGAAGCAGGATTCGCTGATTGTGATCGAAGAGAATTCGGCCAACGATCAGCAGCAGACTAACGTGGCGGTTGCGGTGAGCAGTGGCACGGTGGACCTTTCCACGGCGACGTACAGCCAGGGATCAAAATCGCAGGTGATTGTGGATGGGGCAACGGCGTCGCTGTCCCCCGATTCGGCGGCGCAGGTGCATAACGATCCCAAAGCCGATCAGCACGAAATTTTGATGAAGAAAGGAACCGGCGACGTGACCCGCAACGGAGAAACCGTGCGGCTGGCCGATTGGGAGAAGGTGAGCTTCCAGAAGACCGAGGCGCATATGGAAAAAGTCACGGAAATCGGGCCGCCGACGCTGATTTCTCCGGCCAACATGATGCCCATCTTCGCCGCCGCTGAGCAGACCAAAGACGTGGAATTTTCCTGGACCCCGATGGCCAATGCCAAGGGGTACCGTTTGCGTATCTCCCGCAATCCTTATTTTTCCTCTACACTCGTCGATAAAAGGGTCAATACATCTGCTGTGACCGTCACCAGTTTAGGGGAAGGCGCTTATTACTGGATGGTGCAATCGTACGATGCAGGGGAGAAGAATTCGGTGGAGAGCGAGAAAAACCGCTTTAACATCATCGCCCGCGGCAAGCAGACGGACGCGATCAATCTCGAACTTGATCCTTTTATTCAACACGGCCATGTCATCGAAGTTACCGGCAAGACGCAAACTGGGGCGCGGGTGATGGTGAACGGCAGCGAAGTGCCCATGATCGGCGCAGACGGGTCGTTTCATTACTTCACTCCTCCTTTGCCCAATGGCGAGGCGGTGATCACGGTGACGGCGCAGACGGCGCAGGGCGGAGTGAATACGCAGCAAAAGAAGATCCTTATTCAGTGAATATAAGGATCGGCGAAGAGAATTCGCCGCTTCGCTGGACTGAAATTTAGACGTGAGCAACAGGTCAAAGACTTTCGATTTCATGCAGGGTTGCCTGGCATTACGTAGAATAAGGACAGTCATCCGCTACAACCCTGAAAAAATAACCGGAGGGTCTATCCGGCGAGATCGGTGAACAGGATCGTCTAACAAGACGCGGGAATAATTTCGTCATGTCAACTAACGGCTTTCACTCCAACGGCGCACGCAATCACAACCTGAGATCGTTGTTCAGCGTTTTTTCGAGCGATCTCGCCATCGATCTGGGTACGGCCAACACCCTGGTCTACGCCAAGGGCAAGGGCATCGTGGTCAATGAGCCCTCCATCGTCGCCATCAACAAGAACACGGGCGAAGTGGAGGCGGTGGGCAAGGAAGCGAAAGAGATGCTGGGCCGCACGCCCGGCAACATCGTAGCCATCAAGCCCATGAAAGACGGCGTCATCGCCGACTTCAAAGTCACCGAGAAGATGCTGAACTATTTCATCCAGAAGGCGCACAACCGCAAGATGCTGGTGCATCCGCGGATCGTGATTGGCGTGCCTTCGGAAATCACGCAGGTGGAAAAGCGCGCGGTCATGGACTCGGCTTATCGCGCCAAGGCGAGTGAAGTGCATCTGGTCGAGCAGGCCATGGTGGCCGCGATTGGCGCCGGACTTCCCATCACTGAGCCGAGCGGAAATATGGTGGTGGATATTGGCGGTGGTACGACTGACATCGCCGTGATTTCGTTGAGCGGCATCGTCTATTCGCGCTCGGTGCGCATGGCCGGCAATCAGATGGATGAGGCCATCATGAATTATCTGAAGCGCAAATATAATTTGCTGATCGGCGAGCGCACGGCCGAGCAAATCAAGATGGAGATCGGCTCGGCGCACCAACTCGACAAGCCGATGACCATGGAGATCAAGGGGCGCAATCTGATTGAGGGCGTGCCCAAGACGATTACGGTAGATGACGGGGAAATTCGCGAGGCGCTCAGCGAATGCGTTTCCACAATTATGAATGCGATCCGCGTCGCGCTGGAGCGTACGCCTCCCGAGCTTTCCGCCGACATCAGCGACCGCGGTATTGTGCTCACTGGCGGCGGCGCGCTGATCAAGAACCTCGACAAGCGCATCCGCGAAGAAACCGGCCTGCCGGTTTCCATCGCCGACGATCCGCTGTGCAGCGTGGTGCTGGGTACGGGCAAAATGCTCAGCGACTTCAAACTGCTGCGAAAAATCTCGATAGAATAGTACTGAGTCGCGAGTTCCGAGTACCGAGTCGCGAGCCCAAACCGCGTCAGTTTTTCTAGGTACTCGCTACTCGGAACTAGCAGCTCTATGGAATCTGTCCTCAGCCGTTATCGCAACCTGGTCATTCTGGTGGGAGTGCTATTCCTTCAGGTGCTGGGACTTGCTGTGCAAGTCAAGCGCGGCAGCGATGCGCAGGACACGCGCTTGATCCGCATCTGGGCCGTGGGCGCGATTACTCCGATGGAGAAGGGGTTGGTTGCGCTACAGAACGGCAGCAGCAATCTCTGGCACAACTATCTTTACCTTCGCGGGGTGCGCGCCGAGAACCGCGAACTCAAAGAGCAAATCGAGCAAATGCGGCTGGAACAGGTCCGGCTCAATGAGGATGCCGCTCAGGCACGCAGGCTGCAATCCCTTCTGGCATTTAAGGAGCAGTACATTTCGAAGACGGAAGCTGCGCAGGTAATTGGCTCCAGCGGCAGCGACTTGTCGCGCGGCATCTACATCGACAAGGGTTCCGAAAACGGCGTGCAGCCCGATATGGCGGTGATTACCGCCGGCGGAATTGTGGGCAAAGTGCTGCGCGTGTATCCTTCGACGTCGCTGGTGATTCTGATCAATGACCAGACCAGCGGAGTGGGCGTGATCCTGGAAAAGAGCCGGTTGCAGGGCGTGCTGGGCGGGACCCCGAACGGCGAAGTGATGATGAAGGAAGTGATGAGCGACGAGCAGGTGTTGCCGGGCGAGACGTTGCTGACCAGCGGGGGCGACCAGATTTTTCCCAAGGGATTGCCCGTCGGCACCATCGCGAAAGTGGGAGCGCCCAAGGATCTTTTTTTGAGCATCACGGTGAAGCCCTCGGCCAATCTGGACCGGCTGGAAGAAGTTCTGGTGGTGTTGCAGAAAAAGGAGAAGCAAGCGGTGGCCGCGGATGTGCCGCGAGCTCGGGCGGCCGACATTTTGGCGCAGCGATTGCCTTCGGTTCCCGAACAGCCCGCCCCAGTTCCCAGCGCAGGCGGAGCCGGAACGGCTTCGTCCGCAGCCAAGACCGCGGCGGCGGGGGCGCAGCCCAGCCATCCCGAATCTGCCGGACAAGTTTCCGGACAAGCCGCCGGACCAACTGCTGGAGAAACTGCGGTCCACAGTACGGCTGGTTCCTCCGGTACGGGGAAACAGCAGGTTGCCGATCCGTCCGTGGGGACCAAGAAACCGCTAGCTCCGGCTGTCGCTCCGCCAACAGCCAAACCGCAGGGCACAGTGTCGCAGCCAAGAACTCCGGCGCCGCAGTCCGATACGCCTCCTCCGTCGGATGCAGATACTCCCCACTAGCGTGCCCATCACTTACACATCGGGAGAGCAGATCGAGGTTTACCGGTTCAGTATCCCGGTGACCATCGGCGTTCCGTTGGTTGCGCTTTTTCTACAGGCCTTTCTGCCGCGGCGGCTGACGTTTTTTGCCTACCTGGATTTGCCGTTGCTGGTGACAATCTTTTTCGCCATGGCGCGGCGCAATCCGATTGCCGGGCTGCTTACAGGCGCGGCCATCGGTCTGACGCAGGATTGCCTGACCGCTGGACCCATCGGTGTATACGGCATCGCGAAAACTGTCGTGGGTTTTGCCGCCTCGTCATTGGGTGCGAAAATTGACGCCGAAAACGCCGGCACCCGCGCGCTGCTGACGCTGGGCTTTTATCTGTTGCACGGAATTGTCTATTTCGGCGTCGCGCGCTGGCTGCTGAGCCTTTCCCAGCGATTTAGTTGGAGCCACGGCGTCGTGGCGGGTATTGCGAACGCGGTGCTGGGCGTCGGGCTTTATTTTTTGCTGGACAAACTCAAGCAGAGAACTTGAAAGCCGGCTTCGGGCTTTGGCTTTCGGGCTTCGGCCAAGCTTGAGCTGTGATCGACCGCAAACTCTTATTTGGCACGTGACCTTCGTTATACAGCTATCCAGCGCTTACCGCAGCGCCGGATTACAATAGAAATAATTCCCAGAGAGGTAAGAGTGGCATCAGCCTCGGATGAAGGTGTGCCAGGCACGCCGAAATCCGAAGCCCATAGCCCAAAGCCCGATGTTCGGCCGCGACGAAAAAGTATCTCCGATCCGCCTGACGGCGGCGCAGTATGTGATCCTCGGCGTCTTCCTGCTGCTCGCTTATGGCTTGTGGCGGCTTCAGGTGATGCAGAGCGATCTCTACGCGACACTGGCGGAAAAAAATCGCATCCGCAACGTGCCCATTCTCGCGCCACGAGGAAAGATTCTGGACCGCGAAGGGCGGACGATTGTCGATAACTACCCGTCGTTTTCGGCTCTGCTTCTGCGCGATTCTTCGCGCGATCTCAACGCCGACAGTGACCTGATTGCGGAAGGCTTGCACCTCGATCCCACCGAAGTGCGGACGCGCATTCGCCACTTCGCGGCCATGCCGCAGTATCAGCCGATTTTTCTCAAAGAAGACATCACTCCCGACGAACTGGCCTTCATCGATTCGCACCGCAACGAGCTGCCGGAACTGGATACCATCATGGCGCACCGGCGGCTCTATCCGCGCAACGGATTCATGGCGCACCTGATCGGTTACGTGGGCGAAGTCACGGAAGACATGTTGAACCAGCCGCAGTTCGAGCTCTACAGTCCCGGCGACGTGGTGGGTGTTTCCGGCGTGGAGCGGCAATACAACACGGTTTTGATGGGACAGAATGGCTCGCGGCGCGCGCTGGTCAACAGCCATGGACGCGAAGTGGGGCGCCTCGATGAAACCCCCGCCATTCCCGGAAAACAGCTCAAGCTAACCCTCGATATCGATCTGCAGATCGCCGCTGAGCAGGCCATGGAGGGAAAAAATGGAGCCATGATCGCCATGGATCCGCACACTGGCGAAATTCTGGCCATGGTTAGCCGTCCGACCTTCGATCCCAATGATTTTGCCGTCCGTGTTTCCCGCGACGAGTGGAACAAGCTGGTCAACGATCCTGATAAGCCTTTACTGAACAAAGCGATTCAGGCGCAACTGGCGCCGGGCTCGACCTTCAAAATCATCATGTCGGTTGCCGGATGGCAGGAGGGGATTGCGCAGGACCTGCACGTGAACTGCGCCGGGAGGGCGGAATTCTATGGCCGCCGTTTTGGCTGCTGGGTGAAAGGCGGCCACGGACCCGTGAGTCTCGAAAAAGCGATCTACCAATCCTGCGATGTGTTCTTCTACACGCTGGCGGAAAAGCTGGGCATCGACCGTATCGCAAAGTACGCTACGGCTCTGGGACTTGGCCAGAAAACCGGCATCGACCTGCCTAACGAAGTTACCGGCGTGATGCCGTCGGAAGAGTGGAAGATCCGCAACTTCAAGCAAAAATGGTTCGCGGGAGAAACAATTTCCGTGGGCATTGGGCAAGGTGCTATTGCCATTACTCCGGTCCAGCTGCTCCGCGCCATCTCCGCGATCTCGACGGACGGGCGCCTGGTCACTCCGCACGTGGTGAGCCCCGTCGAGCTTCCTTCGGGATACGTGCAAACTGCGCAGTACACCGAGGTCAAGAGCGTACCTATCAATCCCGATGGCTGGACATTCATTACCGACGCCATGTCGCGTGTATTGCTTCCTGAGGGAACAGCACCGTCGGCGCATGTTCCGGGCATCGATATCGCCGGGAAAACCGGCTCCGCCCAAGTTGTCTCTCTGGCCCTGCGGGCCAAGCACCAGAACAGCGAAGATTATGCACAAAATGGCTGGTTCGTCGGCTTCACTCCACGTCGTAATCCAGACATCATCGTGTGCGCGCTGTTCGAAGGCGGTGAGCATGGCCGGCTAGCGGCGCGCCTGGCCACGCAGGTGATTAAGGCATACGTGGACAAGCAACACCGTCTGGCGCCGAAGCTGGCCGGCAATCCTAAATCGGACCAAAAGGCGGATGTTGGAGCATTGTGGAACGCCCCCGATGACGATGGCGGGAACAACAAGCTTGAGGGCGGTAAATACGTGCTGGACTTAGCGAAGGGGCCCGTGGCGTTAGCCACCGCAGCACCGGGAATTCACTAATGCAAACGCGAATCATGGATCGCATCCGGAACCTGGCGACAAACGACAAACGACCGGTGACCAACGACTAACTCATGTCACGCTACGTCTCATACCGCGATTTCGACTGGCTGCTGCTGGTCTTTGTTCTCATCCTCTGTGGCCTCGGCATCATGGAAATCCGCAGCGCGACCACCCACACCAAATTCGCGGGATCGCACATCCGGCAGGTCTATTGGGTATTGGGTGGCGTGGGAGCGATGTTTCTCATGAGCCTGATCAACTATCAGGCGCTGCTGGATAAGATTCACTGGTTTTATATTGCAGGCGTCGGCTCGCTCATGGCAGTCATGCTCTTCGGCCAGAAATACCTGGGTGCGCGGCGTTGGATCAAAATGCCCGGAGGCCAGCACTTCCAGCCTTCCGAATGGGTCAAGCTGATCCTGATTCTCGCTGTCGCCAAGTATTTTTCCGAGTTGCAACAGCGTGATCTCTCCTGGTCCGACTTCATGAAAGCGGGTGCGATCGTCGGCATTCCCATGCTCATGGTTTTGGCTCAGCCGGACCTGGGAACGTCGCTGACCTATATTCCCATCGCCATCATGGGATTGTTCTTAGGCGGGTTGCACTGGAAGCAGGCTGCGGTGGTGCTGATGCTGGGGGCTTTATGCATGCCCATCGCCTGGCATCACTTAAAGGACTATCAAAAGGCCCGGCTGGTCAGCTTCCGCGAACCGGACGCCGACCCGAAGGGCGCTGGGTATCAAGTTACGCAATCCCTCATTGCAGTCGGTTCCGGTGGCCTTTGGGGGGGCAAAGGCTCGCAAACACACGGCGCTTTTCTTCCGGTGCCGCAAACCGACTTCATTTTCGCGGCGTTCGCCGAGGAGCACGGATTCGTAGGCGCTCTGGGAGTTCTGCTGCTATACTTCATAGTGCTGATGCGTTTGACCCAGAATGCGCAAACGGCGCCCGACCGCGCTGGCACGTTCCTGGTGATGGGGGTGGTGGCTGTGCTTAGCTTCCACATCCTGGTCAATGTCGGCATGGTGGTCGGTTTTATGCCGGTCACCGGAATACCGCTGCCGCTGATGAGCTACGGCGGATCTTCCGTCTTATTCATGTTCCTGGCGCTGGGCTTGGTAATGAACGTTAGGATGCGCCGATTTGTGAATTAGCGGTTGGAAGCGCTTGACAGGCCTGGTTTTGAGACGAGGTTTGGAACCCGGTCTTTAAACAGTTGTACGAAGTAAGTTTTGCTGCGCCGGATGCGCAGCCCCGAAAAAATATCGATCGCCCTCGCGTAAAGGGGGCAAGTTACCGGCCAGCGAGCAGTCGAAGGCCGGGCAGGATTTGAGCGGCGTTGCCGGGCAGGGAACGGCCCCCCGACTGGAGATCAGTTTGCTGATTTTCGTCAGAGAGTGCGGTCACAAAACCTGGCATCCGAATTAAGAGATTCAGTGCAAAAGATTCCCAAGCTTGAGCAACGGATGCGGCAGAGAGCACAGCTCCCAAGCCTTGTCCGTCCCCCGTCCGGGGGCAGTCTCGCCAGCCTTGATCCTCCCGTGCCTTCCTGACTCCGCGCCGGTGAACTCCCGCAAATAGCGGGACGGAGTGTTCATGAACAAAGAGTTATTTGTCTCTTCCACCCCCCACGAAACCAAAGTGGGCCTGATGGAAGACGACCTGCTCGCCGAGATTTACCTCGAACGCGAAAACGAATACACCTTAGCCGGTTCCATCTATAAAGGGCGCGTCACCCGCGTGCTGCCCGGCATGCAGTCGGCCTTTGTCGACATTGGCCTGGAGCGTGACGCCTTCCTCTATGTTTCCGACTTTATGGAGTTGGAAGAGCACGATGAGGATGTGACCGACGTAGTACCCGCGGGGCGCGGCGTGCCGGATTACCGCCCCCAGGCGCTGCAGGCGCAAGCGCCGGCAGAGTTTGCCGAGCCGGCCCAGACGCACGACGAAGGTTCACACGAATTCTCGCAGGAGCAGGATCTTTCGCCAGCCGCAGATCAGGAAGAGGAAAGTCAGCCTGCTACGGGTGTGAGTTCCGCCGCGGAAGCGGCGCCAGGCGCCGATTCTCAGAACCGGGATCGAGGTGGCTACCGCAACAGCCGCCGCCGCCGCCGTGGCGGGCGGCGCGATGGGCGTGACGGCCGAAGCGATGGTCGGAACGAAACCCGGAGTGATGCCCGGCCTGATTCCGGCAGCGATTCGCGCGGACCTGATGATCGCTTTGCCCGGCCGTCTGCCGAAGTCATGCCGCCACGTGCGCCCGAGCAGGTACGCACGCGGCAATTCGGGCCTCCCGCTGGTTATGAACCGATACTGCTTCCCGGCGAATCCATCTCGAAATACCAGCGTATGGCCCGGCCAACGGTGCACGAACTAGCGCCGGAAGCTGCGCCCACTCATCCGGCAGAGGCCTCGGCAGCAGCGGAATTTTCGCAGCCTGCGGCAATACCCGTGACTTCCGTCGAAGAAGAACCTGTTTTCGCGGAAGCTCACTTTGAAGCGCAGGAAGAAGTTCCCCAGGAGGAAGTAGCTGCTTCCTCATATGAAGTGCCTGAACAGGATCGTGGTCCGCAAGTAGAGCAGGAGCCTGAGGCGTCGGCATCGACCTCAGTCGATTGGAACCGCGAATTCGTTCGCCGCGATAACGCTGCTGGATTCGCGGCCGCCAGTGCGCCTGTGCGGACCTTCGAACCTGAGTCTGAGGCCGCCGAGCAACAGTCCGCAACATCTCACTCTACCGAGGCGGAATACCATCATTCGTCGACAGTCGAATCGGCGGAACAGGAACGTCCAAAGTTTGCGGCGCCCGGAACTTTGCCGGGCACTCTGGAAGAAGAAACCATCGACGACGAAGAAGCCGAGACTCTTTCCTTCAGAGAATCGTCTGATGAAGGCTACGACGAGTTCGAAGAAGAAACGCGCGCGGCAGGCCAGTCAACCTCCGACAACAGCGAGCGCTTGAACGGCGAGGCCCGCGAAGCTGTAGCTGAGATTCATATGGCAGCTTTCGGCGAGAGCCATGCAGCGCCAACCGCGGACGCAAGCCAACCTGAAGGCGAAGACGATTCCGAAGAACTGGAACTGGAAGAAGCGCAGGCCGAAGCTGAGGCTCTGGTTGAGGCCGAAGCCCGCGGCAACGGTACGGTCGATGCTCGCGTAGAAGTGCGCGCTCCATCGACGACGGCCGGTTACACCCAGCGCGCGCCGCGTCCGGCTCCCGGCTTCGACCGCCGCAATCCGCGCGGACGCCGCGGTGGACGCCGCTTCCGCCCGCAAGCGCACGAGGTTCCCAAGATCAGCGAGTTGCTGAAAGAAGGCCAGGAGATTCTTGTCCAAATCGCTAAAGAGCCGATCGGCAAGAAAGGCGCGCGCATCACCAGCCACATCGCTCTGCCCGGCCGCTTCCTGGTTTATATGCCCACGGTCAATCACACCGGCGTTTCGCGCAAGATCGCGTCCGACGAAGAGCGCCAGCGGCTGAAGCGCATCGTGATGAGCGAGCGCGACAACGGCCACGGCGGCTTCATCGTCCGCACCGCCGCGCAGAGCGCCACCGAAGAAGAACTTCGCGCCGACATCCGCTTTCTCAAAGGTTTGTGGAACGACATCAAGACGCGCGCGGAAAGCTCCAAGCCTCCGGCGCTGATCTATCACGATCTCAACGTTGTCGAGCGCGTGTTGCGCGATCAGGTCACCTCCGACTTTTCCGTGATCTGGGTCGATACCGAACCCGAGTACGAACGCATTCTTCGCTTCTTCAACCGCTTCCAGCCTGGGCTGGTCAAGCGCGTGAAGCTCTACACGAAGGAGACGCCGCTGTTCGAACAATTCGGCCTCGCCGAAGAAATGAACAAGGCGCTTAAATCGAAAGTGTGGCTGAAGAGCGGCGGCTACATCGTCATCAATCAGACCGAAGCTTTAGTTGCCATCGACATCAACACCGGTAAATACGTCGGCAAGACTGCACGACTGGAAGACACCATCGTCAAGACCAACGTCGATGCCATCAAAGAAATTGTGCGCCAGATTCGGCTGCGCGATCTGGGCGGCATCATCATCATCGACTTCATCGATATGGATGAACGCCGCAACCGCCAGCGCGTGATGCAGGCTCTGGAAGAAGAACTGCGGCATGACCGCGCGCCCTCGAAGGTTTTGCAGTTCAACGATTTCGGCCTGGTCGCGATTACGCGTAAACGGGTCAAGCAGTCGTTGGAACGCACCATCGGCGCGCCTTGTCCTTACTGCCAATCGACGGGCTACGTGAAATCGGTGACCACGATCTGCAATGAAATCTACGTGGAGATGCGGAAGATCTCCAAGCATCTGGAGCACGAAGATGTCATGCTGCGCGTGAACCCGGACATTGCCAAGGAACTGAAGACTAACAGTGGCCGCCTGTTGAACGAAATGGAAGAGCTGACCAAGCGCACAATCATCGTGAAGAGCGATCCCGCGCTGCACCAGGAGCAGTTCGACATCAACTGAGACCACGGCCGCTGCGTTCAAAAGGACGGGCTTAATCGCTCGTCCTTTTTATTTGGATACCTGGTTCCCCCAGGGATTGATGTTCCGTACCATACAAGATGGCATTAATAATGGCAGATATGATGCCACGATCGCCACCCGCAACAATGGCATTACAAATGGTAGAATAAATACCATGACAACCACTCTTACCATTGATCGAGCCGGACGATTGGTTTTGCCCAAGCCGGTGCGCGACGAACTGCAATTGGCTGCCGGAGATTCTTTGGAACTGGAAAGCTCCGAAGATGAAATCATTCTGCGCCCCGTGAGAGGGACCGCGACCTTGCGGAAGAAACAGGGTGTGTGGGTGATGCGAACTGGCAAGCCCATTTCCGCAGAGGCCATCAACCAAATCGTTCGCAAAATTCGCGATGAACGCGGGCAGATCGACGTCAGATCTCTCCGTCCGTCGCGACGGCGTACTGAGAAAAAAAATTGAAATGGTTCTTTGACACCTCGGTGCTGGTTCCGGCATTTGTCGAAGACGCCGCGGATCATGAACGCTGTCTGACGGTTTATGCTCCGTCCAACAAACGAGTCGCGTGCTGTGCCGCTCACAGCCTCGCCGAGGTCTATGCGACGGTGACGCGGTTGCCGGGCGAGTTTCGCGCCAGCCCCGCGCAGGCAATGCTCTTTCTTGCCGATATCGCGGAGCGTCTCACGATTGTGTCGCTCGAAAGCGGCGAATATTTCGGGGCCATTCAGCAAGCATCTTTAAAAGGGATTGTAGGTGGCACGATCTACGACGCACTTTTGGCGGCCTGTGCGATCAAAGCACGAGCGGAAACGATCTACACCGATGACGAAAGGCACTTTCGCTTGTTCGGGCCTGAAGTTGCCAGCCGAATGAAGAGGCCATAGCCCTGGAGGATCGTTACTGTTGCTGTTGCTGTTCGTGATCGACGCGCGAATACCCTCGCTGAAGAACGGGACGGGACTGGATAATAATTGCCGGTGCGAGTTGCGCGGGGGCTGGGGTATCTGACGGGCTCACTACGACGGCCACGCTCAGTTC
>Ga0209006_10001849_pt1 | contig 19134 bp, 14 predicted proteins | sample JacPin_JW_Ref_O2_FD_188567 | JGI IMG/M metagenome (GOLD analysis project Ga0209006, IMG submission 188567) | Forest soil microbial communities from Algoma, Ontario, Canada - Jack Pine, Ontario site 1_JW_Ref_O2 (SPAdes) (version 2) | ecosystem: Environmental > Terrestrial > Soil > Boreal...
TAGCGCAGCGCTTCCAGTGCTGCGATAACATAGCTGCTTCACGTCGCGGCTTTAGCCGCTGCGGGTTACACATCGATGCTGCGGAGACCAAAATGAAAAATCGCCTCTTGATATTCTTGCCTGTACTTCTTTTGATTTCATCCGCCTTCGCGCAATCCCCCGCGCCGGAAAAGCCTCTGTCCCCGCTTGAGCAATCCCTGATCTCCGCCGAAAAGGATTACATCGCTGCCGCCAAAAAAGGCGATGCCGCCTACTTCAAGCGCACCCTCGCCAGCGACTTCTCCTTCGTCGCCTTCGACGGCCAGCTCGGCGATCGCCAGGACGCGATCGACATCTTTTCCGGGGGCGGACTCGACCTGCTCGCCTACGACATGAAAGTTGCGGGCGTCGCCGACGGCGTCGCCATCGTTACCTACGACGTGGTTCTGCGCGTTCCGTCCGCCGAAGACCAGGGCCCGCCGCCGCGCTATCAACACTTCAGCACCGTCTGGGTCAAACAAGGCGACATGTGGAAGATGAAGTTCCAGCAGATGACCGTCTCGCACTACGGCGACTGGTAGAAATTGTCGATTGCTGATTTTCGATTGAAAAACCGCGGGTGCCCCCCTTCCGAAGAAATGGGGATTTTGATCGCCCCTCTGCCCATCGTCTCCGAATGCTTTACGACCATTGGCAAGACCCGGCTCCAATCCTGAAGCCAAAAACACGACAGCCCGGGAGCAATCCCGGGCTGCATAGGAATCATGGAAAATGGCTGCGTAGCAACTTCGCCGCAGCGGCTAACGATCAGCGATCAACGACGATCGGCCAACGACAGTCTTTACGGCCAGCGCTTCGCCGAATCTTCCCATCCGGCCGCGCGCACTGGCTGCGGAGCAGGAATCGCGGCCGAGGCCGGAATCGTCATCCGCGTGGTTGCCTGCGGACCATTCACCGCCGTGGGCAGCACCGCCTTCGGCATCTCCGACACCGGCTCTTTTTCCTCTGAAAGCAGCGGAGCCACCACTCGCAGCGCCTCTACTTCTTTCTCCAGGCGCGTCAACTCCATCTCTTTCTGTCGTAGCACTTCGTAAACGTTCTTCATATCGGTCCTCTGCATATGAAATAGGGCTGAAACACCTTCCACGGAACTCTAGCAGAGTTGACAATGTTGTCAAGCATTTCGATGGGTTCGGTGCCCGCCAAGCCTACTCCAAGCCAATGTGGGAAGGAATTTGCATAGCTTTAGCCGCTTGAGGGACTTAGTCGATGGGTTGGAAGTCGGTCCGGAACCGGAATCGAAAGATTGGCAGGAGGTATTGGCCGAAAGCCGGGGCAAAGGTCACTTACAAAGAAGGCTCTATCTCAAAATGATGAACTATACCCGCCCAGCGCCTTTATCGCAGCAATAAGAATCCCGCAACCACCGCAGCCACAACCACGATCGCCGCAATCAGGAACTTATTCCGCGACAACCATGATTGCTGCGGCGCCAACCCAGCACTGAACACAAATTCCGGGAACGCGGCCTCAGCCTTAGCCTTAGCCGCCACTGCTTCGATCTTCTGTGCGACTGGCGCCGAGACCGCAACCGGCGCCACAACCACCGGAACGGCACTAACGCCAGCAGTATCATTTGCCGCAGAACCCTCAGCCGCAGGCGCCGCATTCAAGCCCGCATTTGGCTTAAGTGGGGGTTTCGCCTGCGCAACGCTTGCCGAAACCGCCACAGCCACACCCTTGTTTGTGGATGGAACAGGCTGAGTCGACGCAGAAGCCGGGGTTTGTGCAACCTGCGGCTTCTTCAACTGCCCCCGCCATTTTTTCTCTTCGCACTCCACGCATAGAGCGCGCCCGGCGGAGACCGGGAATCCGCAAGCGTCGCACTTATGCAAATCCCTCAGCATGGGAGGGACATGACTCTGATCTTCAGGCGCGGTTGCCGCTTCTCCGCTGCCGCTCAATGCTACCGACCAGAAAAGCGGCTTCGTCTTCGCCGGATCGCGATGAGCCTCCGTCTGGACTGGCATGGTCTTCTCTGCTACCGGCGAGGGAACAACAACAGGGGTGGCAGCAGACGCAGAAGGAGTCGCTGCAGCCGGAGCGATGATCTCCGCCGCGGCAACCGTTTCTTCGACAACCTCCACGACCGGTTCTTCGATCTCTTTGACAGCCGCCGCAACCACCGGGTCCGTCCCGCTAAGCCGCTCTGGCAGCATCTCCGCGACTCGCGCCATGCGGACGGCGGTCTCCACCATCTGGCTCAGCCGCTCCAGCGCCGACATATCGCGGTCGCCAAAGGCATGCGCTTTGCCGGAGAAAAGCTCAAACACTCCCAGCACCTGATCGTCGTCGACCACCGGCATCACGACCACCGACGCGATCCCCAGTTCCCGGCAAACTTCGCGATTCACCCGCGCGTCGCGCTCGGCGTCATCGCAGCGGAGCGCCCGCCGTGTACGTACGCTCTCGCCTGAAAGCCCGTATTCTGTGGAAAGCAGCGCACCCAGCTCCGGCGCATTCGATCCCGCACTCGCCCGGCACAGCAAGTCATTCTTTCCGGTACGCCGCAAGGCAATCGCCGCCCCGCCTGCGCCCGTGATGTACTGCGCCCGGTCGGCCAGTAGCTGCAACGCCGCATCCAGATCGCGCTGCGCCATTTCCGCCAGCGAATTCCCGGCATCGTCTCCGGGAAAGCGCACGACTCCCGGCGCGCCCGGATCGTGATGGGTGGGAATAAAATCCTGACCAGCAGCGTGGGACGCAGCCGCCAGCGCCGCCGACACGCTCGGCTGCGAAGGATGGGGGGTTCCGTCTTGCCTCATATTTTCGTGTGGATACTGAGTCCGAGTCTCGCGCGCAACCGCAGCACTGTCAAGAATTTAAGCCGAAGAAGGTACTAAAGTGCGGAAGAGCTTGCGATGCTCGCGCCGCAGCTTTTAATTCGCTCGCCGCTTCACCGCAGACTGCGCCAGCCCGTTCGCCTCGGCATTGTCTTCCCGCGGCACATACGAAATCGAGAAATTCAGCGACCGCGCCAGCTTGCGGCAGGTCCAGTGCAGCGAATACAGACGCGCGCTGCGGCACTCGTATTCCCCCGTCATCTGCCGGACGACCACCTGCGAATCAGAAAACACATGCAGCTTCTGCGCCTTGCGCGCGACCGCGTATTGCAGCGCCTCCATCAGCGCGGCATATTCGGCGACATTGTTATCCTGATGCCCAATCCACTTGGCGATCCGCACCGGCCCGGTCGCGCCGCCGCTGATCACCACTCCAATGCCCGACGGCCCGGGATTCCCCAGGCATCCACCGTCCACGTAAGCGATGAGCTCCGGTATCACACCCATATTCGTCGCTGTCTGCAAGATGCCCCCATCCTCACTTGTGCGTCAAGCCGATTCTTTGATTCCCTGGCATCGTTCACTGTTGACGAGGCATTGTGAAGTTTATGTGCAAAAACGGGACTAATTGCCGGACGTTTTTTCTAACTTTCCACCTTACAACACTTTACCTTTTAAGTTATGCACAGCTTTGCCGTCGCTCACTGCACCAATAGTTTGCGTTGACTTTTATGAATGCTCTGTTAACTTTGCCTACGTCGACGGTCGAAAGGGTTGACACAGGAAACTGAGTCAGTCCGAAGTAGACTGGGTGATCAGCCGGGCGGGGTGACCTGCAAGGCGACCGGACCTGAAAAAACCGACGTCCCTGCGAGGGGCAGTTGGGGTCAAGGGACTGCGAAAGCAGTGATCATATCAAGGGGCTGTGACGGTACATGCTTCCACGCTGTAGGCTCCCTCGCAGGAGCAGGCGGCTAGAGCATAACCAATGTCACGGCCCTTTCAATTTTTCCCGGCCAAAGATTTATCCTCACTCGGGCCTCTCACACATCCAGCGCCATTCTGCCGAGGCACAATGAAGCTCCGCCCGTTGCTGGTTGCCTTTCTGCTTTTCGCCGTCATCCCTCAAGCCAAGCCGCACGCGAATTCGTCTGCGCTTGCGCTCACGCACGTCACCGTAATCGATGCCACCGGCGCGCCTGCCAAGCCGAACATGAACGTTGTCATCGTCAACGGACACATTGCGGCAATCGGCGAACGAGTTCACATCCCTGAAGACGCTCAAATCATCGACGCCACAGGAAAATTCCTCATCCCCGGCCTTTGGGACATGCATGTTCACTGGGGAGATACGGATTATCTCTCGTTGTTCCTCGCCAACGGCGTCACCGGCATTCGCATCATGTGGGGATCGCCCATCAACTACGAATGGCGCAAGCAAAGCGCCGCCGGAGAACTCCTCGCCCCTCACCTGGTCATCGCCAGCCCGATCATCGACGGGCCCAACCCTTTCTGGCCCGGTTCGATCAGTGTGTCGACCGAAGCGCAGGCGCGCGCGGCCGTCGATCAAGCCAAACAGCGCGGCGCGGATTTTGTGAAGATACTCTCCTTTCTACCGCGTGAAGAGTACTTCGCCATCGCCGATGAAGCGAAAAAACAAAGCATCTCTTTCGCCGGCCACGTCCCGATAGCCGTCACCGCCGAAGAAGCTTCCAACGCCGGCCAGAAATCTTTCGAACATCTTCTCGGGATCCTGCCGGCGTGTTCCACCCGCAGCGCAGAACTAGCTGAGGGCGCCCGTGCCGATCTCGCCGACGATTTAGCCGCGCCGCGGTCCGCTTTCTGGGGCGCTCACACCAAGGCCTCGCGCCAGCTCCTGCTCGATTCTTACAGCCCGGAGCAAGCCGCCGCGCTCTTCGCGATTCTTAAGAAAAATGGCACCTGGCAGTGCCCCACACTTACGCTGTTGCGCGTCACCGCTTTTGCTGAAGATCCATCCTCGTTCACCAAAGATCCCCGGCTCAAATACATCCCGCCGCGCATGAAGACGGGATGGAATCCTCCCGGTATCGCGCAGGACTACGGCGATTCCGCCTTCGCCGCCAAGGAATTTCAAAAAGATCTCGAAGTCGTCGGCGCCATGCAAAAAGCCGGCGTCGGAATTCTCGCGGGCACGGACACATCGAATCCCTACTGCATGCCGGGATTCAGCCTGCATGACGAACTCGGCTTGCTGGTCAAAGCCGGACTCACTCCAATGGAGGCGCTACAAACGGCGACGCTGAATCCCGCGCGTTTTTCAGGTAGCGAAAAAGATTCCGGCACCATCGAGACCGGCAAAGTCGCCGATCTCGTCTTGCTCGACGCCAATCCGCTCGACGATATCGCCAACACGAAAAAAATCAACTCCGTTATCTACGGCGGAAAACTTTTCCCCCGCGCCGAACTCGACCACATGCTCGCGCAGGTCGAAGCCCTCGCCGCCCGCCCGCTCATCGGCAACGTGCTGATGAAGACGATTCAGGAAAAAAACATCGCCGCCGCCGTCGCGCAGTATCACGACCTGAAAAGCAACCAGCCCAACGGCTACGACTTCAGCGAGCAGGAATTCATCGGTCTAGGCTATGGCCTGCTGCACATGAAAAAAACGCCCGAGGCCATCGAGATCTTTAAGCTCAGCGTCGAGGCCTATCCCGAGTCCTACAACACCTGGGACAGTCTCGCCGAAGCCTATATGGATCACGGCGACAAGGAACTCGCCATTCAGAATTACAAAAAGTCGCTGGAGGTGGACCCGAAGAACGCCAATGCGGTGAACAAGCTCAAACAGCTCACCGCGCCATAATCGCCCGCTCGCCGCCAATGCTTTCCGGCGGCACTCGACGCTGCCAATCGGCTATACTTTTTCGCACTTACGCATAAAGGCAGCTCGCGGAATCGCCTATGAACGCTCTCAGGGAAACGGCAAGCAAAATCGGCGGCTTTGGCACGGGAATCTGGCAGTACTGGCGCCGCGGCACTCCCGCGCCGAATAGCAACTTCGTCGTGCAGAAGCTTTACGCCTACACCGACGGACGCTCCAATGACTTTCTCTTTCGCCTTCTCGAGTCAAAGCGCAGAGAAGCCGATGTAAAGTTCGACTGGGCCGCTAGCTCGGTCGTCAGCGAAGCAGGCGCCTCCGACCCGGGCGTCGAACAAGCAGCTCGCGCTCTCAAAGAAGACGGCGTCGTGGTCCTTCCGCCGCGGCTCCGCCCGGAGGTAGTTCAGAATCTGGTCGAACTGGCATCCTCCTGCTCCCTAGACACGATGACGTACGCTCCGCCCGCGGCAGATCACGTTGCCGGGACCAACTCCACCATAGAGAGGGCGGAAAAAGGCACCAGCATCGGGTTCGATCCCTCTCATCCCCGCTACTCCTCTTACACGGTTCCACGCAACGTGCTGCTCGAAAACATCTATATGCAGCGGCTGCTCTGCGACCCTTATCTTCTCGCAATAGCTACGCGCTATCTCGGCGTCTTTCCCGTCGTCACCAAGCCCGATCTGTGGTGGGACACTGATTTCGTTCCTCCCGGCCTGCGTCCGCGCCCGTTTCATACCGATTCCGGCTGCCTGCGCTGGATCAAGGTGGGCATTCCTCTCACCGACACGACACTTGAAACGCCGCATTTCGTGTACGTAAAGGGATCGCACAATCCCAACAAGGCGACGCGCGCACTCACCAAGCGCCTGGCGAATCGAATGAATCTGAGCGACAAGGAAGTCCGCGATGTCTGCGCCGACAAGATTGTTCACGTAACCGCCCCAGCCGGGTCGATCATCCTGGCCGATACCCGCGGCATTCATAAGGGTGAGATTTCCGAACGTGGCCATCGGCTGGTTCTTTATTTTGGTCTCGAAGGCAGCGCCTTCAATAACATCGATAATCCCTTGCCGCTTGGGGAAGTCGACGGCGAACTCGCCAGGGCGATGAGTGCCCGGCCATTTAGCTATCAGTTTTTTCGTGTAGTCCATTAAGCATTTTCGTATCTCGCAACTTTCTCTGGTCATGATAAAAACCTTTGCTGCACTGCTTCTGATCTTCTGCACGGCGTGTCTTCCGCTGCATGCGCAAGACGCCAAAGCCGGACACTACCTCTTCGCCTGGGTCGGAGATTCTGACACTAAAGGCAACGACTTCCTCGCCGTCATCGACGCCGATCCGTCCTCGCCCAACTACGGACATCTCATCACGACTCTCGCCACCGACCAGAAAACCGGATACGTCCACCACACCGAATACACCATGCCCGCCAGCGGCATGCTCTTCGCCAACGATCACGACGCCGGACGCACCTTCATCTTCGACGTCCGCGAGCCGCTGCATCCCAAAACCGTTACGTCGTTCACCGACATGGATGGTTACATGCACCCGCACTCTTTCGTGCGCCTGCCCAACGGCCACGTGCTGGCCACGTTCCAGCACTCGCATCAGGGCATGCACTCCGGCTCGCAAGGCGAAATCGGCGGCCTGGTCGAAATCGACGACTCCGGCAAGACCATTCGCTCAGCCAGCAATGCCGATCCCGCATTTCCCGACGCTTTGCTCACGCCCTACAGCCTTGCCATTCTGCCGGAGATCGACCGTGTCGTTTCGACGAATTCCTCAATGCACATGGACGATATCTTCCGGGGCGTGACCTATCAGGTCTGGCGTCTTTCGGATTTGAAGTTGCTGCATACGGAATATTTCGATGTTGGCGAAAACCGCTACGCGCAGATCAGTCCGGAAGAGGCGCGCCGTGGCCCGGATGGATCGGTTTATGTACAAACGCTTGGTTGCGGTCTCGAGCGCATTACCGGCATCGATTCCGACCATCCGCAATCACAGTTGGTTTATACATTTCCCGGCAACTGGTGCGGGGTTCCTACCATCGTTGGCCATTACCTGATTCAGTCGGCGCGCGGAATTCACTCTGTAATCGTTCTCGACATTGCGAACGCAGCCCAGCCAGTAGAGGTCTCGAGATTCAAATTCGACGGTGACTATCGCCTTCACTGGACCGGATGGGATGCCAAGACCAACCGCGTCGTCATCACTCCGGGGCCGACCGGAAACACGCGCCTTTACCTGCTGAAGTTCGATCCGCAAACCGGCGCGCTTACCATGGACGAATCCTTCCACGACGCCGACGGCAAGCCTGGCTTTAACTTCACGAATCAGGAATGGCCGCACGGTTGGAAAGGCACCGGCGCGCCCCACGGCGTGGTTTTCTCCCGCTGACCTTGACTAGGTCATCCCCTCTACAAAATCGATTTGCTTATACTCCCCGTCCTTGTGCAATAATTCCATCCCGTACTCGCGTTCCTAAAAAATCATGATTTCCTGAGAGGCGAAAATTTCCATGTCGAAAAATCCCCTGTCCCGCCGCCAGTTCATGCAGATCGGCACCGGAACCCTCGCAGCCACCACAGTCGCTAAAAACATTCTTCAGCCGCACCTGCTTTCCGCAGCGACTCGTCCCGTCGCTCCGAGCGACACCATTCGCTTCGCCTCCATCGGCACCGGCATTCGCGGATGCGAACATCTCGAAGCCTCGCTCCGCGTCCCCGGCATCCAGTGCGTCGCCGTCTGCGATCTCTACGACAGCCGCCACACCGCCGCGCAGGAAGCGGTCAAGAATCCCAGCGTCCCGGCCACGCGCGACTACCGCACCATCCTCGATCGCAAGGACGTCGACTCTGTCCTCATCGCCACCATGGACCACCAGCACCGCCACATCTTCGAAGACGCCGTCGCCGCCGGCAAAGACGTCTACTGCGAGAAGCCCATGTCGCACACCGTCGAAGATGGATTCGCCATGGTCGAAGCCGCGCACAAGCACAACCGCATGGTCTGCGTCGGCAGCCAGCGCGTCAGCTCGGTTCTCTACGCCAAAGCCAAGGAGATTTACGACTCCGGCAAGCTTGGCCAGGTTTTCTCCATCAATGCTTATTGGGATCGCAACTCACCCTCCGGCGCGTGGGTCTATCCCATTCCGCCGGACGCCAGCGAACAGACCATCGACTGGAACACCTTCATCGGCAATGGCAACAAGCATGCCTTCGATCCCGTGCGCTTCTTCCGCTGGCGCTGCTTCACCGACTACGGCGAGGGACTCGGCGGCGATCTCTTCGTCCACCTGCTCTCCGGCATTCACTTCATCACGGGCACGAATGCACCCGCGCTGCGCGCGCAATCGAGCGGCGGCCTCTACCACTTCAAAGACGGACGCGAATTCCCCGATCTCATCGAAACCCTCTACGACTATCCGAACTTCAAGGTCACGTTGCGCTGCAACCTGAACAACGACGGCGGGGAGTTCATCGGCTTCTATGGCACCGAAGGCACGATGATCATCAAAGACAACACGCTCACCTTCAAGCCGCAGGACACGCGCCCCGAACCGGAGGGTTACTCCATCTACGGATGGCCGCGAGCGCTGCGCGAACAATATCTCGAGAAGTGGCACGCGGATCATCCCATTCCCGCCGCGCTCGGCTCGAAACTTGAAGAGCAAGGCGAGTCCTACGAGACGCCCGCCGGATACAGCGACACCGCCGACCACCAGGCAAATTTCTATAACGCCGTCCGCACCCGGAAACCGGTCGTCGAAAACGAAGTCTTCGGCAACCACACCGCGATCGGCTGCCACCTGGCGAATTTCTCTTACTTCAACAACGACGTAGCCGTTTGGGACCCAGCCAACAAAACAATCGTAAAGGGATAAAAGTTCGTGTAATCGCGGTTGCCCCACCCTCGTCGCCGGATTTCATTGGACAAGCCGCGACAGGGTGGGGATTTTGATTTACGAATGACTAAAAGACGGAGGGTGGGAAACACGGACGGATGACTAATTTCTTGTCATTCCGACCAAGCCGGAGCGAATGCGACGGCGCCCGAGGAATCTGTTTTCCTAGCGGCCAACGGAGGTGACAACGACGAGCGACTAACGAACCTTCTTCGGCAAATACTTCTTTTCGATCGACGCCACGACCACATAATTCGGGTCCACCATCTCATTCAAATGAATCTTCCCCACCTTCGACAGCAACTCGTACGCATCCAGCTCCGACAATCCGTACTCCTGATGGATCCACTTCACCAGCTCCGTCATCGCGATCCGCACGCAATCGTCCACCGGACGGTACGCGCCCACCGTCATGATCGCGTCCTCGTTTTCAAACTGCGGCCACGCAATCGTGCGTCCCTTGATCACCGACAGCTGCACGCGCGCCTTCAGTGGCACCTCTATCGCCGTGCCCGCAATTTCTCCATCGCCCATCGCGGCGTGGCCATCGCCTAAATAAAGCAGGCCGCCCTTCACATTCACCGGAAAATAAACCGTATTTCCCACCGATGCCTCCGGCGAATCCATGTTCCCGCCAAACTCCGCGGGCACAATCGAACTCCGCGCCTCGCCATTGGCGGGCGCCACGCCGATGCAGCCGAAAAACGGATGCATTGGAATCTTCACCGAAAAATCCGAATCCAGCGCCTTGAACGTTGCCGTGTTGTCGGCGTGATTGATCGGATAAATCCACACCTTCTCCGGCAGCGGCGCGTGCAGCATCGGCGTGTAGTTTGTCTCATTGATCGCGCCAAATCCCGGCGCGAACGCGCCCACGCCCGTATCGCCATCTACCTGCAGGTCGAGGATCTTCACCACCAGCGTGTCGCCGGGCTCCGCGCCTTCCACGTAAAACGGCCCCGCCAGCGGATTGTCCCCCTTTGCCATGCTCAACGTGTCGCCCGGCTTCTTGATCGCATTGCCGAAGCAATCGAGCGTGTTCGTATCGAGGATGTCCCCCGACTTCAGCCGCGCCACCGGCTCCGCCGCGGCGAAAAGATATTTCACATTCGCGTTCGTCGCCGTGTAATGGACGACGTTCTGCGCGCAAGCAACTCCTGCCAATAATAAAAATAGAAATAAACGAGAGATCATAATTCCCTCCTGGCGTAGCGCGTCCGATTGTAACCGCATTGCGGGTGCCTCACTTCGGCCCGTCTTTGTCTGAGGTGGGAATATCGAAGCGAATACCTCCGAGTCCGAAGGCCCCGTTCGCAAATTCTTTCCCAGAGTCAAGTCCACTTTTGTAGACTCCAATACCATCGAAAGTAGACGTTTCTTCCACAGGCTAAACTACTGAAAACTCAGGGTCGCAAAACGCTACCCAATAGAATCAAGTACTTGAAATAAAAACTTTTGTACATTTCCACAGTGTTCCTGCAGGAACACTATCGGCTTTTGCGTTTTTGGAACGCGAAAGCCGCATATCGCGTAACTCTATCTGAGGTGAACGGAATGGGACGAGAGCTAACGCTAGTCGATCCAGACGTCGAACGGACGGCCAGTGCGAAACGTACCGACACGGCGATCCTGGTAGCGATTGCTGGCGTGGTTGCGCTGGTGCATGTGCTCACAAACAATCGTTACGGACTGCATCGGGATGAGTTGCAGACGCTCAGCGATGCGCTGCACATGGAGTGGGGATTCGTGGCGTATCCGCCGCTGACGCCGTTTGTGGAGCGGGTTTCGATGGCGGTGTTTGGGCATTGGCTGATCGGGTTGCGGATGGCGTCGGTGATTGCGCAGGCGGCGGTGATTGTGGTGACGGGATTGATGGCGCGCGAACTGGGCGGCGGAAGGCTAGCGCAGGTGACAGCGGCGGTAGCGACGGCGCTGGCTCCGCTGGCGCTGTTTGAGGGCACGGAATTTCAGTACACGACGTTCGACTACTTGTGGTGGGTGCTGATTGCGTATTTCGTGATCCGGTTGCTGAAAAGCGATGATCCGCGATGGTGTCTGGCGATTGGCGCAGTCATCGGCATCGGCTTGATGACGAAATACACGATGGCGTTTTACCTGGCAGGAATTGTGGCCGGCGCAGTGCTGACGCGTGCGCGGAAATATCTGGCGAGCGGATGGTTTTGGGGCGGGATTGCGATTGCGTTCGTGATTTGCCTGCCGAACGTGATCTGGCAGTGGCGGCACGATTTTATTTCGTATCACTTTCTGCATTACATCCATGGGCGCGACGTGCGGCAGGGGCGCGGCGACGGATTCTGGACCGGCCAGATTCGCGTGGACACGAATTTCTTTGCCTTGCCGCTGTGGATTGGCGGATTGATTTGTTTTTTGCGTAGCGAGAGATATCGCATGCTGGCGTGGATGTATCTGGTCCCGCTGGCGATTTTCGCAGCGACCAAGGCGCGGTTTTATTACGTGGGCGCTGCGTATCCCATGCTGCTGGCCATGGGGGCGGCGGCGGGCGAGCGCTGGGTTGCGAAGTTGTCGCGAGGATGGCGCTGGGCCATCGAGGGCGCGCTGTTTGCCAGCATCGGGCTGGCCGCGCTGTACATTGCCGCGATCATTCTTCCTTTGGCGCCAAGCGGTCCGCTGAAGGAATTTGCGCTGAAAAATAATGGCGACCTGCGCGAGGAGCTTGGCTGGGACGATCTGGTGCGCGAGGTTGCGAGCGTGCGCGATGCCCTGCCAGCGGAGCAGCGGGCAAGCATGGGCGTGCTGGTAGGAAATTACGGCGAGATGGGAGCGCTCGAGATTATGGGTCCGGCCTACGGATTGCCTACACCGATTTCGCTGACGAACTCAGGATGGTTAAGGAGTTTTCCGGAACATCCGCCGCGGACGCTGATTGTAGTGGGGTGGTCACTCCACGAAGTCGAGGGTGCGCTGACGAATTGCCGATTGGCTGGGCACAACGGCAATTCTTTAGGCATTGAGAATGAAGAGAGCCGGGATCATGCCGAGATTTTTGTTTGCGGCGGACCACGAAAAGGATGGAAGCAGTTTTGGGATGACGAGCAGAGGTTCGGGTGAAGTTCAATTTGCGGCGGTGTCCATACATTGCTTTCTTGCCCGTTACGTTCCTGAAAAGAAATTAACAACCATGTAACAGAAGCGTAATTTCGGGGCAGTAGGGTGATCTTATCTGGGGCGGGTGTGCACGGTTCATTCAAATTGCAGGCTCACACTTAGGAGATCGCCATGTTTCGTAAGAAAATGTTCGGTACGAAAAGTCAAAGCGGTTCTTGTTTTTCTTCCCCCACTCTGCAACGTCTTCCAATGGCACTCATGCTGGCCGCAACGATGGCGAGTTTGATTACGAATCCGGCTGCGGCGCAGGAAAAGTCGGCGCAACCAAAGAACGACCCCGCGAAGGCACAGAATTTCTTTTTCTTTCCCGGCAACCTGGTGGTGAGCCGGAGCGTGTATGACAACAATCCCAACAATGTGACGGTGGGCGAGATTCTGCCGCCGAATTGCGCGAGCACGCAGGGCGGATGCGGAGCTTCGAGCGGAGCGCCTTATAACGGTTCTTATCCGCTGGTGTGGAATGACGACGCTTACGATGCCAGCTTCGGCGTCACATCGAAGATTTATCTCGATCAAATGCTTCCGTTCGGATATCTCCTGGACAGCTTGCAGGTGCCGAACAGTTCGATGAAAGGAATTACTTCGTCGAGCGATCAGTTGGTGACCAGTTTCAGTTCGAAATCGGAGATGGCGCTGAATCTTTCGACCAACGGAAAGTACCTGACGTTTTCAGGATATGTTTCGCCGATCGACACAATCGATGCCTCGAACGCAAATACGCCGGGAGCAGTCGACCCGACGAATCCGGTGGGAGAGAATGTATATCGCGCGGTTGCGCAGGTCGATGCATTCGGAAACTTCCAGTTCACCGAGACGAATGCGTACAGCGGAAATAACGGGCGCGCGGCGATTTTGAACAACAGCAATGGGGACGATTTTATTTATACGGCCGGGAATGCGGGGAACGGGAGCAATCCGCAACCAAACGGAATTATTCTGGGCGCGGGCGCGCAGATCATGAACCCGGCTGGCGAACTGGAGAACCTGCAGACGCCGGGAACGCCGACGCCGGTCGGCAGCTTCAGTATCACCGAACTGGGATATAACGCGGACAAGATCGGCAAGGACGATAACTTCCGCGGGCTGACGGTTTTCAACAACGTGCTGTATTACTCGAAGGGCAGCGGAAGCAACGGCGTGAACACGGTGTATTTCCTGGACACGACCGGGACGGCGTGCCCGAACGGCACCGGGCTGCCAGTGCCGGGCGCAACGCTGCCAACCGCGGGGCTCACCTACAACCTTAATACGCTGCAGACCGATGGACTGCCGAGCAACATGTGCATTCTGGCAGGGTTCCCGGCGATTCCGAACAAAGACGCGACAACGACGCTGTTCTCGTTTGGACTGTGGTTCGCCAATGCGAATACGATGTATGTGGCCGACGAAGGCGATGGATACAATGGCGGTACAGATTTGTACACACATGCTGCGGCGCAAACTACGGCTGGGTTACAGAAGTGGGTCTTCGATGCGACGACCCAACAGTGGAACATGGTCTATACACTGCAGACCGGGCTAAATATGGGCACGGCATATAACGTTCCGCAGTATCCGACGGGAAACAATCCTGGAACGGCGTTGCCATGGGCTCCGGCGGCGGACGGCTTGCGCAACATCGTCGGAGCGGAGGCCGGAGGGTACGCAACGATCTGGGGGATTACCTCGACGATCAGCGGAAACGGCGATGAGGGAGCGGACCCGAATCAACTGGTGGCGATCGTGGATAAAATCTCAAACACGAACACGACGCTGGCGGCGAAAGAGAAGTTCCGTTTGTTGCGGACCGCGCATTTTGGAGAGGTGTTGCGCGGGGTTTCGTTCACGCCCGGAACAATATTCTAGTTTCGGGTTTTGATTTGATGGGCGGGGACGATAAGTCCCCGCCTTTTTATTTGGCTGGGGCTGAAGCCCTGATTTTATTGCGCTTCACGCGGCGCTTAAGCGCCGCTCTTCCCCGGTGATTTTGGATTCTTGGACAGGCAAATCAAAATCCCCATCTTTGGCAAAATCGGGCTTGAATGGGGTACCCGCGAATTTTTTCTAGGTGATGAGCCCGCGGCCCGAAAATTCTGGGCCGTCGGACAGCCGAGGGCGGGTGTCCCTACAAGATCGTGCTCGCAGGAAAGAATTCGCGGGCAGGAGTGCCCGCCCCACACAATCAACCCAACATCCCGAACCTTACCTGTGTTGGTCGCGGCGGCGGAGGTAGTCGATGAACATTTGTTCGACGGGCTTGTCGTAGGCGATGAGGACGTGGCGGACGGTGTGTCCGCTGACGATGTGGCAGACTTCCTCGGCGAGATTTTTGGCGTGGTCGCCGGCGCGCTCGAGGGACTGGGTCATGAAGATGACCTGCAGGCTGGCCTGACGGGCGACGTTTTCCGGATTCTCGATGTGGCGGAGGAAGATGAGGTTGCGGAGGCGGTCCATTTCGGCGTCGGCGCGGAGGACGTCGATGGCTTTACCGATCTCACGCGAGGAGAAAGAATCGCCGCAATCGGTGAGCATTTTTTCGAGGATGGTCGCCATCTGCGTGAGGTCGCGCGTGTCTTCGCTGTCGATGCGTCCGCCGGCGGCCTGAGCGCTGTTGGCGAAGCTGAGAAGAAGGTCGCCGATACGCTCGAGGCCGATCATGAATTTCATGCAGGCCAGGAGTTCGCGGGCTTCCGCGGGCGCGACTTCGGTGATGGCGGTGGTGACGCCGGAGTCGATTTCCATGTCGAGCGTGTCGAGTTCGCGCTCGCGCTGACGTAACGAATTGAGAAGCGCAGCGGAGCCGGTGGCGATGCCTTCGGCTGCCGCGCCAGCGGCCTCCTGAGCGAGGCGACAGGCTTCAACGGTACGGCGCACGATGTACTGATGGGCCGGTTCGGGATCGGGCGTCTTGAGCGCGGTACTCATGTCGGTGTCCGCCGGGCGTTTACGCGAGCGACGAAGAGAGCTTTGGGGATCGTCGTCGCGGTTTCGCCGATGCTGCGATTGGAGTGCCAACCGCCACAGCTTAGATTCTATTGCCTGGCAAGTGGTTACAGGGTTGTGAATTTTGAGTGGAATTTTGTGAAGGGCGCTTCTTTCGCCCCTTCGGAGCGCGTTTGGCTTTTGGTGGGCGCCGTCGCGAAGGGCGGACGAATGCGTCCGCCGCTACACACGCTACGCGGTGGGGAGGGTGAAGAGGAAGGTGCTGCCGCGAGCTAGTTCGCTTTCGGCGCGGATGGAGCCGCGATGCGCCAGCATGATGTGTTTGGCGATGGCGAGGCCGAGGCCGGTACCTCCGGATTCGCGGGAGCGGGCTTTGTCGACGCGGTAGAAGCGCTCGAAGAGGCGCGGCAGGTGCTCGGAGCTGATGCCCTGGCCGAAATCCTGCACGAAGAATTCGATGCCGCGGGGTCGACGGGCAGGAGTGCCCGTCGCCACACCAGTGCCCGTCGCCACACCAGCGCCCGTCCCCACACTGCGCGCGCCGAGGACGATGCGTCCGCCGCTGCGGCCATATTTCATGGCGTTTTCGATGAGATTGGCGAAGACCTGGTGGATGGCTTCGCGATCAGCGAGAACGAGGGGAAGAGATTCGACGGGAGCATTGCGGTCCACGCCATCCAGAATTTGCAGGTCGACACCCTGCGCGCGGGCGATTTCGCGGAAGCTTTCTTCGGCGTCGTGCAGAAGTTCGACGGGAGGGACACGCTCGGTTTCAAAGCGCGTTTCACCGGATTCGACGCGGGCGAGCGTGAGCAGGTCTTCGGTAAGGCGCGCCATGCGGGCGGCATTTTTGCGGATGATTTCGAGGAACTCGCGCGTGGAGCCGGAGTCGGACGTGGTATCGAGCAGGGTTTCGGAGTATCCCTGAATCGAAGTGAGCGGAGTTCGGAGTTCGTGGGACACGTTGGCGATGAAATCACGGCGGGTTTTCTCGACGCGCTCGGTCTCGGTGAGATCGCGGAGCACGGCGACGGCGCCGCCATCGGGAAGTGGGGCAGCGGTGACGTCGAAGGCGCGACCGGGCACGATCGAGGTCGCGCGGGCAGTCCTGACTTCTTTGGAGGTCGTTGCGCCGTTGACGACAGCCAGGAAATCCGGGTCGCGAATGGTTTCGACGACGGGCGCGTTCAGGCGAGTACGCTGCGGAATCAGGCGATCCATGGGCTGATTCGCCCATTGCACGAGGCCGTCTGCGCTGACGGCGATAACGGCATCCTGCATGGAGTTGAGCAGAGTTTCGAGCTGGCGCTGGCTGGAGCGAACTGCGGCGAAGCTACGTTCGACTTGTTCGGCGCTACGGTCGATGGCGGCGGCGACGCGGCCGATTTCATCGAGCGGAACGTCTGCGACGCGAGCGCGCAGATCCCCCTGCTCGATGCGAACGGCGACCTCGGCGATACGCTCGAGGCGGCGAGAGGTAGAAATGGAAACCGCTAACGCAACGAAAGAAGCAACGAGCAGTGCGAGCGACGAGCCGTAGAGCAAGCGACGACGGACCTGCAACTCCACAGCTTCGACATCCGAGAGCGGGTAGGCGAGGCGGACCGCTCCTCCGGTGATGGGAGCGGCGACGTAGAGAAATGGAACGCCGATGGTCGCATTTCGGCGTTGGTTGGGCACAATCTTTCCAGCCAGTGCCGCGGCGAATTCAGGACGCGTGGAGTAATTTTCCATGTCGTTGGGATTGGCTTCGGAGTCGGCGAGAACTTTGCCGGAGGCGTCGATGATGGTGGCTCGGGCGCCGGCGGCTTGACCTTCCTGGGCGGCAATTTGCGGAAGGGAGTGGGCGCGGTCGGTCTCGACGCGATGCGCGAAGAGCGTGGTCTTTTGAACCAGACTGCGTTGAATCTCCGTGCGTAGCGAATCTTGCCACGAGCCGCTGATGACGAGGTCCATGATGATGGCGGTCGCGGCGATGATGATGAGGAATACGGCGAGGAGTTTGAAGAAAATCCGGTTCTTCATGGGTTACGCGTCGCAGCGTCTGAGCATAGCAGGGATGCGAGCCGAACGCGCGATCATTGCGCCGCAAAACCCGCGGCGCTTCGCGTGGCTCGCTCAGATCCTTCGCTGCGCAAAAAACGCTTGCTCAGGATGACAATCACTTCGGCGACTCGAAGCGGTAGCCGGCGCCGCGGACGGTTTTTAGGTAGCGCGGGTTCTCGGGATCGGGCTCAATTTTTTCGCGGATGCGGCGGACGTACACGTCCACCGAACGCGGCGTTACGTAAGAAGTGTCGCGCCAGACGGAGTCGAGAAGGTGATCGCGGCTGAAGACGCGTCCCTTGTGGCGCGCGAAGTAATCGAGCAGGCGAAACTCAGTCGCGGTGGTGGGCACGGGACTGCCGTTGACGGTGAGGGTCATGGCGGAGGGATCGATTTCGATTTCGCCGACTTTGACCGGGCTCGGCGGCAGCGGCCGCTCGAAACGGCGCATCACGGCCTTGACGCGGGCAACCAGTTCGCGCGGACTGAAGGGCTTGGCGATATAGTCGTCGGCGCCAAGTTCGAGGCCTAGGACGCGATCGGCTTCGCTCGATTTGGCAGTGAGGAAAATTACCGGGACGGAGGCGAGGCCGACGGTCTGGCGGATGGTGCGGCAGATTTCGAGGCCGTCCTTGCCGGGGACCATGATGTCGAGAATGAAGAGTGCCGGGCGCTGGCGTTCGGCATCGGAGAGAACGGTCGCGCCATTGGGATAGACGCGGACAGTGAAGCCTTCGTTCTCAAGATGATGGCGAACGAGGCGGGAAATATCAGGATCGTCTTCGACGACGAAGATGCTTGGTTTCACCCATTTATTGTAACGAAGGCGGTAGTCAGCACCTAGTAAACAGTGCCCGGATGGGCGATTCCGGGTGCATTTTTACCGGATGTTAACAATCGCGGCAAAGAATCTCGATCACCACAGAGGACACGGAGTCCACAGAGGAACTATCTTGTCAGGCCTGAGGATGAGGGAGCGCTACTTGATCTCGACGGCAGGATAAGACTCGATATATTCCTCGCCGTTGCAGCCGTAGTAGGCGACGGTTCGCGCTGCGAAGTCGACGTCATAGCGAACGACTCCGGCGTGCCATGCGGCGGCAAGAAATTCCGGAAACGTGCTGTTTCCCGCCTGGTCCGTACGAAGCGCGACAATCAGCGCCTCCCGATTGAAAGGCGGCACGTCCACCGCGCCGGAGACGAGCGGAGCGCCTTGCATGACGACGGGGCCGTAATTGGTCAGAAAAAGGCTCTGACATGCGGGCAGAAACCAGTGATTGCGGGTGATTCCCGCCAGACGAAGCGTTTCAGCCAGGTAAGGAAAGCCTCCAACCTTGGGGCGAATGGCCATGGCTCGATTTTGCGCAGTTTTTAAAATCTCAATCGCTTTGCTCATGAGCTTCTTCTCTCTTCTTCTTTTCCGTGAC
>Ga0209006_10001850_pt1 | contig 19133 bp, 15 predicted proteins | sample JacPin_JW_Ref_O2_FD_188567 | JGI IMG/M metagenome (GOLD analysis project Ga0209006, IMG submission 188567) | Forest soil microbial communities from Algoma, Ontario, Canada - Jack Pine, Ontario site 1_JW_Ref_O2 (SPAdes) (version 2) | ecosystem: Environmental > Terrestrial > Soil > Boreal...
TGCCGAATGTATCAAAGGCCCAAGCCAGTACGCGCTGTGGAGTCCAGTTCTCAGCCGTCAACTGCAGGTCTGCGATCATCTCTTTCGCGATCGTGTCTTTCACGCGATCGGCTCCTTATCTGCTCGTGAATGTGAGTTCTGCGGGATGAGCTTTTCAAACAGCGGCAAACGGAGCGAAACGTCTTTCTCGGAGGAAATATCTGCCGAAACAAACTGTTCCACCATCGCGACTGGATCCGCGAAACGCACAACTTCTCCGACAACCAACAGCTTTGGCGAGGCCATTTGTGGCGCACCATGTAAATCCCTGACAGTCGTGCGATGCGTCCGCTGATACTTCGTCGTGGCCCGGGAAACGATGGCGCAAGGCGTTTCTTCAGACAGTCCCGCAGATTGCAGTCGCGCGGCGATTTCCGGGTAATCGTTCCCGGGCATATAAATGACCAGCGTCGCACCGCTTGTCGCCAGCTTGCTCCAATCCAACGCGTCTTGCTCGTCGGTCGCACGCAGTTCGGTCGTGCGCGGCGAGGTTCCGCCAATGGAGGTCCGGGGTATAGAAGACCTTTTCTCGGGCGATTCATGGGCCGTGATAAGAACCAGCGCCGATGACGCGCGCCGATGAGTTAGAGGAATGCGAGCCGCAGCCGCAGCTCCCATAGCCGATGTCACTCCCGGAACGATCTCGAACTGAATGTGATTCGCGCGCAGGACTTCGATCTCTTCGCCGGCTCGTCCGAAGATCAGCGGATCTCCGCCCTTCAGCCGCACCACCCGCAATCCCGAAGCGGCCAAGGCGACCATCAGGCAATTGATCTCGCTCTGTAGGATTTTCTTTTTGCCGCAGCGCTTGCCGACGTTGTGAACCTGCGCCGTAGACGGAATCAATTCCAAAATCTCTGGCGCGACCAGATCGTCATGCAAAACCGCTTCCGCCGTTTGCAGGAGCCGAAGAGCTTTCAATGTCAGCAGTTCGGGATCACCTGGTCCCGCACCCACGAGATAGACTTTTCCGCTCATGCGCCGTGCCCCTTGGCGCTCAGCGCTGCAGTCGGCTCTAAAGCTGATGACGGAATTCTGCCAAGAGCCGCTTCGAATGCCTCTCGACTTGCCAGCGAATGCAGCAACTCCGACTTTGTTTCTTTATCGAGCTCGCTGGCCAGGATAAGACTTCTGGTTTCGCCGAGCTGTCGCACCCACTCCGTGTATCCGTGGCCGAACTGATGTTCGAGCTGTTGCCGTAGTTTCTGCGCCAGCGACGGACTTTGCCCAGCGGTCGAAATCGCGATCTGCAGATCCCCACGCTGGACCACTGCGGGATAGAAAAAATCGCAGAACTCTGGAACGTCGACCACGTTGCAGAGCACTCCACGACGTTCGGCCTCACGGTAGATGAACTGGTTGAGATGGCTGGAGGCGGTTGCGATAACTGCCAGAAACTTTCCGTCAAGATCACTCGGCGAAAATGGATGCAACTTTAATTCGATTTTCTTCGCATCGGCCCACTCGCGGACCTGAGCGCTCGCCGAGATCGCTACCACCTCGATGCGAGCGCCGGTATCGAGCAGACCGCCAATTTTTGGCGAGCCGACTCTTCCCGCCCCGACAACCAGGATCTGCTTCCCTGCCAACTTCATGAACATTGGGAATAAATTAGTCACCTTCGCCTCCTGCGGACTGCGCGAAGCGTCCAACGGCGGTTGGGGGCAAATCGCGAGCCACTGGATCGAGGCATTCGCCAGCCAGAAATTCCCGCAACTCCGTGTCGGTGTGGCGGGCAAAATATTGACGCAAGTTCTCTCCTGACGAGCGCTCACCGAGATACTGGCGTAGCAAACGCTCGATCGCGCCCGGAACCTCCGTCGCGAGGCAGCGATATCCAGTCTGACGCGCCGTCGCCTGATGCAGACCTAGGCCTCCGCCCAAGCAGAAGTAGTACGCGTCGACGAGACGGCCATCGACCTTCATCTTCTTGCCGTCAATGCCAATGTCGGCAATCCAGTGTTGGCCGCAACTATTTGGGCATCCGGTGACATGCAGTTTCAGGTGCTGATCAAATCCTGGCAGGCGCTCTTCCAATTCCTCTACCAACCATCGGGAAAAACTCTTGGTCTCGGTGATGGCGAGTTTGCAGAATTCGGTGCCGCTGCACGCGACTGTGCCGCGCCAGAACGACGAACTGCCAACTCGCAATCCAACAGCATCCAATTCTTTGGCGAGAGTTTCGGCATTCGCCTGAGGAACATTTACGATCAGCAGGTTTTGCATGTTGGTGGTACGAAGTTCGCCATTTCCGAAGCGGTCCGCAAGATCGGCGGCGGCATGCATCTGGTCGGCAGTAATTCGTCCCCGAAGCACCGCAGCCCCTACGTAACAGAGACCCGGCTGTTTTTGGGGATGAATCCCGACGTGATCGCGGTAGACGTCGTCCGGTGCGAATTCCTCAACTGCGGGATCGAACTTGAATCCAACCCGGCGTTCGAGTTCAACTAAGAATGATTCCGCGCTCCACCCATGTTTCATGAAGAGGTATTTCAGCCGCGCCCGGTCGCGGTGTTCGCGCAATACCTCCGCATCGCGAAACAGCTCGGCAATTCCCTTCAGCGCCGGCAGAACCTGATTCCACCGAACGAACGCGTTCAAACGTGCCGCGAGGTAAGGTTCGGTTGAGAGTCCACCTGCAACCCGCAGAGAAAAACCCACTTCTGACTCTCCTCGATGCACTCGAGTAGTCGCAGTCAGACCCACGTCGTTAATCTCCGGATACGGGCACCAGACGCGGCATCCGGCAATCGAGATCTTGAATTTACGCGGAAGATTGTAGAACTCATTATTTCCCGCCAGCATTTGCGATGCTTCGAGAGCAAGAGGCGAGGCATCGCAGATTTCGTCAGCATCCACCCCGGCAACTGGGCAACCGGTCACGTTTCGTGTGACGTCTCCGCACGCACTCATAGTGTTGAGACCGGCCTTCGCCAACGCATCGAGCACGTCGGGGAGAGCCTCGATCGTCACCCAATGCAACTGGATATTCTGGCGGACGGTGATGTCACCTATTCCGTGAGCATAACGACGGGTGAGATCGGCAACTGTGCGTAGTTGGTCCGAGCGTAAGAGGCCGTTCGGGATGCGAATTCTCACCATGAAGCACTGCAGGGCCCGCCCTTCTCCGTTCTGGCCCCCGGTTACGCCAGCCCCGTCGCCCTGGGTGTATACACCCCACCAGCGGAAGTAGGTGCCGATCCATTCCGGTGGAATCGAAGTGAACCCGTCGCGGGAGAATTGCCGAATCTCCTCTAACCCCTCCCACGGGTTCTTGGATCGTTTAAGGCGCTCGACTCTCTGCGCCTTCGTTTCTTTCGCTGCATCGGTCATGGATTTCCTTCGCCTGTTACAGTGTTCCCGCCAAAACAAAACCCACCGCCAGTTTGATCTGGCGGTGGGTTCTAAGTGCCGATATTAGAATGAGTTCGTTAGATCGGCAGTCTCCCCGCGCCAGAGCACACGCATGCACAACAACAATACATGCACATGTCTGCCGCGAAAAAAGTCTGCTTCAACATAGTCGCATTCTAGGTTGAGGCCTCTCAGCCGTCAACAAACTTCAGTACTGGGTTCGATTCATATTTTCAATCCAACGGATCAGAATATTTTTGGTCAATCGATTCGGGGCCGTAACTGTTTTGTATCTCGGTGTTTAGTCTTCAGTTTTTGTCTCGGTGCATCCAAGGCTAGTTCTCTACCCGCGGCCTGCAACCCCGAGCGCATGCGCAAAATATTTCTGACCTATGGCGTCGAAATCCTCTTCCATGCCGCCGCCTACAAACACGTCCCTGTGATGGAGGCGAATGTCGAAGAAGCGGTCAGCAACAATGTGTTCGGGCTGCTCGCGCTGGTGAATGTCGCCCAGGATTCGAACTGCGCAGCCTTTGTCATGATTTCTTCCGACAAGGCGGTCAATCCGACCAATGTGATGGGCTGCACCAAACGCATCGGAGAGCTGATCCTGGCCGCCTGGCCGGGGGAGCGCATGCGTTGTGTCTCCGTTCGATTCGGAAATGTCCTCGGATCGAATGGCAGCGTGATTCCGCTTTTTCAGGAGCAGATACGCCAAAATCAGCCGGTTACCATCACCCATCCTGAGATGACACGGTTTTTCATAACCATCACCGAGGCGGTCAGCCTGGTTTTGCAGGCTTTCGCCGTTGGACGAAGCGGCGACATCATGGTGCTGGATATGGGCGAACCGGTGCGAGTAGCGGACTTGGCGAAAACCCTGCTGCGGCTTTCCGGCAAGTCGACCCAGGAATTTACTTTCATCGGCCTGCGTCCTGGGGAAAAGCTCTTTGAGGAACTTTTCTATCCCGAGGAACACGTCTTGCCACGCGCCTGCGCCAAGATCGCGCGCACGGAAAGCGCTAAACTTGCCTGGCCCTCGCTCAAACGTGGCCTCGACGAGCTGCTCGTGGCCGTGTCGCTCGGCAAGCGCTCTTCGATCCTCGCCAGCCTGCGCCAGATTGTGCCGCAGTTTACCTACGCAGGTTCGAACCACGTCGAAGCGAATCAGACTGCTTCGGAAGCTGTAAACCGCTCCGAGACCATTCCGCTGGAAGTCCCCCCACTACTCAACACGCCGCGATCGCCCTATCGCGGCTTGCGCGGCGAATCGTCCTCCGGGCCCACCCCGAAACTATCTTCTAGACCGTCTATGGGTCAGGCGAACGACTAGTTCTCGCTCAAACGGAAGGAATCTCTGCCGAAGACCCCAAATAGTGCTGTCCCGGTAGATCCCGCAACCACTGCGCCGCGGTTTCGGGAGTGATGTCGCGTTGCGGCATGGCCAGCATTTCATACCCAACCATGAATTTTTTTACCGTCGCCGAGCGTAGCAGGGGCGGATAGAAATGCGCATGCAAATGAAAATCAGGATACTCGCGGCCATCGGTCGGCCGCTGATGAAAACCCATGGTGTAAGGAAACGACGTACGAAATAAATTGTCGTAGCGAATGGTCGCCTGCTGTAGCATCTCCGCCAGCGCGGTACGCTCTTGTTCGCGCAGCGCATCGAGCGAGGCGACCGGTCGTCGGCTGACCAGTAGGGTTTCAAACGGCCAGATCGCCCAGAAGGGCACGAGCAGGATGAAATGCTCGTTGGCCCCTACGATTCGTTCTTGCTTGGCGAGTTCGAGTTCGACATAGTCTTCGAGCAGTGTCTTCGCGTGCGACCGGCGGTAGTCGCCGAACACAGCCACTTCCTTCGACAATTCATTGGGAACACTTTCATTCGCCCAGATCTGACCGTGAGGATGCGGGTTGCTGGCTCCCATCATCGCTCCGCGATTTTCAAAAATCTGCACCGATCGAGTGCGCGAATCGCTTCCCAAGTCCGCAAACTCCTCGGCCCAGATGTCGACCACCCGGCGCACTTCGGACGCGCTCATGCGCGCCAGGGTCAGATCATGACGCGGCGAGAAGCAGACGACACGGCAGCGCCCGGCTTCGCTGCGGGCAAGCAGCAATCCCCTTTCGTCGAGGTCACCTGCGGGCGTATCCGGTTTCAGTGCCGCAAAATCATTGTCAAAAACAAACGTCTCGGTGTATTTGGGATTTTTCTTCCCTCCGGCCCGCGCGTTGCCCGGACAGAGGTAGCAGGTGGGATCGTACCGTAACGCCGTTTCCAGCGGAGCGTTTTCCACCTGGCCCTGCCATGGCCGCTGGGTGCGATGCGGCGACACGAGTACCCACTCCCGCGTCAAGGGATTGAAGCGGCGGTGCGGATGCGAGGCCAGGTCGAGGAAGCTCATGATTTAACTATTCTGATCGGGTGTATCCATCAGGATGGGCGCGATGCCATTGCCAGGCGCTGTCGACGATCGTGTCCAGGTCCGGGAATCGCGGCTGCCAGCCCAGTTCACGCTTGATTTTTTCTGAGCTGGCAATCAACACCGCCGGATCACCCGGGCGGCGCGGCGATTCGAGTACCGGTATCTCATGTCCGGTCACCTTACGCGCCACTTCGACTACCTCGCGCACACTAAACCCCTGTCCGCTGCCCAGGTTGTAGATGAGGGGATCGGTACCGTTTTCAAGGGCACTATTTCCCAGGGCATGGAGGGCCAGCACATGCGCCCGCGCCAGATCTCGTACGTGGATGTAGTCGCGAACGCAGGTACCGTCGGGAGTGGGATAATCGGTGCCGAAAATAGTGGCATGTTTCGCGCGTCCTAACGCCACTTGCAGAATCCGTGGGATGAGATGGGATTCTGGCTGGTGGGCTTCCCCTTTATCCGCAGAGGCTGCACCCGCCGCGTTGAAGTAACGGAGGCTGGCATAACCCAAGCCGTGGATCTGGTGGAACCACCGAAGCATGCGCTCGACCAGCAGCTTCGATTCTCCGTAAGTGTTAGTCGGACAAAGAGGGTCGTTCTCCTCGATCGGAGTGCGCTCGGGGTTTCCAAACAACGCTGCCGTCGATGAGAAGACCAGCCGCTTGACTCCAGCCGCGAGCATTGCTTCGAACAGTGTCAGGGCATTCGCCGTGTTGTTGCGAAAGAACTGTTCGGGAGCTTTCATCGACTCCCCAGCTTCGATCAGCGCCGCCATATGCATGACGGCGTCGACAGCTCGGTTTTCGGACGACTGCAGTAAGCGATCCAGCAGCGGGCGATCGGCCAAATCCCCGACCACAAGTTCGGCTTCCTCGGGCACTGCCTGCCGATACCCGTGGCTCAGGTTATCGAGGATCACAACTTTGTGTCCCGCTTGCAATAGCTCGTCGGCTACCACGCTACCGATGTAGCCCGCTCCTCCTGTAACCAGAACTCTCATCCTTAAATCCCCTATTTACTTCCCAGTTCTTCCCTAGTTTTTGGTGACGCCTTTGTCATGCTGTCGACCCGACGAATATCCTCGTCGTTCCCTAAGTACTCCCAGCTTTGCAGTGCGATCGGTACATTGCCGTTTTGCCATACGAAGTCGTGAAAAGCGCGTAGGCTGAACTTGTCACCCTGGGCCAGTTTCGCCTCGGCTAGAAAGCGCAGGATCTGAATCTTGCCGATCTGATAGCTGATGGCTTGTCCAGGGTCAGTGGCAAAGAGCGCGGCCTCGCCTTCGGCGGTCTTCTTGTCCATCGGAACATGCTGGGACAGATAATCCGCCGCTTGCGCCATGGTGAACAATCCTAGTGCAAGCTTTACATCCACTTCGACCCGCAAGGCACGCAAGCGCATGAAGTTGTAGATGATCTCCCGGGTGCGCGGACTGTCGTCGAACAGTCCCGCCTGCAACATCATCTCTTCGCTATAGAAACCAATCCCTTCGTTGGCTCCCGAATCATAATAGTGGCGGCGAATCGGGTCGGGATGCAGCCACGACCGGCACATTTGGAAGTAATGTCCGGGAATGCCTTCATGCACCATGTCGGGACGCGGATCTTTTGCAGTCGCGAGCCAAAAGTATCCAAGTTGGCTTGAAGGCGGAAGCGCGTAGCGAACGCCGTTGTCGTGCAATCTCGACGGGCCGGTGAAGTCATCCGTCTCGCCGAAATCGGCGAGAGCCTCGATATAGCCCGGCATCGGAAGCAGCGTGTAGTGGCCGATTTCGACCGGCACGGTGAGAATGCCTTTGGCCTCCAGAAACTGGCGAATCGCCGTCTCGTCGCGTTTTGCCGTCGCGATTTCCTCCTGCAGGTTCGCAGCTAGCTTGAGTTCGGGCAATCCCTGATTGCGCTGCTTTTCGTATTGCTCGAAAGCCACTGCGCGATCCCATTCCTGGCGGCTGATGGCCAGGAGTTGCTCGGGACTGTAAGGAAGAAGCGCCACGTCGCGGAGAAAGAACTCGTATTTCTGCCGTCCGATAGCCGCGTCGTCAGGCATCGAATCAAGCTTCGATTGCAGCCAGCTTCGATAGGATTCCAGCGCCAGAATCGCCTTTTCAGTCGCCACCCGAAAGCTTGCGCTTTGGGAGTCGTCTGGCTTCCCATTGCCCTTTACCTCGTCCCGCAACAGGGGCGCGACTTCACGTTCCACCCGCTCCAGTTCGGGGCGAATCTGTTGCAGATCTCGGATGGCGAGCTGGGCAAAAGGGCGAACGGCTTGAAGGTTCTGTTTGCCTTGGTCAATAATCGCGGGAATCTCTTGCATGCACCGGACGATCTCGCGGCTGCGCGCGGCGTCAAACGGCGGAGGTTGAACTAGCGCTTCAAGCAGCGCAGTCAACGTCTGATCGATGTAAAAGGAAGGGTCGCGCTGCCAACGCGGATTGATCTCCAACTCCCAGCGGACGCGGGCCAGCGCTGAACCGAGCAAGCGGTAGTCGACTTGCCGCGCGACGCTCCCCGCTTTCGGGTCGAGTTGTTTCCACTGCTTTTCGAAGTCTTCGAGTTTCGCCTTCTGCTTAGCAATCGAACTCGCGGACCAATCCCGCGAACTGGTCGAGGCACCGATGGGGTGCTCGATGCGCGGTATGTCGTCTTTCGAAAAGGGCTGATACTGCGATCGCCAATGCCAGAAGTCGTTCGCCAAAACTTCGAGAGAAGTGGATCGATCGCCTTCCGTGGCAAAGCCAGAGTTCTCGAGAGCGCAGGCGACCAGCGCTGCCATCAAGCAGAGCAGAATTAGACGGTCCAGAGCGACAACGACTTTCGTCACCTTTTTTATCACTCTGGCATATTAAACGACTCATCGGTCCACGGTCGTTCTCGCGGTCGTGGCTACCGCATCTCAGTTCTTGTTTCCAGCGGAAAAAGAAACGTCCCGGAGGCATCCGGGACGTTTGTATTTACAGGTGAACTCTTGCTTGGCTCTAGCGCGACACGGCTGCGAATAGGGGCGAGTGCATCAGAGACTCGAATTTCTGGTCGTCAGTTTTAAAATGCAGCTGAAAATTCGAGCTGTCGGAATCAACCGTGGTGGCATCGATGGCGGTCTTTTCCGCTACGCTGGCGCTCATTTTCTTGTACAGCATGACACCTTTGAAAAGAGTGGAAAGCGTCGCTGCCGTCATGGAATCGGCGGTCAGGACACTGAGGTCAAAATTCACCCCGCTGGCGAAGTTCATGGTATAGCGGGAGGCCAAAATTCTTTTCTTCACCGTATCGAAATCGCCCAGCTTTGAAGCGTCGCCGATGGCGGAGAGCATCATGGCTTGCGTTCCTTTTTGATCAAGGACGCTCCACAGGGGTGCTCCGTCAACCGCCGACATCTGGTCGGTCATGATGGAGTTGGAATCGAGTGCGGGACGCTTGCCGTCTTTGGTGTCGAGCGCGCTGTGCAGCGAAGCTTCGGTGCCAAAGGCCAGAGTATTGTCATCCATGAAGGTCATCACAAAGCCGTTGTCCATGGGGTAGATGAGGTTGGTGCCGTACTTGGCGCCCGAGATCTTTTTCAGTTTCATCTTTTTGAGCACGGTTTTCGCGGAGAACGATCCCTGCGCTACGCCGATGATCTGAATGCCCTTCTTTTCGGTGCGGAAAGAGGCAAAAGTAAGCTGATCGAGATCGTGATCGGCGTTAATGCCGATGCCTTTTAAAGCAGTTTCGAATTGCTTCAAATCCTCGGGCAGCACCTGCTGTTTAAGCGCTTGCGCGGTAGGCGAATCTTTCAGAGCGCGGTAATCGACCCCAATGAGCTGCTGAATTTCAGACGGCACCATGGAACGCGCTGACGACGCCATAGGAATGGCATAGGCTGCAGTGGCGCAAACGGCAAGAAACAGAAACGCAACTAACAGATTTTTCATAGAATTCCTCAAAATGCACTCCTTGCAACAAATCTTTAAAGTGGGTTTGCGAGTTTAGATGCAGAAAACCCACGTTTCTACTTCCTGACAGAGTTTAGAACCCTTATCCCATTTTAGCCCTTAATTCCAACCTGGGGACCGTAACTAAGGTGTGTCCCCGTCCAGCTCTCGGCTCTGTCCTCGGATCTGTCCGAGCATGATCTTTGAACGCTTCGGACTCCCGATGTTGCATAGAAAAAGGCCGAGGCAGCCGATCGCGGGATCGACTGATCGATCTTTGCGGGTACCATTCGCCGCGGTACGCTAGGGCGCAGTCGAGGCCGTATCGGATTGGCGTGGGATGAAGGTGGTTGAGGGGATAACGGGAAGATTTGGCACGCTGTAGTTCAGATACACAGATGAGAAATAGAAGGTGAGAAATCCGTTTATTGGGAGGTTGATGCCCCAAGAGCGTTGATAAAGCGAGATTATTTCAGCTCGGAGCACGAACGATGCAACTACAAACAAAATGAAGCCAACGGACGCAATCGGGTCAACGTACAAATCGAATCTCTCCGGAACCAACAACACCACAATCGAAATTACAGCGACGATTAGGTAACACCAAAATGCGACGCTGCGCCCCAGCCTCCTTCGCACCCAATACGCTAAGTAAAGCCCTAGAGGCACAAATAGAATACCCGCTGAAAATAGGGCTAAGATGATCGTCCACCCCAGACTGAGTCGAATTGTCCAAGGCAGGCCCCTATCATCAAAAATCATATCCGATGCCCCGCGTATGGACATGATGAAATCTGCTGCCAGCAGTATAACTGTCGTTAAGAGGCGATTACACTCGTTGACCTGACCGTTGCCGGAGTTTGTCCAATATCAGTGAACACCCCACCAAGAGCAGGCCAGCGACAGCCAGCGCTATAGCGACTGGCAAGCCCCATCCCAATGAGAAATGCCGCGTCAGGTACCAGTACGTTCCTTGCGCTCCGAAGTAGGGCACAACTGCAAACGCAACCTTGTCCCACCACGGTCTCCTTGTTTTCGGCATAGGCTTGCGTCGGACTGAACTGGGGACCCGGTCGATCTATTAACTGTTTTCCAATTTCTTATTTCTTGTCTGTCGGCGAGTTCGCTGCGTTGGAACAGGGACCGCCGGTCGGGGACAAGCAGGCGCACCCGGTGCTGGTGTTATAGCGGCACTGATCTCCGGGATGTCCGTACTGATCGCAGACGGGGTTGCCGCAGGCGGGGTAAGTGGGGATTTTGCTGCAGGCGGTGTATTGGGTGTATTTGTGCGATTGTTCCCAGGCGACGACTTCGGGAGCTTCGAAACGTAATTCTTCGTGGCTCAGCACGTGCAGCTCGATGCCCTGCGGGCCTTTGTCTTCGATGACTCCTCCGTTTACGTCTAGAGAATACGCGCCGGTGATCGTGATTCGCGTCTCGGCGGCTTTGCTTTTGCCGGGAGCGAAGTTGATCACCACGGCGGCCTTTCCGTCGGCGGCGCGGGTGACGGAGATATCGCCTGCTGTAACGATGGTGACGGTTGCGTTGCTATCTTGCTTTGGGGTTTGCCGCGCGGAAGCTGAGAGTGTCATTAGCGAGATTGATAAGAAGCATGTGAGCGTACACTTCAACGTTGCAGTCATATGATTGCGAACCTCGTTGGAATTTTCTGTTTTATTCTCTCAGCGCGTTTGCTCGCCTTCGCGTCTCCGCGACAAATGCGTCGTCTTTCAGGGAATCGAGATTGATCTCGACGTTAGCCAGCGCTCCTTCGATCGCCGCTTTTGCTAACGCCACGGCGGTGGTCAAGTCGGACTTCATGTTTGGGTTGGTGATGGGCTGCAGTTTGGCGGCTAGCTTCACGACTTCGGCTGATTTTTGCGCGACACTTAACGGGACGCTGGTGGCTTGCCTGAGGGCGGCGTTGATGGCGTCCTCTCCGGCCTTGCCTTCTGACGATTTAGCGGATTTGTAGGCCGCCATTACTAAATTGTAGGACTCGGCGTCGGCGTCGATGGCGGACTTCAGTTCTTCGCGTAACTGGCCCAGCCTAGCGATCGCTTCGCTAAGCGGAGCTTCGTATTGCAGATAGGCTTTCTTGCCGCGCGACATGGAGGCCACCATGGCTGCGAGTCCGGCGGCCATGGCTCCGCTGGCGGCGGCGGCGCTGCCTCCGCCGGGCGTCGCGGTAGGAGCGGCCAGTTGCTCAATGAAGGGTTCGACCCCGGCGCGCAGGCCGCCTACCGCCATTTTCCCGCCCATGACGGAAGCCAGGCGGTTTTCGAGGATCAGCGAGGAGTCGAAATTTCCTACCTGCAGAAACCATTCCGCGGCTTGCTCCAACGCTTTCTTTGGAATCAGGCCAACAATCTCGCTGGAAACGGGAATGACGCCGTAGCGCGCGGCTTCGCGCTTTACGAATTCGAAAACGCGATGAACCGGAGTCTGCTCGAAGTCGGTGAGATTCATCGAGACTTGAGCCAGGCCGCGGACCAGGAATCCCGCGCCTTTTACGAAGCGCAGGCCTCCGGTGGAGAAGCGCACGGCTTTCGCGATCTTTTTTGCGATGTCTACGTCCGGCGTGTTGAGGAAAACGTTGTACGCAACCAGAGCTTTGCGCGCGCCGACGACGGTGGCTCCGGCGGTGGGGTGAATTTTTGCTTCTCCGAAATCAGGTTTGCGCGCGGGGTTGGTGGCGATGTCGGCGCGGATCCCTTCGAACTGCCCGCGGCGAATGTTTTCGAGATTCTGGCGTTCGGGCGTGGTGGCGGCGGCTTCGTAGAGATAGACAGGAACCTGAAAACGCTTCGCAATCTCAGCGCCCACGTGCCGGGCCATCGCGACACAGTCTTCAATCGTTACGCCATCAATTGGGATGAACGGGACCACGTCGGCCGCGCCCATGCGCGGGTGCGCGCCTTGATGCTGCGTCAGATCGATGAGTTCGGCGGCTTTGCCGACCCCGCGAATAGCGGCTTCCTGAATGGCCTCGCGGTCGCCGACCAGGGTAATGACGCAGCGGTTGTGGTCAGAATCCATTTCGCGGTCGAGGAGATAGACTCCCGGAATTTTCATGGCGTCGACAATGGCGTCGACTTTGGTCTTATCGCGGCCTTCGGAAAAGTTGGGGACGCATTCAACGAGAGTGCTCGGCATGGGTGGAAGGATAACGGTCGATGGTTCGGTGAGGCAACTAGCGGAGTGTTTTGCCCGTGGGCGAATCCAACCGTCAGATGTGCGAGATCGGCGTGACATCTACAGGCGGGTATGCAGCGTAATGCTAGAATCCGAGTTTGCGTTGGATTTTTAGGGTGAGTACCAACCTCCGTGGCTAACTCCCATACTTCGTCTTCTGAAGTTTCGCCTTCCCGCACGCCTTCTTCTTCCCTCAGACCGAAGATCGGGGTTTTTGATTCTGGCGTCGGCGGCCTTACCGTTCTTCGGGCGCTGGTCGATCGAATTCCTTCCGCTGATTATCTTTATTTCGGCGACACGGCACGCCTGCCTTATGGTTCGAAGTCGGCGGCGACCGTCGCGCACTACGCGGTGGGGGCGATTCGCTATTTGCAGGATCATCGCGCAGAACTGCTGGTGATCGCCTGCAACACCGCTACGGCGCTCGCTCTGCCGGAGATCCGGGCGGCCGCCGATGTGGATGTGATTGGCGTAGTCGAGCCCGGAGCGGAAGCGGCGGCAGCCGCCAGCCTCAAGCGGAAGGTGGTCGTGATCGCCACGGAGGCTACGGTTGGCAGCCATGCTTATCGGCAGGCGCTGGAGGCTCGACAGATTTCGGTACGGGAGAAAGCTTGTCCGCTGTTTGTTCCGCTGGTAGAAGAGGGATGGCTGGAGCATCCGGTTACAGAGCAGGTGGCGCGTATTTATCTGGCCGAGGCGTTTTCGCGTGACGCTTCACACGAGGCGCATGATGCGGATGTGCTGGTGCTAGGCTGCACGCACTATCCGCTGATTAAGCCTCTGTTGCGGCGCATTGCGCCCGCTCATATAGCCATTGTGGATTCGGCCGAATCGACGGCGGAAACCGTGGCGCGGCGAATCGGGGCATCGCCGTCGGCTGGCGAGGCGATACGGTTTGGCGCTCCCACGCTGAAGTTCTTTGCCACCGATTCAGCAGAGAAGTTTCGAACCATGGGAACGCGGTTTCTGGGGCTCCCGGTAGAAGATGTATTGCACGTGGATTTGAAGGAATAGACGCTTAAGCGTTGTGCGCTGGACGAGCGGAGATGTCCGTCGCTCCGCCTAATCCATATAACGGTGCATCAATATAAGTGGAAGGTTACTTCGATGTTGATGGCCACCGCTACCGGTTTGCCATCTTTTGTCGCGGGCTCGAAGCGCCAGTTTTTTACCGCTTCGATTGCTTTCTCGTCCAGGCCCAGGCCTAGCGTTCTCGAAACTTTGATGTCCCGGGGTTTTCCATCGGGACCTACAACCACATACAGAACGCAAGTACCTTGGTATTTTGCTTTCCGCGCCTCTTCGGAATAGTCGGGGTCGGGATCGAAAATCTTCTTGGGAGCCGACACTCCGCCGCCTACGTGGAACACTCCGCCACCGGTGCCGCCGCCATAACCGGGACCGAATCCGCCGCCTTCACCTGAACCGACACCACCTCCGCTACCTGAACCAATGCCGCCCCCGCCCCCGGTTCCATTGGAAGGAGCAGATGGCATGCGTGAGAGCGGGTCGCCCAAGTCGGGCAAGTTGGCTTGCTGCAGCTTAACTTCGGGTGGAACCAGAATCGCGGGCGGAACTTCAAGCTTTGGATGAAGGTTGCGTATCACCGCTTCCGGCGGCGCTAACGGCTGCATGGACTGCTTGGGCAGACGTCCCGCTGAGGCTTGAAGCTTGTCGCGATCACCACCACCACCGCCACCACCGCTCCGGCTCTTCGAAGGCTGGAGGACAGGAACATCATCGGGAGCAATCAGGACGACGGTTTCTTTGGGCTTGTCGACGATGACTCTCTTTCCGAGATAAGTAACCAGAATGATGATGAGCACGGCCAGAATATGGACCGCCGTGGAACCTAACGCGCCGCGCCTGGTGTTGTTGTAGAAACCCCAGATGTCCCGAACGGGAACCGGCTTCGAAGTGAGAACCAGGGGCGGGAGCTTTTTAGGGAAAAAGAAATCGTCGATGTTCTGGAAAAGGGATTTCCACAGAGATTCGTCCAGCGTCTCATTCTTCAGCAGGAGATTCAGCTCTGGCTCGGGGGCCGAGGCTGATGGATTCTGTGGTGTACCTGGTTCTGGCATATTTTCCCGAGCAACAACTCGACCCTAGCGGCCAGTGGAGACGATTAATTGGATGCGCGAGCGCTGCTCAAAGGTCGCTTGAAAAACTAAGAAAGTCTAACGACCCAACGTCCCCAATGCTCTTCCCCATCCGTTGGCCCAATCCGTTGGATGCGAGCAGTATCTGATCTGTTAAAAATTGTACACGGTTTTTCGCGGTGATAAACAGTACTTTTTGAATTCGTTCGTGACTGGTTCCCCCAACAGACCTGTCCTTTCGCGCTCCCTATATAATGAAAAGATTCAATCAGTTGGGAGAACCGTTCGAGTGCCCATGGACCTGAAATCCACCATCAATCTGCCCAAAACCGGCTTCCCCATGAAGGCCGGATTGCCGCAAAACGAGCCCAAAATACTGGCTCGCTGGGAGGAACAGCGGATCTACGACCGCATCCGCGAGGTCCGCAAGGGCGCGCCCACATACGTGCTCCACGATGGACCTCCTTATGCCAACGGGCCGATCCATCTGGGCACGGCGATGAATAAATGCCTGAAAGATTTCATCGTGAAGTCGAAGAACATGGCCGGCTTCGATTCGCCGTACGTTCCGGGATGGGATTGCCACGGGCTGCCGATTGAAATCAAAGTCGACCAGATGCTGGGCGGCAAGAAACTGCAGATGAACGCAATCGACGTGCGTGCCGAATGCAGAAAGTACGCTGAGAAATTTCTGGATCTGCAGCGCTCGCAGTTCAAACGGATCGGCGTTTTTGGACGATGGGATCGACCGTATTCGACGATGACGCCCGAATACGAAGCGGCCGTACTCGGCATTCTTTATCGCTTTCTGGAAAACGACTTCGTCTACAAGGGACTGCGCTCGGTTTACTGGTGCGTGTTCGACGAGACGGCGCTGGCGGAGGCCGAAGTTGAGTATGAGAACCACACTAGCCCGACGGTATGGGTGAAATATGCCTTCGCCGGTGATCCGGCTTCTCTGGATGCCGCGCTGCGCGGGAAGAAAGTTTCGACCATCATCTGGACGACTACTCCGTGGACTTTGCCGGCGTCGATGGCGGTCGCGTTCCATCCGGATGAAGAATACGTGGCGCTGGAGAGTGGTCCCGAACATAACAATGAAGTGTTCATCGTAGGAGCGCGCCTCGCGTCCGTGGTGCAAGAAAAAACTGGCTTGCAATCCGCGCGCGAGATTGCGCGCTTCCCCGGACGGAAAATGGAGTACGCCGAGTTCCGGCATCCGTTTCTGGATCGCAAAATTATCGGTGTGCTGGCGGATTACGTCACCATGGATCAGGGAACCGGCATGGTGCATACCGCTCCGGCCCATGGCGCTGAGGATTTTATTACTGGCCAGAAATACAAGATCGATCCGACTTGCAACGTGGATAAGGCTGGCATTCTGCGCAACGGATTGCCGGAGTATGAAGGCAAGCGGGTGTTCGATGCCAATGCTCCCATTGTCGAATTATTGAAGGCGCGCGGGGTGCTCATGCATTCCGAAAAAATGGAGCATTCGTATCCGCATTGCTGGCGTTGCCACAATCCCTTGATTTTTCGGGCGACGGAGCAGTGGTTCATCGGCATGGAGACGCCGATGAAGCCAGGAGAAAGAAAGGGCAACGCTGCTAACCACAAAGAAGAATTCCAAGGCGAAACCATGCGCAGCCGCACGCTCCATGAGATTGCCAAGGTCAAGTGGGATCCGGCATGGGGCGAAGAGCGAATCTCGAACATGATCGCGACCCGGCCGGACTGGTGCATCTCCCGGCAAAGAGTGTGGGGTGTGCCCATCGCGGTGTTTCTCTGCGACAACTGCGGCAAGCCCGTGAACAATCCGCATATCAATCGCAAGGTCGTGCAGTTCATTTCGCAGCACGGAGCCGACGGTTGGTACACCGCGGAGGCCGATGCGATCCTGTCGGATGGGCACGCGTGCGCCCATTGCGGCGGAACGAAATTCAAGAAAGAAACCGACATTCTCGACGTGTGGTTCGAGTCGGGATCGAGTCACGCTGCGGTGCTGGGGCATGAACCGAACCTGCCTTGGCCTGCCGACCTTTATCTCGAGGGCGGCGATCAGCATCGGGGATGGTTCCATTCTTCCCTGCTCTGCGCGATTGGCTACGAAGGCAGCGCTCCTTATCGCATGGTCGCAACCAGCGGCTGGACTTTGGATGAGCAAGGACGCGCCATGTCGAAGTCGCTGGGCAACACGGTCGATCCAGTCGAGATTGCGGATACGCTTGGCGGCGAAATCGTGCGCATGTGGGTGGCTTCGGTCGACTTCCGCGAAGATGTAGCCTGCTCGCCGCAGATCATGCAGCGCGTGGCTGGGATCTATCGTGATATTCGCAACACTTTCCGCTACATTCTGGGAAATCTGGATGGCTTCGATCCGGCACGAGATGCGGTTCCTTTTGAGCAGATGGAGCCGATCGATCAGTACATGTTGCGGCAGGCGGTCGACTTGTCGACGGATGTCCAGCGCTCTTATGAGGAGTTTGCCTTTCATAAGATCTACCACCGCATCAATAATTTTTGCGGCGTCGAATTGAGCGCGTTTTATTTCGACGTGTTGAAAGACCGTCTCTACACCAAAGGCCGCAAATCCATCCCCCGGCGGGCAGCGCAGACGGCGATCTGGCGGATTGGCGAAGCCCTGGTGCGGTTGCTGGCTCCGATTATGAGTTTTACCTGCGAAGAGGTTTGGGGGTATTTGCCTTCCGTGGCGGGACGGCTAGAGAGCGTGCATCTGACTACTTTTCCTGAAGCGGGTGATCTGGTGGGACTTGCAGTTCCAGGTTCGGCTGCGAATGAGGCTGACGCGAAACAGGCGGAGGACTGGAAGACGGTGCGCTCGGTGCGTGAGACCGTGCTGAAGGCCCTCGAAGATGCGCGCAATCGGAAGCTGATTGGAGCTAACTTGCAGGCGCAAGTTACTTTGACGGCGGCCGATCCGGTGTTCTCAGTCCTCGAGCGTTTCAAGAACGACTTGCGTTATTTTTTCATCGTCTCCGATGTCGAACTTAAAAAGGGATCAGCCAACGGGGACACGCCGGTGTTGGTGCAGGTAAGCAAAGCTCCAGGAGTGAAGTGCGAGCGCTGCTGGAATTTTTCGACTCGTGTGGGTGAGGATAAGAATTATCCGACGGTTTGTGAGCGCTGCGCGCCGGTGCTTGAGGAGATCGCGTCTACGGCTTCATCAGACGCGATAAGCTAAAGGCATGGTTGGGGCGCGGAGTATGGGCCGGGATTTCTACCGCTGGCTGGCGGATAACAATAGATCTTTCGCTCCGCTTAGATGACAAACGTAAAACAACAATCTCATGCGTAAATATCATTTCCTGATTGCACTTTCCGTCATTGTTCTCGATCGCATTACCAAGATTACGATCGCGCGACGGCTGTCTCTGCATGACAGCATCACCGTGATTCCGGGATTTTTTCGCATCATTCATGCCGAGAATCCGGGCGCTGCATTTGGAATTTTTGCGGATTCTCCTTCGGAATGGAAGGTTGGGTTGCTGATCGTCTTTTCTGTGATTGCTTTGCTGATCGTGTCCGCGCTGCTTTGGAAGAACAGCCATACCATGACCTCCACCGGCATCGGGCTATCGCTGATTCTTGGTGGAGCGATTGGCAATTTGTGGGATCGCCTGGTGAGCCGGCACGTGGTCGATTTTCTGCTCTTTTATGTGGGGCCGCATCAGTGGCCGGCTTTCAACGTGGCCGACAGCGCGATTGTGGTCGGGGCTTGCCTGCTGGTATTTGAGATTATGTTTACCAAATCGCCCAGCCAGCAATCAGCCTAGAATTGCCAAAAAAGCGCATGACAAAAAAACAACATGGTGTCGCAAATTCTCCCCAGGCAGCGGGAATGAGTGGCAAGGAAGCGCTGCAGGCCATGATTGACGGGCATTTGCCGCCTCCTCCGATTGCGAAAGTATTGTCGTTTCGACTGGTGGAAGTAGGCGATGGCTTCGCGGCTTTCGAGGGAGAGGCGAATTCGCAATTGCTCAATCCCTTGGGTACGGTCCACGGCAGTTGGGCGATGGCCTTAATCGATAGCGCCACCGGATGCGCCTGCCACTCGCTTTTGCCCGCGGGGACCGGATATACCAC
>Ga0209006_10001851_pt1 | contig 19132 bp, 21 predicted proteins | sample JacPin_JW_Ref_O2_FD_188567 | JGI IMG/M metagenome (GOLD analysis project Ga0209006, IMG submission 188567) | Forest soil microbial communities from Algoma, Ontario, Canada - Jack Pine, Ontario site 1_JW_Ref_O2 (SPAdes) (version 2) | ecosystem: Environmental > Terrestrial > Soil > Boreal...
CCCCGCCGGTGGCACGCCGGAGCCGGAGAAGCGCGAGACCAAGCGCCACGTCCGCAAGGCGCTGGCGCAACTGCCTTACGAGGAGCGCAGGGTTTTGATCGATCAGGGCGCCAAGCTCGTCGCCTCGATCAGCGAGCTCGTCGCCTCGGATGGCGGGGCGATCGCGGCTCAGTGGTCCAGCCGATGGCGCCAAGCAGGATACGATTACCGTGAGGACCATAAAGAACTGGATGGAAAGGTGTTCCTGATCCGCGACTCGTGGGCGCATCGTGCGGGCTTCGTCAAGCCGACCGATGGCTACTTCGACGACATCACCAAGCCGGCAGTTTTGCCGTTCTGCCGGTGCAGCGCCGTCTACAAGTATGCGCTCCGCGACCTCCCCGACGACATGATCACGGCCAAGGGGCGCGCCGCGCTGGAGCAGGTGCGGGAGCGCATCGCCGGAGACAAGGGAGAGGCCGCGACCGTCAAGGTCGGCGGCGAGACCAAGGTTGCCGAGAGATCCCCGGTCTCCGAGGCGTCCGGGGACAAGATCGTCATGGTCGACCCGCGCGCCTTCGACCCGGAGTTCGCCAAGCAGAGGGAGTTCTACGTCCCGCCGGGCGGCGAGGGGGCCGGCGCGATCGGCGGGCGCTACCAGCGGTTCAAGGAGTTCCTGGCGACGCACAAGTCGTTCCAGGCATCGGAGGTCGGCGTCCTGGCGAACGGACAGGTCGGGTTCACCAACGGGCGGCATCGGTACGCGGTGCTGCGAGACATGGGCGTCGCCGCCATCCCAGTCGCGATGGACCCCGAGAGCGTCCGCAACGCGCGCAAGCACGGGCTGCTGCACGAGCCGCGGCACCGGGCCGACTCGATCGGCGGCGATGATGGCATCGACCCCATCGAGCGCGCCCGCCTCGATCCGTTCGGGTCGATCGAGGACTTGGCGCGGCTGGCAGACCTGCGGCGCTACATGGACGGCGTCCAGGCGATCCGCCTCGTGCCCGACCGCGACGAGTGGCACGGCCACTACGACCCGGACAAGGACGAGATCGTCGTCCAGGCCAAGGTCCTGCGGATGGCCGGCCGCGACCAGGTGCAGGTCCTTCTCCACGAGGCCGGGCACCGCGGCCAGGACGTCGACCGGGCGACCTACGACGAGTTCAAGGCGGAGCATCTCAACCGGCTCGACTCGTACCTGCACATGGCGAACGAGGTCCACCTGCGGGACTACCGGCGCAAGGGCGCGGTCGACAGCGTGGCGGCCGAGGCGTTCGCGGAGAGCTACGCACGGGCGTGCCTGGGGGCGAGCATGCCGCCGGAGTTGGCGGAGTTCTGGCGGGCGAAGGTCACCCCTCGGGCCACCGGATGCTGATCGCGAAGGGCGAAGGCGCGGTCTTCCCCTTTCGCGATGTCCACGTTTCATCTATGAAAGGTTGTCGGCGTCAACAGCGCGCCCTGGAGGGCAATCCATCGTGCCGCTTGAGGAGGGGTCAGGCCACGCGGTCGTGAGTCGCAACATCGCGACCGAGATTCGCGCCGGCAGGGACCCGAAGCAAGCCCAGGCGATCGCCTACAGCAAGGCGCGCGGCGATGATGCCAGCGCCCCGAAGGCGGCGGGCATACTTTTTGTGTCAGCAGCCGGCAACGCCCTATTCCTCAAGCGCGGCATGACGGCGCCAGATTTTGCCGGGTTTTGGGATTTCCCCGGCGGCGGCCAGGAGGGGGACGAGACGGCCGAGGAGACCGCGCTGCGCGAGGCGCGCGAGGAGATCGGCGCAGTCCCGGACGGCAAGCGCAAGTTCCACACCAGGACTAGGCCAGGGACCACGCCGCGGCCGTCACCGATCGATCCGGCTGCAACGACACCCGCGCCACCGCCGATCCCGAACATCGACTTCACCACGTTCTGGCAGAAGGTCGGCAACGAGTTCGTCCCCGAGCTCGACGACGAGCACGTCGGCTACGCCTGGTCTCCGATCTCGGACCCGCCCCAGCCGCTGCACCCGGGATGCCAGGTCGCGCTCGACCGCGTCGGCATGGACGAGCTCGGCGTCGCCCGCGCGATCGCCGACGGCCGGCTGGTCTCCCCGCAGCGCTACTCGAACGTCTGGCTGTTCGCGATCAGGCTCACCGGCACTGGCGTCGCGTACCGCGACAAGTACGACGAGTTCGTCCACCGCGCGCCGGAGAACTATTTGAACGAGGAGTTCCTGGCGCGCTGCAACGGCCTTCCGGTGGTATTCCGGCCGGTCCGCGGGGACTACGACCGCGAGAGCGCGCGGACGTTCCACCCCAAGGGCGCCACGCTCGACAGCGAGGAGTTCGGTAACAGGATTGTGGGGACGGTCTTTTTGCCGTATATCGACGGGGACGAGGTCTGGGGCGTCGCGAAAATATACGACGAGCCCGTGGCCCGCCTGATGGAGACCGAACAGCTCTCCACCAGCCCGTCGGTCTTTTTCGAGGACGTCAGTGTCAACACAAAAGTGGTCACCGACGAAGGGAAGGTTCTCCTGCTCGAGGGGAAGCCGTCCCTGCTCGACCACGTGTGCATCTGCCCGCAGGGCGTGTGGGACAAGGGCGGCGAACCATCCGGAGTGCGGTCTGAAACCCGAGAGGACTCAGCGATGAACGACAAGACGAAGGACGATGCCGCCGCCGGCACGCAACTGGACAAGTTCCTGTCGCACTGCGACGCCTTCGGCAAGCGCATGGACGAGTTCGGCAAGAAGATGGAGGACTCGTCGAAGCGCATGGACGCTGCGTGCGCCAAGATGGACGAGTTCGACAAGAAGGAGAAAGAGCGCGAGGACGCCAAGAAGCGCGCCGACGAGGAGTCGGAGAAGGCGAAGGCCGACGCCGCGAAGCGCAAGGACGAGGAGGACGAGAAGGCCAAGGCGGACGCCGCCAAGAAGGCGGACGAGGAGAAGAAGGCCGAGGACGCCAAGAAGGCCGACGCCGCCCGCAAGGATGCTGCCGAGCCGAACGGCGACCCCGAGAAGGTGGCCGCCGACAAGGCCAAGAAGGACGCCGCCGCGATGGCCGACGCTGCCGCCGGACGCTCGATGGACGACCTGCAGAAGCAGATCGCCGCGCTCTCGGCGAAGCTCCCCAAGGCGCACACCGACGAGGACTACGCCGCCGCGGTCGACGCCCAGGCGCGCGCCGACGAGGTGTTCGCCATGTTCGGCAAGCCCGCGCCCCGGCCGCTGGAGGGCGAGACCGCCCCGCTCTACCGCCGGCGCGTCGCGCGTCTCCTCCGGGAGCACTCCCCCACCTTCAAGAACGTGGACGTGGGGAGCGCGGCGTTCGCCGACGACGCGGCCTTCGGCCCGATCGAGCAGGTCATCTACGCCGAGGCCAAGCGCACCGGCGCGAGCCCTGCCTCGGTCGGGGAGGGCCGCCTGCGCGCGGTCACGACCCGGTCCGGGGGCCACGAGTTCACCGATTTCCACGGCGACCCGGGCGCCTGGATGAACGAGTTCGCCGGCCCCATCCGGCAGTTCGCCACCGCGATCAAGGACGGCGACCGCCGCCTGATGTGATGAACCCGACCCGGGGCCGGGGGACGGCCCGAGCGCAGGAACCTGCCAGCCAAGCGAGGGGCCAATGACCGCCCAGTTCACCATCAACCCGTTCCTGACGACCGTCGGCAACGCCGGGCTGTTCAACGCGACGTCCGGCGGCCGCCGCCAGGGCACCGCCGACCCGGACCCGTCGACGATCTGGGCGCTGCGCAACGGCTACCTCGCCGGCACCGAGACGCTCCCGATGTGGGGCGGCGTCGGCATCTACGAGAGCGTGCCGAACCCGACGAACCCGCAGGTCACCCCGCCGCAGACCATGGGCGTCATCGTCGGTCGCGCCACCGCGCTGACCGGCTCCAAGGCGCTCGCGGGGTTCTCGGTGTTCGACCAGGCCTACGCGATGGCGACCTCGCCGCAGTCCACGGTCCCGCTCGCCGGCAGCTACATGCAGGTGTTGTCCTACCGCCTCGGCTCCGGGGCCAGGATCGCGGTGCAGTGCGACCCATCGATCGTGAGCCTGCGCAACGGCCCGATCGGCCCGAACGGCAGCCAGGTCGCGTGGGACTTCGTGAACCAACTACTCGTCCCCTACGTGGGAACGCTGACGATCTCGTCGGGCACCTACAACAACACCACCGGCGTCGTCGTGCTGACGATGTCGAGCACGATCACCTTCGCCGCCGGCGACGCGGTGGTCGTGTCCGGCCTGACCGGCACCGGCGCCTTCGCCTCGCTGGACGGCACCTGGACCACGATCGCCACGACCTCGGGGACGACGGTGACCTACAACGCCGGCGCCGGGCTCGGGGCATCGACCATCACCGGCGGCTCGCTCACGCTCGGCTCGGGCTCGAACCAGGCGCTGTCGTGCTCGGTCCTCGAACTCAACATCGGGAACAGCGAGACGGTCGTCTACTCCACGTCGACCGGGTTCGCGACGTGGAACTTCACCGGAAATACGGCGGTCATCCAGATCTGATCGCGGGCAATCCGCCACCGACGGGAATCACCAGGAGCTAGGGGACCATGGGCATCCAGGCAAACGCCTACATCACGCTCTCGCCGCACTTCATGGAGCCCGAGTTCCTGCTCCAGTACAGCCAGGCGTCGGGGTTCATCGACCTCCTCGCGGACGGTCAGATGCGGGTGCGGCTCGCCGAGGACGACCTGCTGGTCTACGCCAAGCAGTTGAACCTGCGCACCAAGCAGTACGCGGGGCAGGCCTCGTTCAACGAGCTCCCCGGCGTCGACATCATGGCGACCATGATCAACACGCCGACGTATCTCATCAAGACCCGCGCCATCTGGGACCACCACGACGTCGCCGCCGGCGGCCGGTGGGGCTTCGCGGTGCCGGAGGCGTACCGGCTCGGCGGCCGGCAGGCGCACTACCAGCTCGCCCGCGACTTCGCCTTCTTCGGCGCCAACCCGCAGAACGGCGAGGGCTTCGCCAACGCGCCGAACTCGACCGCGGTCAACCTGCCGCCCGACTCGAACGGCAACACGACCGTCGTCACCTACGACAACGGTCAGATGGCCTTCTACCTGTCGGCCCAGGTCCAGGCGCTCAAGACCCGGACCTACCAGATGGGGATCGGGCGCGAGTTCACGATCATCGGGCCGCAGCGCACGCTCGGCCAGCTCGAGTACAACATCGTCCAGCTCGTCCAGTACCAGCGCGTGGGCGCGGGCACGCAGTCGACCGCCGGGACCGTCAAGGAGATCCTGATGGCGAACGGCGACAAGCTGACCTGGACCTACGACGACACGCTGATCGGCCAGGGCAACGGCGGGACCGACCTCGTCATCCTCGGGATGCCGACGGTCGCCAAGCCGGCGGGCCGGGAACCGGTGAACACGAACATCTTCGCGAGCCTGTCGCCCGGCAACGCGACGTGCCTGACGCAGTACGCCGACATGGCGGCGCCGCGCGAGATCGTGAGCCCGCTCGCCGGCGGCAAGACCGACTTCATGCAGGAGTGGCGCATCACATCCGGCTGGGCGATGCGCGGGCAGGCGCTGACGCTGATATCGATGCAGTATTCTTGATCATCGGATAGGAAGAGAGCGAAAAATATGCGCCTGTACGTGGCAAACTGCACCCAGCAGAATATGGTCGTGTTCTACCGGACCGAGTTCGACCGGGAGGGCAACCAGATCGACCAGCGCGGCAAGCTCCCGCGGCAGCAGGGCATCCCGCCGGGCCGCCAGGAGGTCGTCGGCGGCGACCTGCAGAAGGACAGCATCGACGCGATCATCGGGCAGTTAGAGGTCTACGGCCTCGTTGCGGAGAAGGACGTGGCGTCGCTGGCGAAGACCGCCCCCATGATCTTCAACGTGGACCAGCCGGTGAAGCCGCGCTCGATCGAGCTAGCCCGCGAGACGAACAAGATGATCCTGTTCGCCCAGGGGCGCGACCGGCGCGAGCGGGCGGCGGTGATCGTCAACGACCTCGTCCAGAACCAGATCAGCGCGGACATGGCGGCGCGCGGCTCGGAGCAGCCAGCCGGGCAGACCGACCCGCTGGAGGTCGAGTTCGAGCAGCTCGACCAGAGCGAGCTCGGCGAGTCGCGGATCGAGGAGGGCTACCGGGTCGACCCCAAGGCGGCCGCGCCGAGGGGCGCCAAGGCCGCCGGGAAGGGTCGCCGACACAACTGACCGGCCGTCCCTGGGAAGCGCGCCGGCGGCCTCCCTACGGCCAGGAGGAGGGCATCTGTGCCGACGCTCGCCGGGTTCATATCTTGGATTCGTGCGGTCATGGGGGTGAGCACCACGGTGCTCCCCGACGACTCCCCCGTCATCGCCATGGCGTTCAACGTCGCGCTCGCGATCGTCAACCCGGCGCTCTACTGCGTCGGCATCCCGAACACAGGCTCGCCGGGGACGACGATCTACGCGCTCGCCACGTACAACCTCGGGGGCGACAACCTCATCAATTATGCCCAGGACCTCCCGGACGCAGCGCCGGTGCAGGGGAGCGATCCGCCGCTACCGTTCTTCCAGTGGAGCCGCCAGCGGTACGACACGCTCGGCTTCGTATCCGGCGTGATATCATCGAGCCACGACGAGTCGACCGGGAACACGATGGTGGTCCAGGAGGCGGCGAAGAACTTCACGCTCGGCCAAATTCAGAATTTGAAAACGCCATGGGGGCGGCAATATCTTGCGCTGGCCCAGAGCTGGGGCCCGACCACGTTCGGCCTGTCATAGGAGCCCATCAATGACGATCGGCCTGCACTTTCCGGTCACCGGCCTAGAGGGCCGCGACCACGTGCCGTGGAACATGGTCGAGGCCCACCGGGCGGAGGTCCAGCGCAAGTTCGGCCAGACGCTCGAGCGGCTCGCGGCGACGGGCGGTCTGCCGATCGAGGACCTGGCGCCGTACATCGGCTGGAGCAAGGGAGGGGAGAAGCGATGAGGACGTTCCACCAGCGGGCCGCGGCCTGCCTCGTCGCCCTCGCCCTGGCGGCGGCGTGGGCCTCCGATGCGGCGGCGCAGGCGATCGGCGGGAACGCCTCGCTGTCAGTGAGCACGTCGAGCGCGGCGGTGGCGCTGCCAGCGAACCTGCAGAGCTACCCGTCGCTGATGATCGTGCCGGCGCCAGCGTCGACCGGGGAGGCATTCTACCTCCTGGGTTCCAGCACCGTGACCGCGCTCACCACCAGCCCGGCCCTGCCTCCCGGCGGCGTGTGCATCAACGTCGGTCCCAACACCACGCTGGCCGCCATCACGGCGACGGGGGCCGCGACGCTGCGCCTGACGCAACTTACCACGTGCGCGGGGTTCTCGGGGGCGGGCGGGAATGGGAGCGGAGGGACACCGACACCCGCGGAGCCGTATCTGTACACGCCGCTGTCGCCTGAGCAGCACAACCTCGGGATCACGTCAGCCACGGGTCTCACACTCCCGACCGGTTCTCTGTTCGCGACCATCTGTGCCAGCGGCAATAACGTGCACTACACCTTCGACGGAACTACGACACCGACCTCCAGCATCGGTATGCCGCTTCTTCAGGGACAATGCGTGTTCCTGTCCGGGGCGACCGTCCTCGCCAACTTCAAGGCCATCCAGCAGGCCGCCACAGCCACTCTCGACGTGGCGTACACCAAATGAGGACTCCAGCAATGACTCTCCGATCATGGATTGCTGCGGGGCTGCTCTCTCTTGGAGTGGGAGGGGCGTGGGGACAGGGGGTGCCGAACCAAGGGATTGGGGTGCCGAATACTCCACCAGCAACGCCCAGTGGTTCGTTACCATTTACGCCATCTGCCATATTCAATATCGCGGATTATGGTGCGAAGTCAAATGAGGTGCGCGGGACAGACGGGACGATTACGGGGGGAACAAATGCTTTCTGTTCCCCGTCGACAACCTTTTCTCAGGCCGATGTCGGTAAGACTATAATTCTCGACGCATCCGGGACGGCGCTTGCCGATCAGAGTGGAACCATAGCTTCGTTTGTTAGCCAGCATTGCGTCACCACATCCTTTAATGCTGTCCAGACGACACCATGGCAAGGTCTGCTCGCGGTCCAGTCGGTCGGAACGGCACAAAGCGGTAGTGGTAGCTACGCGCCGCTGGACACGCTGACAGTGGTTGGGGGCACTTCCGTCACGACTGTTGCAGTCGTGACGGTTTATACGACGCAACTCGTCTCGGCCACCGTCAACGCTTCGGGCTCTGGCGGCACCACGGGCCCCTGCACCTTGACGGGAACGACCGGCACTGCGGCGACAGGGAGAACGCGCTTCTCGATCGCGGCCACGATTGCCGGAGGTACCATCTCTGCTCTTGGTTCGGTCACGATTGCCGGTGATTATACCGCTAACCCGAGCAATCTCGGTGCCGAGCCCGTCACGTCCAACTGCGGACTAACCGGAGCCACGTTGGTCATCAAGATGGGCGTTCTCAATACGCTCGTCACGACCCAAGGTCAGTACGGTGCGTTTCCATCGAGTCCGGTATCTACGACCACGTCCGGAAGCGGTACCGGCGCGACCGTTAATCTTTACACGCAGAATTTCGGAGGAATCTTCGCCTACGGCGCCGATGACACTGCGGCTGTGAACAGTGCGATTGCTGCGGCGCAGGTGGCCAATGGGGGGACCGTCGTTTTCCCAGTAGGCAGCACGCTGATGTCGGGGGCCATGGTGCTCGCGAATTCTGGTGCAACCAACCCTGTCCAGGCGCCAATTCGACTGACGGGTGCTGGCGGTGCGATGAGTGGGTATGAGCAGCAGCGGGGTTGCCGCGTCTCCGGGTGTGGCTCTATCACGAATTACGGCTCATTCATCGACATGCGCTATGCCGGGGGTGGGAGTCAGGTTGCCAAAATAGACACGCGGGGCGCTGGCGTCCTTCAGATCGACAACCTTACGCTCATGGATGGCGGAACATCCAATTATCTAATGGTGTTCACGACCAACACGACGCTTTTCGTGGATCGGGTAACATTCACCGGGAATCCGACCTGCTACAACACGACTTGCGCGCAGAATCTGATCCAACTCGGCCCCATCGTTGCGCCGACTTCGTTCTGGACAAATCTGGCGACCGCGCCGTTCCAGGGCTACGGAACCTATGTCAACAACAGCTACTTCGATCACTGTGCGATTGCGGTGTCATTTGGGGCGTCGGCGAACACCCTCTATTTTGGTAACGATACGGTTTCGGTGTCGAGTGGATCGTCAGACTTAGTAAAGGGAGCGCCGTATCAGTTCTACGGTAACGGTTTAGGATCGCTTGGAAACACTTTTGTTGGGGGGGCTGTTGATCTACAGGGCTACCCCTACATGGCGTACCTCACCGGAAACAGTACGAACAATACATTTATCGGCGTAGGTCTGGAAGATGAGGTCATGGGTTCCCCGACGATAGGGGTTGCCTACTTCGACACGAACGCCATCCAGAACGGGGTAATCGCTGGGTACATCGACCCCGTGTTGAACAACGTGGTGATCAACGGTCCGGGCACGTTTAACGGCGTGGTAAATGTCGGCGGGGGCAACACCATTCTACCTAACGGGCTCGTAGTGAAAGGCAACGCATCGTGGACCTCCGCAGGGCTGGGAGTCGCGACCGGAGAGTTGCCCACCAAAACATTGCAGGTCGGTGCCGGCGCGGGTCAGATAATTGCGAACATAAATGGAGGGTCGAGCGGCACTGCTGGTGGTTCGGCTGTAACATTCTCGTACAATAATACGACAACGCCAAGAGGTGGGGTTGGGGGGTTCAGTGCGCTGTTGGGCGGAAGCTACGACAGCCGCACTATGCTTTATGGATTTGATGGACTTATATTTGATACAAACAATGTCACAGTAGGAAATGTTGACACAGGCGGGCACTGGCTTTTTGGCACCACAACGTCTCCGACGATCTCCAGTGGTGCCTGTGGAACTGGTGCTAATGGTACTTTAAGCGGAACATCGAACGACCAGTCAGGCACGATCACCATCGGCGCCGCCGCCACGACATCCTGCGCTGTGACATTTGGAGTAGCGTGGGGCGCGGCCCCTAGAGCGTGTACTCTGACTCCGGCTTCTGCCGCATCAGCTGGATTGACTATTTTACCGTATGTCTCAGCAATCGGAACCACCGGATTTACAGTCTCCGGGTCTGTTCTAGCCTCCACAGCGTTTTACTATCATTGTTATTGAACACTTTGCCAAGCTAAAATTAGTCACGGAAATTGCAGCGCCAACTCACCGAGGCCCGCAAGCAGATCGATGAACTGAGGAAGCCGAAGGACGATCCGAAACCGTAGGAGGAGATTTTGACGAGGTCAGTCGTACTCGCGGCGCTTGCTGTTGTTATGGTTGCCGGCGCCTGTAAGGCTCAAGAGGTTGGCACGTTCGACGCATTTTCGCACGGGCCTAACTCTATCGAATCTTTCACGATACAGCGTCCGATGGTCCTTACATTCAGCAATGGCAACAAGAATGTCTTCACGATCAAGCCGGACGGATCAATCGAACTCGGCGAAGGCTTCGCGGCCGACGATGCCGCTCGCGCGATGTGGAAGCTGATGGAATATCATCTGCACGCCATTGCGGCATGCCAGGAGCCGAAGTGATCTCCATCTGGTTCTTCGACGACCGCGAACCGATAGCCGTCTACAGCGATATGCACGCCCCATTGCGGCGCGAGCGCGGCTGTGAGATAACCCGGAAACCGCAAGGTGGGACCAGAGGGGAACACCCATGGCACGTAGGAACCTCCTGATCGCAGTCGCCATTGCTGGCGGCATGTGCGCCGCCGGGTTCGCCCTCCGCGACACCGCCCTCGGCCAGGCCGTCGCCAACGCGATCGGCAACAACATCACCGCCTGCATCGGGTGCGCCGCGAACAGCGTCGTCATCACCGGCCCCGGCCAGAACCCCATCATCCAGGCGCCGGCGTCGGCGAGCACCGTCACCGGCGCGGGACCCGCGGGCTTCGTGTTCGCGACGTCGGCGATCGCCGCCCAGTCAAACCTCGGAGGACTGTGACACCATGAAGAACTCGATCCTGAAGCTCGCCGCGGTCGCGTCGGTCGCCGCCCTCCTCGTCGGAGGCTGCCTCGCCGCCCTCGCCGCCGTCACCCCGAACAGCATCGTCACGGGTCAGACGCCGAACCGCGGCCGCGTCCAGTTCCTCCAGGGGACGGACTCCGCCGGGACCTACAAGACGCTCTACACGGCCGGCGTGAATGGGTCGAAGTGCTTCGGCCTGTTCGAGACGAACAACGACGCCTCGGCGACCCACCTCGTCACCGTCCAGGTGTTCAACGCTCTCGTGGGCTACGGCGGCGTGGCGGTGACCACGGCATCCAGCGACGGGTTCGCCAACGCGACTCCGCCGAAGGCCTTCATGTCGCCGACCAACTGGCCGGGACTGCCCGTCGACAGCAACGGAAACCCCTACATCAACCTGATCTCGGGCGACACGATCCAGGCCACCTTCGCGACGGCGCTCACGTCCACGGACGTGGTGAACCTGTATATTTCCTGCACGGATTATTAACCGATCATCCGTGCGCCTTTGGCTCTAAGGAAAACGCCCCATGATCTGGAAAACGATCTTTGCCGGCACGATCGCAGTGGCTGCTCTTCTGGGTGCCATCTATGCGCCCAAGGCCCTCGACGTGCTCGACCCCGGCGGCGAGCCGCGCGGGCGCCTCGTCGGCGCCGGCAACGCCGTCCAGGTCGACGCCAACGGCCACCTGATCGCGAACCAGAAGGTCGCTCCGACCGTAGCGACGTGCGGCTCCGGCGCGGTGGCGGGGGGCTCGACGGATATCGCCGGCGCGGTCACGGCCACCGGCGCGACCGCATGCACGGTGACGTGGGCGCAGGCCTACGTGACGGCGCCGTTCTGCGTGCTGACCGACTACACGACCGCCGCTGGCCTCAAGGGCGTGCCGACCACCACGAACATCGCCGTGACCGGGCTGACCTCCGGCGACAAGTTCGGTTGGCAGTGCACGGGGCAGACCGGCGGCTGACTAGGATCCTCCCGAGCCAAGCGGGCTTGGAAACTGGCGGGCCGCCCATCGTTGGGCGGCCTTTTTTCATGGGATCGGTGATCATGCCCACGCTTCACCTCGGCGTTGTAGACTTGCCATACAACGAGACCCCAGAGCCGACGAACCGCCCGCGCAAGAAGAAGGCTGCGGCGGGTCCGGCGGTGACCACCGGCGATGTCGCCGAGTGGCTCGAGCGAAAATATCACGTCATGGAGCACTTCGCGGAGCTCCACATGGAGGACGTGGTCGCCCCGGCGCTGGAGAACTCGCTGCAGGGGGCGCTGGAGAGCGTGCTCATGGGCGCGCCGACCCACCTCGACCCGTTCGGCGGGGCGACCTCGGCGATCGAGGACGCGTTCAAGCGTTTCATCGACACCAAAGAAATGGACCGGCTCGGCTATCCGGGCGTGCCGACGAAGGCGTCGCTGATCGGCATCCGTCGCCGCTTCAAGAACAGGCGCGATCCCGGCAGGCCCTCGTTCCAGGATTCGGCTTTGTACGAGGGATCGATGCGCGCGTGGGTCGATTGATCTGATGGCCTGTGGTAGGATCGCGCCGTCAACAGCAGGAGCGCCGCATGCCCCATCCCCTCATCTTCACGCGAGAGCAGGCGCTGCGGCGGCAGGTTCACCACCAGTTCGTTCCGGGGACCGGCTACGTCAACCACGGTGCCTCGCCGCCCCTCGGCTTCCAGCACCAGGGCCGCGAGTCCTGCGATCCGCCCGCGAGGACCGGCGACGACACGTGGCACTGGCTGCGCCCGCCGGCGCCTGACGGGATGGAGGCCAAGCCGATCGCCATGCAGTGGATCGCGGTCGAGCGGGCGTGGAAGTCGCCGCGGCCCCACCAGAGCAACCGCATGGCCTGGCTCCCGGCCCACCTGAGCCGCGCGGGCTGGAAGTACCTCGGCCCGAAGATCGAGATGGTGTGACCCGCCGATGTCGACGCTGGGCCTCGAGGCGGGGAACGCCAGGACGCCGATGGGCGCCGACCTGGCGCAGGGCGTCGACACGCTGTCGCTCCAGCAGGAGATCACGTTCACGAACTACGTGCGGCTCGTCCTTCCTTTGGACAACTATGTGTTCTGGGTGAACGCGAGCCTCGTCGGGCAGTCGGCGCTCCTCAACGTCATGCGGTTCAACAAGGCGACGCTGAACCAGCCGCCGAGCGTCGCCAGCTTCGCGCGGACGTTCGTGTGCAAGGGGTCGCTCCACTACGCGACCGAGGTGCGCCAGGAGGAGGGGGAGACCTACGCGGCGAATCGGGTGGTGTTCACCAGCGAATTCGAGGTCAACGACCTCAACGAGGTCGCGCCCGGGACCCTGTGGATCGGCGAGTTCGACGGGCGCCGGTTCGCCTTCTCGTCGCGGTCGTCCTGGTACCGGCAGGCGAACCTCTACCACTACGTCGGCTACGCGATCTACCCGGACATGGAGCCCCAGGTCGTGGACGACCTCGCCGGCTTCGACTCGGGCTCCGTGGTGGTCTCGAACAGCCTGCCCGCCTGGCTGGGGCTCAACTCGTACAGCCCCTCCTACGGCCTCTCCTGGCCCGTCCTGACCCTGTACCCGTCGTTCCTCTCCCCGGAGAACCTCGATCCGCCGTTCGGGACGGTGCACGTCTACCCGGAGGGGACGCGGGCGCTGGCGATGGCGCCGACGATCGGGCCGACCTTCTCGCACGACCAGCTGTGCTCGGACCGGGTCCGGGTCACGCTGTGGGGGACGCGGAACTTCGACGCGCTATCGTTCGTCGACGCGGTCAACCAGTACAGCCTCGACACCGGGCTGATCGGGATCATGGGGACCACGCTGCCGGTGGTGCGCGACGAGAAGCGGACGCAGTCCGAGCTCGCGACGATCGCGATGAAAAAAACGATAGATTTTGAAATTTCGTATCTTCAGTCCGCGATGCGAGCGGTCGCGCAGAAGATCATCGTCTCGTCGATCCCGTCGTTCACGATCGGGGCGGTCTGATGGGACAAGCCAGTTCTAAGCTCAGGCGAACGACGAACGGCTGGGCGCATTGGTGCCCGGCGTGCGAGGAGACGCACGTATATCAGACGGGCATTTGATGGCAACGTCGAGTCGCCCACGTTCTCCCCGAGCATGCTGATCAAGTGGGGCAGTTGGGGAGATGACGCACCGGAGGACAAGGCCAAATATGACGGGCGCATCTGCCACTACTTCCTGACCGCCGGGAAACTGGCGTATTGCGGCGACAGCACGCACGCGCTCGCCGGCCAGACCGTGGACCTCCCCGACCTGCCAGAACACTTGAGGGACCATCAGTGAAATTCGTTGCGGTCAACACCGCAATTGTGCGGGGCGCCTTTCTGCTGTAGAAGCGGGATCGTGCATTCTCGGGGCGACGAGCCCCGGCCGCGCCAGGCCGGCCCCTCCCGCGGGGCCAAGACCAGAGGGTTTTGAGACATGCCGCAGAACAACCCCTTCAACCCGTTTAAGGCGTTCTCCGGGTCGCTCCTGCCCGCCCAGCTCGAGGTCCAGGGCTCCCAGTGGGTCTCCGAGCGGCACGGCCGCTACTACGCCTCCGCCTATGGCACGCCGGCGAGGGTATCGCCCGCCACGGCCGCGGTCGCCGGCTCGTTCTTCCGCGGCTCGAACCAGACCGGCGCGACGCTGTCGGCCGGCCTAGCGACGACCTACACCGGACTCTGCCTGAGCAACCCCGCAACGCCCCTCGGCTCCGCCGCCGTCAACCTGATCGTGCGCTACGTGACGGGCACGATCATCATCGCTCCGGCGGGGGAACTCGCCCTCGGCCTGATCACGGGCTGGCTCGCCGCCGGCGTCACGGTCCACACGACGCCGCTCAACACCAAGATCACGCCGGCCTACGTCGGCGCCGCCCCGACCGGCGGCTCGATCGCCCAGCCGGCCTCCGGCGCGAACCTCGACGCGGCCTGCACGATCGTCGGCACCCCGCTGTGGGACCGCTGGATCGCCGCCGGGCCGGCCTCGACGAACAACGTGTCGTTCTACGTCGACCTCGGCGACGACACGATCATCCCGCCAGGCGGCTACATCGCGATCGGCGCCAACGCGACCGGGCCGTCGGCCGGGTTCCTCGGAACCTACGGATGGGAGGAGTTGCCGCCCTGAGCCGCGACCGCGCCGTGACCCGCCTCCCGCGCCAGTCTGAGGGGACCAGGCCGTGACGAATCCCATAGTCCAGTTATTGGTGTCGATCCAGAAGGCCCCCGCGCCTTCGAACCTGCAGCGCAAGGGCGCCTTCATCTCGCAGGGCGCGACTAACACCACGCAGGGCACGATCTCGTTCCTGAGCCAGTTGTCGGACCTCACGGCGATCCTCAACGGGTCGCACGCGATCTCGGGCATCTCCTGGTCGGGGAGCGTCGCCACCGTCACCACCACCGCGCCGCACGGCCTGACCGGCTCGTTCTTCGTGACGATCGCCGGCGCCGTTCCGGCGGGCTACAACGGCAGCTTCCTCGCGACCGTCACCGGCGCGTCGGCCTTCACGTACCCCCTCGCCACGAGCCCGGGGTCGGAGACGACGCCCGGCGTCTACTCGCTCGAGAGCATCGGCGAGCTCAACGCCATGGCGACGACCTTCTTCGCCAACGGTGTCGGGCCCGGCGTCTACGTGCTGGAACTCGGTGTGGGCACGCCGGCGCAGGGCGTGAGCTTCCTGACGACGTGGCTGACGCAGAACCCGAACACCTTCTACCGCTTCCTCGTGCCGCGCACGTGGGACGCGGTCGCGTCGCTCCTGACCTTCCTCGGCAACTACAACGCCACCAACGCGAAGGTCTACTTCGACATCACGACGAACCTGACGAACTACACGGCCTACTTGGCGACGATGAAGTGCGGCCGCGCCATCATCGAGGCGCCGAACTACGGGACGTGGGCCGCGAACGTGCTCACCGCGCTCTCGCAGACCGGTGGCGTCGCGACGGCCACCACGACCACGAACCACGGCATCCTGCCGGGGCAGTGGTTCCAGATATCCGGCACGACGCCCGCGGCGTGGAACGGCTGGTGGCAGGCGATCGAGGGGACGGCGACGAACTCGATCGTCTTCAACGTTCCGTCGACCATCGGCGCCGAGTCGGTCCTCGGTACGCTGGTCCAGAGCCAGTACGACTCCGCGGGGATACCCTCGACCGAGTTCTCGATGGCGGCCGAGTTCTTCGCCATGCTCAACACCAACCCGTCGGGGACCAACCAGGTCGCGCCGCTCAACCAGCGCTACCTCTTCGGTGTCACCCCATTCCCGCTCCAGGGCAACAACTCGCTCCTGGCGGCGATCGCGACCGCCAACGTCGACGTGGTGGGGACCGGGGCGCAGGGCGGTATCTCGAACACGCTCGTGAGCGGCGGGAACGACCTCGACGGCAACGCCTGGAACTACTGGTACTCGATCGACTGGGTCCAGATAAACACGGCGCTGAACCTGACTAACTACCTCATCAACGGCGCCAACAACCCGCAGGCGCCGGTCTACTACAACCAGGCCGGCATCAACGGCGGGCAGACGGTTCTCGCCGCCACGATGAAGCAGGGCACGACCGCCGGGATGGTGCTCAACCCGCTCAAGCTCACGACGCTCAGCGCGGCCAACTACCAGAACGCGCTCGACCAGGACACCTACTCGGGATACACGGTCGTGAACGCCGACCCGTTCTCCAGCTACGTCTCCGAGAACCCGAACGACTACGGCAACCAAGTCTACAACGGCTACGCGATCGAGTACGTGCCCCAGCTCGGGTTCGACAGCGTCACCATCAACATCCTGGTCAGCCAGTTCGCCGCTTGATGAGGTAGAGAGACATGCCCGGGAATCCCCTCATCAACCAAGGAATTTTGCAGCTTCTTCGAGCGGCGGTCACCTGGAACGACTTCCAGGGCCTCAACGTGACGGCGCCGTACCTCGACAAGGCGGGGATCACGCTGCGCCTAGCGGGCGCGTCGACGACGCAGCACGGCACGATGACCGGGATCGTGCAGTCGCCGCAGCCCTACATGCCGGTGAGCGTCGTGATCGGGCTGCTCCGGACGCAGCCGCTCTCGGACGCCTACAAGACGCAGATGGAGCTCGACGCGATCATCGGCTCGGGCACGGTGTGGCCCGACACGACGACCGGGCTCTCGCCCTACGACATCGACAACATGGCGATCGAGAGCGTGGGCGAGCTCGTGCTCAACGGGACGACGCCGATCTGGGCGGTGACGCTGAGCGGGGCCTACTACGTCAACTCGGCGGCGTTCAACTGACCATGGCGGTACACGAAAATGAATTGCGGCTTTAAGTATTTCTGCGCCGCCCACAAGCCGCAGGAAGATTTCAAATGAACATTGATCGGCGCCTAAACTTCGTGGTCCCCATCTACGGCGACCCCTTCCAGAAGATGGACGAGAAGGGCGAGCCGGAGCGGGACGCCGGCGGCGCGCCAGTCATGATCACCCCGGTCATGTGCTACGTCCACTCGACGCCGATCGGCCTCGACGTGGCGGAGCGCTACTGCATCATCCTCGCGCAGGTCTTCGCCGGGATATTCAACCTCGGGCTCGGCGCCGCGGCCGGCCCGGGCGTCGCGATGAAGATGCTCAAGAAGTACGCCGTCCGGGCGGGGGAGTGGGACGACGTGTCCTCCGGCCTCGTCGAGGAGATCAGGCGCCTGACGAGCGTCGTGGTGCCGACGCCAGAGGGCTGGCGCCCAGTGCCGCTCCAGGTCGCGGTCGACACCCGGCGGCTCGACCCCGAGGACCGGGCGGAGGTCGAGAACGCCATCGTTTTTTTTATATGCGTCTGTGCCACCTTGGATCGCGCGCAGCGCAGGGCCATGATGCAGGCGGCCTGCTCTCTGTGGAGTGCGCAAACCTCGTCGTCGAGCGCTACGGAGTTCGCCGCTTCCTTGCCGACGTCGACCGGGACCGCCAGTTCTGGCGCGACGGCGCAGACGAGCCAGGCGCCTCCACACGCGCCTGCGGCCGCTCCGGCGCGGACGATGCACCGGCCGAACGCCACGGTCGACGGGAGACCGTCGTCGGTGCCGCACTGACCTGGGCCGCCGACGAGGGATTCGAGCAGGTCACCGGCGGGAAGTTCGAGAGCGCGCACCAGTGGCGGCAGCGCCACTCGATGATCGGGTGATAATTTGGCCATCCGCAGCGTAATCGACTTCGACGTAGACGACGCCAAGTTTAAGGCGTTCCAGACCCTATTTGCCAAGTATCAGACCGCCCTCGCGACGACGCCGGGGACGTGGGCTAAGGTCAACCAGCAGATCTCCGCCGGCGCCTCGGGGTTCCAGGCGATGACGGCCGCGATCGCCGCGCAGACGCAGATCCTGTCGAACCTGGTCGCGCAGCAGAAGACCGTCGCCCAGCAGGCGCAGTCGAGCGCCGGCTACTGGCAGAGCATCGCGCGGAGCACGCAAGCGTGGGCTAAGAACGTCGAGAAGGGCGCGCAGCACGTCGAAGGCGTCCTCAAGTCTCTGTTCCGGTACGGCGCGATCGCCGGCGGCCTCGCTGGGATCGGCGGGTTCCTGGGCGACAGGCTGGTGGGGGACGTGGCCTCGAACCGGCAGAGCGCGCTCGGCCGCGGGCTGACCTACGGCGAGCAGTCGGCGTTCCGGGTGAACTTCTCGCGCTTCGTCGAGCCGGACTCGTTCCTGAGCGCGGTGGCGAACGCCAAGCTCGACGTCCAGAAGAGGGTCGGCCTCCTCGGCGCGGGCCTGAGCGAGTCCGAGATCAACGGCGACACCGGGCAGACGTCCGTCGCGCTGCTGCGCAACCTGCGGCGAATCGCTCAGACCAGCGATCCGAAGCTCTACGGGCAGGTGATCCAGGGACTGCGCCTCGGCGACACGGCCACGCCCCAACTGCTCAACCTCCTGCGCGGAACGTCGAACCAGGAGTTCGGACAACTCCTGAACAACTACTCGACGGACAAGTCGACGCTCAACCTGCCGCCGGAGGCGCAGCGCGCGTGGCAGGACTTCTCGACGCAGATGTCCCGGGCCGGGACGAGCATCGCCGCGACCACAGGCCGGGTGCCGAGCGGGAGAATCCCGCTCCCGTGACGTCATATCCAGACGCGTGGAGGCAGCGCGCGGCGGCGATCCCGG